>R20__coassemble_760_pt1 | contig 22102 bp, 22 predicted proteins | sample R20__metabat2_high_PE_008 | metagenome-assembled genome bin R20 | reverse complement strand
AGGAGGTCTTGAAGGTCTACCGTCAGCAGGGCGTTGACATCAACGATAAGCATATTGAGGTCATCGTCCGCCAGATGATGCGTAAGGTGCGTGTGGAGGAGTCCGGCGATACCGATCTGCTCAGCGGCGCTATGTGCGACGTGCTGGAGGTGGAGGACGCCAATGCCGCCATCCGTGCACGCAATGCAAACGGCGAGACGGGCGAAAACGGTGAGCCTCTGCAGGAGGCCACCTATACCCAGCTTCTGATGGGTATCACCAAGGCTTCTCTGGCCACCGACAGCTGGATGTCCGCTGCGTCCTTCCAGGAGACCACCAAGGTGCTGACCGAGGCCGCCATTAAGGGCAAGGTGGACCATCTGGTGGGCCTGAAGGAGAACGTCATCATCGGCAAGCTGATCCCCGCCGGTGCCGGTTTGACAGCCTACCGCGATCTGGCAGAGGAACTTGTTCCCGAGCCGGAGAAGGAGGAAGAGGTCAAGCGTCCCATGGAGACCATCTACACCAATCAGGTGGCCGCCTCCACCATGGACTAAGCATAAAGCCAAAGGGTGCGCTGCAAAATTACTCATTTTGCAGCGCACCCTCTTTGTGCCTTTGGCACATTTGCCCGAATTGCTCCGGATTTTTCGGAAGAAATCACAAATTTTTGGTGGAAAATGCCTTGACGCTTGCCCATGGCTATGCTATAATTTCAACTTGCGCGGGAATTGCTCCGCGAAGCTTGTCATGCGTCCCACACCCATGACCGCAGGAGGAAGCCCCGTGTCTGCTGAAGGAACCACAAGGGAAAAAGTCGTCGGTCTCAAGCAGACGAAAAAGGCGATTGCAGCGGGAAAAGCTGCGGTGGTCTACCTGGCGAAAGACGCCGATCCCAAGCTGACGGAGCCGCTGAGTGCCCTGTGCCGCCTCTCGGATATCCGGGTGGTGGCTGACCGGACTATGTCCGAGCTGGGTAGGAGCTGCGGCATCGCCGTTGGTACCGCCGCCTGCGCCATATTGGTAAAATAGTTCCACATCGGAATAAAAAGACTTTATTCCGTGGAAAATAAAGGGGTTCACACCCCGCAAATCTGGAAGAAAGGAGAACCTATAGCATGCCTACTTTTAATCAGCTGGTCAAGCAGGGTCGGAAACAGGCTACCTACAAGTCCAATTCCCCCGCTATGCAGAAGGGCCTGAATACGCTGAAGAACAAGGAGACTGACCTCAGCTCCCCTCAGAAGCGTGGCGTCTGCACCGCCGTCAGAACTGCAACTCCCAAGAAGCCCAACTCCGCACTCCGCAAGATCGCCCGTGTCCGTTTGACCAACGGTTACGAGGTTACCGCTTACATCCCCGGCGTGGGCCACTCCCTGCAGGAGCACTCCGTGGTCATGATCCGCGGCGGCCGTGTCAAGGATCTGCCCGGTGTCCGTTACCATATCATTCGCGGTACGTTGGATACCCAGGGTGTTCAGGGTCGTATGCAGGCCCGTTCCAAGTACGGTGCCAAGCGTCCCAAGAACAAGTAAGCGAAAGGCCCCAGCAATTAAAAATGTGCTTTGCCGAAAAGGTTCTATTGAATAGAATACCCTCTTTGGCAGGCCGTACAGCAGCCTATGCAAGCTGCTGAGTACCTATGAAATCATATTCTTATGAAGGAGGGAAGCATAGTGCCCAGAAGAGGTAATGTTCCCAAGAGAGAGATCTTGCCCGATCCTATGTATAACTCCGTCCTGGTGACCAAGCTGGTCAACAGCATCATGCTGGACGGTAAAAAGGGCGTGGCACAGAAGGTTGTCTACGGTGCCTTTGATATCATCAAGGAAAAGACCGAGAAAGAGCCTCTGGAAGTTTTTAATCAGGCTATGGAAAATATTATGCCCAGCCTGGAAGTTAAGGCCCGCCGTGTCGGCGGTGCCACCTATCAGGTCCCCATGGAAGTTCGTCCTGCCCGTCGTCAGACCCTGGGTCTGCGCTGGCTGACCAACTACTCCCGCGCCCGCGGTGAGCGCACCATGGCTGAGCGCCTGGCAGGCGAGATCATGGATGCCGCCAACAATACCGGCGCAGCCGTGAAGAAACGCGAAGATACCCATAAGATGGCCGAATCCAACAAGGCATTCGCCCACTTCCGCTGGTAATTCGCAAACAAGAAGGAGAACGTTATGCCGAGAAAAGTTACTCTCGAAAATACCAGAAATATCGGCATCATGGCCCATATCGATGCAGGCAAGACCACGACCACAGAGCGTATTCTGTACTACACCGGCGTCAACTACAAGTTGGGCGAGACCCATGAGGGTACTGCCACTATGGACTGGATGGAGCAGGAGCAGGAGCGCGGTATTACCATCACCTCCGCCGCTACCACCTGCTACTGGAAGGGTACCAAGGAACAGTTCCCCCAGACGCGCATCAACATCATTGACACCCCGGGTCACGTGGACTTTACCGTTGAGGTGGAACGTTCTCTGCGCGTGCTGGACGGCTCTGTGACCGTCATGTGCGCCAAGGGCGGCGTCGAGCCTCAGTCCGAGACTGTGTGGCGCCAGGCGGATCACTACCATGTCCCCCGGATGATCTACGTCAATAAGATGGACATTACCGGCGCGGATTTCTTCCATGTGCTGGATATGGTGCACGATCGTCTCAAGGCCAATGCCGTACCCATTCAGCTTCCCATCGGGAAAGAGGACACCTTTAAGGGGATCGTCGACCTGGTGGAGATGAATGCCGAGGTTTATTACGATCAGTTGGGCAACGATATGCGTCTGGAGCCCATTCCCGCCGATATGGTGGATCTGGCAAACGAGTACCGCGAGAAGCTGCTGGATGCCATCACCATGTTCGACGAGGAGATCATGGAGCTCTATCTGGAGGGCAAGGAGATCCCGGCGGAGAAGATCCGCAAAGCCATCCGCGCCGCTACGGTGGCTGTGGAGATGGTGCCCGTTGTCTGCGGCAGTTCCTACCGCAACAAGGGTGTCCAGAAGCTGTTGGACGCCATCGTGGATTATATGCCCGCCCCCACTGACGTGCCCGCTATCACGGGCGTCAATCCTAAGACCGATGCCGAGGAGGAGCGTCATTCCTCGGACGAGCAGCCCTTTGCAGCGCTGGCGTTCAAGATCATGACCGACCCCTATGTGGGCCGCCTGAGCTTTTTCCGCGTTTACTCGGGTACGCTGGCAGCCGGCTCTTCTGTGCTGAACGCTACCAAGGGTAAGCGTGAGCGTATGGGCCGTATCCTGCAGATGCACGCCAATCACCGCGAGGATATCGAAACCGTCTACTCCGGCGACATCGCCGCCGTGGTAGGTCTGAAAAATACCACCACCGGTGATACCCTGTGCGACGAAAAGGCTCCCATTATCTTGGAATCTATGGAGTTCCCCGAGCCCGTGATCCGCGTGGCCATCGAGCCCAAGACCAAGGCCGGTGAAGAGAAGATGACGGTCGCTTTGGCCAAGCTGGCCGAGGAAGACCCCACCTTCCGCACCTACACCGATGAGGAGACCGGTCAGACCATCATCGCCGGCATGGGCGAGCTGCATCTGGAGATCATTGTGGACCGTCTGCTGCGGGAGTTCAAGGTGGAGGCCAACGTGGGTAAGCCCCAGGTGGCCTATAAGGAGACCATCCGCAAGAAGGTCAATCACGAAACCAAGTACAAGCGCCAGACCGGCGGCTCCGGCCAGTACGGTCATGTGAAGATCACCGTGGAGCCCAACGAGTCCGGCAAGGGCTACGAGTTCGTCAACGCTACCGTGGGCGGCTCCATCCCCAAGGAGTATATCCCCGCCGTCGATGCCGGTATCCAGGGCGCCATGCTCTCCGGCGTGCTGGCAGGCTATCCCGTGGTGGATGTGAAGGTCACCCTGTATGACGGTTCCTATCACGAGGTGGACTCCTCTGAAATGGCGTTTAAGATCGCCGGTTCCATGGCGTTTAAGGAGGCCATGAACGAGGCGGATCCCGTGCTGCTGGAGCCCATCATGAAGGTGTGCGCCATCGTCCCCGACGAGTATATGGGCGATGTCATCGGCGATCTCAACAGCCGCCGCGGTCAGATCCAGGGCTACGAGATGCGTTCCGGCGCCCAGCAGATCGACGCGTTTGTACCCTTAAGCGAGATGTTCGGCTATGCCACCGACCTGCGCTCCCGCACCCAGGGCCGTGGTCAGTACACCATGGAGCCCAGCCACTATGTGGAGCTGCCCAAGGGTCTGCAGGAAAAGCTGATCGATCAGCGTACCGGCAGGTGAATTGTTCAAATCCGTCAAATAAGGATTGATTTTTCCTGCACAATACGGTAAAATAGCAATGTTAGGCTAAAAACATTGCAAACTCAATGATATCAACAACAAAACGATAAAAACTGTTAAGGAGGATTTCCCAAATGGCTAAGCAGAAATTTGAGAGAAACAAACCCCATGTTAACATCGGCACCATCGGCCACATCGACCATGGTAAGACCACTCTGACCGCTGCTATCACCAAGTATCTGGCTATGGTCGGCGGCGCCGAGATGATGGACTACGCTTCCATCGATAAGGCTCCCGAAGAGCGCGAGCGTGGTATCACCATCAACACCGCTCACGTCGAGTATGAGACCACTGCCCGCCACTATGCCCACGTTGACTGCCCGGGCCACGCCGACTACATCAAGAACATGATCACCGGCGCTGCTCAGATGGACGGCGCTATCCTGGTCATTGCTGCTTCCGATGGTCCTATGGCGCAGACCCGCGAGCATCTGCTGCTGGCCCGTCAGGTGAACGTGCCTTCCGTGCTGGTGTTCCTGAACAAGTGCGACCAGGTCGATGATGAGGAACTGCTGGAGCTGGTTGAAATGGAAGTTCGCGAGCTGCTGGACTTCTATGGCTTCCCCGGCGACGATACCCCCATTGTCCGCGGCAGCGCTCTGAACGCTCTGGTTTCCGAGTCCAACGATCCCAACGCTCCTGAGTTCGAGTGCATCAAGAACCTGATGGACGCTGTTGACAGCTGGATCCCCACCCCCGATCGTAAGGAAGATATGCCCTTCCTGATGCCCGTTGAGGACGTGTTCACCATCTCCGGTCGTGGTACCGTTGCTACCGGCCGTGTGGAGCGTGGTAAGCTGAACCTGAACGAGAAGGTCGAGATCGTCGGCCTGACCGAGGAGAAGCGCGAGACCGTCGTTACCGGTATCGAAATGTTCCACAAGCTGCTGGACTACGCGGAAGCCGGCGATAACATCGGCGCTCTGCTGCGTGGTGTTGCCAAGACCGAGATCGAGCGTGGTCAGGTCCTGTCCAAGCCCGGCAGCATTCATCCCCACACCAAGTTCGTTGGTCAGGTCTACGTTCTGACCAAGGACGAGGGTGGCCGTCATACCCCCTTCTTCAACAACTATCGTCCTCAGTTCTACTTCCGTACCACCGACGTGACCGGCGTCATCAACCTGCCCGAAGGCACCGAGATGTGCATGCCCGGCGATAACGTCGACATGAAGGTCGAGCTGATCACCCCCATCGCCATTGAGAACGGTCTGCGTTTCGCTATCCGTGAGGGTGGCCGTACCGTGGGCTCCGGTGTTGTTATCGGCATCGAGGAGTAATTTCCTGACACAACAAAAGAGAGAGAGCCAGGGCTCTCTCTCTTTTGTTCCATTTATACTTTTTTTCGGTGCCTTTTCGGACTTTTACTGTTCCATTTTTCCCATAAATGTTACCGGCCCGGGAAGGTCAGACCAGCCTGAAATCCCTTCTTTCCGGTGGCAATAATGTCTCCACCGACGACCTCATCCCCGCATAAATACAGGTTCGCCTGCACCCCGTTTGGCACGTCGGGATAGTTGGAAATGCGGTATGTATAGCGCTGTACCGTCTGTCCGGCGAAGCTGCCGAATGGTAAATTCTGAGAGTCCTGAAGCGCCACATAATCCGCCCAGGAAGTCAGCAGATCCTCTGGCAGCTTGAGATCCAGAGTCTCGATGGGTTCCGGCTCCTCCACCTCCCAACCCAGCGAGTTCAGGTAGGAAATTCGCTCCTCATTTGTGGCGGCAAGAATCCCGGAAGCCGCTTCATTCGGCACTTTTTTGAGGCAGCCCACCAACACGAAACTCAGACAGATGACCAGCGAAAGGGATAAAAAGCTGAGAAAGATCCGACGGCGGGACAGGTGAAAAACACGCATTTTGATCCACTCCTTTGCCAAATCCTATTCCCTTTTTGCAGAACTTATGCTACAATTTTTATAACAAAAGGGAGTGTAAAAATGGAACGTTTGGATAAAGTAATTGCAAATATGGGACAGGCTTCCCGGCGGGAGATCAAAGACATGGTGCGCCAGGGCAGGATCTTGATAGACGGTATGCCTGCCTCCTCTCCGGAGCAGAAAATTGATCCGGAAGAGGCCCGCATTTCCATAGATGGAATTTTTCTGAAATATGAACTTTTTACCTATATAATATTGCATAAACCTGCCGGATTGGTGAGCGCAACAGAAGATTTTCAAGAGAAAACCGTGCTGGATCTGCTGCCGCCGGAATTACGGAAACGGGGCCTTGCGCCAGTGGGGCGGCTGGACAAGGATACGGAGGGACTGCTGCTTCTGACCAACGACGGGCGACTGAACCATCGGCTGACCAGCCCGAAGTATCACATTGACAAGGTCTACTACGCGGAGGTGGACGGGGTGTTAGAGCCGTCGGATGTGGTATGTTTTGCCGAGGGGATTGCTCTGTCGGACTTTACCTGCCTGCCGGCAAAACTGGAGATCCTGACGGAGAGAACTTGCCTGATCACGGTACAGGAGGGAAAATTTCATCAGGTCAAGCGAATGCTTGCCGCCTGCGGAAAACCGGTAATTTACCTGAAACGTATTTCCATGGGGGAACTGAAGCTGGAAGAAACACTATCTATCGGTGCATATCGTGCCCTTACACCACAAGAAGTTGTTTCCTTGCGCGAGAAAGTGGGGTTGTAAGTTTATTCACATACTGACAAAAATAGAACCTGTTTTTTGTGAAAAATAGAAAAAAATGCTTGCAAATCCGTGATTATGACGATATAATGTAGGAAACCATATGACAAATTGCACAAATACCTACGCAATCAAAAAGCGGGAGGATAGAGGACTATGTCGGGAAGAATTTTCCAGAACGTCGTATTGCAGTTTAAGGAGACCACGGACCGCACCATCGGCGTGATCGATGCCGAGGGTACTGTGATCGCGTGCAGCGAACTGACGGGAATCGGAAAAAGATGGAGCAAGTACGTAGATGCTGTTGCCGCCGCAGAGGGAGAATGCATCGCGCAGGAGGGAAAGACCTTTAAGGCTCTGCCCGGTTGGGGTGGGCACTTTGACTACGCTGTATTTGCCAGCGGCGATGACGCCATTGGCCGTACTGCTTGCGCTATGGCGGCAGTTGCGCTGAACAGTGCGAAAACCTACTATGAGGAGAAGCACGACAAGGGTTCTTTCATCAAGAATATTATTTCTGACAATATTCTCATCAGTGACATCTATATCCGCGCCAAGGAATTGCACGTTGCCGCGGAGGTCAAGCGTGCGGTGTTTGTGATCCGCCCCATCGACGAGCATATGGAGGCCGTACCGCTGGAGATGGTGCAGACGATGTTTCCGGATCGGCAAAACGATTTCGTGCTGTCTGTAGGCGAACAGGATATTGTGCTGATCCATCAAATGGAGGAGTCCGATACCGTCAGGGAAATGGAAAAGGTGGCTGCCGATATGGAAGAAGCGCTACGACTGGACGGCGAGAGTCGTGTATTCGTGGGTATCGGTACCATGGCGCTGCATCTGCGTGATCTGGCCCGATCCTTTAAGGAGGCCCAGATCGCCATTGAGGTGGGCAAGGTATTTGACACAGAGCGCTACGTCATCAACTACGAAAATCTGGGGATTGGTCGTTTGATCTATCAGCTGCCCACCACCCTGTGCGAGATGTTCTTGCAGGAGGTTTTTAAGAAAAACCCCATTGATGCGCTGGATCAGGAGACCCTGTTTACTATCTACAAGTTCTTTGAGAACAACCTGAATGTGTCCGAAACGGCGCGCAAGCTGTTTGTCCACCGGAATACGCTGGTCTATCGTCTGGAGAAGATCAAGAAGCTGACCGGTCTTGACCTGCGGGAATTTGACGATGCCATCACCTTTAAGGTGGCGCTGATGGTGAAGAAGTATCTCATCAGCCGCGGCATTGAGGCATAAGGATTTATTAAAAATGACACCCTTGCGGGTGTCATTTTTTGGCGGAAATTGAGGTGTCGGCAAATTGGAATTTACTGACGGTTTGGAATACATTGGGTTGGGTTGAGCGAAGCGAGGGGGGATGGAAGAGGAAAGTGCTGTATAAGGTGAAAAAGAAAGGATAGAAGTTTACATAATTTTAAGATTTTTTTGGCGCTTTTTTGTTGCTATTTGGCGCATTTGTGTATATAATGTAATATAAGTTTACATATAACACAAAATGTTGCTTTGGCAGCAGAAGCGAGGCATCTATGATTCGACTGAAAGACGCAGAAAAGACCTATGAAAACGGAACGCAGGCATTAAAAGGCGTGAGTTTCCAGATAGACGACGGCGAATTTGCTTTTTTGGTAGGGCCCAGCGGTTCCGGCAAATCCACCATTATCAAGCTGCTGACAGGCGAGATCCTGCCCACCGGTGGTCGTGTGATGCTCAATGGCTATGCGTTGGGGCACATTTCTGCCAAACAGATTCCCTATATGCGCCGCACCGTGGGTGTGATCTTCCAGGATTTTCGCCTGATCGAGAAGAAAACGGTCTTTGACAACCTGGCGCTGGCCATGCGCGTGGTGGGTGCCAGTCAGAAGGAGATCCAGGCACGTATTCCCTATGTGCTGGAGCTGGTGGGGCTGGGCGGAAAGGAAACCTGCTATCCCGATCAGCTCTCCGGCGGAGAGCAGCAGCGTGTGGCTATCGCCCGGGCGCTGGTAAACAACCCCAGCACTATTGTGGCCGATGAGCCTACGGGAAATCTGGACCCTGCCAAGTCGCTGGAGATCATGACGCTTCTGGAACGCATCAATGCGCTGGGCACCACCGTGATCGTGGTGACCCATGAGAAGGATCTGGTAAACCACTTCAACAAGCGGGTGATCCTGCTGGACGAAGGGCGCGTGGTGGGCGATGCCGTCGGCACATACGGAGGATAAGGCATGAAAAATATTGGATACTATTTCAAGGAGGGCATTGGGAATATGTTTTCCCACGGCTTTATGTCCTTTGCCGCTGTCAGCATTACCGTGGCGTGCCTTTTGATCATGGGGACGTTTACGCTGGTGGCGTACAACGCCAATGAAAACCTGGAGGTCCTGCAAAGAGAGAACGCTGTGGTTGCTTTTGTGGACGACAGCCTTGGCGACACGGAGGCAAGGGATCTGCAGAGAAAGATCGAGAATGTCTCCGGCGTGGCGGACTGTACATTTGTCTCCCGGCAGGAGGCTCGTGACGACTATGTGGCGCAGTATGACGAGAACGACCTCTACGGCGAGCTGAGCGCCAACGTGTTCCGGCACCGGTACGTGATCCACGCAGAGGACAGCGAGGAGATCGGAACGATCAAAACGGCGCTGGAGAGCATCTCCGGCATCGCCAAGGTACGCGCCGACGAGGCGATCACCAGCGGCTTTATCACCGTGCGGAATGTGGCGCGGGCTATTTCGCTGGCGTTGATCGCGGTGCTCTTGGTAGTGTCGCTGTTCATCATCTCCAACACCATTAAGCTGACCTTCTTTGACCGCAAAGATGAGATAGCCATTATGAAAATGGTGGGTGCGACCAATGGCTTTATCCGCTGGCCCTTCGTGTTTGAGGGATTGCTGCTGGGTATTTTCGGTGCAGCGGTGGCCTTTGGATTGCAGTGGCTTTTGTACTGGGGCGTGCAGGAAGGCATTGCACAGAACGATACGCTCCAGTTGGTAAGTGTGGTGGATTTTACACGGATCTGGTACGCCGTGGCGGGCTCTTTCGCTGTGGCGGGAATTCTGATCGGTGTCGGCGGCAGTTTGCTGGCGATCCGGCGGTTTTTGAGGGTGTGAGCGTATGAAGAGAGTAAAAAAAATACTGGCGTTGCTGTTTGCGCTGACGATGACACTTTCCATGATGCTGGGCAGCGTGGTCTATGCCGATGAGTCGGAGGATGACGCCAAGAAAAAGGCGATACAGGATCAGATCGCAGCGGTGCAGGCACAGATCGACGCCAAGAAGAAGGAACTGGACACGGCCAAGGGCAATCTGGACAAGGCGAAGAGCGACACCAAGAACGCCAAGGCCAGGCTCCAGGCGGCAGAGCAGCAGAGCGCTGTTTTGGCAGAGCAGATCGACTTGATCGAGGAGCAAATCGAACTGCTCAACGAGAACATAGAGACCGTGGAGTTGGCGGAAAAGGATCAGTATGACCTGTTCTGTCGGCAGGTGCGGCAGGAGGAGGAGCGGGGTACGCTGTCTTACTGGTCCGTGCTGTTCAAGGCCAGCGGCTTTGACGATCTGCTGAGCCGGATCGACTTTATCAACGAGATCATGGAGTACGATCAGCAGATTATGGAGGAATTGCAGGGGATCCGGGCGGAGCTGAAGGACAACCGTACCGATCTGGAGGCGCAGGAGAGGGAGCTGGATGCGGCACATACCGCTCAGCAGGAGCTGGCGGCGCAGTATGCCGAGCTCTATAAGGACTACAAGCAGACCGAGGAGGACCTGCAGGCGCTGTACAATGAGGCGGTAGCGGAGGAAGCTGCGCTGGAGAGCACCATGAAGGAAGTGGAGCGCATTGCGGCGGAGCTGGGTGTTACCGGCGGCAGCAGCGGCGGCTATATCTGGCCGGTGAAGGTCAGCCCCATCTACATTACCTCCAAGTTCGGCCCCCGTAAGCAGCCCACTGCCGGTGCCAGCACCCTGCATAACGGCATCGACATCGGTGTGAGCTATGTGCCGGTGTACGCTGCCAAGGCCGGTACGGTGACACTGGCCGGCGTGAACGGCGGTTTCGGCAACTGTGTGATCATCTCCCACGGTACCGGGTACAGCACCACCTACGGCCATTTGAGCAGTATCAAGGTCAAGGTGGGCGACGTGGTGACCCAAGGACAGCAGATCGCCGTATCCGGTAACACGGGTACTTCCACCGGACCGCATCTGGACTTCCGCATCATGGAGGCGGGCGTGTACAAGGATCCGCTGAGCTATCTGAGCGGCTATACGCTGCTGTGCTGACGACAAATAAATTCATACCCCCCGCCATAGGATTGGCGGGGGGTATTTTTATGGTGGCATACTTGACGGCGGGGAAAGGAAAGGCAGAGAGACGGCAGGTGCGAGGTGTATGGCTTTGGGTGGTGCCGATGCCGACGGGAGGTATCTTGTCGGCGGCAATCAGAAAAAGACGGTGGCGTGAGCTGAGGCGGATGGGGGTGCGGGGTATTGTTCCGCGGGAACTTACGCAGGAGGCGAGAAAATGGAGGATTCGGGGCGTGGAGGTCTATCCGCTGCGGCGGGCAATTTGGGAGCAGATGCTGCCCGAACAGGGATATACGGCGGTGATACGGGCGGGGCACGTGGATGGGGTGGTCAAAGAGTGCGCGGCAGCACTGGCAAGGCGCTTTCGCTATCTGCGCTTGGAAACAGGCTGGGGGACGGAAGGGTTGCAACAAGAGCTGCTGCGGCGATATGGACTGGGCGTCGGCGGCGGCACGGCGGCGGAGATGGCGGTTTCCTTTGGCGGAGAGCCGACGGAGAAGTTGGAGATTTGCCTGGGGGAGGATTGTGCGCGCTGGCAACAGGTGGAATATGAGAGAGTCGGGGGATTGGAGGACTGGGAGTTTTCCGAGGAGCTGCTCTGTGTTCTCTTTCAGGGCGGCGGGGTGAAAAAAGAGGAAATTCGTGTAAAAAGGTTGACAAGCAACGCTTGACAGAGGGAAAGAAACTCTCTATAATGCAACATGACATATCATACGCATTTAATAAAGTATACAAAGCCGGAAAACGGCTGACAATAGAAAGGAAAGGGCACTATGGTAAAGGAATTCAAAATGAGCCAGGCTCGTTACGATGAGCTGAAAAAGGAACTGGATTACAGCAAGACCACCCGCGCCGACGAGATCGCAGAGCTGATCAAGGAAGCCCGCGGTTTCGGTGACCTGAGCGAAAACAGCGAATACGACGAGGCAAAAAATGAGCAGGGCAAGCTCTACTCCCGCATTGCCGAGCTGGAGGATATCCTGCTCCATGCCGTGATCGTGGACGAGTCTGAGAACAGCGACCGTGTTTCCATCGGCGTGACGGTGACGGTGACCAATCTGGATACCAAGAAGCAGATGCCCGCCTATAAGGTCGTGGGTTCCCAGGAGGCGGATGTGATGAACCATTGCATCTCTGAGGACTCCCCCTTCGGCAAGGCGCTGATGGGCACCAAAAAGGGCGACAAGATCACCGTGGAGGCACCCAAGGGTGTGATCCATTATCGTGTGGACAAGATCGAGAGATAAAAAGGAGCGAGTGAAAAATGGCAGAGCAGGTGAAAGAAATGAACGAGCAGCAGAACATCAAGCAGATCTTACAGGTGCGCCGCGATAAGCTGAAAACCCTGCAGGACGAGGGCCGCAATCCCTTTGAGATCACCCGCTATGATGTGACTCACCATGCCCAGGAGGTCAAGGATAACTTTGACGCGCTGGAGGGCAAGACCGTGCGTTTGGGCGGACGCCTGATGAGCAAGCGCGGTATGGGCAAGGTGTCCTTCTGCGATTTGCAGGACAAGTCCGGCCGTATTCAGATATACGCCCGGCGGGACGAGATGGACGAGGACTGCTACAACCATTTCAAGAAATACGATATCGGCGATATCGTGGGTGTTGAGGGTGAGGTATTCCGTACCGAACGGGGCGAGATGTCCATCCGTGCCAAGGATATTATTCTGCTGAGTAAATCTTTGCAGCCGCTGCCCGAGAAGTTCCACGGCTTGACCGACAAGGAGCTGCGTTACCGCCAGCGCTATGTGGATCTGATCGTCAACCCCGAGAGCAAGCGCAATTTTGAGATCCGCAGCAAGTTTGTGGCGTTCCTGCGCCGCTATCTGGACAATTTGGGCTTCATGGAGGTGGAGACTCCCGTGCTGAGCCCCATCGCCGGCGGCGCCAACGCACGTCCCTTTATCACCCACCACAACGCCCAGGACATCGATATGTATATGCGTATCGCCACCGAGCTGCACCTGAAGCGGCTGATCGTGGGAGGCATGGAGCGTGTGTATGAGGTGGGGCGCATCTTCCGCAACGAGGGTATGGACACCAAGCACAATCCGGAGTTTACCACCTGTGAGCTGTATCAGGCCTTTACCAACCTGGACGGCATGATGGACATTCTGGAGGGTATCCTGGCCGGCGCTGCCAAGGAGATTTTGGGCACCTATCAGGTACAGTGGCTGGGCCACGACATCGACCTGACCCCCTCCTGGAAGCGGCAGACCATGGCGGATGCCGTCAAGGAGGTCACCGGCGCCGACTTTATGGCCATTGAGGGTGACGATGCCGCTGCTGTAGAACTGGCGAAGAGTGTTCACGTGGACATGGACGGCGTGCCTGCCACCTGGGGCAATGCCCTGTATGAGACCTTTGACCAGAAGGTGGAGGAGACATTGATCCAGCCCACCTTTATCACCATGTATCCCGTGGAGGTTTCCCCGCTGGCGAAGCGTTATCCCAAGGATCCTCGACTGACCGAGCGCTATGAGATGTTCATCTGCGGCTGCGAGATGGGCAACGCATTTAGCGAACTGAACGACCCCATTGACCAGTACGAGCGCTTTAAGGCACAGGCGGAGAAGCGTGCCAACGGCGACGAGGAAGCGGATATGATGGACGACGACTTTGTGCTGGCGCTGGAGTACGGTATGCCCCCCACCGGCGGCTTGGGCTTCGGTATCGACCGCTGCTCCATGCTGCTGTGCGGTACGGACTCCATCCGCGATGTGATCTTGTTCCCGACAATGAAGCCGTTGGACTAAAAAAGTGAAAAGCAGAAGGATGGATTTGACCGTCCTCCTGCTTTCTTTTTTGCTTTTTTCTCGGAGACGACAAAATCCACTTGTTGACAAGTGAGAGAAACGATGATATTTTATTGTAGACATTTTATATTTAATATGTATAGCCCCCTTTTGTGGGTGCTTTGTGAGAGGAAAGACCATGGAGAGCATCACCAGCCGGAAAAATGAATACCTTCTGCATCTGAGAAAGTTGGCGGCAGACGGTGCTTACCGGCGGGAGTGCGGGGAGTTCCTTTGCGACAGTCCCAAGCTGCTGGACGAGGCGCTGAAGTGGAAGGTACCTATCACGGCTGTGGTTTCCACCGACGGGGTGAAAGTAGACGGCGTGCGCTGCGTGAAGGTGCCGGAGGACGTGATGGCGTCGGTGTCGCCTATGAAAACACCCCAGGGTGTGCTGTTTACCTGCCGGATGCCGGAAACGAAAATACCGAAACAACTGATCGGGCAGCGCTACGTGGTGCTGGATGGGGTACAGGATCCGGGTAACGTAGGAACAGTGCTGCGGACGCTGGATGCCTTTGACGCGGACGGATTGATTTTGCTGCCGGGGTGTGCCGATGTGTTCAGCCCCAAGACGGTGCGATCTTCCATGGGTGCGATCTTCCGTCGTCCGGTCTATACGATGACAGCGCAGGAGATGAAAGCACTGCTGGTACGGAGCAACATTCCGCTGTGCGGTGCGGCGTTGCGTCAGGACACGGTGGACGCACGGGAGGTCAATTATTGCCCCAGCGCCATTGCCATCGGCTCAGAGGGACGAGGGTTGTCGGACGAGGTATTGGCGCTTTGCGACAGGACGATACGCATTCCCATGTCACCCCGCTGTGAGTCGCTGAATGCGGCCATCGCAGCAAGTGTTTTGCTCTGGGAGAGCTACCGATAAAAAAGAGAGGGGGGAGAAATGCTATGGCGGCATTGAAATACTGGGTGTGGCTGTCGGATCTGGTTGGCGTGAGCAACGTCAGCAAGCTGCTGCTGTTGCAGCATTTCGGCTCCCCGGAGGATATCTACTATGCTGAGCCGGAGGACTACGGGCAGGTGGAGGGCCTGAAAAGGGAGCAGATTGAACTGCTGAACGAGAAATCCCTGCAAAGAGCGGAGATTATTTTACAGAATTGTGCAAGGGAAAATAGCTTTCTGATCACGCTGGATGATGCGTTATACCCGCTGCGGCTGAAAAATATTTACGATCCGCCCATTTTGCTCTACGGGAAAGGCAAGATGCCGATTTTCGACGACGAGGTGGCCATCTCCATGGTGGGGACGCGGTCCTGCACACCTTATGGCATCAGCTGCGGCGAGGAGCTGGGCTATGAGCTGGCTCGGCAGGGCGCCGTGGTGGTGTCCGGCATGGCAAGGGGGGTAGACGCAGCCTGTCTGCGGGGAGCGCTGCGTGCCGGCGGCTTTACCTGCGCAGTGTTGGGCTGCGGCGTGGATGTGGTTTACCCCGCCGAGAATCGGCGACTGTATGAGGACATTCTGGCGACAGGTGTGATCCTGTCGGAATACCCACCGAAAACGGAGCCGGAGCCCTGGCGGTTTCCCCAGAGAAACCGCATCATGAGTGGCCTGAGCGTAGGAACGCTGGTGGTGGAAGCACCGGAGCGATCCGGCGCGCTGATCACCGCGGGCGATGCGCTGGAGCAGGGGCGGGAAGTATTTGCCGTGCCGGGCCCGATTCATGCGCCAAGCAGTCGGGGCTGTCACAAACTGATCCGCGAAGGAGCGGGGCTTGTCAGCTGTGCGTGGGATCTTTTGAGCGAGTATGAGAGCCGCTATCCCCACAAGCTGCACCCAGATGGGAGGACCCTGCCGAAGATGCCGGCGCAGTCTGGTGAGCCGCAACAGGGTAAAGCGGAAAAGAAGTATATGCTGCCCGTGCTGGACGTGAAGTCTGCCGGCTTGACAGACGATCAGATCGCGGTGCTGTGCAAGCTGAAAAGTGAGGAGGCTTTGCTCACCGACGAGGTGGCGGAACAGACAGAACTACCGGTACGGCGCATACTGTCGGCGCTGACCATGCTGGAAATTGACGGCTATGTGAAAAAAACAGGTGCGCAGAGTTTTTTGCGTACCGTGGAGATCAAATGAGGCGAGGAGTAAGAACGCTATGAGTAAGAAAAAAAATCTGGTGATCGTGGAATCTCCGGCAAAGGCGAAGACCATCGGCAAATATTTGGGGCCGGACTATCAGGTCAAGGCTTGCATGGGCCATCTGCGGGATCTGCCCAAGAGCGTGATCGGCGTGGATATTGCCGACGACTTTGCTCCCAATTATAAGCCCATTCGCGGCAAAGAGGAGATCATCCGCGATTTGAAGAAGAGCGCAGACAGCGCTGCCGTCGTTTACCTCGCCACCGACCCGGACCGTGAGGGAGAGGCCATTGCCTGGCACTTGCTGCACTTGCTGGAGCTGGACGGGAACAAGGCAAAGCGCGTGACCTTTAACGAGATCACCAAGCGGGTGGTGAAGGAGTCTATTGAGGCCCCCCGCGCCATTGATCAGAATTTGGTGGATGCCCAGCAGGCGCGCCGCATCCTGGACCGTATCGTGGGCTATGAGATCAGCCCCATCATGTGGAAAAAGATCCGCCGGGGCCTTTCCGCCGGACGGGTACAGAGCGTGGCGACCCGCATGGTGGACGACAGAGACCGGGAGATCGCGGCATTCGTACCTCAGGAGTACTGGACGCTGGACGCTACACTCAAAGGCGACAAGAAGATTATCTTTGTTGCCCACTATTATGGCAGAGATGGAAAGAAGTATGAACCGGAAACGGAAAGGGACGTTTTGACCATCATGGACGAATTGCAGGGCAAGGACTTTGCCGTGAAGTCCGTCAAGCGCAGCGATAAGCAGCGGGCCCCTGCGCCGCCCTTTACCACCTCTACCATGCAGCAGGAGGCCAGCCGCAAGCTGAATATGACGCCTCGGCGTACCATGGCCATAGCCCAGCAGCTCTACGAGGGTGTGGACATTACCGGCGAGGGTACTGTGGGTTTGATTACCTATATGCGTACCGACTCCCTGCGTATCTCCCTTGACGCACAACGTCAGGCGGCACAGTTTATCAAGAACCACTACGGGGAAGCCTATGCACCTGTCAAGCCCCGCCAATACAAGGCCAAGGCCGGCGCACAGGACGCCCATGAGGCCATTCGCCCCAGCGACGTCAATCTGACCCCGGAGCGGGTCAAGGGTGATCTGACCGGCGAGCAGTATCGTCTGTATCGCCTGATCTGGAGCCGTTTCCTCGCCAGCCAGATGGAAAACGCGGTCTACGACAGCGTGGCGGTGGAGATCGCGGCAGACAAGCACACGTTCCGTGCCAGCGACAGCAAGCTGAAGTTTGCCGGTCATACCGCAGTATATGAAGAGGGCCGCGATGAAGAGAAAGAGGAGAAGGAGAGCGCCCTGCCCGAACTGCATGAGGGCGAAAAGTTGGATCTACAGGGGTTTGGGAAGGAACAGCATTTTACCGTGCCGCCTGCCCACTACACCGAGGCGACGCTGATCCGTGCCATGGAGGAACAGGGCATTGGCCGACCCTCTACCTATGCACCCACCGTGTCCACCATTCTGGACCGCAGCTATGTGAAAAAAGAGGGGAAGTATCTGCTTGCTACCAATCTGGGCAAGGCGGTGACGGCATGGATGGAGCAGTACTTTACCGACATTGCGGATCTGAAATTTACCGCCAATATGGAGCAGCGGTTGGACGGCGTGGAAGAGGGCGATGTTCCCTGGAAGGAGATCCTGCGGGACTTCTACGGAGACTTTGAAAAGAATATTGACGCGGCCCAGGAGAGTGGCTACGTGAAGATCCCCGATACCGTAAGTGAAGAGATCTGTCCTCAATGCGGGAAAAATCTGGTGGAGCGGGAGGGGCGGTTTGGCCCGTTTCTGGCCTGCCCCGGCTATCCGGACTGTAAGTTTACCATGCCGCTGGTCATCGAGATGCCGGGGCGCTGCCCCAAGTGCGGCGGACGCCTGATGAAACGCAGCGGTACCTCCAAGACCAGCGGGAAACAGTATAACTATTACTGCTGCGAGTTTGCCGGCAGCAAGGTTTCCGACCGCATCTGCGACTTTATGACCTGGGACGTGCCGGTGAAGGACGACTGCCCGGTCTGCGGCGAGACCATGTTCAAGCGGGCGGGCAAGGGCTTCAACAAGCCATTCTGCATCAACGAGAAGTGCGAGAAGTTTGTGCCGGAGGAGAAGCGGGGCTATCACAAGAAGTCGGCGGAAGAGAAGAAGCCTGCGGCGAAGAAGACGGCGGTGAAAAAGTCCACGACCCGGAAGAAAAAGACAGAGGAATAAGGCGGCGGACAGAGTCGTCCGCCCCTACGGAGTTGATGGTAAAATTCGTAGGGGACGGGCTTCAGACGTTCCGCCGATGGTCGACGAAAGACGGCGCGCCGGGTCGTCGCGCCCTACGGAGAAAACCACTACAATTCTCGAAATACCGACCAGGCGGCGGAAAATGCGGCTTCCTGCTCATAGGAAAAGCGTTCATTTGCCGCGTCGCAGAATTTGTGAAACGTGTCGAGCTGCTCGCGGGTGAGCGTCTGCTCCAGTTCTTTTTGGAGACGGTCGTGCAGGGAGCAGACACAGGCATATTCGACGCCCTGGAGATAGGACATCTGGCGATGTTCTATGGTAAAGCCGTAGAGCAGATCGAGAACATCATTCATGGGAACACATCCTTTCAATTATATACGACGGTATATGTCGCATACAATGCATGATATACGACATATATCGTCGTGTCAAGAGGAAAATATGAATTTATTTACAAAAAGATTAAAAGAGCTGCGGAAAGAGAAAAAAATCACGCAGGTACAGATGGCGGCAATACTGGAGATGACGGGCCGAAATTATCAGCGATATGAAGCTGGAGTATTGGAGCCAAACATGGATTGCCTGATTAAAATTGCGGATTATTTCGGTGTGTCGCTGGATTATCTGCTGGGGCGGAGCGACGAAAAGTAAGCGGGTGGGCGGACAGAGTCGTCCGCCCCTACGGTAAAGCCGTAGAGCAGATTGAGAGCATCATTCATGGGAACACATCCTTTCAAAAAACGAATAGTTTCTTCGTATAAAAATATAACACGAAGAAATTATTCGTGTCAAGAGGTGGGTATGAATTTATTTGCAAAAAGATTAAAAGAACTGCGGAAAGAAAAAAAGCTGACGCAAGTACAGATGGCGGCAGTATTGGAAATTTCGGGGCGCAATTATCAGAACTATGAATTAGGAAAATACGAGCCGGATGTTGATGGCCTGATTAAAATTGCGGATTATTTCGGCGTGTCGCTGGATTATCTGCTGGGGCGGAGCGACAAGAGGTAAGCAGGTGGGCTAATGTGGGCATCGGCCCCTACGGCGTTGATGGTAAAATTTGTAGGGGACGGGCTTCAGACGTTTCACCGATGGTCGACAAAAGACGGCGCGCCGGGTCGTCGCGCCCTACGGAGAAAAACAGAGTGTAGGGGGGCCCTGCGTGGCCTCCCGCGGGCGACCACATAGGGTCGCCCCTACGGAGAAACGGGCCGTCGAGGACGCCGGCCACTACGGGGGATAGAAAGAGTGGAAACAAAGCATGTAACTGTTATCGGGGCGGGGCTTGCCGGCAGCGAGTGCGCTTGGCAGCTTGCCCAGCGGGGTATTTCCGTGACCTTGCGGGAGATGAAGCCGGAGAAAAAGACCCCTGCCCATGTGACCGAATATTTTGCCGAGCTGTGCTGTTCCAATTCCCTGCGAGCGGCGGGCTTGGAGAACGCGGTGGGTCTTCTGAAGGAGGAGCTGCGGCGGCTGGACAGCCTGATCATCCGCTGCGCTGACGCCACCCGTGTCCCTGCCGGCGGCGCGCTGGCTGTGGATCGCCACGGCTTTGCCCGGATGGTGACGGAGGAAATTGAAAAGCACCCCAACATAACGGTGGTGCCGGGCGAGGTGACGGAAATTCCCGAGGGGGAGGTGGTGATCGCCTCCGGTCCCCTGACCAGTGATGCGCTGGCAGATAGGCTGCTCACCCTGTTCGATGCCGGCAACACGCTGAACTTTTACGATGCGGCGGCACCGCTGGTGAGCTTTGAGAGCGTGGATATGTCCAGTGCCTATTTTGCCTCCCGCTACGACAAGGGAACGCCGGACTACATCAACTGCCCCATGGACAAGGATGAGTATCTGGCGTTCTGGCAGGAGCTGGTGAAGGCCGAGGAGGCGGAAGTCCACGGCTTTGACGACGGCGGCGTATTCGAGGGCTGTATGCCCGTGGAGGTCATGGCACGGCGCGGGGAGGATACCCTGCGCTTCGGACCGCTGAAACCCAGGGGATTGCCCGATCCCAAGACGGGACGGGATCCCTATGCGGTGGTGCAGCTCCGGAAGGACAACGCCGACGGATCGATCTACAATTTAGTGGGATTCCAGACCCATCTGAAATGGGGAGAGCAGAAACGGGTATTCGGTATGATCCCGGCGCTGCGGAACGCCCAGTTTTTGCGGTACGGCGTGATGCACCGCAACACCTATCTGGATTCGCCCCGGATGCTGGATCGGTATTACCGCTTCAAGGCGGAGCCGCGGATCGCCTTTGCCGGACAGATGACCGGCGTGGAGGGCTATGTAGAGTCCTGCGCCAGTGGCTTTCTGGTGGGCGTGGAGACGGCGCGGCGTCTGTTGGGAAAGGCACCTGTCGACTTCCCGCAGGAGACCGCCATCGGTGCGCTGGGACTGTATGTGTCCAATCCCTCAGTAGGGATGTTTCAGCCCATGAATATCAACTTCGGCATCATACCGCCGCTGGGGTATAAGGTGAAGGGCAAGCGGAACAAGAATGCGGAGCTGTCCCAGCGGAGTCTGACGATCATCGAGGCAATGAAAGAGGAGGTGCTGTCCAAGTGAAGATTCTCATCGACGCCATGGGCGGCGACAATGCTCCTTTGGAGATCGTGAAGGGCGCCGTACAGGGCGGCAAGCGCTTCGGCGTGGAGATCGGTCTGCTGGGCGACGAAAATGCCATCCGAAATGCGCTTCGTGCTTGCGGTGCCAAAGAAAGTGATGTGGAGATTATTCCCACCACGGAGACTGTGGAGATGTGCGACGATCCCAGTACCGTGTTCCGGCGCAAAAAGGACACCTCCATGGGGGTGGGCCTGACCTGTGTGCGTGACGGCAGGGGGGATGCCTTTATCTCCGCCGGTTCTACCGGTGCGCTTTTGACCGGTGCGACACTGATCACCAAGCGCATTCGAGGCATTCGCCGGGCCGCCATGGCACCGGTGATTCCCACCACCACGGGGAAAGCGGTGCTGATGGACTGCGGCGCCAACGCCGAGTGTACGCCGGAATATCTGCTCCAGTTTGCCTATCTGGGCAACTTCTACGCCAAACGGGTGCTGCATATGGAAGAGCCCCGGGTAGCGCTTCTGAACATCGGTGCCGAGGACAGCAAGGGCACGGAGCTGCAGAAGGCAACGCTGCCGCTGCTCCAAAAAGCGGGGGATGCGGGACATTTCCACTTTATCGGCAACATTGAGGCGAAAGAGGCCATCAAGGGCGGCTGCGACGTGATCATCACCGACGGATTTTCCGGCAATGTGATGCTCAAGACCATGGAGGGGACCGGCAGCTTTGCCGGCAGCGCCATCAAGAGCATTTTCAAGAAAAATCTCTTCACCAAGCTGGCGGCGCTGGCGGTGATGTCGGGGCTCAACGGCTTTAAGGCGCAGCTTGACCCCAACAAGGTGGGGGGTACCGCCTTTATCGGCGTGAGCAAGCCCGTCATCAAGGCCCATGGCTCGTCCAACGCTGAGGCCATCGAAAACGCGGTGGGACAGGCGGTGGAGTTTGCCAGAAGCGGCATTATTGCAGACATTACGGCGAATGTAGAACTGATGCAGATTGACAGCGAATAATTTTCGGAAAGGGTCTTGACACCGCACAGGGAATGCCGTATTATTTTGCAAGACAACGATGCTTGAAAGACTAACTATTAAAAGTCAAGCCTCAAAAGAGAAAAAACTGTGAATTGG
>R20__coassemble_690_pt1 | contig 23342 bp, 20 predicted proteins | sample R20__metabat2_high_PE_008 | metagenome-assembled genome bin R20 | reverse complement strand
TCATTTAGCATTTAGCATTCAGAATTCAGCATTTATTCCGACCAAAGGGAGGAAATCGCATGACCGCCGAACTGATCGCCGTAGGCACCGAATTGCTGCTGGGCAACGCGGCCAACACGGATGCACAATTCATCTCCGAACAGCTTGCCGCCATCGGCGTGGACGTGCTGTATCATACCACCGTGGGTGACAATCCCCGGCGTCTCCGCGAGGTCATCGAAATCGCCAAAAACCGTGCCGATCTGCTGATCTTCACCGGCGGCATGGGTCCCACCTACGACGACTTCACCAAGATCACCGTCTGCGACACTCTGGGCGTCAGGCTGGTGCATCACCCCGAACTGGTGGAGGAGATCCGCACCTATTTTGAAACCGTCCTCCACCGGGAGATGACCCCCAGCAACCTCCGGCAGGCGGATCAGCCCGAGGGCGCTTACATCATCCATAACCCCGTGGGCACCGCCCCCTGCTGTATTTTTGAAAAAGGCGGCATTACCGTGGCCATGCTGCCCGGTGTGCCCTATGAGTGCCGCTATCTGACGGAGCACGAATTGATCCCCTGGCTGAAAGCCCGCTCCGAAAGCGTCATCGTCAGCCACGATCTGCACCTGTTCGGCATCGGGGAATCCGAATTGCAGGACTTGATCGGCGATTTGATGGGGGATGCCGTCAACCCCTCCCTCGCCCCTTATGCCAAACCCGGCGAATGTATGCTGCGGCTCACCGCTAAGGGCAAAACCGAAGCGGAATGCGAGGAACGGATGGCGCCCCTTTTCTGGGATGTCAAGGCCCGTCTGGGCGACAGGCTCTACGGCGTGGACGTCCCCAATCTGGAGACCCGCGTTCTCCAGCTGCTCAAGTCCCGCGGCCTGACCTTTGCCGCCGCCGAGAGCTGCACCGGCGGCCTCATTGCCAAGCGCATCACCGACCTTTCCGGTGCATCGAGCGTATTCCGCGGCGGCATTGTCAGCTACACCAACGCCGTGAAAGCGGGTGTGTTAGGTGTTCCCCGGAACCTGCTGGACTCCTACGGCGCCGTCTCCGCCCCTGTGGCGCAGTCTATGGCGGAGAATGTCCGCCGCCTGACCGGTGCCGACCTGGGCGTTTCCGTCACCGGTGTGGCAGGTCCCGACAAGGACGACCGGGGCAACGACGTGGGCACGGTGTTCATCGCCCTGTCTGACGGCAGCAAAACCGTTGTCCGCCGGCTGGATCTGGGCACGGGGCGCGGTCGGATCCGCACGCTCAGCGCTCATCACGTATTCGACCTCATTCGCAGATATTTGACAGACTTACCGCTGGAATAAAGGAGAAAAACCATGGCAAAGAAAACCGTACAGTCCACCCTGAACGCCTATGCCGATAAGCAGGCAGAGATCCGCAAGGCAAAGGGCAATCCCAACAAGAACGTCCATACCAAAAAGAAAAACAGCAACTACGGCGGCTATACCGCCGGCCATTATATGGCGGACAAGATCACCGAAAAGGCAAAGAACCGGGAGCGGGTCATTCTGCCCAAAAGCCTGAAAATTGCCGTCGCAGCCGATATCGTGATCCTAATCGTGGTGCTGATCTTGCGAATGACCGTTTGGAAAGACAACGCCATCGTCGATTACAGCACGACGCTGCTCCTGGGTCTGACCTGCGCCGGCTTGTTCTATATCCGCAAGTACTACCACAAGGAAAAGTCCGGATTGTATAAAGTGATACAGGTTATACTCTGCGTATTCGGCATTCTGTATTCCGTCATGGGCCTCATGGGTCTTTTGAACCTGCTGGGCATCGTCAAGTAAACTTTTCGTTGACAAATCCCCCCAAAGTGAGTAAGATACAACTAATATTTGAAAAAATGCGAAGATGGGGACGAGTAGCGCCTGTCAGCGATGCAAAGAGAGCCGCCGTTTCGGTGCAAGGCGGACGTCGCGCAGGTCGTGAATATCACCCCGGAGCCTCCGGCTGAAAGAAGCAGTAAGCACGGACGGACGAGACCCGTTATCATGTCTCGACCCATCATCGGTGGGAACGAAGTGGCGGCCTTGTGCCGCAAGAAGAGTGGTACCGCAGAGGTTTTCATGCGCCTTTGTCTCTTTTGGGAGGCAAAGGCGCTTACTTTTTTCGATCCGTAAAATTCACCATACAGGAGGAAATTCATTATGGAGTACAAACAGACCCTGAATATGCCCAAGAGCGGCTTCCCCATGCGGGCGGGCCTGCCCATGCGGGAGCCGGATATGCTCAAGCACTGGCAGGACATCGACCTGTATAACGAGCTGCTGAAAAAGAACGAGGGCAAGCCCCTGTTCAACCTGCACGACGGCCCTCCGTTCAGTAACGGCAACATCCACATGGGCCACGCCCTGAACAAGGCCATTAAGGATTTCATCACCCGTTCCTACGCCATGCGGGGCTACTATACCCCCTATATCCCCGGCTGGGACAACCACGGTATGCCCATCGAGAGCGCCATCATCAAGGAGCAGAAGCTGAACCACAAGGCCATGAGCGTGGCGGACTTCCGCTCCGCCTGCCATGACTACGCCCAGAAGTACGTGGATCTCCAGAGCAAGGGCTTCCAGCGTATGGGCGTGGTGGGCGACTGGGAACACCCCTACTGCACCATGGACAAGGGTTTTGAAGCCGAGGAGGTCAAGGTCTTCGGTGAGATGTACAAGAAGGGCTACATCTACAAGGGCCTGAAACCCGTGTACTGGTGCTATCACGACGAGACCGCTCTGGCGGAGGCTGAGATCGAGTACAGGGACGACCCCTGCACCACCGTGTACGTCAAGTTCCCTGTCTGCGACGACCTGGGCAAGCTGTCCCATCTGGATCTGGGCAAGCTGAACTTCGTCATCTGGACCACCACCATCTGGACCCTGCCCGGCAATCTGGCCATTGCCCTCCACCCCGATGAGAGCTACGCCATTGTCAAGCCCGATTACAGCGACGAAATGTATATCATGGCGGAAGCCCTGGTGGAAAAGGTCATGGGTATCGGTCAGTTCACCAGCTATAAGATCCTCGAGACCCATCCCGGCTCTTTCTACGAGAATATGTTGGCTCAGCATCCCTTCCTGCCCAAGACCTCCCGTCTGCTGCTGGCGGATTACGTCACCATGGACAGCGGTACCGGCTGCGTCCATACCGCCCCCGGCTTCGGTGCCGACGACTATCTGACCTGCAAGCGCTACGGCATGGATATGGTGGTACCCGTCAACGATCAGGGCCGCCACACCGACTATGCCGGCAAATACGCCGGTATGCTGGTGGAGGAGTCCAACCCTGTCATTTTGAACGATATGAAGGAGGCCGGCAGCCTGTTTGCCTCTGAGGAGATCATCCATAGCTATCCCCACTGCTGGCGCTGTAAGCACCCCATTATTTTCCGCGCCACGCCTCAGTGGTTCTGCTCTGTGGACTCCTTCAAGGATGCCGCCACCGCCGCCTGCGAGGACGTACGTTGGCTGCCCTCCTGGGGCATCGACCGTATGAGGAGCATGATTACCGAGCGCAACGACTGGTGCATCTCCCGTCAGCGCCGCTGGGGTCTGCCCATTCCCGTGTTCTATTGCAAGAAGTGCGGCAAGCCCGTGTGCAACGACGACACCATTCGGAAGGTGGCCGCCATCTTCGAGGACAAGGGCTCCAACGCCTGGTTCGATATGGAGGCGGAGGATCTGCTGCCCAAGGGCTATACCTGCCCCCTGTGCGGCGGTACCGACGGCTTCGAAAAGGAGACCGACACGCTGGACGGCTGGTTCGACTCTGGCTCCACCCACTTCTGCGCCATGGAGCGCGACCAGAAGTTCTGGCCCTCCACCGTGTACTTTGAGGGTCTGGATCAGTACCGCGGCTGGTTCCAGTCCTCGCTGCTGGTAGCCGTTGGTGCATTGGGTCGCGGCGCACCCTTCAAAGAGTGTATCACCCACGGCTGGACGGTGGACGGCGAGGGCCGCGCCATGCACAAGTCTCTGGGCAACGGTATGGACCCCAATGAGATCATCAACAAGTACGGTGCCGACTTGCTGCGTCTGTGGGCCGGCAGCGCCGACTATCATGTGGATGTCCGCTGCTCCGATGAGATCTTCAAGCAGCTCTCTCAGAACTACCTGAAGTTCCGCAACACCAGCAAGTTCTGTCTGGACAACCTCAGCGACTTTGATCCCGCCGATCTGGTTAGCCCCGCTGCTATGCTGGAGCTGGATAAGTGGGCCATCAGCCGCCTGAACGATCTGCTGATCCGCTGCTACGGCTACTATGACAACTACGAGTTCCACAATATCAGCCACGCCATCAACGATTTCTGCGTGCTGGATCTCAGCTCTTTCTACTTCGACATTCTGAAAGATCGCCTGTACTGCGACGAAAAGGACGGTTTGTCCCGCCGCAGCGCCCAGACCGCCCTGTTCCTGATCCTGGATGCCATGACCCGCCTGTTTGCCCCTATTCTTGCCTTTACCTGCGACGAGATCTGGCTGGTCATGCCCCACCGAGCCGAGGATGACGCCCGGAACGTCCTGTTCAATCAGATGGTCCAGCCCTATACCGACTATGCTCTGAGCGATGCCGATATGGAGAAGTGGGCGCTGATCGCCAAGCTCCGCAATGATGTGAATATCGTGCTGGAGGCCGCCCGCAACGACAAGCGTATCGGCAAGTCCCTGGAAGCTCAGGTCACCCTGTACGCCGAGGACGACGAGAACGCCGCCATTCTGGAGCGGTTCCGGGGCATGGATCTCCATGATCTGCTGCTGGTCTCCGAGTGCCGCATCGGCAGCGGCAAGCCCGACAGCGCCAACTTCAGCGAGACCTTCAACGGTCTGACCGTGGAGGTCAGTGAGGCGCCCGGCACCAAGTGTCCCCGCTGCTGGAAGCACTCCACCGCCGCGAACGCCGATGGCCTGTGCCCGCGCTGCGCCGCCGTGGTGGCGAAACTTCCTCAGATCGCTGAATAAGACCTGCATAAAAGATACGGGCCGGAAAGCCCGTATCTTTTTGCCTTATCAGTTGCTTTTCTAAATCAACTCCTCTCATCATTAGTGCTACTTATTTCTTGCCATTAGGGATTTCTATTTGTCACCTCATTTTTCTGTGGTATACTATCAAAGGTTGTGTTTCGAAAACCCCCACAAAAAGGAGTGTCATATAATGAGCAGAACTTTAGGTACCGTGGTACGCGGCGTTCGCGCACCCATCTTCCGTCAGGGTGACGATGTGGTGGCTGTAACCGTAAGCACCGTCCTGAACGCCCTCAAGCAAAACGGCATCGAGCCCCGTGATAAGGACGTGGTGGCCGTCACCGAGTCGGTGGTGGCCCGCTGCCAGGGCAACTACGCCACCGTGGCGCAGATCAGCGCCGACGTTCGCGCCAAGACCGGCGGCAAGACCGTGGGCGTCACCTTCCCCATCCTCAGCCGCAACCGCTTCTCCCTGCTTCTCAAGGGGATTGCCGGCGGCTGTGAGAAAGTGGTTCTGATGCTGTCCTATCCCTCTGACGAGGTGGGCAACCATCTGGTGAGCCTGGACGCGCTGGACGATGCCGGTATCGACCCCTGGCACGATGTGCTGGATCTCCGGAAGTTCCGTGAGATTTTCGGCAGTGTCATCCACCCCTTCACCGGCGTGGACTATGTCAGCTACTACCAGGAGCTGATCGAGTCCATGGGCGCCAAGGCGGAGATCGTCTTTGCCAACCGGGTCCAGACCGTTCTGGACTATACCGATACCGTTATCTGCGCCGACATCCACTCCCGCGCCCGCAGCAAGCGCCTCCTCAAGGCCGCCGGTGCCAAGTGCGTCCTGGGTCTGGACGATCTGCTGACCGCTCCCGTGGACGGCAGCGGCTATAACGAGCAGTACGGCCTTCTCGGCAGCAACAAGGCGGACGAAGAGCGCATCAAGCTCTTCCCCCGCGATGCCATGGCGGTTGCCGAGGGCATCAGCAAGGGTCTCAGCGACGCCACCGGCAAGCACATCGAGGCCATGGTCTACGGCGACGGCGCATTCAAGGATCCCGCCGGCAAGATCTGGGAGCTGGCGGACCCGGTGGTGTCCCCCGGCTATACCGACGGCCTCATCGGCACCCCCAACGAACTGAAATTGAAATACCTGGCCGACAAGGAGTTCGCCGACCTGACCGGCGCCGAGCTGCAAGCCGCCATCGCCGAGAAGATCCGCGCCAAGGACGCCAAGGTCTCCCTGGTGGGCAACATGGTCTCCGAGGGTACCACCCCCCGCAATTTGACCGACCTGATCGGTTCCCTGTGCGACTTGACCAGCGGCAGCGGCGATAAGGGCACGCCCATCATCTATATCCAGGGCTACTTCGACAACTACACCAACGAATAAGCAAAAAAATCGCACCCACCGGGTGCGATTTTTTTATTCTCAGAACTCCGCCTTGAATGCCCCGGGCTTCTCGATCCCCTCCGGCAGAACGGACAGCACCACGTAGTTCCCGTTGGTGTACACCGCCGCACCGGCCTTCCACCCGGCGGCGTTGTCGGGATAGGTGGTGTCGTTGACGATGCCGTTGATCCGCCCCTGCAAAATGGCCTGCACCTTGCTGACGTCGGCGGGGTTTTCCACCTCCACCATGACCACCTCATAGCTGGCGCCCATCACAGGGGGGAAATACCCCACCAGCTGCTTGCACTCGATAGCGTCCAGATCGGGATAGACCATCTTGATCTCCCCCTCGGCGGCCTCGAACAGCACGATGTCGCTGTTTGCCGTCACGGACTCCACCGCTTCGGCGCAGACCTTGGCCAAGTCCACGCTTGCCGTCCCCTCCTTCTTTCCGCAGCCCACCAGAGCCACGGTCAGCGCCAACGCCAAAACCAGGCAAATGATACGTTTCATCCCAGATGCTCCCCCTTCTTTTTTCGGCTCATCATCAAAATCGCGATGGCCGACACGATCACGCCAATGATGGCACAAATCTTTTTCATTTCGCAACTCCTTTATTTATTCGTAGGGGCAACCCTTGCGGTTGCCCGCATTCGGGACGTCCGGAGGCTGCCCTGCATTTGTTCACTCCAGCGTCCAGTACACTGCCAGCCCGTCAACGCCCACGGCACCGCCGTCCAGCGCCAGATAGTCCACGCCGTTTATCTTTTCATAGGTGAAGCCGTAGACCACCTCTTCGCCGCTGTCCCAGCTGGTGGCAAACACCTCCCGGGCGTTGCGCTCCCAGCCGCCCACGGCAACAATATCACCAATGGACAGCTCAAAGCTATTGTCGCTGCCGAAGCGCAGCTGGGCATCTTCGTAGTCTTCCCCGAAGGCGGCGATCATATCCGCCTCCACGTTTCGATCCGCCAGCTCCCAGGGCCCCGTCACGTCGATCATGTCAAACACGCCGATCTCCTGCAAAAGCTGATAAACCGCACCAAAATCGTGGGTCAATTCGCTCAGATAGAGGCTGAAGCCGTCGTCCATATCCAGCCGGATCTCGCAGCCAAGATGGGCGGCGTGGGGACCTGTCACGTTCCGGTCGGGCAGGTTCTCCACATCGTACAAAATCGCCTGCCGCAGCGCCTCGGCCTGCTCTTCGGTGATCTGGAACTGGTCGCCCACATCCCAGACGTAAACGTATCCGCCGATGGCATGGGTCATTTGCAGGGAGTCATAGCCGCCCTGGAGGTATCCCTGCCGCTTGGCAACGTCACTGTTGATGAGCCGGTTCACCACCTCGATGATCTCGTCCCCCTCATACAGCGGCACATTGTACTGTCGATTGACGTGGCTGCCGTTTTTCAGGGTGTACTCCAGACTGAGCCAGATATCATAGTAATATCCGGCTTCATCCTCCGGCCCCGTCGGCGCTTTTGCGTCCTTCTTGTCCAGACACACACGGTGCACATCACGCACCAGTTCAATAAACGCGGGGTCTGTGCTGCTGATGTCGGGGATATCGTAGCCATTCACCCAGACAGTCTTCACGTCCCCGGTCTCGGGGATACGCTTCTCATAGCCCAGCAGGTCCGTCTTCATCACGGCAAACACACCGATGATAACGGCAAACAACGCGGCAAGACCGATCCACGTCCGCTTGTCGAAGATCTTGAAGCGCTTACGCATCAGCATCTCCACGGCGCAGTACACCACGAAGCCCATGATGAGCTGGCACACCAGCAGGAAGATCTCCGACCCGGTGTCGCTGCCCAGCTCCAGAATGGCGTAGATGCCAAAGCCCAGGCCGATGCCGCCGGCAATCGAGATGACGTAGCGGACCACGGGCTTGAGCCACCGGAACACGATGGCGTCTCCGGCGGTCTCGCTGTGGCGCAGGCGGTAGAACAGCAGGCCCAGCGCCAGCAGACCGACACCGATCACCGCATAGATGGCGGTCACCTTGACGGCGCTCATGTTCAGGTAGACCACGCTGTAACCCAGCGCATCGTCCCACTCCCCATAATTGTTTGCAAAGCGCTCATAGATGTGGTACAGCGGGGTCAGCCACCGCTCCAGCGCCGTAAACTCGGTACGCATAGAGTAGCCGTAGTAGAACGCGGCGCCCATGCCGGAGAGCAGCAGGGAGTAGGCTTTGACCATAAAGTTGACGCCCAGAAAGATGATGGGAATACCCAGCATCCAGCCGGTGACCGACGCGCACAGGGTGGCAAAGGCAAAGAAGAAGAATACCAACAGTTCACTCAGCAACAGCCACCACAGCAGGGACGGCCACTCCACGCCGCCCATCCGCAGCTCCAACAGGGCGGAGAGCAGCACCACAAGTATGTTGGCGGCAGTGGTCATCACCATCCCCGCACCGAAGTGGGTGAAATACTGGGCGGTGCGGCTGATGGGCAGGCTGTGCATCAACCCCACCGAATTGCTCTTCATCAGGTAGCCGTACAGCGCCATGGCAAGCACCACGCCCATGGCGGCGCCGAGCAGCACGTTGGCGGGCAGATTGTCATAGATGTGGTTGGCAAACATCACCTTCAGCGGCGTTTCGCCGCCGTTCCAGCGGGCGGTGTTCCACAGCCCCAGAGGCAAGCTCAGCATCCACAAAAACGTATAGCCGAAAAAGACGGGCCAGTAGCGGCGCAGATCGCTGCGCAGCAATGCCTTACAGGACGATGTCGCGGACCGCATAGTCAGCACCTCCCAACTCGTAGATAAAGATCTCCTCCAGCGTCAGAGGGATGGCCTCCATCAAAAGCGGCATGGTCACGGACATCTGCGCCGTGATCTCCTCCCGCCTGCCCCGGAGGATATAGGTATACACCCGTCCCACGTGGGAACGGTGCAGAATGTTGAGCCCTGCGGGCAGCTCCGGCTCTTCACCGCTGTACGCCACCTGCAGTTTCACCGTGTTATCCTGCAGGTCGGACAAACTCCGCTCCAGCAGCACCTTACCCTTATTCAGAATGCCCACGTGGTCGCAGACATCTTCCAATTCACGCAGGTTGTGACTGGACACCAGCACGGTGGTGCCCCGATCCGCCACGTCGCCCAAAAGCAGGCTCCACACCTGCCGGCGCATAACGGGGTCAAGGCCGTCTACCGGCTCGTCCAGGATCAGATACTCCGGCATACAGCACATGGTCAGCCAGAACGCCGCCTGCTTCTGCATTCCCTTACTCATGCGGCGGATCATCTGCCTGTCGTCCAGCGGGAAGACCTCTTTCATCTTTTGATAGCGTTCCCAATTAAACGTGGAGTACATCCCGGCGTACAGCTTCGCCATCTCCGCGATGGATGCCTGGGGGAAGTAGTACCAGTCGTCGGGGATCACCGCCACGCGGCGCTTCACGGCGGGATTTTCATAGATATTTCTGCCTTCCAGCAGCAGCTCGCCCTCGTCAGGACGGTATACGCCGGTAAAATGACGAATGATGGTGGACTTGCCCGCGCCGTTTGGGCCCACCAGACCGTACACCGCGCCTTTCGGCACCGTCATGGTCAGGTTGTCCAGGGCCCGAAAGCCGTCAAAAGTCTTGACGACGTTTTTTGCTTCTAACATGGTTTTTCGACCATTCCTTTCTCTTGGTTTTTGTGTTGCTTCTCCGTAGGGCGGGACCCATGTGTCCCGCCGCCCATAGGGGTGACCCTTGCCCTCACCCGCTCCGTAGGGGCGGACGACTCTGTCCGCCCGCCATCCCCTCCGTAGGGGCGGACGACTCTGTCCGCCCGCTTTGTCATTGCGAACCAGCGCGCACGCTGGTGTGGCAATCCGTATGCCCCGCGGCGCGCCGTGGTCGTCGCGCCCTACGAGATCCGAAGCTCCGTAGGGGCCGGCGTCCTCGACGGCACGCCCGCTTGTTTCAACTCGTTGCTTCACTTTTCACTTTCCCAGAGCTTCCGCCACTCGTCCTCGGTCATCCCCAGGCTCCGCAGCTCCTGCATAACGGGGATCAGCTTGTCGGTGAGCTCCGCCTTGCGTGCCGCCGTGGGGCTGTCCCCCTCGGCCACAAAGCTGCCCTTGCCGGTAACGGACACCACGAAGCCCTCCTGCTCCAGCTCCGCATAGGCCCGCTGGATGGTGTTGGGATTGATGGCAAGCTCCGCTGCCAGTGCCCGGACCGACGGCAGCTTCTCCCCCGACGCCAGAACCCCGGTGACCATCAGACGGCGCAGACCATCCTTCACCTGTTCATAGATGGGTCGGCTGTCCCGATAATCCAAATGTATCATTTCTGTTCTCCTTTACTTGGGAGGTAACGAAAAATACGCCTCGCGATAGTGTACTAATCGTTCTAATACACTTATACACCGACCGGCTACTGTTTGTCAAGCATAAATTTTATACCAAAAGTTCTTTTTTTCTCTTCCTTTTGTGCTATAATATAAGTATCTTTTTCCCTTATTTTATCCCGAAAAGGAGTCTTTTATGAAGCTGACCTCTGTTGTAAAAACCGCCCTGAGCCGCACGGATATGCTGCGCCGGGTCTGGGATTGCGCCGGTGACGCCCGGAAGATCTGCGGCAGATCCCGCCTCTCTTTATTCAACGATATGCTGCGCTGCGCCGCCCGCTACGGCGCCGGTCCCACCGATTATATGATGTTCCGCTTCTACGAATGCAGCGACGAGGAGCGCCGCACTTTCCTGACCCGCGTCAGCTCTGCCGCCTTTGTCAAACGGGTCAATTCCCGGGCAGTTGCGCCCATATTTAACGATAAAAATACGTTTTTTGAGAACTTTTCTGACCTGATGGGCCGCAGCACCTTTGACCTCTCAAAGGGCCATTTTGAAGGCTTTTGCGCCTTTATGGATGGAAAAGATTGCCTGATGGCCAAGCCGGTGGACGCCGACTGCGGCCGTGGCATTGAGAAGCTTTGTGTGGCAGATTTTGACAGTATGGACGCCCTGTGGGCCTATCTGAAAAACCCGGCCAAGCCCTTCGGCATCGCGGAAGAAGTGTTGCAGCAGCACCCCGAAATGTCGAAATTGCACCCCGCCTCCGTCAATTGCGTCCGTATCGCCACTTTCGTCAAGGACGACGGCGATCCGACGGTGATCTACGCCGCCATGAAAGCCGGCAGCGGCGGCGCACCTTGTGATAACACAGGTCGCGGCGGTGTCACCTGCCGTCTGGACATCGACAGCGGCACGGTCGTTTCCAACGGCCACAGCGAGGAGATGGAGGAGTTTATCACCCACCCCACCACCGGCATTACCCTCAAGGATTTTCATATCCCCATGGCGGCGGAGTGCAAGGCGCTGGCACTCAAGGCAGCCAAGCGCTTTCCCGATTTCCGCTATGTGGGCTGGGACATCTGCATTACGCCAAATGGTCCCGTTCTCATCGAGGGCAACGACTATCCCGGCTACGACCTGGCCCAGATGCCGGATAAGGCTGCCCCCCACCCCTGGCAGGGCCTTATTCCCCGGTTTACCGAACAGGGGATACGGGTAATGGAAAATTAAAAGTTAAAACTTAAAAGCTGGACGAATAATCGTCCTGCTCAGTCTGTCTCTAAACCCGACTGCAGCGTAACCTGCAGTCGGGTTTCTCGACAGAATTACCCACTATGCGGGTGAACTCTTATTGCTCTTTTTCATCCAGAGAGGGGAACATACTCTGCACCCAGTGATATATCTTGCTGTGCTTGTCGTAGAATTCGGAGTTTTCCTGCAATTTTTCCTTTGCCACATTTGCCTTCAGCTCATCGCAGGCCTCCAGATACGCCTTTTGCAGGCGGCGCATCCGGGCGCTCATGTGCTGCAAAAGACTCATGACCTTGGCGGGACGCTCCCGAAAATAAGCGCCGAAGTTGTCGATATCGATGACGCTGACCACGGTGGGCTCCAGCGCCACCGCCGTGGAGTTTCGGGGACGGGACTCCAGAAAACTGATGACGTTGAGAAAATCGCCCTCCTGCATCTCCATGACCTTGCGCGCATTTGCCGTGCCGTAGTCCACGTAAACGGCCACGCTGCCGTAGAGAATGTTATACATATTTAATTCAAAGTCTCCGGCCTTATACAGGATCTCACCTTTCTTAAAGTGCTTTTCTTCGTTTTCTATCATATCGCACCTCCTGCGTTTCTTGCGTATATTATACTATATTTTTCTGCCAAACGAAAGAAAAACCCGGAAAAATCTCTTGCAGTGGCGGTAAAATTTTCCTATAATGACCTTATAAAACAACAGGGAAGTGGAAAAATGAAACGATGGATCGCGATTGTGCTGGTTTTTACCGCGGCGCTGGCCGCCGCTTTTGTGGGGATCCGAAACGAGAACATACGGGAAGCGGAGAAAGCGGCTCTGCTTGCTGAGCAGGAGCGGCTCATGCAGCAAGCGCGCGCAGATTGTATCAACGTGGTTTGTACGTCCTTTGCCGATATGCTTGACAGGGCGACGGCAAAAGCGGAAGAAGTGATCGAGGAAAACAAGAACAAAAGCAGTCAGCGCGGTCCCATTGGGGTCGATCTCGCCTATTGGCAGTCCCAGAACAGCGCCATTCGCGGCTACCTTTACAGTCCGGGTACGGTCATCAGCTATCCCGTCATACAAGGGACGGACAACTACTTCTATCTGGACCATGACATTTACGGCAACCCCGATGTCAACGGCTGCATCATGCTGGAATACCTGAACGCCTCGGACTTTTCAGACAACAACAGTATTATTTACGGTCATCACATGAAGGCAGGCACCATGCTGGCGTCCATTGACCGCTACAAAAACGCGGCCTTTTACCCGGACCACTCCTATATGTATCTCTATACCCCCAACCAGACCTATCGGCTGGACCTGATCGCCGGTTACTCCTGTCCCCACGATGATGAGGTGTTCTGTACCGCATTGACCGATGACCAGATCGCCCGCTTCAAGGCAAAGTCCACTTTTACCACCAACCTGACCGATACGTCCGGGCCGTATGTGACACTATGTACCTGTTCCTATGAGCATGAAAACTGGCGCTACGTGGTTATCTGCAAAAAGGTTGCGATCTAAAAAGAGACACCCTCTCGGATCAATGTCATTAAGCTAAGATAAAGATACCGGTAGTTTCTTGTTTTTGAACAGCTTTTTCAAACAGATTTCTCCAATCTGCTTCCTTGCCATATCCTTTTTTACAAAAACACAGCGTGCCATACCTTTTTCCGGGTACTGCACGCTGTGTTTCTTTTTTCCTTGTCTGTCACTCGGTCCTTATCTTAATGACATTGCCGTAGGAAAGCCTTTTTTAATATTTCCAGCTTCGTGTGGGCTCGCGAAACTCCGCCACCCGTTTCCGGTAGCTGTCCATAGCGGCATTCTCAAAGGCGAGGGTGTCATCAAGACCCATTTCCCGCAGAAACCACTTGCAAAGGGGCGGATTCAAAAGCAGCAGTGGTCCGATGAGATAGGTGGCAAACAGGTTGCCGATGCGGAAGCCCTCCACAGTGGTTTCGGGATTGCGCCCGATGCCCCGCTGGGCGGTGAACCAGCCGTTTTTCTCGCCGGCAGCCCAAGTGTGACCGAACAGGCTTTTGAAGCCCACGATATCCATACCCTCAAACTGCCCCAGGAAAAAGCTGTTGTGCCGCTTCATCATCTGGTATTTCGCGTACCCGGGCAACAAACCAACGCCCTCAATGACAGGGGCTTTGTCGCTTTCGATGCGGGAAAGAAAAATGTCCTGGGCGTTGCCGGTGAGCAAAATGCGCTGTCCGGCGTCCAGCCTGGTCTGAATCTCCGCTTTCAGCGGGCGCAGGGCGTCGGCAGCAAGCCGCAGACCCTGCTCGGTGGTGCTGGCCACGTAGACCAGTGCGATGTCCTCGTCCAGAAAACGGGGGCGGGACTTCAAATCGGTCTCCACGATCCTGATCTGGTCACAGCAGCGCTTGAGATACTGCACGTTCTGCAAGTCGCCATAGAGGTTGCAGACCTCGGGGAACAACACCTCGATCTTCACTGTGCGTTACCCCCTTTCGTCAGCATTTCGCGGAGTTTTTCCTTAACACGGAATGCCAGCGGCATTCCATCCACGCCGTAGAGAATATACACGTCGTCACCGGGGGCGAGATACAGCTTATTCAGCGCCAAAAACTCGTCGTCCTCCACAAAAATTTTGCTCTCGTCGATGCCGGCATATAAAAGCCGCAGTTTGTAGTCTCTGGCGCGGGGACCGGCACAGACAAACTGCACCACGTCGTCGCCCCGAAGGAATTCAAAGTCAGTGTCGTACATCCAGCTGGGGTTTTCCGACCAGCTCTTGGCAACACCCATACAGTTCATCATCATCAAAAGCTCCTTTTTGCCGGACTTCTGGCGGATATAGTCGAAGTTCCGGCTGCACGCCAGGGCGTTTTTGTCCTTGCTCATCTGCATGATGACGTTGACATCGCCGATTTTCTCCTCGCTCAGGCGGGAGCTGATGATGGACGTGTGGGTGAACGCCTGACGAATTTTCTCGTGGGACCAGCCCAGTTGACGGAACACCGCCACCACCGTCACCATATTATAGATGTTGTGCAGACTGTCGGTCAGCAGGTCGTAGGGATATTCCATGTCGTTCTCCCGCACCACCATGGTGCGGTTTTCCATGTCCAGCTTTTGCCCCAGATACTCCGCGTCGGGGGAGTGGAAGCCGCAGCTTTCGCACACGGCGCGGCCGATGTGGTGGTAGCGGCGGTACTCGTAGCGCAGCTTGCCCGCGCACCTGGGGCAGATGCGCATATCGTTGAGCAAATTGACGCATTCCGATACGTCGGTGGGCAGACGGTCGATGCCAAAATACACCCTCTCGTTCTCAGGTGCCACCGAGCCGGAGATCAGGTCGTCAGCGTTCAGGATCAGCTTGCTCTCTTTCGGAATATACTCACTCAAAATGTCCGCAATATAGCCCGGGTGGGCGTTACGCATGATGCTGTCGCGGAACAGGTTGATAATAGCCAGATAGGTGGGTTTGACGCAGGGATAGATCTTCGGCGCGCTGCGCTCATCGATCTCCAGCACGGCGATGTCGCATTTTTTCACCTTGCCGAACAGATCACAGTTTCGGATGAAAGCGGTGCTGATGCCGGAGGTGATGTTGCTGCCGGCGCGATTGTTCAGCACGGTATAGCCCTCTGCCTCCAGCATATCGCTGAGCAGATTGGAAAGCGTGGTCTTGCCGTTGGTACCGGTGACGCCGATGATGGTCTCAGGCTTGCCCACATAACGCAGAAAGTCGGGGCAGAGCTTCAGCGCCAGCGAGCCGGGGAAATCCGTGCCGTTGTGGTGGGTAATTTTCAGCGCGGGAATGGAAAGCTTGGCCGCCCACAGTGCAAAGAGAAAGCGGAGTTTGCCCATAAGGAGCCTCCTTTTTGATAACGAAATGTATAATCCAAGAAAATTATTACGACAAGTAAATCATCAGCGCAGCAATATCCGCCGGGGACACGCCGGAGATCCGGCTGGCCTGTCCCAGATTGCGGGGCTTGACGGCGTTCAGCTTTTCCCGGGCCTCCAGACGCAGGCCCTGAATGTTGCTGTAATCCAGCTCGGCGGGCAGGCTGCGCTGCTCCAGCTTTTCAAAGTCCTCTACCTCCCGCATCTGGCGGCGGATATATCCCTCATACTTTACGGTGATGGCCACCTGCTCCGCCACCGCTTTCGGCAGTTCCGGCGCATGGGGGTCAAAGGGACGCAGGTCGTCGTAGCTGATTTGGGGACGGCGCAGCAGATCGAGAAGGCGGCACCCGTCGGTAACAGGGGTGGTGCCGCGCTCGGTCAGCAGGTCGTTCAGCTCCTTGCTGCCGGCAACGCCTACGTGCTCCAAGCGGGAGATCTCCTGCTCCACGGCGGCGTATTTTTCCTCTACCGCGTTCAGCCGTTCCCGGGATACCAGACCGATGTCGTATCCGATATGGCACAGGCGCTGATCGGCATTGTCCTGCCGCAGCAGCAGACGGTATTCGCTGCGGCTGGTCATCATGCGGTAAGGTTCCTCGGTGCCCTTGGTCACAAGATCGTCAATGAGGGTACCGATATAGCTTTCACTGCGCTTCAAAATGAGAGGCTCACGGCCCAGCAGCGCCAACGCGGCGTTGACGCCCGCTACAAAGCCCTGGACGGCGGCCTCCTCATAACCCGACGAGCCGTTAAACTGTCCGGCGCCGTACAAACCTTTTATCGCTTTTGTTTCCAGCGTGGGATGGAGGGCCAGCGGGTCGATACAGTCGTATTCGATGGCGTAGGCGGGACGCTGCATCACCGCGTGCTCCAGACCCGGGATGGTGTGGAGCATCTGCACCTGTATCTCCTCCGGAAGAGAGGAGGAGAAGCCCTGAATATAGAGTTCCTCCGTATCAAGTCCCATAGGCTCTACAAAAAGCTGGTGACGCTGCTTGTCTGCAAAACGAACGACTTTGGTCTCAATAGACGGGCAGTACCGGGGTCCCACGCCCTCGATGACGCCGGCGTAGATGGGACTGCGGTCCAGATTGGCGCGGATGATATCGTGAGTGGCTTCGTTGGTATAGGTCAGATAACACACTGCGCGATTTTCCGGCGGTTGCTGGGTGGTAAAGCTGAAGGGCAGAGCGTCGGCGTCACCGGTCTGCAGCTCCATCTTGGAAAAGTCCACGCTGCGGGCGTTGACCCGGGGTGGGGTGCCGGTCTTAAAGCGGCGCAGGGGCAGACCCAAGGCCAGCAGGGACGCGGTCAGCTCTGTGGCGGCGTGCATCCCGTCGGGACCGGACTCCTCGATGCATTCGCCAATGATGGTACGGCCATGGAGATAGGTGCCGGTGGCGATGACCGCGGCTTTTACCTGATAAACCGCGCCGGTGCGCAAAACGACTTCGCTGACGTGCCCGTTTTCGGCGAGGAGCTCCACCACTTCGCCCTGCCGCACCGTCAGATGCGCCTGCTGTTCCAGCGTGTGCTTCATGATTTTTTGGTATTCCCGTCGGTCCGCCTGCGCCCGGAGAGACCAGACGGCGGGACCCTTGCCCCGGTTGAGCATTCGGTACTGGATACACGCACGGTCGGCGGCCTTTGCCATTTCGCCGCCCAGGGCGTCCAGTTCCCGCACCAGATGACCCTTGCCGGTGCCGCCGATGGCGGGATTGCAGGGCATATTGCCCACTGCGTCCAGGTTGATGGTGAAGATCACCGTCTCCAGTCCCAGACGCGCCGCTGCCAGAGCTGCCTCAATGCCGGCGTGTCCGGCGCCGATGACGGCAATATCAAATTTTCCGGCCAAAAAAGTATGCATCATCAATCCCTCGTATAAAATATCAGCCTATATTATAAGTAGTATTTCCCCAAAACGCAAGAAAATTGTGAAGTCGCAGGAAACTTCCGCGCAAAATCGCATATACTATCCTGTTAGAAAAGACGAAAAGGAGAGGGGAATGGAATATGCAGCCCAAAACCGTATCCGGCGACGTGGACGATCTGATCTTTGCCGACTGTGACTGGCACCCCAGCGAACGATGACACAAAAAAGAGAGCCGAACGGCTCTCTTTTTCATCTCATATTCTTGGTGGCCACCACGTCCACGCCGGTACCGCAGACATTGGGGATCACCACGTCGCCGATGGTCAGGGGCGCGCCGGGGTGAGCGGTGTTGAATGCCTCCGCGACAGCAAATACTTTTTCTTTCGGCACGTCGGACGCGGTCCGTACGGGCAAAATCCGCCCGTCATTGAGCCGCACCGTACCCGTCACCGCGCGCATGGGGGCAACGCACTCCTTCCGAGCGTAATCCTCCCCCCGTTTGCAGGTGTTGCCGCTGACGGACACTACCACGCCGTTTTCCATTTCAGAGGTAAGCTGGCAGCCCATGGGACAGCCGATACAAATCAGATTTTTTCTCATTTTGCCGCCCTCTCCTCCACAGAAAAGACGATGGTCTCACATTTCTCCGGCAGCTCGGACTTCCGCAGCACGAAGCTCTCCATCTCACCGGGGGCCAGAATGCGTTTGGGAATGCGCTTCAGGAGGATTCCGTCGGCATGGGCCGCCAGGGCCGCATTGCGGCAGGGCTGTGCCACCCGGAACCGCACCGTGACGGTATCCGCCATATGTTCCCGGTCTACATACTGGGGCACGGTGTAGCGCACCCCATTTTCGCCCCGCAGACGGATGATTTGTCCGCGCTTTTGGCGTTCTAACACATATTTTGCCGCATTTTGTCCGGCACGGGTGGCCTCCTCGCTGACAAAGTCCACCAGATCGTGGACGTGCAGCACGTTGCCGCAGGCGAAAATGCCTTCCGCAGAGGTGGACAGGTCGTCATAGACCACCGGACCGCCGGTCACGCCGTCCAACGCCACGCCGGCGCTCTGGCTCAGCTCGTTCTCCGGCAGCAGTCCCACGCTGAGCAGCAGAGTGTCGCAGGAGATGTAGTGCTCCGTGCCGAAAATGGGCTTGCGCTTTTCGTCCACCTGCGCCAGGGTCACCCCCTCCAGCCGTTCTCTTCCGTGAATTTTCACCACGGTGGTGCTGAGCAGCAGGGGAATATCAAAGTCGTCCAGGCATTGAACAATGTTCCGCTTCAGACCGCCGGAATAGGGCAGCACCTCGGCCACCGCGTGGACCCTGGCGCCCTCCAGCGTCATGCGTCGGGCCATGATGAGTCCGATGTCGCCGCTGCCTAAAATCACCACGTCCCGTCCGGGCAGGAAGCCCTCCACGTTTACCAGACGCTGGGCTGTTCCGGCACTGTAAATGCCGGCGGGTCGGGTGCCGGGGATATTCAGCGCACCCCGGGGCCGTTCCCGGCAGCCCATGGCAAGAATGACGGCGTCTGCCTTGATCTGCTGCAAGCCGATTTCCCGACCCGTCACGGTCAGCACCCGCTCCGGTGTGATGTCCAGCACCATGGCGTTACACAGCGTCTCGATCTCCAGGGCTTCCACCTCGTCGATGAACCGCTGGGCGTATTCCGGACCGGTCAACTCCTGGGAAAAGGTGTGCAGACCGAAGCCGGCGTGAATGCATTGCTGCAAAATACCGCCCAGCGCTTCGCCCCGCTCTAAAATCAAAATATCATCAAGCCCAGCCCGTTTGGCGGCGATAGCGGCGGCAAGACCGGCGGGACCGCCGCCCACGATGGCAAGCTGTACTGTTCTCATTTTGCCGCCTCCTTGGTCTTGCCCAAAATCACACGGCTTCCACCGCCGGACTTGGTCAGTTCGGTTTCCTCCACACCCAGTTCCCGGCTCAAAATCGCCAGCACTTTCGGCGAGCAAAATCCACCCTGGCAGCGTCCCATACCGGCACGCACCCGGCGCTTAATGCCGTCCAGAGACCGGGCGCCCCGGTGAATGGCTTCGACAATTTCTCCCTCGCTGATTTCCTCACAGCGGCAGATAATGTTGCCATAGGCGGGATCTTCGCGAATAAGAGCCTGCCGTGCGTCAAAGGCCATCTCCCGCAGATGGGGAATGTCCTTTCGCGTAGAAATAAAGTTGTCTTTTTTCGCAAGTCCCAGCTTTTCCGCCACGGTGTCCGCCAGATATTCTCCAATGGCGGGGGCGGAGGACAGGCCGGGGGACTCGATGCCAACCGTCTCAAAGAAACCGTCGGCGCTTTCGCCCACGATAAAGTCATCGCCTCCCACAGTCAGATGGGCCCGGAGACCGGAAAAGGATGTGATCACGTCCCGCAGGGGCAGATCGGCCACGCTGTGCAGAGCGGTCTTTACCCCGCAGTCCAGACCCTCTGCGGTGGTGGCGGTGTCGTCCCGATCCGACTGATCTGCGGCGGTAGGCCCGATCAGCAGATTGCCGTGGACGGTGGGGGACACCAGAACACCCTTGCCCAGAGCGCCGGGCAACTGGAAGATGGTGCGCTTGACGATCCTGCCGTCCTTGCGGTCCAGCAGGCAATATTCGCCCCGGCGGGGGGTGATCTCGATCTTGTTCTCGCAGAGCTGATTGTGTAAAACATCGCCGTACACACCGGCGGCGTTGATGACCACCCGGCTCTCCACGTCGCCCTGTGTCGTATGCAGAACGAAGCGGTCCCTCCGGCGCTCCACGGTTTCCACGGCGCTGTCAAAGCGGAACTCACAGCCGTTTGTCCGAGCATTTTCCGCCAGCGCGAGGGTCAGCCCGAAGGGACATACGATGCCGCTGGTGGGGGCATAAAGGGCGGCACAGATCCCGGGGGCGAGAGCGGGCTCCTTCTTGTAGAGCGCATCGGCCCACAGGATTTCCAGACCCTGTACGCCGTTTTTCTTGCCCCGCTGATGCAGCTCCCGCAGGTGGGGCAGATCCCGCTCGCCAAAGCACAGCACCAGCGCTCCGTTGCGCTGATAGGAGAAGTCCAGCTCCCGACTTAAATCCTCCATCATGGCGCTTCCCCTTACATTGAAATACGCCTTTTTCGTGCCGACAGCAGCGTCAAAACCGGCGTGAACGATGGCGCTGTTGGCCTTGCTCGCTCCGACACAGACGTCCTCACCCCGTTCCAGCAAGCACAGATTCAATTGATATCGGCTCAGGTAGCGCGCCACGGCACAGCCAATGACGCCGCCGCCTATAATTACCGCATCGTACATAGTCGAGCCCTCCAAGGAAAAATGACATCCATTTATTATATAGGTAAAATAGCAAAGTTTGCCGATAAAGTCAAGGCGCGGGATATCTTAACGGAATCTATACGAGATTTTAACGCAGAACTGTGGTATGATAAAAAAAACAGACGAAAAGGGGGGCGCGCAGGACGAGAAAGCAAAAAATATCCTGGCCCAAGGAATGGGAGCGGAAAAGGCTGCTGTATGAAGCCGTATCCTACTCTACAAAAGACTTCATAGTGTCCGCCATACTCTATTTTGCATCGGTGGCCCTGTGCCTGATCCTGCGCCAGTTCGACCCCAACAACGATTCCAGCTATGTGGCAATGATTTTCCTGTTGGACGTGTTCCTTACTGCATTTTTGACGGACGGATACCTGTTTAGTATCCTGATGGCCATCGTCGGCGTTTTGAGCGTGGACTACATTTTCACCCCGCCCTATTGGGCCATCAGTTTTACGGTAGCAGGTTTCCCCCTGACCTTCCTGGTTATGCTCACCATTTCACTGGTCACCGCCACGGTGACGACCCGTGCCAAGCGTGCCGATGCAGCGGCCCGTGAAGCGGAGCGCGAAAAGATCCACTCCAATCTTCTGCGGGCGGTCAGCCACGATATCCGTACACCTCTCACCGGCATCGTGGGTGCCACCAATGCCATGCTGGAGCAGGAAGGACTTACGCCCGAACAGCAGCGAAAGCTTCTCAAAGGGGCCAACGAGGACGCCCAATGGCTGATCCGTATTGTAGAAAATCTGCTGTCCATTACCCGCATGGGCGGTGAAGAGGCGCAGGTGAACAAGACCCCCGAGGTAGCAGAGGAGATTTTGTCCAGCGCCGTGGCAAAATTTCGCAAGCGCTATCCGGACGAAAAGGTACAGATTCACCTGCCCGAGGAAGTTCTGATCGTTCCCATGGATCCGCTTCTGATAGAACAGGTGCTTTTCAACCTGCTGGAAAATGCGGTGATCCACGGGAGACAGACCGATCAGATTACCCTTACGCTGCAAAAGAGCGGCACAACGGCGGAAATTCTGGTGGAGGATAACGGATGCGGTATTCCGTTCGATGAGGTCAGGAACCTGTTTAACGGCTCTGTCCACGGTGTCCGGCAGGGAGATAGAAAGCGCAATATGGGCATCGGGCTGAGCGTCTGCCGTACTGTTGTGGAGGCCCATGGCGGCACAATAAAGGGAGAAAACAGAACACAGGGCGGCGCACGGTTTATCGTTGCCCTACCGATGGAGGAGAAAGTACCATGAAAATCAAAGACAAAGTTCTGATCGTAGAGGATGAGCAGAGCATCAGCAATTTCATCTCCATGATCCTGACGGCAAACGGCTATGATACCATCGTGGTGTGCAGTGGAGAAGAAGCTCTGACCATGATATCCTCCCACTGCCCGGATCTGATCGTGCTGGATCTGGGGCTGCCCGATATGGATGGCATGAACGTGCTCAAAGAGGTGCGGAAATGGTCCAATGTACCTGTGGTGGTGGTCTCAGCTCGCCAGCATGAGCATGACAAGGTGGAGGCTTTGGATTACGGCGCGGATGATTATCTGGTCAAGCCCTTTGGCACCAGTGAGCTGTTGGCCCGGATCCGCACCGCCATCCGCCATACGCGCACTGCGCTTTCCGATCCGCAGATCGCGCAATCCGGCAAATTTACCACCGGTAAGCTGACAGTTGACTATGACAAGCATCAGGTGCTGGTGGATGGAGAGAACGCCCATCTCACTGTGAATGAGTACAAAATCGTGGCGCTGCTGGGCAAGTATGCCGGCAAGGTGCTGACCTATGATTTTATTATCCGTGAGCTGTGGGGTCCCAAGGCAAAGACGGACAACCAGATTTTGCGGGTGAACATGGCCAATATCCGCCGCAAGATCGAAGTTACGCCCGGAGATCCGGAGTATATCTTTACGGAGGTCGGCGTGGGATATCGAATGCGGGAAGGTGACTGATTTTCTCTACAAGAAACACAAACGGAGAATAGCGAAAAAAGATGCCGCACCTGCAGCATCTTTTTCGTTATGAGAATAACAATGCTATCATAAAATGATAAAGAAAAAGCGAATCGCCGCAAAGGGCGTGTTAAGAAACGGCGGAGCGTATTTACACCCCAAGGGGTGGGGAGTAAAATCCCAAGCAGTTATTCCCATAGGAGTGACAATTCAAATTAAAGGAGAGAAAATTATGGAAGAAAGAAAAGGCTTTGGATCCAATTTTGGATTCCTGATGGCTGCTATCGGCAGCGCAGTCGGCCTGGGCAACATCTGGGGTTTCCCCAATAAGATGGGTGCCAACGGCGGCTTCACCTTCCTGCTGATCTATTTGGTTCTGGCAGCAACCTGCGGCTTCATCGTGATGCTGGGCGAGCTGGCCATTGG
>R20__coassemble_687_pt1 | contig 23454 bp, 22 predicted proteins | sample R20__metabat2_high_PE_008 | metagenome-assembled genome bin R20 | reverse complement strand
TTGCCTCCTAAAAGATTATATAAAATTTGTTGGTATTTTCTATATAAGCCTTCCCTTCGAGGGGAAGCCCTACGGCTTGGGGTCACGCCGCCCTATTTATATCATTTAGCATTTAGCATTTTGCATTCAGCATTTTCAATTTGCCACCTTAACCATGGCAAAACGAATGACCTTTTCATTCAGCGTGAAGCCCTTTTGAAAAACCTCCACGATGGTGTTCTCGCCAACGCTCTCGTCCTCCACGTGCATCACGGCGTTGTGCTTTTCCGGGTCAAAGGGCTGCCCCTCCGCCTGGATCTCGCTGACGCCCAGCTTCTCCAGCACGGTCAAAAACTGCTTGGCGATCATCTCCAGGCCCTGTTTGTGGCTGTCGCCGTCCTCAAACTGGGAAACGCCCCGCACCAGATTGTCGTACACCTCCAGAAATGGCTTGATGGTGTCCACCTTGGCGTCGGTATAGATGTTCTCCTTTTCCTTGGTGGTACGCTTGCGGTAGTTGTCGTATTCCGCCGCCAGCCGGAGATACTTGTCGTTCCCCTCTGTCACCAGCTTGGCCAGCTGTTCCATCTGCTCCATCTGCTCTTTAGAGACGGTAAAGGTCTCCTCTGCTTCGGTCTGTATTTCTTCAACGGGATTTTCCGTCTTGACCTCTTCCTGTACTTCCTCGTTCTTCTTTTTCTTCTCGCTCATGGATCTCTGTTCTCCTCCTCAAATGGTAACTCCCGTTTGCCGAACATCCTCGTCAGACTCTCGGCAAAATAGCTCAGCCGCGCCGCCACGGTGGCGTAATCCATACGGGTGGGACCCACCACGCCGATCAGGCCACGCATCCCGTCACCGATGTCGTAGGATGCCATCACCACGCTGCTCTCCTTGAGGGCGTCGCTGACATTCTCCGGCCCGATCAGGATCTGCATCTGGGCATCGCCGGTGGACACAGGCAACTTTTCCTTGTTGTCCACCATAAAGCTCATCAACCCCTGGGCCTTGTCGATATCCCGGAACTCCGGAAACTTCAAAAGCTGGCTGGCGCCGCTGGTAAACACCTTGGTCTCCTGCTCCTCCTGCAAAAGCCCGCCGGCATATTCCACCACTTTGTTCAGCAGTAAAAACCACTGGCCGCTGACCTGCTCGGAAAGTCCCATCAGTTTGCCGTTCATCTTCTCGGCATCGATTCCGGTGAAGTGGGTGTTCAACAGATGGCTCATCTCCGGCAGCTTTTCGCTCTCCACGGCCAATTGCAGGGGCAGCAACTGGCTTTTCACCCGGCTGTCCGACAGCATTACCACGGCGATAAAGCTGTTTTTGTCCACGGCAATCAGCTCGAACCGCCGCACTGTCAGCGTATTGCGGTGATCCGTCACCGTGTAGGTGGGATAGTTCACGAATCGCTGTACCATCTGACCGGCCTTGGCGATGACCTGTTCGCTCTGCTTCAGCTCGCCTCGGAGGGAAGCAGTGATCTTCTCCTGTTCCTCGGCAGAAAGGCTGTGCTGCTCCATCAGCTCGTTGACGTACAGGCGGTAGCCCGCCGCAGAGGGAATCCGTCCGGCAGAGGTGTGGGGCTGCTCCAAATAGCCCATCTCGCTCAGGTCTGCCAGCTCATTGCGAACGGTGGCAGAGCTGATCTTACCCGGCATCGCCTCCGCAATGGCCTTGGAGCCCAGAGGCTCTGCCGTGGCAATGTAGCTCTCCACTACGATCTTCAGTATTTGCTTTTTTCTTTCGGTCAATTCCATGGTAGCTCCCCGTTTTTAGCACTCCTTTTGTCTGAGTGCTAAACGCAGTTTACCACCGGCTTCCCCTCTTGTCAATAGCTGGCATTTTAATTATTTGTGAACAAAAACGCCCGCAGACGTTTCCCAATCTATCGAATCCTGTCTCCCAGCAGCGGACTGACGAAGCCCAGCTTCTTCATGGCGGGAAGCAACGCCTGGAACACGATGAGCAGCAGCACCACCTGCACCGGGAAGTACAGCGCATTTTTCACCAGGCTTTTGGCGGCGTAGTAAAGATACCCCTTGCCGTAGAGCATCTGGCTCCACACGCAGCCCAGCCCAACGCTAATAGGAAACGTGGCAATGAACTTGGCGGCAATGATCCGCCACAGGGTCAACTTCTGCCGATAGAAGAACAGGGCATAGGTCAGCATCGCCAGCACGGTATTCAGCGTATAACCCGGGAAAAAGGGGCCGTCCTGCTTGATGACCCAGCCCAGCACATCCTCCACAATACCGTACAGCACACCCACCACCGGGCCGCCCACCATGGCTGCCAGCGCCCGTGCCAGAAAGCTGACGGAGATCTTCAGATTGACGGCCACAGGGATGGAAGCCAGTCCCAGTACGATGGCCATGCCCACCATCAGGGCGCAGAACACCAGGGTACGCAGGTTTTTCAGTTCTGCGGCGGCCTCTCGCCAGAAGCCGCGGGAAAACGGGGATTTGTAAATCTGCATAAATAATACCTCCTGCTACGGGCATGGTTGCCGCATAGTAGGAGGGTAAAATAACCTGCCATGCGGCAGCGGGATGCGGAAGATGTACTGCGCTTTCGCTTCGCCCGCCGGACAACTCCCCGTTCCGGCGGCCCTTGACACACATACTCCTACTCTGCCTGCATTTTGATTTACTTTTCGTCGATAGTACGCACGAAGCGCATACCGCTTTTCTGCATATGGACGTCCAGCTTGACACGGTCAGCGCGGATATAGCTGCGGGTGTATTCGTAAATGCGCCCGTCCTCGGTACGGGTGCGCCGCTGGTGGAAAAAGGCACAGCTGCCGTCTACCACATGGAGATAGTCCGCCTCCTCCGCGCTCAGGATCACCGCCTGGTAGCTCTCGTCTGCCGAGGCAGGGATAATACCCACGTGGTACAGGAGGCTGTAAAAGCTGTGGGTCTGCAGCAGATCTCGGGTCAGGTTGGGGTAGATATACTGGGGATAGTAGCTGGTCTCCAAAATCAGCGGCTCGCCGTCCACATTGCGGACGCGGGTAAAGCAGTACATCAGCGTGCCGGCCTGCAATTCCATGGTTTCGCACACCGCAGGGGGCGGCGTGGTGACGCGGAAGTCCACCAGCGTGCTGCTGGGGGATTTGCCCAGCGAATTCACTTCTGTGGTGAAGGAGTAGGGCACACCCCGGCGATTGGTGCTGGGGTCGGACACGAAGGTGCCCCGTCCCCGCTTTCGCACCACCAGACCCTCATCCTCCAGAGCACCGATCGCCTGACGGACGGTGTTGCGGCTGATTTCCAGCGCACGGCACAACTCCGCCTCGCTGGGAAGCAGATCGCCCACTTTCAGTTCACCGGCAGAAATATTGCGCTTGATAATGCCCACCAACTGCGTATACAGGGGGATCTCGCTGCTCAAGGACAGCTTCTGGTCTAAAATCGAATTTTTTTTCATAGCGTTTCCCTTTTTCGTCAAAAGTTGTGCCTATTGTACCATACGTTTTGGGATAATGGTAGTCTTTTTTTGACTTACGGAAAACTTTTTTGTTTTTGCGTGCCGTATCACACCCGCCCCCGTTTTCCTTCGTGGGGTATGCCGTTGTCGAACAACGGTACGCTCGATGACCGCACCCTACGGACTTTACCAAAACCTTTCTGCATACCTCGTAGAGCAGGCTAACCCCAGCTCGCCGCATTTTGAACCGTTGGCAAATTCCAATTTATCAACACCATTCAGCATTCAATTAACAGAACAAGAGCCGCCTGTTGGCGGCTCTTGTTCTGGAACAAAAAAGAAGGAAAACAGAAAACAAGCGTTCTTTCGTCTGCTTATTCTTCTTACTTGTGATCGACCCCATACATATGCTCAATGAGACACAGGATCTTGTCGGAATACCCGATTTCGTTGTCGTACCAGGACATGACCTTGACAAAGGTTTCGGTCAGGGCGATGCCGGCCTTGGCGTCAAAAATGGAGGTGCGCTTGTCGCCCAGGAAATCGGAAGACACCACAGCCTCGTCGGTGTAGCCCAGGATACCCTTGAGCTCATTCTCGCTGGCCTTCTTCATGGCGGCGCAGATCTCCTCGTATTTGGCGGGTTTTGCCAAGTTGACCGTCAAGTCCACCACAGACACGTCCAGAGTGGGAACGCGCAGGGACATACCTGTCAGCTTACCGTTCAGGGCCGGAATGACCTTGCCCACAGCCTTGGCTGCGCCGGTGGAGCTGGGAATGATGTTGCCGGCAGCTGCACGACCGCCGCGCCAGTCTTTTACGGACACGCCGTCAACTGTCTTCTGCGTGGCGGTAGTGGAGTGAACGGTTGTCATCAGACCGTCGGTAATGCCGAAGTTGTCGTTCAAGACCTTGGCAATGGGGGCCAGACAGTTGGTGGTGCAGGATGCGTTGGACACAAAGGTCATATCAGAGGTGTATTTGTCCTGGTTGACACCCATCACGAACATGGGTGTGTCGTCCTTGGAGGGGGCGGACATAACCACGTGCTTGGCACCGGCGTTGATATGCCCCTGGGACTTCTCCTTGGTCAAAAACAGGCCGGTGGACTCGATAACGTACTCCGCGCCGATCTTGCCCCAGGGCAGGTCAGCGGGGTCCCTCTCAGCAAAAACGGGGATCTCCTTGCCGTTGACGATGATGGCATTTTCGGTGGAGTCGATGGTGCCGGTAAAGATACCGTGCATCGTATCGTACTTCAACATATAGGCCAGATAATCTGCGGGACACAGGTCGTTAATGCCCACGATCTCAATTTCGGGGTGCTCCATGCTGCAGCGCAGAACCATGCGGCCGATACGGCCAAAACCATTAATGCCAACTTGAATGCTCATAATAAAAACTCCCTCTCTGATGGAATATATCAAACGTATGGTATGTTTGTGTATTATATGCAATTTTCCCATAAAATGCAAGTGTTTTCTGAAAAAATTTTGTACATCCCGAAAAATCGACAAACTTCTTGTTTTTTGGAGCAGGGTTTGGTATGATGTGGAGGGTCAGACAGCACTTTCCTTGCGTAAGGATATGTTTTTGCGAAAAGCTGTTACCAGAAAGAAGGTGGTTGCTGTGAAAGAATGGACAGAGGAAGAGCTGCATCTTCTTGGTCAGGTGCTGCCCCACGTGGCCCAGCAACTCCGGCTGCCGCTAAACAATCTGGCCCTTGCCGCCCAGCAGCTGGTGTCCCACGGGGAGCCGAACGAAAAGGAGCAGCGCGCCGGCGCGGTATTACAGCAGAGTTATTTTCGTATGCTGCGCCTGGTGAACAATCTGGACTTTGCCCCGCTGCTGTTGGACGACGTCCCCTTTTATAAGCAAAACACGGACGCTGTGGCCTGGCTGGAAACGGTCTGCCTGCAAGCGGAGGGCCTCTTTGCAGAAAAGGGTGTTTCCCTGCAATGGGACTGCGCTATGCCTTATCACATTATCGCACTCCACCCGGAGCACATGGATCGCCTTTTGTGGAATCTTTTGAATAACGCCCTGAAATTTACCCCCAAGGGCGGCAAAGTGAGTATATCGCTAAAGGCCGTCAGCGGTCAATTACTGCTGACGGTGACCGACACCGGCTGCGGCATTTCCCCCGAGCAGATGGAAACCGTGTTTGACCGCTGGCTGGGCCGCGACGGAGCAGACCCTGTGCCCTATGGTCTGGGATTGGGTCTGCCGCTGTGCCGCCGGATCGCCGAGGGACACGGCGGACGGCTTCTGCTCACCTCCCGGGAGGGAGAGGGTACCACGGTGACCGTTTCTCTCCCCGACGTGACCAGTACTCTGGACACTGTGCACGATGGAACGTCGGTGGATTACGTAGGCGGCTTTTCCCGTGGGCTGGTGGAGCTCTCTGACAGCTTGCCCTACACTGCGTTTACTGCAGAAAAATTGGACCTCTGATTACCCCGACCCCTGTCGGGGTAACATTTTATATCGTATGTTACACAGATTTGGACTTTTTATACAGTTTGAGGTGCCATAATGGATGAAAAAAAGCGTGTTCTGGTCGCACTTTCCGGCGGGGTGGACAGCTCTGCCGCCGCCATGCTGCTGCAAAAGGCGGGCTGCTCCTGTGACGGCGCAACGCTGGTGCTCTGCGGAAAAGAAAATGTCTCCGACGCAAAAGCCGTTGCTTTGCGCCTAAATATGGATTTTTTTATTTTTGACGAGCAAAAATGCTTTCAGGACACCGTAATCTCCCCCTTTATTGCCGAATATTGCGACGGAAAGACACCAAACCCCTGCGTTTTCTGCAATAAATTTCTGAAATTCGGCACTTTTTTGGACCGCGCGCTGGCGATGGACTATGACTTTATTGCCACAGGGCACTATGCCCGTATCCGCTGTGTTGACGGCATTTTTCAGCTTTTACGCGCCGCCGACCGAAAGAAGGATCAAACCTATTTTCTCTACCAACTTACCCAAAAACAGCTCTCCCATCTGTTGCTGCCGGTGGGGGAGTATGACAAACCCTCCATCCGCAAGTTGGCGCGGCAGGCGGGGCTTTCCGGCGCTGACCGCGCCGACAGTCAGGACATTTGTTTTATTCCAGACGGGGCCTATGTGGCATTTCTGGAAAGCCGTGGTGTGAAGCTGGCTGCCGGCGATTTTGTGGACGAAAACGGTGCCGTTCTGGGACGCCATCGGGGCCTGCCCTGCTACACCATCGGGCAGGGGAAGGGCTTGGGTATTGCCCTGGGCAAACACGTTTATGTGTTGGCAAAGGATGCGGAAACCAACACCGTTACGCTGGGCGATGACGCGGCGCTGTACCGCACCTCGCTGACAGCATACGCCGTAAACTGGATCATGGGCGCACCGGATGCACCGTTTCGTTGTTGCGCCAAAACGCGGTACAGCCAAACGGAAAGTGCCTGTACGGCAACACCGCTGGGTAGTGACCGAATGCGGGTGGAATTTGACGAACCCCAGCGGGCCATTACCCCGGGACAGGCGGTGGTTCTGTACGATGGAGACGTGGTGCTGGGCGGCGGAACAATAGAATAAAAAAGAGAGCCTTGCGGCTCTCTTTTTTACCTTTTCAGTATTGTGCCGGCTCTTTCGCCGGTCATTTTGCCATCCCGCAGAGCAATTTTTCCGCCCACCAGTACATAGGACATTCCCTCTGCCAAACGGCAGGGGTCGGCATAGGTCGCCCTTTCGCGGATCGCCGCAGGGTCAAACACGCAGAGGTCGGCATCCATGCCCACGGCGATATGCCCTTTTCCATGCAAATGCATGGCTTCGGCAGGGGCGGCGGTCATCTTCTGCACCGCCTGTTCCAGCGTCAAGGCGCCCCTTTCCTGCACAAAACGTTCAATAAGGCGGGGAAACGTGCCGTAAACACGGGGATGGAGCATCCCCACGGTGGGATAGGTGCTGTCGGAGATCAGGCTGCTCAAATCGCTCTGCAAAATCGCGGTGATGTCGTCCTCCGACGCCATAAAGTCGATCATGGTGACCTCCCCCCGCTCCCGTATCAACAGGTCACAGCAGGCATCCAGTGGTGGCAGGTGCATCTCCGACCCGATCTGCTGAAGGCTTTTCCCCAGATATTTCTGGTGTTCCGGCAGACGAAGGGATGTGAGGCGGATGCCGTCCCAGCCGGCAAGGGCGGCAATGTTGTCGAAGCCCTCGCCGCTTTCGATGCGCTGTGCCAGCTCCCGACGCGCTGCGGAGTCTTGCAGTCGGGCAAGCGTCCTGTCCAGACCTCCCTCCAAAAAGTCCGGCGGCAGAATATGCAGAAGCTGGGTGGAGCCCGCCGTATAGGGGTAGACGTCACAGCTCACGTCCACACCGCGCTCTTTCGCCTGTTCCAGCAGCCGGAGCGCTTCGGGGATCTTTTTGCCCCAGTTTTCCCGGCCCATGGCCTTGAGGTGGCTGATATGCAGGGGACAATGCATCGCCTCGGCAACGGCGAGCATCTCGCGGATACTGTCGCAGACGCCGGCACCCTCCTGCCGCATATGGACGGTGAGGGGGATATTCGTATGGGCAACGGGTGCAAGGGCACGGATCAGCTCGTCCGTGGTATAGAAGCACTCCGGCGCATAGCCCATGCCCAGAGAAACGCCCAGTGCGCCGTCGGCCAGTGCCTGTTCCAAGGTGTGATGGATGGCAGCATAGTCCCCGTCCGCCAGGCGCAGCAGCTCATAGCCTGCCGCCGAGGCACGCAAGGTGCTGCCACCTACCAACATTCCCTGATGGATGGGCGCTTTCGGCAGGGCCGCAAAATATTGTGTCAGCGTCTCGGTGGGCAGCGCTTCCGGCAGCTCTCCGGTGATGGGGGTGAGGTAGCGCCGGATCGCATCGCCATAGGTTGCGCCAAAGGGGGCAACGCTCAGGCCGCAGTTGCCGTTGACGACGGTGGTAAGGCCCTGACACAGCTCCGCTTCCCCGTAGCCCGGGCAAAACGCCGCAGCATCGCCGTGGCGGTGAATATCGATAAAGCCGGGCGTGATCACCTTGCCGGTGCAGTCCAGCACGGCATCGACGCAGTCTCCGGCAGATATGCCCACTGCGCTGATCTTGCCATCCGTTACGGTAACATCCGCGCAATATCGGGTATCGCCGCTGCCGTCAATGACGCAGCCGCCGCGTAAGAGGATCGTATTCCTCATGCACACCTCCTACAATATAAACTCCTGTTTTAAAAAAGCGTGAGAGGCTTTCCCGACCTCTCACGCATTGTGTCTACTCCAACAGAGACAACAAAGTATTGAGCTGGTGCTGGGGCAGGCAATAGATGGCCTCCGACTCACCGACAGTGATAAAATAGCCCTCACCCGACTCCATCAGCGTTCCCACCGTCAAGAGCAGTTCAGATTCTGAGCCCACGGAGTTCGTATATTTCAGCGTGATCCTTGTTGCCCCCTCCGTCAGTCCGCACAGATCGCTGACACCGACAGCCGGAAAGTAATCCACGCAGCGGGTCAGCGTTATGCCATCCAGTTCCTTCAGAATCTTCCTTGCCGTAGCTGCCACGTCTCTGCCGTTGGACTTCCAGGCACCGTCCGCGTGGAGCAGATAGGTGTTGTCCTCACCTCGGGAAACGCCGATAAAGGTCATGCTCTCCTCCCTCAGCTCCGGCAGTACGGGCAGGATCGCCATATCGTAGATGTCCTTTTCCAAAAGCTGCACAAAATCATCCGGGATCAGATAGACATTGTCGCTTTCAACAGGCCGCATATACCACATACCGTTCGCCGCCTGTTTGCCGAAGCAGATCGTCCGTTCCCCTTCATCGCTGCCCACTGTCAAATAACGGGTCGGCTCCGCCAAGCCACAGGCCGCAAGATCCGCCGTGTCTTTCTCCGGTTCCGTACTCGTGATGCCCGGCAACCGGGCCAGGATCTCTTGGATGGTGCTGTCGTCCAGCGGAAACTCCTCGCCGTCTGCCCAGACCCATTTGTCCTTGTTGCAGATAAACCGCAGGGTGGTGGTGCCGTTACGGTACAGCACGGAACTCACTTGTTTCACCGGCAAAGGCTCCTCCACTTCTGCTGCCGTCTGCTTTTTGCCGCAGCCGGTAAGCACCAGCAGACCTATCAGGCACAAAAGCAGAATTGCTTTTTGTTTCATCGAAACCGCTCCTTTGTTTTTCTTCACTTTGCGATAAGTATATCAAATTACAGAAAAAAAGTAAAGCAGGGAGACGGTGTCTCTCTGCTTTATTAAAAAAAGTTTACAAAGATGCCGCGCCGATGATGCCGGCTTCGTTACCCAGCATAGCACAGCAGAGCTCGGGAATCGCGCCCTCCTGCCGGCCGAAGCAATGTGCGGCAATATACTTACGCATGGGTGCCAGGATTCGCTCGCCCTGACCACCGATGCCACCGCCGATCAGAATCTTCTCCGGTGCCAGCATATTAACGATATCTGTCAGACCCGCCGCCACATATTCACACCAGCGGTCTATCACCTGCTGTGCCGCAGCGTCACCCTGGTTGGCGCAGCGAAAAATATCCACGCCCATCATATCCTTTACGCCGGCCAGCAGAGAGTCCGGATGCACCGATGCCGCCTGCCTGCCCTGCCGGATCAGCGCCGTGGCAGAAGCATAGGCCTCCCAGCAGCCGTTCCTGCCGCAAGTACAGGGCTCGCCGTCCAGCACCAGCAGGGTGTGGCCCAGTTCCGCCCCGGCCGAGCGCATACCGGCGTAGATCTTTCCGTCGAGGATGATCCCGCCGCCTACCCCCGTACCCAAGGTAACGAGCACCATGTTTTTACAGCCCACCGCTGCACCCGCCACCGTTTCCGCCAAAGCCGCCACGTTGGCGTCGTTGGACAGACGCACGGGGATGCCAAAGTGCTGGTGCAGCAGTTCGCACACCGGTACGTTGAACCAGCCCAGATTATACGCCCGCACTATCACGCCGCGTTCGCTGTCGCAGGTACCGGGTGCGCCGATACCGATAGAAGCGCAGTCCGCTACGGTCAGATCTGCCGCGGAAAGCGCCTGCTCCACCGCTGTAATCATATCCCTGATCACATCCGGGTAAGGACGGGCAGCATTGGTAGGACAGGCGCTCTCGGATACAATGCGGTATTGGCCGTCCACCACACCGACAGCAATATTCGTGCCGCCTAAATCAATGCCGATACGATACATCATAGATTCCTCCAGAAGAAAGAGACGGGCTTTTCGGCCCGCCCCCCTCCGCTTTTTCCTTAGAAATGAGAGATAAAGTCGGTGTTGGTGGAAACCGTGCGGCTGGTATCGTTAGACTTAATACACGCAAAAATTGCGCGCATGGTGGTCAGCGCTTCCCGCCCACTGGTTTCCGGCTCGCGGTCATGGACCAGAGCGTCCACAAATTCGTCGATCACACCGGAGCCGCTGATGGTCTTCTCCAAATTATATGCGGTACAGTTGCCTCTATGGTCGCGGACAATGATGGGATACTCCTCGTCGCTGTAGATCAGCATCAGTCCCTTGGTACCGTACAGGCAGGTGGACTGGCACTCGTGACCATAGACCGTCCAGCTTGCCGCCATGGTGCCCACTGCCCCGCCGGACATCCGCAAAATGCACAGGGCGTTATCGTCCACACCGATCAGGTCACCGTTTTCGTCACGCTTGTTCAGGGTCAACACCTTGGCGGTGGTCTCAATGACCTTCTGCCCTGTCAGGTACTGAATGAGGTCGATCTTGTGGATGCCCTTGTCGGATAGGGCACCCATAGCCGCTTTGTTCTTGTCAAAGAACCAGGTGCCCTCCATGCTCCAGCCCTCGGGGCCGGAGTCGCCCAGCACGGTGCGGAAGGTGATGACATCGCCGATGACGCCGCTGTCCAACAGTTCCTTGGCACGACGATGCACGGGGTCAAATCGAATGTTATGGCCCACCATCAGGTACCTGCCGTTGTTCTCCGCCGCCGCCACCATAGACTCACACTCTGCCAGAGTAACTGCCATGGGTTTTTCCACCAAAACGTGCTTGCCGCTGTATAGCGCCTGGATGGCAATCTCCGCGTGGCTGCGGTTTTCCACGCAGACGCTGACTGCATCGATATCAGGGTTTTTCAGCAGGTCGAAATAGGTCTCATACGCCGTCCCGCCGTACTTCTCCGCCATCTCCTCGGCACGCTTTGCATTCTTGTCATAGTAGCCAACCAGCTCCACGTTGGCATTTGCCTGATACTCCGGCAAATGCCGCACCTGGGCAATTTTACCGCAGCCGATAACACCGATCCGAATCATAGGTTGGTTCCTCCTGTCGTCTGTTCTTTTCTCAGATTTTGCTTTTCAAGGGTATCATATCATAAGAAACGTCTTTCGGGAAGTCCCTTTTTCACAAAAAGCATAATTTTCACAGCGTCGTTGCCACCGTCACGGCGCAGCCGTTGCACAAGGTCAGGTCCAGCGCGGTCTTCTCCGGCAGAATAAACCTGCTCAGCGACAGCAGCGGGCCCTTTCCCGTCAGCTTGAACAGCGCCTCCTTTGCCGTCCAGCATTCCCAAAACCGGCGGAAGCAGCCGGCGTCTCCATAGCGGATATAGTCCTGTTCCTTCTCTGAACAGACCCGGGCAATTAACTTCTCCTGGACACCGCGGATCACTTCCACATCAACGCCCACAGGACGGGTATCTATGGCGCAGACTGCCCAGGCACCGCTGTGGCTCATGCTGACGTACAGCGGATCACCCTCGATGCAGGGCTTGTCGTTTTCGTCCACCGCCAGCGCCACCGCTTCCGGTGTGATGCACAGCTTTTCGCCTACCGCTTTGCGTACCAGCATTTCTGCCGCCACGGTACGCTTGCGGTCGTCCTCCGCAGCGATCTCACTCACCCGCTTGCGGCGCGCAGGACTCATCTGCGAAAACGCCGCGCGATAGGTTTCCTCGTCCATCTGTCTGATATCGTACCAAAAGAGTTCCATCTCTATGCCCCCCTTTTTTCATGGCTTAATTGTAACACAAACAAATCTTCTCTGCAACTGTTGGATCGGACTTGAAGGGACCCTCTACTCATTGCACAAACAGTTCTCAACTGTTTTCTGCTGGTTTTGTTTGCTCCCTAACGCACACATAAAATCAGAATTCAGTTCAAGTCCCGCTTGATATCGAACAATAAAAAAACGCCCACGGCGGGGCGCTTCTTTATTCGGTGGAGTTTTTCATCGCTATACGAACTCGGGGAGTTCGTATAGCGACTGTTTGGTGGACCTGAAGGGATTCGAACCCTCGACCTCTCGGATGCGAACCGAACGCTCTCCCAGCTGAGCTACAAGCCCAAAAGACCTTTTTATTATACACGACTTCTGAAAAAAAGCAAGAGGTATTCTCCGTCAACTTGCATTTCCCTGAAAAATACGCTAAACTGGTCTCGTCTGTGAAAAGGGGTTGATACCATGAAAAACTACAAACTGGTCATCGCCTACGACGGCACCCGCTTTTTCGGCTGGGAGCATCAGCCGGACAAGGACACCATACAGGGCAAGCTGGAGGCGGTATTGTCTGCGCTGAACGGCACCCCTGTGGAGGTCATCGGCGCAGGCCGTACCGATGCCGGTGTCCACGCCCGGGCGATGGTGGCCAATGCGATGCTGGAGACCGACCTCTCCGAGACCGAGATCCGGGACTACTGCAACCGCTATCTGCCCGACGCCATCGCCGTGCGGGAAATAAAGGCGTGCGCGCCCCAGTTTCACGCCCGCTACAAGGCCACCGGCAAGACCTACCGCTATACCTGCTTTGACGGGGCGGTGAAGCCGGTGTTTGATCGGCGCTATGTGACGCTTCTGGACCACCCCGTGAACGAAACCGCCATGCAGGAAGCGGCACAGTATCTTATCGGCCAGCACGATTTTCGCGCATTCTGCGGCAACCCGAAGATGCGAAAATCCACCGTCCGCGCGGTGGACAGCATTACCGTCGAGCGGCGGCGTGACCGGGTGATCTTCACCTTTCATGGCGACGGCTTTCTCCAGAACATGGTGCGTATCATGGTGGGAACACTGCTGGAGGTGGGGCGAGGCTTTTGGCCGCCGGAGCAGGTGCGGGACATTCTGGCGTCCTGTGACCGCAAACAGGCCGGTCCTACCGCTCCGCCGGAGGGTCTTTGTCTGATGAAAGTGGATTATGAATAAGTGAAAAATTGAAAGTTGAAAATTGTCAGAAATTTGCCGAGCGTTACGGCGAGTGTCAGCGGGGCAAAAACGCCGTCTCCGCGTTTTATCTGCGGTGGATCTTCCAAAAAGCGCAAACTTCATTTTCAGCTTTGCATTTTCAATTTTCCATTCAAAAAAGAGAGCCTTGCGGCTCTCTTTTTTACATATCATGGATGTCCTTGAGCAGCTGATCCAGGCTCATGGTGTCCAGTGGGACCTTTTCTTTCTTTTGCTCCGTCGGTTTGAGTGAGTCGGACTGTTCCGGCTTGAACGGAGCAGGGGGCGCAGGTTGAGGTTCCTCCGCCGCGGTAGGCGTGACGGGCGGATACTTCTCCGGAATGATGGTGGGCAGCGGCGAGGTCTCGTCGGGGTAAATGTCCTCCTCCTCCTCTTCCCAGCGGTTGCTGCGGCGCACCCTGCCGATCAGCAGACCCAGCACGAACAGCAGGATCACGATCACTGCGGCGGCGATCCCCGCCACCAGTGCGGTGGACGCCTCGCCGATCAGGGGCAGCGTCAAGGTCTTGGGAATGGAAAAAACGGGGATCGGCTCCTCGGGAGGCACGATGTCCTTCTCGTTGGTGTACTCGATCCGCGGAATGCCGCCGGTATAGGCGGGCATCCGGTAGACGTGGACGGTATAGGTCTGGGTGGTCTTGCCGTCCTCGGCGGTGCAGACGATGGAGACATCGGTGGCGCCGTCGGAAATCAGACTCATCTCGCTCTCGGTGACTTTCAGCGCCTTTTCGTCGTGGGCGATGCCGGTGAGCTTCACCAACCCGGTCTCATGGGAGACGTAGCCGATATACTCGGTCACATTCGGGCTGAATGCCGGAGAGAGGGTCACACCCTCCATGGTCAGCGCCGACAAGGTGGCGTCGGTGCTGGCTTTATAGTTGGGGTCCTGCTGGCGGGTGACCACGATGGTATAGGTCTTGGTGGCGCCGTTTGACGCCTTGACCGTCAGCGTGACGGTGTTCTCCCCCACCACGAAATTGCCGTTGCCGCTGATGCTCACGGTCTGGCCGGAGTCGGCGCGGTTGTAGTCCAGATTCAGCTTCTCCACCTCGTAGGGCACCGTGCAGGTGTAGTAGGTGGTGTTCTTGTTGAACGCGGGGGAGAGAGTGGCATTGGTGACCTTGATGGCGCTCAGGTCGCAGTTGTTGCTGGGGGGTGCGGCGACCTTGCCGCTCCAGGATGCGGTGCCGAGGGAGACATCGTTCTCACCGTCTGAAACGGTAATGCCGCCGAAGCTGGCGGACAGCGTATCCCCCGCTTTTGCATCGGAAGCCGCCTTTAAGGTGACGGTCAATATCGCGCCGCTGCTGGAACTGGTACCGTAAGCGCTGAAGTTATTGCCGTTAACCTCCATGCTCCAGCCGCTGGCCGAACAGCTGTAATTGGTAAAGGTCAAGCCGCTGCCGCAGCTCAGCGTACCGCTCAGGCCGTAGATATTGCTGCCGCTGACGGACAAGGTCAACGTCACGGAGCCACCGGGCTGGACGCTGCTGTTGCCGCTCAAAGAGGCAGATGCCGCCATGGCCGTTTGGGGAAGCGCCAAAAGCAGCACGCCTACCAGCAGCAGGGTAACGAGGGTATGTAAAAACTGTTTTTTCATGGTGCTTCTCCTATCAGCTCAGGCTGCGCTTGCCCACGGTGACCTGTGCCGCCTGCACCACGTCGGTGATGGTGACCTTGCCGTCGTGATTGATGTCTGCCGCCTTGGCATACGCACCGCTCAGGGAGTTCTTGCCGACCACATGGGACTGCAGCTTTACCACGTCGGTAATGGTCAGCTTGCCGTCGCCGTTGGCGTCGCCGGTGACCACCACCGTGACGCTGGTGTTGCCGGTGACGGCGGTCATGCCGGTGGCCAGATTGCCGGAGGTAACCTTGGTGGTGCCGTTATATACGGTATAGCCCTTGCCGGTCAGCGCGGAAACGGCTGTGCCGGGGACAAAGCCGCTCTGGTAACCGCCGTCCACCGGCTCGGCGGTGGTGCCGCCGGCAGGGATCTCCGTCTTGGTAAAGACCGGCGTATAGGTGATGTCAGACTCGCCCATATAGGTGCCGCCGGCAACGAACTTATTGCTCTTGCCGTCCTCCCAATAGGCAAAGCTATAGGTATATTTGCTGTCCGCCGCCTTGATGGGGTTGGCGGGAGCGGTGATCAGCTCGCCCTTGGCGAGCTTTAAGGTCTTGAGGGTCGAGCCGTCCGGACTCAGGAACTTGACGGTATAGAGATCGCCGTACTTGGCGGTCAGGGTGTGATCCTTCGCCGCAACGGGCGTGGTGGGGGCCGCCTCGGTGCCGTCGGAGAGGAACCAGCCCTTGAATTCGTAGCCGTCCTTCACCGCCGCAGGCAGCTCACCGTACACGTCACCCAGCTGATAGGTAACGGTCTTGGTGCCGCAGGTACCGCCGGCGCCATCCAGCGTGACGGTATAGGTCTCGTCGTCCACGACCTTGCCGGTGTTCTTGGAAACGGTAAAGCTGCTCTTCGCCAGCTCCACGGGCTTGCCGTCCACGGTGGCGGTGATGGTCAGGGTATAGTCCCCGGCGGAGAGCTTGCTGAAGGTGCAGGCGTCGTCCAGCTTCCACAGGTCGTACCAGTTGGCGCTGATGCTGCCGCTGGAGGCGGCAAATGCCGCCGCGCCGGAGCTTGTCTTGACCGCCACGGTCACGCCCGTCATGGGCTTGGCACAGGTCAGCACGCCCCGCACGGGATAGGAGGAGTTACCCGCCACCATGGTGTTGGTGCGGCCGCTTTCACAGCCGGGGTAGAACAGTCCGGCGGTGCTGATGGTCGCCTGTGCACTGATCTGCCAGGGGGTCGCGCCTGCCGCATCGGAAACCGTCACGATGGCGCCGCTTTCATTGAGGGCGAGATACTTCTCCGTACCGCGGTTTTGCAGCAGATAGCCGCCGCTTTCCGCCACGGTGATCTTCCACATCTGGCTGTTGCTTGCCGCAGCAGATGCCATACTGACGGTACCGCCGTTATCTGTCAGGCGCTTGTCGCCCACGCTCAGGGTGACGTAGCCGCCGTTATAATTCGTGAGCTTGAAGTTGTCCATTTCGCCGGAGACCAGCGCCCCGCCCGCAATACCGCGGGTCTGGTCGGCGTGCTTGCGGATCTGATAGGTGCCGTTGGCAATGGCGTAGCTGCTCTTCTGATACAGCATCACCGTGGCATCGGCGGGCTCATTGACGTGCAGGCGGCGGTAAACGCTGATCTGCACGTCGCCGGAGCAGCCGGAGAAATAGGCCATGCTCTGACCGCCCACACCGTATTTATAGGCAACGCTGTCGGTCATGACGTTCTTGCTGTCGGGTACGCTGTCCAGCTTGCTGCACTCGGCATAAATGGCGGCGATCAGCTCTTCCTCGCTCTGGTTTTTGAAACCGCCCAGACCGTTAATGGCGCGGACGATGACACCGGTGGCACCGGATCTGCCGTCACTGGAGTCGGCCCCGCTCAAAACGCCGGCGCCATGGTGTACGCTGCGGCTCCAGAACACGTTTTGCAGGGCAATGCTGTAATTATCCATATCAAAACCGGAGAATTTGCTCTCGATGTTCTTAACAAGCGTCTGATAGGATGTGGTCTCCCAGTAGTCCTTCTGTGCCGCATAAAACTGGGAATGATACTGATTTGCCACCTGTTCCCACTTGGCATCGAAGTTGCTGCCATAGCCGGGGTAATACTCCCCGTAGCGGTTGTACTCGTAGGCATCCACCAGAATATCGCCCATGGTCTTATACACATCGCCCTCGGGATAAGCCGCCAGCCACTTGGCAAAGGCATAGGGGGTCCCCGCATTGCTGGCGAACATATAGATACCGTAGGACGTACCGCCGGCATCGCCTGCTACCGTGGAAATATAGCCGGGTCTGGCGTCCTTTTCGCCCACGGAGCCGGTCTCGTAATACTGGCTCAGGTCACCCAGTTCGGTGTCGGTCCAGTTGAGACTGGCGGCGGTGACCAGCGTCAGCGTCAACGCCAACACCAGCAGCGCGATAACCCCTCTTCTTGCGTGTTTCATATCTGTATCTTCCTCCCTTTACGGAGTCTATCTTCCATTTGGTGATACGCCACCAGTTTGATTTACATAATTATCCGTATGCAGTATACCATATCCACTTGTCACTTGTCCAGAAAAAAAGTAAAAAAACACAAAAAATTGTTGAAATGTCCCGTTTTATACACCATATTTTGATTTTGTACGGCTTTTACCGGTGGTTTACGTTCGTTTTATGGAAAAAGGACAGCTTTCGCTGTCCTTTTCGTTATTTCGAGTTGGCCGCGTAGTGGTTATCCACCAAGGCATCAAACGCCACCCATTCGGATTTCTCCAGAACGCCGGCTTCGGTCATAATGGTCTCCAGCCGCTCCAGCGCACTTTCCTCCATTACAAGCCCCGTGTTCCACGCGTCAATGGCGCGGTGACGGGCGGTGACCTTCTCCAATACGTCCAAGTCGGTGTCGGGAAATTGAGGCAGCATAGCCTGCGCCACCTCACGGTCGGTGTGGGTGGCAATAAAGTCCATCGCCCGATGCAGGGCCCGACAGAACGCCTCGATGATCTCCTCATGGCTGTCGATATAGCTCTGGGACGCGAAGTACGCCGTGTAGGGCACCTCACCGCTCTCCGTGCCGATAGAGCAGAGGATTACGCCCTGACCCGCCAGTTCCACCTCCGTGGCGGTGGGTTCAAACAGCGTCACATAGTCCCCCTGACCACCGGTGAAGGCGCCGGCCATCATGTTGAATTGCACGGAGGTGTCCACTATCGCATCCACATGGGGCACCACGCCGTTTTTCTTCATCACATACTCCAGCGTCATCTCCGGCATTCCGCCGGCGCGGCCGCCAATGATGGTCTTGCCCCTGAGGTTTTCCCAGCGGAAGTCCTCCGCGGTGCGGCCCACCAGGAACGAACCATCTCGTTTCGTCAGCTGTGCAAAGACCTTCGGATAGTCCTCCTTGCCCTGGGCGTAGAGATACACACAGCTCTCAGGGCCCGCCAGACCGATGTCGCTCTGCTGCGTGACCACCGCCGTCATTACCTTATCCGCACCGCCGCCGTTGGTCAGCTCAATGTCCAGACCCTCGTCGGCAAAGTAGCCCAACTCCATGGCCAGATACTGGGGCGCATAGAACACGGAGTGGGTCACCTCGTTGAGCCGCACGCGGGCCATCGTATGTTCCCCGTCGGCGGTGCTGCCGCAGCCGCACAGAAGCGGGAGAAGCAGCACACCAGTGCAGAGAAACGCCAATACTCTCTTCATTTTGTTACCCCCATAATCGTTTTAATCCCCGTTCCGCCAGCAGCACCAGGCGGTACATCACCACCGCAGCGACGGCCAGCAGCAACACACTGGTCATCACCAGGTCCATGTTGAACACCTGGGAGCCGTAGACGATGAGATAGCCCAGTCCCGCCCGGGAGACCAGAAATTCGCCCATGATGACGCCCACCCAGGACAGGCCCACGTTCACCTTCAGCGTATTGAGCAGATTGCCGAAGTTGGCGGGAAACACCAACAGCCACAGAACCTGGCGGCGGGTCGCCCCCAAGGTCTGCATCAATCGCAGCTTTTCCCGGTCCGTGTCACGAAAGCCCTCATACATATTGAGGATGGTGACGATAAGGGAGATGGCCAGCGTCATGACGATAATGGCTCCCTCCCCGGCGCCCATCCAGACGATGAAAATGGGTCCCAGCGCGGTTTTCGGCAGGGCGTTGAGCACCACCAGATAGGGGTCCAGCACCCGGCTGAATGTGGGCCACCACCACATGGCCACCGCTGCCGCCGTACCCAAAACGGTACCGGCAGTAAAGCCCACCACCGTCTCCAGACAGCTCACCGCCACATGGTGCAGCAGGCTTCCGTCGCGGCACAGACCCAAAAACGTGGCCCAAATACGGCTGGGACTGCTGACCAGAAAGCCGTCGCTCCAACCCAAACGGCAGCTCAGCTCCCACAGAATGAACAGTCCCAGCAGTACCGAGACCTGCCAGATCCGTACCTGACGCTTTTTGCGGCGCAGGCCGTCCAGATACCTCTGCCGTATGCTTTTCTTTTCAGGCATGGATATCCAACTCCCTCCAGATCTTGTCAAAGTAGGCGGAAAAAGCGGCATTTTCCCGCCGCGCAAGGGGCGACAGGTCCCGCAGCTCCCTGATATCCACCACCGCTTTCACCACCGCCGGACGCCGGGACAGCACGATGACCCGGTCGGACATACTGACCGCCTCGGAGATGTCGTGGGTCACCAGCAGCGCCGTTTTCTCCTGCTCCCGCAAAATCGTCCAGATGTGGTCCGCCACCTGCAGGCGGGTCTGGTAGTCCAGCGCGGAAAAGGGTTCATCCAGCAAAAGCAGCTTCGGGTCGGTGGCCAGCGTCCGGATCAGCGCGCAGCGTTGCCGCATTCCGCCGGAGAGCTGAGAGGGCCGCTTGTCGGCAAAGGCGGCCAGTCCATACCGCTCCAGCAGATTTTCCACGTGGGCGATATGGGTCGGATCCCTATCCCGCCGGATCCGCAGACCCAGCAGCACGTTGCGGCGAATGGTCTCCCATTCAAAGAGCTGATCCTGCTGTGGCATCAGCCCGATTTGGGGCGAGGTGCCGGATACCGGTGCCCCGCAGACCTCCGCTGTTCCGCCGGTCAACGTCTCTAACCCTGCTATCACGCTCAAAAGGGTGGATTTGCCGCAGCCGGATGGTCCCACCAGGCTGACGAATTCTCCTTCTTCCAGGTCAAAGGACACATCCCTGACTGCTTCGACCTCCGACTCGGGTGACTGATACACCACTGCGGCATGGCGAAACGAAACCATTTTGCCCATATTGACCTCCTTATCCTGTCATTGGGAGAGAAGCTCTCCCTGCGTTATTCTATGTATGCCGGGGCAAACGGTGCGTTGACAGCGGGGGCGGGAGTCATTATAATAATGTGGAAAAAGGGAGGCGAAACCCATGAATATTTACTTCTGCGGCTCTATTCGGGGCGGGCGGCAGGATGCCGCGCTATACTACGACATGATCGCTTTTTTAAAGCAATATGGCCATGTTCTCACCGAACATGTGGGCGACCTCAGCCTGACCGAGCAGGGCAACGACGGCACCGCCGCAGACATCTGGCAGCGGGATACCTCCTGGCTCAAGCAGTCCGATATCGTCATTGCCGAGTGCTCCACTCCCTCTTTGGGCGTAGGCTATGAGCTGGCCTTTGCCGAGGCTATCGGCAAGCCCGTCCACGTTTTTTACGGAAAGGATGACGGGCGGCTATCCGCCATGCTGGCAGGAGATCCCCATTTTCACATTCACTACTACCAAACCCGCGGAGAGCTCTTTGCCCTGCTCAGGGGCATCATGGAGGAGGTTTGACTATGAGAATGGAACTGTTTCCCGCCTATGAGCGGAAGGAGGAGCTGCGCCCTCTATATAAGGAATACGCCGAAATGCTGGTTCAGTGCTATCCGGAGTTTGCGCCGTCCCTGACCCAGCAGAACTACGACGAGGAGCTGGACCACCTGTACGACAAGTACGGCTTCCCCAGAGGCGCCATCTACGTGCTGCACGTGGACGGCAAGGTGGCGGGCTGTATCGGCCTCAAGCCCTTTGACGACACCCACGCGGAGGTAAAGCGGCTCTATGTCCGTCCCGAATTTCGGGGACACGATCTGGGCCGCCTGCTGGTGCAGCAGATCATTGACGATGCCCGGGACATCGGCTACCGATTTCTGCGGCTGGACACTCTCCCGCCGCTGAAGTCCGCCCTCCGTCTTTATCGCGAAATGGGCTTTGCCGACATCGATTGCTACTATGACTGCCTGGTACCGGGAACGATTTTCCTGGAACTGGCGCTGTAAAGGAGATTTTTATGGAAAAAATTGCTTTGGTTACCGGCTCCGGCCGGGGCATTGGGCGGGCCATCGCCCGCCAGCTTGCCGCCGAGGGTTACGATATGTGCGTCAACTATCGCGTCCGCAGGGACTGCGCCGATTCTCTGGTTGCCGAACTGACCTCCCAGGGTCACCGTGCCATCGCTGTCCAGGCAGATGTGGCGGACCGGGCGCAGGTCAACGCCATGGTGAAGACTGTGGAGGATACCTTCGGCCCGGTTTCCCTGTTGGTAAACAATGCCGGCGTGGCCGGTCAGTGCCTGTTTCAGGATGTCACGGACGAGATGTGGCAGCGCTACTTCGGCGTGAATGTGGGCGGCAGCTTCCACACCATTCAGGCGGTGCTCCCCCATATGCTCCATGAGCACGAGGGCTGCATCGTCAACATCTCCTCCATGTGGGGTCTGCGGGGTGCCAGCTGCGAGGTGACGTACAGCGCCACCAAAGCGGCGCTTATCGGCCTGACCCGCTCTCTGGCCATGGAGCTGGCACCTACCCATATCCGGGTGAACTGTGTCGCCCCCGGCGTCATTAAGACGGATATGCTGAACGCTTTGCCGCCGGATGTTCTGCCCCAGCTGGCAGAGGAGACCCCGCTGCGCCGTCTGGGCGTGCCGGAGGACATCGCCGCGGCGGTGTGTTATCTGGCAAGCGAAAAAGCCGGCTTCGTCACCGGTCAGATTCTGACCGTAGACGGCGGCTTTATCCTGTAAACTCTCCGAAAAAGAACAGAAGACCTGCTGATTGGTAATCGGCAGGTCTCACTTTTTGCGTTTTTTTACATCGGAATCGGCAACCCGTGCATCATCACCCGCCCAAAGCAGGTGAGCGAGCGTCCGCTGCCCTGATGAAACACCACATCCATATCCGCCCGGTCACGGTTCAGGGAGAACAGGTACACCATGCCCAGCGGATCACGGTAATACTGCTTGCACAGCATGTCGCCGTCCACGCAGAAAATTCCCACATCCCCATTTTGCAGCGGATCGTGGTTCACATACACCACACCGCCGTCGGCAATATAGGGCGCCATGGAGTCCCCCTGAATCCGCACCGCCAGTTCTGCGCCACGGGGCACTGCCCCGGTGACCTCGATCAGCTCGTAATCCTCCAAGAACACCGGTGCCGTAAAGCCCGCTGCGGCAGGGGAAGCATACAGTGGGATCGTGCGCTTCTGCATGGCGGGACGTTGACCCTCCAGCTCCTGACGGAAATTTCCCAGCGCCTGCACCAGCGAGCTCACCGTCTGCCGCGCCGAAAGCGGCAGGCTCCGATACCGCTCTACCAACTGCCGCTCCTCATCCGAGCAGGTAAAGGCGTGCCGATAGCTGCCGCTATACAGATAGTTGGGATCGATCTGCAGCGCGTCAAAAAGTTGTAGAAGCACCTCCTCTTTCGGTGTGCTGATCCCCGTTTCGTAATTTCCGATAGCGCTGCGGGAGATGCCCAGTCTGTCCGCCAGTTCGTTGCGACTGATGTGCAGCTCCTCCCGTCGTTTTCGCAGTTGTTCGCCAAAACTCATACCCACGTCCCCCTTCGACGGTTTTCCCGTTTTTTCGACACCATCATACCCGAAATTCTGGCGACTGTCAAGCATAATTAACAAGAAACTTGTTAATTTCCTGTTGACACGCCAACTTTCTTGTGATATATTGGTCATGCTCTCAAGAATCTTGTTCTTTCCACAGGATTGACAAAACGGATGAAATCTATACCGATAAAGAAAAAATAAACCGACGCACCCTCGCCGCCTTTCGAATCCTCTTTCGCTTAGAAGTAAACCTTCCCGAATCTGTGTGGGAAGAGTTTGAGAGGGGATTGGTATCCCCTCTCAATAAAATTCAATCATTGGCACCGCAGGTGCCCCACCAAGACAAAAGGCTCAGTCCTTTTGGACTGAGCCTTTTGTCTTGGTGGGGGATGGTGGATTCGAACCACCGAAGGCGTTGCCAGCAGATTTACAGT
>R20__coassemble_666_pt1 | contig 23816 bp, 24 predicted proteins | sample R20__metabat2_high_PE_008 | metagenome-assembled genome bin R20 | reverse complement strand
AGACCGGTACGGATCTGGTCAAGGAAGAGTGCGAAGTTACCCCGAACCACAAGTTTAAGATCGAGGGCTACTTCAAAGTCTGCTGCAAGTTCATTACCGTTCTGGCCATGCTGCTGATCCTCTATGGTCAGGTCATGTCCTTCTTCGGCTAAGCCGAAACGGCTCGAAGAACTACTTACAAGATAAAAGGCTCACCGCAAATGCGGTGAGCCTTTTCCATGTTTCTTTTCTCCCTTTTTCAGGTACCTTTTGCTACTTGAAAAGTCCTATAACTTACCGAATCAAGGTGATGGCGCGAGGCAGATTTTCAATTTCCACTATAGGGCAGCTCTCGGCATATTCTCCGTCCAGGGACCAGGGAATATCGTCCTCGGTGGTCAGTTTTACCTGCTCTACGTGGCGAAAAATGATCCCCGGCATATCGTATTTCATTTTCAGCAATCCGGTAATCAAATTCTGCAAATCAATTGGATTTTTCGGCATTTTCAGAAGCAAAAGTTCAAATTTTCCGTCGTCCATCTGCACCTTTTTCGGGTCTAATTTCACCAGTCCGCCCAGAGAGGTGGAGTTGCAGACCGCTCCGAAAATGAACGTTCCCTCAAAAATTTCTTCGTCTGCCTCAATTCTTGCCCGATAGGGCCGCAAACTGTCAAGACTGCCAATTCCTTCCAGTATATAGGCCAAATGCCCCAGCGCATTTTTCGCTGTCTGCGTCGCGGAATAAGAAGCTTTTGTCAGGGCACCGAAAGATGCCACATAGGCAAAAAAGCGTGTATTGAAGCGGCCTGCGTCCAGGTGGGTGGCCCGCCCGCTGACAATGGCGGCAGCTGCCATAGAGGGGTTGAAGCTGAGGCGCAGACTGGTGGCAAAATCGTTGGTGCTGCCGCCCGGCAGATAGCCGATGGGAGGCCGATTTTCCAGTGTCATCAATCCGCTGATCACCTCGTTCAGCGTCCCGTCCCCGCCGGCACAGACCACCAGATCGTAGTCGCCGCCGCACTCTGCCGCCGCCTGATACGCATCGCCGCCGCGAGTCGTGATAAACAGTCGCACCAGGTAGCCGGATTGGGAAAATCTGGCAATTGCGTCAAACAGCGGTGCCCGTGATTTGGTTTTGCCCGCCTTGGGATTTACAATAAACAGCAGTTTTTTCATAATTTTTCTGACCTCCGCTGCAAGAAAGCAAATATTTCAACATATCCTAACTATACCACAAAGTGTTCTCTCTGGCAATATTACGAAAAGCACTTGCAAAACCGGAAAAAATTGCGTATGATACAAGTATATTCTATCATTTTTCGAAGGGGGGCGCGTCCGTGAAAGAGAAAAATCGCTACTGGAAGTGGGGACTGACGGCCTTTTTGACCATTGTTGCCGCCCTCATTTTCTACGATACATTTTATGAAGCGGGCGTTGGCGGCACGCTGCAGCACCTTTGGAGCAAGCTGATGGGAATTTTGGCGCCGATTTTGTACGGCGCTGCCATGGCATATATTCTCAATCCCATTGTCAAGTGGTTTGAAAAAATCATTCAAAAACTGTGGGGCAAGAGCAAAAGACTACGGGAGAAAAAAATTAAACGGAAATCCACCTGGCTCCGCACCGCGTCCATTCTGCTGACGTGGGTGCTGGTGCTTCTCGCCATCTACCTGATGATGGATATGCTGATCCCGCAGCTGGTCGACAGCGTGACGCTGCTGGCCAAAAACGCTCGTGCCTACTACTACAAGGCCTACCGCTGGGCAGACGAATGGTTGGCAAACAATCAGCAGATCGGCGCCTGGGCAAACGACCTGCTGAAGGATTACTACACCGATGCGGTGAGCATTTTGACCAACAAAGTCCTGCCCTGGGCAACGGAGATGGCCAACGGCTTGACCGGCGGCATCTGGAACGGCATCTGGAGCGTGGTGAATTTTGCCAAAAACCTGATCATCGGGCTGATCGTCTCCGTTTACCTGCTGGCCATGAAAGAGCAGAGCCTGGCGCGCTGCTGCAAGCTGACCTACGCCATATTCCACAAGGACACCGCAGACCTCATTATGCGGGGCGGTCGGGAGGTCAACCGTATTTTCTCCGGCTTTATCAACGGGAAGGTGCTGGACTCCATCATTATCGGTATTCTGTGCTGGATCGGCTGTTCTCTTTTGAAGATCCCCTATGCGCCGCTGATCGGTCTGGTGGTAGGTGTGACCAACGTGATCCCGTTTTTCGGACCATTTTTGGGGGCGATCCCCAGCGCCTTGCTGATTTTGATCGTCAGTCCCAGGAAGTGCCTCATTTTTCTGATTTTCGTTTTGATTTTGCAGCAGTTTGACGGCAATATTCTGGGTCCCAAGATTTTGGGCGGTAGTATTGGCATTTCCAGCTTTTGGGTCATCGTCGCCATTCTGGTGGGCGGCGGTATTGGCGGTGTGCTGGGTATGTTCCTGGGCGTTCCGATCTGTGGCTGCGTGATCGAACTGGTACGCTATCTGACGGATCAACACCTGAAAGAGCGCAATATGCCCACGGAAGCCTATCACTACACGGCAGGACATCGGGACAAACCGGACAAGGAAGACTAAAAAACGGCACCCACTCAGGTGCCGTTTTTTAGTGGAAAAGGGAGAGCGCGGGCGAGGGCAAGGGTCGCCCCTACGGATTCTGCCGCAGGCGTGTGTAGGGATCGATGTGGGCATCGACCCGAACGATTATCGCAGATTTACCGTAAACTGCCGATAATTGCCGGCGTTGTCACAAAATGTAATGCTTTGGACTGTGTCGTTTTCGTTCCGCAGCGTGAAATCAAAACGCAGTTTGGAATCGGCAATAAACGGCAGATCGCGGCTTTGTATCCCGTACCAATACACGGTATAGGGCTGTTCGGCGGCGTTCAAAACGGTGAGCCCTGCCTCAGAATAGATAGGAGCTTCATCCTCAGCACAGACATTTACCTGCACCTCGTTGCAAACTTGTTCCCAACTGTCCACGTAGACCCGCTGACCGCAGTAGAAAAACGCCTCGCCCATCTCATAGGTGGGAGTTTCCAGCCAGACCCAGTAGCGGTTGATGCCTGCTTCAAAGGGGACATCCAGCACTGCGGCACAGTCTGCGGCGGTGATGCCGTCGGGGAGGGTGGCAACAAACGTGTAGCGTTCCCCGTCAGAGAAGGGGGGCAGCATCTCCAGATAGCCGCATTCTGTGGGCGTTTCATAGTAGCAGTCAAGGGTCAGATCGAAGTCAAAGAACTTGGTTATCAGGGTGATCGCCAGCTCGCTGCCCACCTGCTCATAGGAGTCGATGGTGACGGTGCCGCTGTCTGTATAGATCGTGCCGCCCACATGGGATGCCAGATTGTAGATACTCCCGGCGGGTTCTACGCTGACGTCTTCCCAAGGCGTGTAAACAGGCTCGGAATGGCGGCTGCTGAGGTTGCCCATCAGCACTCCCACAAAGGAACAGACGGCGGAGATGATGGCCAGAACAGCCACCACCTTTTTCTGCTTGCCGGCGGTGGCAACGGCATTCCGATGCTGCCAGAGGGTTTTGACCACATTGTCCTGCTCGCTGTTTTCCTTATCATCGGTGGGAGTTTCCGGCGTATAGGAATAGGAACTGACGCTCTGCCGCACCTCCTCCTCGTGGCATTCCTTTTCCTCGTAGCAGACCTTGTTCTCGGTGGTGACATAGCGGATGGTGCCGTCGGCCTCCACGACCTCCTTCCGGGGCGGGCGGTTGTAGGCGCCGCATTTGGGGCAGGTGCCGTTTTTCTCGTAGCTGTAGACTCTGCCGCAGGATTTGCAGCGAAGTGTTGCCATGAAATCACCTCCTCTGTTTTCTGTACACATTGTAGCGGGAAATATCCCATTTGTCCAGCAACTTCAGGTTGCGCGGAAAAGATTTGCGGGCAACTTGAAGTTGACAGGGGGGAGAAGCTGTAAAATTTCTGTAAAGTGCTTGCAAAGTGCGGAAAAATGTGCTACATTCCCCTTAGCCGTAGACCTCTGTGAGAAAGGGTGGTACTGTACTCTTGGAAAGAGACGGTAACCGCTGCAAAGGGGAGAAGACGGGACGATATTTTCATACAAACAGTCTTGACCAACGGCACGTCGGCAGGAACCTACATGAGAAGGGGAGCAGTACGCTCATTTTCCGTCGATGCCTGCCGTTTTGCGGTCAGGGTATCGGCGTTTTTTAACGCCATGAGGAGGAAATTCGCCATGAGTAATACTTCCCAAAAAACGAAAAGACTGACGGCGCTGGCTCTGTTGACTGCCATCGTGGTGGTGCTGCAGGCGCTGGCCATCAGTATCCGTTTTGGTATCTTCACCATCACGCTGGTGCTGGCGCCCATTATTGTAGGGGCAGCGCTGTACGGTGTGGCAGCGGGTGCGTGGCTTGGTTTCGTGTTCGGTGTGGTGGTAGTTCTGACGGATGCGGGACCGTTTCTGGCGGTCAGCGTCATCGGCACCATCATCACCTGCATCAGTAAGGGCGTGCTGTCCGGCCTGGCGGCAGGCGGGGTATACCGCCTGCTGGAAAAGAAAAACAGTCTTTTGGCGTCCGTCTGCGCCGGGATCTGCGCCCCTGTGGTGAACACCGGCGTGTTCCTCATCGGCTGCCGTCTGTTCTTCTACGACACCGTTGCCGCCTGGGGGGCGGCGGTGGGGTTTGAGAACACCGCCCTTTACATGATCGTCAGCTTTGTGGGCGTCAACTTCCTGGTGGAGCTGGGCATCAATCTGGTGTTGTCCTCCGCTATTGTGCAGATCATTCACGCTGGGCGGAAAGGGAGGACGTGAGATGCTGCTGGTTATTGATGTAGGAAATACGAACATCGTGCTGTGCGCCATGGAGGACTATGAAGTACGGCGGCAGGTGCGGCTGGAGACAGACTGCGGCTTGGACGCAGAGAGGTACTATGCAAGCATCAGCGCCGCCATGGCCGGGTTGACCTTTGACGGGGCGATTCTGGCCTCGGTGGTGCCGGAGGTGAACACTGCCCTGTGCGGTGCGGCGAAAAAACTGACGGGGAAGGAGTGCCTGGTGCTGGACCACACCACGGAAACGGGAATGCCTCTCCGCGTGGACGAGCCCGCCACCATCGGCGCGGACCTCATCGCCGGCTGTGCCGGGGCAAAGGAACGCTATTCGCTGCCTTTGGCAGTGGCGGATCTGGGTACCGCCACCACGATGATGGTGGTGGACGGTGACGGGGCGTTCCGGGGCGGCATCATCGCCGCAGGGCTGAAGATGCAGCTGCAAGCCTTGGGCGCAGGGACCAGCTTGCTGCCCGATCTGGAGGTCACCGTGCCGGAAAAGTGTATCGGCACCAACACGGCGGATTGCCTGGAGAGCGGTGCAGTATACGGCGCGGCGGCCATGATCGACGGCATGGTGGATCGGATGGAGCAGGAGCTGGGGGCACCTTTGATGGTGGTTGCCACCGGCGGTTTGTCGGGGCTGGTGTGCAAGCATTGCAGACGCCAGGTGCATCTCGAGCCGGAGCTGATCCCTATGGGTTTGGTGGATATTTACAGAAAGAACGTGACGAAATGAAGATCGAGAATTTGGATATATCAGGGGATACGTTCAGCTATGAAAACGGCGTGCGGGTGATCTCCATCGAGGATGGCGTATCGCTGACTACCGCGCCCATTGACGCAAGAACTGCCAACCGCTGGGGGAACCCTCACGGCGGACTGCTGTTCACCCTGGCAGACGTGGCCTGCGGGGCGCTGCTGACCTATACCTTGCAGGAGGGCTGCGTGACGGTGAGTACCAGCATCGACTTTATGGCCACGCCGGCAGAGGGCGCCAAGGAGCTCCGTGCCAACGGGCGCATCGAAAAACGGGGCGGCAAAATGGCATTTTGTTCCTGCACAGTCCGGGACGATACGGGGAAGCTGATCGCCCGCACCAGCTCCACCTGGATGCTGACGGGGAAAAAGCTGTGAGAGCCTTTTGGAAGCAGTGCAGGGGACTGCATATCTGGCTGGTGTGCCTGGCGGCGTTTCTCGCCGCCTTTGCTCTTTTGCGGCGAGATTGCGCCGTGATGGACGGGTTTTGCCGCCGTGTGCTGCTGCCCTGGGAGCAAGGGATAGGCCGGCTGTGTTCCCACCTCAGCATATCGGTGGCGGAGATGCTGATCCTGACGCTGCTGATGGCGACATTTTTCGCCCTGACCTGGTGGGTACGGCGGCTGATAGCCACCCGTTTTGACGGCCTGGTGTTCTATCGGGGCGTGCTGCTGGCGGTATGTACGGCGCTGACGGTCTGGGCGGGCTTTCGCCTGCTGTGGACCCCGTTTTATCAGGCGGAGAGCTTTCAGGAGAAGTCCGGCATCGTGGCGGTGGGTGGTACGGTGGCGGAATTACAGGCGCTGACAATGCGGTTTGCTGAGGAATTGTCCGCCTGCGCCGATGAGGTGCTGCGGGATGAGAACGGCTGCTTTGCCGTACCCCGGCGGGAGATTTTGGACGCTGCCGCAGGCAGCTACGATGTGCTGGTCGAAGAGTTTCCGTTTTTGAAAATGGAAGATCATGCGCCCAAAGCTTTTGCCGCCTCCCGGGCGCTAAGCCGGCTGAATTTTACCGGGTTCTACTTTCCGTTCACCGGGGAGTCCAACGTGAATATTGACAGTCCGGCGGCATTTCTGGGCGCTACCGTGTGTCATGAGATGGCGCACCAGCGGGGAATCGCGTCGGAGCAGGAGTGTAACTTTCTGGGTATTCTGGCGGCGGTACGGTCGGACAGTGCGGCGTATCGGTACAGCGGATATCTGACGGGTTATCTGTATCTTGCCAATGCCCTTTATCGCGTGGACGAGGCGGCGTGGCGGGAGATACGGGAGAGCTTGCCTGATGAGGTCATCTGCGATTTGCAGGTCAACAACCGCTACTGGGCGCAGTTTGAAGGACCGGTGAAGGAGACGGCACAGACCGTGTACGATGGGTTTTTAAAGGCCAACGGCGACGCAAATGGCATCCGTTCCTACGGCATGGTGGTGGATCTGCTGCTGGCATATTACGGATAGAATAGGTAGCGAAATGGGAAAGCCCATTTCCTACGAGGGGGAAGAATACGACGGCGCGCCGGGGTCGTCGCGCCCCACGAAATAAGAAAAAGGGAGCCTTGCGGCTCTCTTTTTGACGGTTATTTCTTACAGGCCGGGAATGCCCAGACCGCCGGTAAAGGCGTTCATGGAGCTGCTCATGGCCTCATCTGCCTGGCGCAGCACCTCGTTGACGGCGCTGATGACCAGATCCTGGAGCATCTCCACGTCCTCGGGGTCCACGACCTCGGGCTTTAAAACCAGAGCGGTCAGCTCCTTTTTGCCGTTGCAGCTTGCCTGTACGGCGCCGCCGCCAACGCTGGCGGTGAAGGTCTTCTGCTCCACGGTCTCCTGGGCCTTGGCCATCTCCTCCTGCATCTTCATGAGTTTCTGCTGCATCATCTGCTGCTTCATCATCTGACCCTGGCCGCCGCCAAAGCCGCCTCTTGCACTGTATCCTTTTGCCATATCACTGTTCTCCTTTTATGGTGAAATTTTGCAGGGTTTTCCCCTTGCTCATCAAATCCGCAAAGGCGTCGTGGGTGAGCGGGGGCATTTCCTGTTTGACGGGTCGGGGGGATTTTGCAGGGGTTGACGCTTTGGGGGCGTTGCCGATTACCAGCTCCACCCGGATGGGGTGGCCTACGTCTGCCTCTGTGACCTCCTTGAGTACGCCCAGAATGGCGGGATTATCCAAGGAGGACTTGACGAAATCGTTAGGGCAGAATACACGCAGACAGTCGCCGTCTAATGCGCCGCTGGCCATGTTCAAAAATACCCGCTGATTCACAGGCAGGCGACCCTTGTACTGATCGGTAAGCTTCTGCCAGATGCCGCCGTCACCGCTTATCGGACTTACGGCCTTTTGGGGGGCGGGTCTGGGCGGCTCGTCGAAAACGGGAGGTGCTTCCGGCAGAGGCGATTCTTCGGGCAAAGGCGGCTCCTCGGTTGGGGGAGGAGCATCGTCATAGCGTTTGGGAGCCGGACGGGGCGCTTTTGCGGCGGGTACGCCGTTTTTGACTGAGCTCTCCAGCTTGGCAATGCGGTTTTCCAGGGCGGTGAGATCGCCGCTCAAGGTCTCGTCGCACAGGTGGAGGATACACAGCTCCCCGTCGGTGCGGGGCCGCAGACTTCGATCCAGCTCGGCGCAGGTGCGCTGCACTGCCTGGGTAAGGTACAAAAATCGGGTCAGGGGCAGGTCGCCGGCCAGATCGGTCAGCGTCTTGCGGTCATAGAGACCGCCCAGCAGGGCTGCACCACCATCGGGTGCGGCCTTGAGAATAGTCAGATCCCGAGCCAGATCGCCAAGCTCGCTCAGCAGGGCAGTCACGTCCTTGCCATCCCGGTACAGCTTGCCGAACAGCGCCAGGGCATCGGCGGCGTTGCTGTCCAGGATAAAGCGCATGAGCTGCAAGGTCTGGACACTGCCGGCAAGCCCCAGCACATTCAGCACGGCCTTGGCGTCAATGGTGCCCTCTGCCACGCGGCACTGATCAAGTAGTGACAGGGCATCCCGCAGGGCACCGTTTGCCATGCGGCTCAAGATCTCTGCCCCATCGGGGGTGAGATCGATACTCTCGACCTCGGCAATTTTCAAGAGCTGCTGCTCCATATCCCGGGGCAGAATGCGCTTGAAGGAAAACCGCTGGCAGCGGGAGAGAATGGTGGCGGGAACTTTGTGCAGCTCTGTGGTGGCGAGAATAAACAGCAGGTGCTCCGGCGGCTCCTCCAGAATTTTCAGAAGGGCATTGAACGCCGCGGTGGAGAGCATATGCACCTCGTCGATGATATACACGCGCTTGCGAAGAACGGAGGGGGTATAGACCGCTTCTTCCCGCAGGGCACGCACCTGATCCACGCCGTTATTGGAGGCGGCGTCCAGTTCGGTGACATCCAAAAGGCTGCCGTTGGCGATGCCGAGGCACGCCTCACACCGGCAGCAGGGGGCGCCGTCAATGGGATGGAGGCAGTTTACCGCTTTGGCCAGGATGCGGGCGCAGGTGGTTTTGCCTGTGCCACGGGTACCGGTAAAGAGGTAAGCGTGAGCCGTCTTCCCCTCGGCTACCTGCCGCCGAAGGGTGGAGGTAATATGCTCCTGTCCCACCACCTCCGAAAAGGTCTGGGGACGCCATTTGCGGTACAATGCCTGATACACGGTCAACACCACCTCTCCAAGTAAAAGTCCTCCGCACAGAGCCGCAGAACCGGCACCCTCGCGGCACATGGAACATCCCTCTTAATGCTGCTCGGTTCCCCGCCTGACATGATTCGTGGGCATCCATTGCGCGAGACCGGCTCCGCAGCTCTCCGCGGAGGACTCATGTATCTATTCTACACCAAAAATGCCCGTTTGTCCACCATGAGTTTTGCTTGCATTTTCAAAATTTTGAGCTACAATATATATGAAAATATATGTCCGCACAAGCGGCGTGAAAAGAAGGTAAAAGTTGAAAACAGGTTTCAACTTTTATTGAATAAAGCCGATTTTCTCGCCGCTTTCGCGGCAACCGAAAATCATGGCACTTATGACCATCCCTTTTTCCGGTCATTCTGTGCCTTGAAGCAAAAAGAAAGGAATGGTCATAAAACTATGACGAAAATTGACATTATCTCCGGATTTCTGGGCGCCGGAAAGACCACCCTTATCAAAAAACTGCTGGCGGAGGCCTACCAGGGTGAAAAGCTGGTGCTGATCGAAAACGAATTCGGCGAGATCTCCATCGACGGTGGTTTCCTGAAGGACAGCGGCGTGCAGATCAGCGAGATGTCTTCCGGCTGCATCTGCTGCTCTCTGGTGGGCGATTTTTCCACGGCGCTCAAAGAGGTCAAGGCGCAGTTTGCTCCTGACCGCATTTTGATCGAGCCCTCCGGCGTGGGAAAACTCTCCGACGTGATCGTAGCGGTGGAGAATACCGTAAAAGATGAGCCGGACATGAGGCTGAACAGCTTTGTCACCGTGGCCGATGCCTCCAAGGTCAAGGTCTACATGAAGAACTTCGGCGAGTTCTACAACAACCAGATCGAGTCCGCCGGTACTATCATTCTCAGCCGTACCCAGAAGCTGTCTCAGGAGAAACTGGAGGCCGCTGCCGCCCTGCTGCGGGAGAAGAACGCTGCTGCCGCCATTATCACCACACCCTGGGACGAACTGGATGGAAAGCTGATCCTGACCGCTATTGAGAAGGTGTCTCTGGCCGATGAGCTGCTGGAGATGATGCGCCGCGAGCACGAGGAGCATGAGGAAGAGCACGAGCATCACCATCACCACCATGATGGCGAGGAGTGCGACGATCCGGACTGCCAGTGCCACCATCACCATCATCATGACGATGATGAGCACGAGCATGAACATCACCATCACCATGAGCATGAACATGAGCACGAGCATGAGGAGCACGAACATCACCATCACCATGATGACGAGGAGTGCGACGACCCCCACTGCGCCTGCCACCATCACCATCATCACGCCGACGAGGTGTTTACCTCCTGGGGTGAGGAGACCGTGAAGCAATACAGCAAGGACGACATCCACCGCATTCTGACGGCACTGGACAGCGGGGACTATGGCCAGATCTTACGGGCCAAGGGTATCGTGGCATCTGCCGACGGCAAGTGGCTGCACTATGATTACGTGCCAGAGGAGCACGAGGTGCGCTATGGCGCCGCCGACTATACAGGGCGGATCTGTGTGATCGGTGCCAACCTCAATGAACACAAATTGCACGAATTGTTTGGACTTTGAGGGGTAAGCTGCATGGATATTCCTGTTTATCTGATCGCCGGTTTTTTGGATGCCGGCAAGACCAATTTCATTAACGGTATCCTGCAGGATGGTTTTGCCCGGGAGGAGCGCACTCTGCTCATCTGCTGTGAAGAGGGTGAGGAGGAGTACGACCGCAAGGCGCTGGACAACGTGTTCACCTACACCGTAGAGAACCAGGAGCAGCTCACCACTGAACTTTTTAAGAAGCTGGAGAAACAGTATAAGCCTCAGCAGGTCATCATCGAGTACAACGGGATGTGGCTGATCGAGCCGCTGTACCGCAACGCTCTGCCCGCCAACTGGATTCTGTACCAGATCATGACGCTGGTGGACGCCAACACCTTTGAAATGTACGTCAAGAACATGGGCCAGCTGATGATGGAGAAGATCACCAACGCGGATATGCTGATCTTCAACCGCTGCAACGAGGAGCTGCGGGCCCAGCTCCGGTCACGCAATCTGCGGATGGTAAACCGCCGGGCTGATATCTATCTGGAGAACACCGACGGTACCAGCGAGGAGTACGCCACCGAGGATATGGCGCCCTTTGACCTCTCTAGCGGCAAGCTGGACGTGGCGGACGAGGACTACGGCATCTGGTACGTGGATCTGATGGACAACCCCGGGCGCTATGACGGTATCGAGGTGCATTTCAAGGGTCTGATGTGCCACTCCAAGAAGTTCAAGGGCGTTCATTGTCCCGGCCGGTTTGCCATGGTGTGCTGCGAAAACGATATGCAGTTCCTGGCCTTGGTGTGTAAGGGCGACGGCCTGGAGAAGTTCAAAAACCGGGAGTGGGTGGATATCACCGCCACGGTGAAAAAAGAGACCACCAAAGCCTACAACGGCGAGGGTCCCGTGCTGTACGTGACCCATATCGAGCGGACAAGCAAGCCCAAAGAGGAAGTTGTCAGCTTCTGAAAAGCGAAAAATAAAGAAGAAAAAACTGCGTCGGCGAGATCTTTTCGCCGACGCAGTTTTTTGCTGCCATTTTACAGGAACGTGCTGTCAAAGCCGTAGGGTAGAAGCTCTCTTAATGCGAATTTCTTGTTCTCGCCCTTTCCATTGAGACAGATGACTTCCAGATCGGGGGAAAACTCCTTCATTACCTGCCGACAGGTACCGCAGGGCACGCAGAAGTCCTCCGACTTTCCGGCAATGGCGATACGCACAAAGTCCCTGTGACCCTCGCTGACCGCCTTGACGATGGCGGTGCGCTCGGCGCAGATGGTGGGACCATAGGCGGCGTTTTCCACATTGCAGCCGGTAAATACCGTGCCGTCACTGCACTCCAGCGCCGCACCGACAGGAAAGTGGGAGTAGGGGACATAAGCTCTGTCCAACATTTCCACTGCCTTTTGGCAAAGTTCTTGTTCTGTCATGGGGGTACCTCCAGTATTGCAGGGGATTTTTCAAATTATATCATAATTGATGCAGGTTATGCAAATATTTCTTCATAAGTGGTGCAAAGTGCTTGAAAGGCGGCTATTTTTAATTTCCCCTTGACAAATCCTAAAAATGATATATAATTCCAATTAGAATTAAATCTTATTAAGGAGAACGGCGATGCAGGAGCGGCATACCGTACAAAAGGATATCGTCTATGCCGCTTTGTGCGGGCTGCACAATCATCCCACGGCGGATGCGGTGTATCAGGAGGTACAGCGTCGGTACCCAACCGTGAGCCGGGGAACGGTATATCGGGTTTTGAACACTATGGCGGAGCAGGGGAAGATTCTGCGGCTGCACACCGACGGCGCCGACCACTATGACCACCGCATTGTTTTCCACCATCATGTGCAGTGTACCTGCTGCGGCAGGGTGGACGATGTTGTGACCCGTGAGCTGGGTGACGTGACCGGCCTGGTGACGGACAGCTGCGGCTATCGAATTACCGGGGGAAGCCTCCTGTTCCGGGGAATCTGTCAGGAATGTCAAACCACGCACGAAAGTGCGATTTGAAAATATTTTTTTGAAAAGGAGATTACAGCTATGAAGAAATGGGTATGTCCTGTTTGCGGTTACGTACATGAGGGTGATGTTCCCCCTGCCGAGTGCCCTGTTTGCCACGTGAAGGGCGAGAAGTTCACGCTGCAGGCGGAAGAGAAGACCTGGGCTGCTGAGCACGTCGTGGGTGTGGGCAAGGTTTTCGGTGAAAACGTTCCCGCCGAGGTGCGCGAGGAGATCATCAAGGGTCTGCACGCCAACTTTGAGGGCGAGTGCTGCGAGGTCGGTATGTATCTGGCCATGGCTCGTGTTGCCCACCGCGAGGGGTATCCCGAGATCGGTATGTATTGGGAAAAGGCCGGCCTCGAGGAGGCTGAGCACGCTGCCAAGTTTGCCGAGCTGCTGGGCGAGGTGGTCACCGACTCCACCAAGAAGAACCTCCAGATGCGTGTGGATGCCGAGAACGGCGCTACCATGGGCAAGTTCGAGCTGGCCAAGCTGTGCAAGCAGTACAATCTGGACGCTCTGCATGACACCATCCACGAGATGGCACGCGACGAAGCCCGCCACGGCAAGGCGTTTGAGGGTCTGCTGAAGAGATACTTCTAATAAAATGAGGGCATCCTATTGTAAGGGATGCCCTTTTATATCTTTGTGAAAAGGAGAAACAACTATGGCAAACAAGTATGCCGGTACCAAAACCGAGAAGAACCTGTGGGAAGCCTTTGCCGGTGAGTCTCAGGCGCGCAACAAGTACACCTATTTCGCCTCCGTTGCTAAGAAGGCGGGCTATGAGCAGATCGCGGCGCTGTTTTTGCAGACTGCCGATAACGAGAAGGAGCACGCCAAGCTGTGGTTCAAGGAGCTGGGTGAGCTGGGCGATACCGCTGAGAACCTGCTCCACGCCGCCGAGGGGGAGAACTTCGAGTGGACGGATATGTACGAGCGCATGGCCAAGGAGGCCGAGGAAGAGGGCTTCCAGACCCTCGCCAACCGTTTCCGCGCCGTTGCTGCCATCGAGAAGACCCACGAGGAGCGCTACCGCGCCCTGCTGAACAATGTGGAAACCGCTCAGGTCTTTGAAAAGGCCGGCGTGACCGTTTGGGAGTGCCGCAACTGCGGCCATATCGCGGTGGGCGTCAAGGCTCCCCAGGTGTGCCCCGTGTGCAATCATCCCCAGGCCTATTTCGAGGTCCGCAAGGAGAACTACTAAAAATACAAAAAAACAGCCGTCAAAAAAGACGACTGTTTTTTGTCTATTTTGACAACTTTACGAATGGGAAAAAATTCTATAAAATAAAAGCAGTAACCGCGCCATTTTATATAGAAAACAGAAAGGAACATCACTATGGGCAAGTTTGTTGTGAAAGCCACCAAGACCGGTTTTGTGTTCAATCTGAAAGCCGGTAACGGCGAAGTTATCGCCGTCAGCGAAGTCTATACCACCGAGGCAGCCTGCATGAAGGGCATTGCATCCGTTAAGAAGAATGCCCCCATCGCCAAGCTGGAGGATCAGACCGCCGCCGAGATCGTCGCCGTCACCAACCCCAAGTTCGAGGTCTATACCGATAAGGCCGGCGAGTTCCGCTTCCGTCTGAAAGCCCGCAACGGCGAGATCATCGCTACCGGCGAGGGTTACAAGGCCAAGGCCTCCTGTCTCAACGGTATCGAGTCCATCCGCAAGAACGCCCCCGATGCGGAAATCATCAAGGAGTGAAAAACGTAAAAATTGCCGCCCATCGGGCGGCAATTTTTTATTCTTTGCTTTTCTTCCCTTTGAGATTGACGATCCACAGCAGAACCAGATAGTAGACGATAATGATGCCCAATACCACAAGGGTCAGCACGTCGGACTTGGGTGCCAGGGAGGCCAGGATCAGCAGCGGTGCCGCCAGCAAAATGGCAAAGCTGCTGCCCAGCACCAAATTATTGCCGGCGGGGGTCTTCATCTCCGGGTCCAGCTCCCGCAGCAGCAGAACGCCGGAGGAAATGGTGCCGGTCATCATGCCGTACATGGACATGAGACTTTCGTAGTAGTAGCCGGGATAGACCTTGCGGCACACATAGCGCAGATGCAGCATGGTGAAAACAGCGCCGGCGACAGATAGCAGGATGAACGGCAGCCACAGACCGGATAGCTTGTCGATCTCGATAGAGGCAATACCGGTGACAATCATGATATCGAAGGCAAGGTTGGAGATGCGGTTGAGGAGGTAGTTGTTCTGATATTGGCGGTGCATCAGCTTGGCCTTTTTGGCCTTGCGCATCAGCACCCGGGTCAGTATGGCCAGCGCCGAGCCGATGATAAAGTTGAAGCCCCACAGGAGACTATTGAGCATATTGCCCACGCCGGGGGCAAATGCCGTCAGGGCGGAGGTGATGCCCCAGGTGATGAGATAGGTGGCCAGATACACCAGCAGCACCAGCACCACCTGGATGGAAAAGCGGTCCAGAGATTCGCTGATGGGAACTTCATTTTCGTGCTGGAACGTATCCACGGTGACATTATCTACCATATCCCGATAGTCCTGCCGCTTGATCTTACCCTTTTTGATAAGGACATTGATGTAAATGACGCCCACGATGCAGGCGCAAAGATAACCGGCGGCGGCGATGGCCAGGCCGAAGCTCTGGCCGCCGACAAAGCCCAGCGCCTCATAGGAAGAGCCAATGTTGTTGGCCTGACCGGGACCCTGACCGAAGCCCATGGGCAGCAGCACGCCGGCTGCCTTGAACAGGTCGGGCTTGATGGTATAGCCCAAAAGGATGGTGATGACCAGACCCACGATACCTTGTATCATATACGAGCCCACGATGACCGCACCGGATTTCAGACCCACCAACGAGCCCTTGGCGTTTTCCTCGCTGCGCTCCGGCACCCGCAGGCTCATGGCGATGAAGCCGATGGCGATGCCGTGGTAGGTCAGGTTCTCCATAAAGTTGACATCCAGGTTCAAAACACCGGTCACTTTCAAAATCAAAAGCAGAAAGCCCGCCAGAACGGCGGTTGGCATCAGACTGCTGCGGATAAAAGGAACGCGGCGGCGCAGGATATGGGCCACCATCAGCGCGGCGGCAATGATACCGATTTGAATGATAGGATTCCACAAGGCGGAATTTGCAGCAGAGTAATCCATGATTTTACTCCTTTTCCATGAGGTTGAACAGGTACAGATATTTCAGCGCACAGAAATCCGGCGCACTGCGGATCTCGTACTGTACATTTTGGTAATAGGCGGTCAGCACGTTGCGGGAGAAGATGGCGGCGCCCTCAATCTCGGCGGCGGTGATGACGGCATCGTTTACGGTGAAGCGATCCCGATAGGCGGTGAGCTTCGCCGCAAAGGTCTTTTGAATGGAGTGCCCCTCGATCTGGTGAACGGTCATTTTGTCGGAGAACAGGGGCGTATCCGCATCGGCAGTTTCCGCCAGAGCTGCAAGCTGCTCCCGCTGCCAGATATCCCAGGCGGTAACGGTGTAGGTCTTGCCGTCACTGCCGTGGAGATCGCCGTATACGTCGTACTCTGCGCCAAAGCCGCAGTCACATTCGATGGTGTCGCGGTGGGTGTGCAGAGCACCGATCCTTCCGCATTGGGGGCAGGCAAACAGGGTGGACTCCAGACCGGCGGCAAGATCGTGTCCACGGAACGCAACACGCTGGCGCTTCTGAGTCTCGTAGGCGTCCTCGTGGAGATCCCGCTCGATGGCGGCGATGATCTCGGCGTCGGTCATGTTTTTCAGCTCCTCGGGCGTATAAATATGTATCAGCTTTCCGCGGAGCTTGCCCCGCCGCAGGCTCAGACTCCAGCGCGGCTGGGAGAAGTAACCGCCCTCTATGCGGTAGGTGACCAGGGAGGCCCCGCTGCGCCGTGCCAGCTTGCCAGTGGCGGGGAAGATGGAAGAGGTGACACCGTTAAAGGAGCGGTTTCCCTCGGGGAACAGCGCCACGTTGTATCCGTTTTTCAGCGTGCGAAGGATCTCCATGCTGGACTGGAGGCCCGCCTTGCCTTTGGCGTGGATGATGGGTTTGAAATAGCGCAGCAGAAACCAGGTGCCGAAGCCCTTACGCATGATGTGCTCGCTGGCAACGAAATAGACCTGTTTCTCCGCCGCCATGCCCAACAGGATCGGATCCATCTCCAGATTGTGATTGCACAGGAGAAAATAGGGCGCCGCGGAGTCCGGGATGGGGTCATAGGTATAGCAGAACTTGTGCTTGAGCAGCGGCGTCACAAAGGGACGAAAGAAAGCAAAGGCGCGTACGTGCCGTTTGTGCTCGTCCATATCCATTCCCTCCTTTGCAAGCGTTTTTCATTCGTATTTTATAAGATACCGCGGAAAAATGCAAGAGCGGCAATCTACTTTTTCACCCACTTGCTATTTTTGACAGGTTGTGCTATGATTTCCACGAAAATACGTTTGCGAAAGGAGCGACCTTTCTATGGAACTGAAAGAGATCTTAAAGCGTGTGGATCACACCCTGCTCTCCCAGAGTGCCACTTGGGACGAAATTAAGGTCATCTGCGACGACGGCATCAGGTATGGCTGTGCCAGCGTTTGCATTCCTGCCAGCTATGTGAAAAAGGCTGCCGAATACGTGCAGGGGAAAATTTCCATCTGCACCGTTATCGGATTCCCCAACGGCTATGATACCACTGCGGCAAAATGCTTTGAAGCCGCCGATGCGGTGAAAAACGGTGCCTCCGAGGTGGACATGGTCATCAACGTGGGCTGGGTCAAGGACGGATTGTATGACGATGTGCTGGCCGAGATCAAGGCGGTCAAGGATGCCTGCGGCGGCAAGCTGCTGAAAGTCATCATTGAGACCTGCCTGCTCACCGATGCCGAGAAGATCGAGATGTGCCGCGTGGTCAGTGAGTCCGGTGCGGACTACATCAAGACCAGCACCGGTTTCGGCGGCGGCGGAGCCACCCGGGAGGACGTGGCGCTGTTCAAGGCACACGTTGCGCCACACATGAAGATCAAGGCTGCCGGCGGCATCGCCGACCTGAAGGATGCGGAGGATTTTGTGAATCTGGGCGCTGACCGTCTGGGCACGTCCCGTATTGTCAAAGCCGTGAAGGCGATGGAAAAATAAAAAAGGAGACGAAAGAGATGGCAACTCCTCACAACAATGCAAAACCGGGCGATTTTGCCAAGACCGTGCTGATGCCCGGCGATCCGCTGCGCGCCAAGTTTATCGCGGAAACGTTTTTGGAAGATCCCAAGCTGGTGAATAACGTCCGGGGTGTGCAGGGCTATACCGGCATCTATAAGGGCGTACCCGTCAGCGTGATGGCCAGCGGCATGGGCATTCCGTCCATCGGTATCTATTCCTATGAGCTCTATACCCAGTACGGCGTGGAGAATATTATCCGCGTGGGCTCTGCCGGTGCCATGCGCGCCGATCTGGAGCTGGGCAGCGTGGTGGCGGGCATGGGTGCCTGTACCAATTCCAACTTTATCGACCAGTACGAGCTGGGAGGCAGCTTTGCGCCTATCTGCGACTTTGAACTGCTGAGCGCGGCGGTGGAGAGCGCGAAGGAATTGGGCGTGAAGATGCCCGTGGGAAATCTCTACTCCTCCGACACGTTCTACGATGCCGCCGGGCGCAATATGCGCTACGCCAAGATGGGCGTGATGGCGGTGGAGATGGAGGCCGCCGGTCTGTACTGCAACGCCGCCTATACCGGCAAGCGAGCTCTGGCCATCTGCTCTATCTCCGACAATCTGATCACCGGCGAGGAACTGGATGCCGATGCCCGCCAGACCAACTTCACCAATATGATGAAGATCGCGCTGGAAGTTGCCGTGAAGATGGCAAAGAAGTAAAACGGACATTTTCTGCCAATTAGTGCTTGCACTCGACAAAAAGCTCTGCTATAATATCCTACGTGAGCTATTAGCCCTTTTGAAAGCAAAACTGTCTGGCATAAGAATATATTTACATAACACAACAAAAGGTGCGCCTTTTGTTCCTGTCCCGCGGGACAGAAGAAACTCTGTTTTTCCCGCCCAAACGGGTGTGAAAATAATTTAAATTTTAGGAAGGGTAAAAAGATGAAAAAGTTTTTAGCTATCATTCTGGCTCTCGTCATGGTGCTGTCTCTGGCCGCTTGCGGTCAGGAAGCTGCTCCTGCCGAGGAGGGCGGCGAGGAAGTCGCTGCGTACAAAATCGCTATGATCACCGACTACGGTGACATTACCGACCAGTCCTTCAACCAGACCACCTATGAGGCCTGCAAGGACTTCTCCGAAGCCAACGGCGTGGAGTTCACCTACTTCAAGCCCGCCACCAACGATGACGCCGGTCGTGTTGCCATGATCGAGTCCGCCATCGACCAGGGCTTCAACGTCATCGTGATGCCCGGCTGCGCTTTCGGCCCTGCCATCATGGAGACCGCTGAGCCCAATGCCGACGTTACCTTCGTTGCGCTGGACGTGGGCGAAGGCGACCTGCCTGACTACACCGTTCCCGCCAACCTGTACTGCGCTGTGTATCAGGAAGAGCTGTGCGGCTACATGGCCGGTTACGCTGCCGTGAAGATGGGCTACAAGAAGCTGGGCTTCCTGGGCGGCATGGCTGTTCCCGCTGTTGTCCGTTACGGCTACGGCTTCGTGCAGGGCGTTGACGCCGCTGCCGCTGAGCTGGGTCTGACTGACGTGGAGTGCAACTATGTGTACGGCGGTCAGTTCTACGGTGATGATGCTGTCACCGCTGTGATGGATACCTGGTATACTGCCGGTACTGAGTGCGTGTTCGCCTGCGGCGGCGGTATCTACACCTCTGCTGCTGAGGCTGCTGCCAAGGTGGGCGGCAAGGTCATCGGTGTTGACGTTGACCAGGCCGGTATCATCGACGGTCAGTATGGCGAAGGCATGACTGTTACCTCCGCTATGAAGGGTCTGGCTGCTACCGTTCAGACCGTTCTGGGCAAGATCGTCGCCGGTGAGTTCGAGGGCGGCAAGATCGACACCCTGGGCCTGGTTTCCGACGTTCCCGCTGAGAACTACGTCCAGATCGCCGGCTCCACCCAGTTCTGCGACACCTTCACCCAGGCCGACTATGAGGGTCTGGTGAAGGCTATGAACGCCGGTACCATCACTGTCTCCAACGACATCACTGTCGCTGCTGCCGATCTGGCTACCGTGATCACTGTCAACGAGCAGGCCAGCATTCACTAATTTACATCTTTACATCAAAAAAGGACGTTCCCAAACGGGAGCGTCCTTTTTTTACAAATTTCCGCAAAAAAGCGAAACTTTTTCTTTGCTTTACACCGTAAATATAGTATACTGAAAACGGTAATTCAAGTTTTGCCGTTTCGGGGCAAAACAGGTAAATTGAAAAGGGAAGGGAGGCGCTTGACCTTGGAAGCTCCGTATGCAATCGAGATGTTGAACATCACGAAGAAGTTCCCGGGTATCATCGCCAACGACAACATCACCCTGCAGCTCCGCAAGGGTGAGATCCATGCGCTGCTGGGCGAAAACGGCGCGGGAAAATCCACGCTGATGAGCGTGCTGTTCGGTCTGTATCAGGCGGAGGAGGGCATCATCAAGAAAGACGGCGTCCAGGTACAGATCAAGGACCCCAACGACGCCAATGCTCTGGGCATCGGCATGGTGCACCAGCACTTCAAGCTGGTGGAATGCTTTACCGTGCTGGATAACATCATCATGGGCGTGGAGCCCACGAAGATGGGGATGCTTCAGAAGAAGGAAGCCAGGGAAAAGGTCCTGGCGCTCAGCGAGCGCTACGGTCTGCACGTGGACCCCGATGCACTCATTGAGGACATTACCGTGGGTATGCAGCAGCGCACCGAGATCCTGAAGATGCTCTATCGGGAAAACGAGATCCTGATCTTCGACGAGCCTACCGCCGTGCTGACCCCCCAGGAGATCGACGAGCTGATGCAGATCATGAAGAATTTGGCGGCGGAAGGCAAGTCTATCCTGTTCATTTCCCATAAGCTGGCGGAGATCATGATGGTGGCAGATCGCTGCAGCGTTCTGCGTAAGGGGAAGTATATCGGCACCGTCAACACCGCAGACACCACCATGGAAGAGCTCTCTGCCATGATGGTGGGCCGCAACGTCAACTTCCACGTGGAGAAGAAGCCCGCACAGGTTGGAGACGTGATACTGGATGTGGAGAACATGACCGTGGCCTCCAAGGTACATAAGAACAACGCCGTTAAGAATGTCTCTTTGAAGGTGCGCCGGGGCGAGATCGTCTGCCTTGCCGGTATCGACGGCAACGGCCAGACCGAGTTTGTCCACGGCTTGACGGGTCTGGAGCCGCTGGTGAGCGGCAAGATCACCATGTGCGGGCAGGACATCACCCATGCGCCGATTCGCAAGCGCAACACCTCCGGTATGTCCCATATCCCCGAGGATCGTCATAAACACGGTCTGGTGCTGGACTACTCCCTGGAGGACAATCTGGTGCTGCAGCGGTATTTCGAGCCGGAGTTTACCGGCAAGGGCGGCTTCCTGCGCCGTGACAATATCCGCGCCTATGCCGAGCGCCTGATCCAGGAGTACGACGTCCGCAGCGGTCAGGGCCCCGTGACACCGGCCCGTGCCATGTCCGGCGGTAACCAGCAGAAGGCGATCATCGCCCGCGAGGTGGATAAGGACCCCGAGCTGCTGGTGGCCGTACAGCCCACCCGCGGTCTGGACGTGGGGGCCATCGAGTCCGTCCACAAGCAGCTGGTGGCCCAGCGGGACGCCGGTAAGGCGGTTTTGCTGGTGTCTCTGGAGCTGGACGAGGTCATGGACGTGCCCGACCGCATCCTGGTGATGTACGAGGGCGAGATCGTGGGCGAGCTGGATCCCAAGACCACCACCCAGGAAGAGCTTGGCCTGTATATGGCCGGCGCCAGGAGAGATGAGGTGACGGCATGAAAAAGAACATTCTGAAAAATAACGGCGTGCAGTCCCTGATCGCGTCTCTGATCTGCATTCTGCTGGGTCTGCTCATCGGCTATATCGTGCTGCTGTTCATCGAGCCCAGCGGTGCCGGCGCTGCCATCGTCGCCGTGATGAAGAACTTTCTGACGTACTCCAAGGCAACGCTGCAGATGAAGAATCTGGGCAACACCCTGGTCAATACCGTGCCCCTGCTGATGTGCTCTTTGAGCATCCTGTTTGCCTATAAGGTGGGCCTGTTCAATATCGGTGCCGCCGGTCAATACTGCGCCGGTGCCGCCGCCTGCCTCTATGCGGCGTTGGCGTGGCATTGGAGCTGGATCGCCTGCCTGCTCTTCGCCGTGGTGATCTCCGCGTCGATGGGCGCCATCGTGGGCGTGCTAAAAGCCTACTGCAACGTCAACGAGGTCATTTCGGGCATCATGCTCAACTGGATTGCCCTGTATACCACCAATATGCTGCTGAGCCAGGTGAAGGACAGCACCCAGCCCTACACCCTGTATATCAAGGACGTAAACCCCGGTGCTCTGCTGCCGACGTTGGGTCTGGGCAATCTCTTTGCCAAGAACGAGTACGTGGGTATTGCACTTCCCATTGCCGTTATTCTGGCGTTTGCGGTGCAGATCGTGCTGGAGCGCACCAAGTTCGGCTATGAGCTGCGTGCCACCGGCAACAACAAGAACGCCGCCAAGTACTGCGGTATGGCGGAAAAACGCAACATTATCCTGACGCTGGTCATTGCCGGCGCTTTGGCAGGACTGGGTGCCGCCCTGATGTATCAGACCGGCTATACCCGCTGGGAGACCAGCCAGTCCTCCGTGCCTGCCATGGGCTTCAACGGCATCGCCGCGGCATTCCTGGGCGGCCTGAACCCCATCGGCGCCATTTTCTCTTCGTTCTTCATCCAGCACATCACCTTCGGCGGCGCGTACGTGGATAAGAGCGTGTACTGCTCCCAGATCTCCGATCTGATCTCCTCCATCATCATCTATCTGTGCGGCTTCGTGCTGTTTATCAAGTACGTGATGAATACCGGCATTGCCAGGAGTGAGGAGAAGAAAGCGCAGAAGCTCAAAGAAGCGGCTGCAAAGGAAGGGGGCGAGCAGTAATGTTATTGTTGATCCAATACACGCTGATTTTTGCCGCTGTTCTGATCCTGGTCGCCCTGGGTGGCTGTATCTCCGAGCACTCCGGTGTCATAAACCTGGGTCTGGAGGGCATCATGGTCATGGGCGCCATGGGCGGTGCACTGATGATGCGCTATCTGCCTGACGGCACCTCTGCCTTCCTCGTTATCCTGTTAGTGGCTCTTGCGGCGCTGGTCGTCGGCGTGGCCTACTCGTCCTTGCTGGCGGTGGCCTGTATCAACTTCAAGGCGGACCAGACCATCGTGGGTACGGCGCTGAATATGCTGGGTACCGCAGCAGCCACCGTTATCGTCAAGGCGCTCAACACCGCCGCCAACCCCGATGATGTGTCTTCTGCCATCAGCTACGTGGAGCCTAAGAAGTCGTTTCTGGTGAATATCGGGCGCTTTGAGTTCAATTGGTTCATGCTCATTGCCATCATCGCGTTGATCTTTGCCTATGTGATGCTGTATAAGTCCCGCTTCGGCTTACGCCTGATGGCTTGCGGCGAACACCCCCAGGCCGCAGACTCCGTGGGTATCAACGTGCACAAGATGCGCTGGGCCGGTGTGCTGATCTCCGGCGCACTGGGCGGCTTGGGCGGTATCTGCTACATCATGGCAGGCGTTTCCGAGTGGCGTTTTGAAAACGGCGTGGCAGGCGTCGGCTTTCTGGCTCTGGCAGTTATGATCTTCGGCCAGTGGAAGCCCACCCGTATCGCGCTGGCGGCTCTGCTGTTCGGCCTGTGCCGCGCACTGTCTAATGTGTACTTCGGCTTCCCCGGGCTGGTGGCGCTGAATATTCCCGGCGGCGTGTACAATATGCTGCCCTATATCATCTCCCTGGTCGTCCTGGCATTCACCTCCAAGAAATCCCGCGCCCCCAAGGCAGAGGGTATTCCCTACGACAAGGGTCAGCGCTGAGAAAGGAAATAAAAAACTCCGAGTTTGAACTGAAGTTGTAAGATAAAGGTAGACACATGGAAAACCACCATGTTGTCTACCTT
>R20__coassemble_648_pt1 | contig 24122 bp, 22 predicted proteins | sample R20__metabat2_high_PE_008 | metagenome-assembled genome bin R20 | reverse complement strand
TTTTTTTTTTGGGGTGCTTAATTATATTACTGGTCCCCCACCACTGCATATCGGCCGCGGCAGCATTACGTTCCATCGGGAGCTGCGTGCGGAATTGCTGAAAGCGTAAGCGTCAACTGTGGCCATCCCAATATTTATTATAGAACAGATATTTTGATAAATAGCCGCACCGTCTTTAGGCGGTACGGCTATTTGCATTTTTCATTCCACTTCTTTTTTGCGCATCTTTGGCTTATTGTGGCTCTTACCTTAAACCAAGACGAACGGCTAATTCATCGAGATAATCAATATGTCCGTGGCTTGCTCCATATAAAGTCACATATCCGTCTTTTTCTGCGGTGATATCTTGTCCCATATAAACAACACGTTGACCCTTTCTGAGATACTGCTTGCGGCCGTTTTTGACGAAGTCATCGTATCTGCTTACCGCGGATCGATAATACGACTCAAACGACTGCTTTGCTTTTTCCATGTCGCCGAGATAACCGTAAATCATACATTCTTCTAAGAGAACCAGATGAGCCATGTCGTCCAACAACGGAAATTCCTTTCTATGGGCAAGAATAGCCTCGCGGCTGCTTAAAACCTCATAAGCCGGCAAAACAGATTGATCTATTTCCTCAATTATGCTTTTTATCATTTTATCTGTTTTCTTGTGAAGATCATACCATGTTTCATTTTTTCCGCTGACGATTCCAAGCCGTGAACGAATCGTACACTCATACTCGTGGTAGTAATTTTTCTTTTCCGTTTTTGGATGAAAAGTTCTTTCGGAACACTCCGGAATACGAATCCCGATATTCACGCAAAGCAATCCGCCCATTCCTTTGGCCGGCATCCCACTTTGAAAATGGATCACCTGTGAAATGTTTTCCGAAACAAAACGATGCAGGGTTCTGCCATATTTTTTAAATCCATACGGCTTGATATGTGCATATACCGCTGACTCAATTTCGTCCACGATTTGAGTCGTATTCACTTCTGCTTTCTTTTTCAAAGAATCAAACATGAGTGCCAACGCCTTTCCTCATGCAATCATTCCACTTCAATGAGACCGTCGGGCTTGATGGTGATCATCATGCCGTCCTGGACATAGTTCAGGAATTCATCACCCAGGGAGTCGACGACGGGCATATTGGCATGGGGCAGCCACACGTCCGCCAAAATCGCACCGGCTGCTGCCAGAGAGTCGATGGGCTCGGAGAACAGCAGGCAGGCGGGCTGACGCTCCATCTTACAGGCACAGTACAGCACCATGCCGCCGGTGGTGGAGCCGATGGTACGGGGCAGGCACAGGGCTTTACCCACCATCTGCTTGCCGTACAGGTCGGGGTTGTTCTGATCGCCGCAGGTGGCTTTCTTGTCGCCGAACTGGAGCGCCTTTTGGAAGGAGGCCAGGGTATTGAGACCGCCGTGGGAGACCAGAGCGGGAGCTCTGACGTATCCCTGAGAGATCATGCGTCCTTGAAACTGCTTCATCTTACTTGCCCTCCTTTGTGATCTTGGCGAGAATTTCGTCGTCGGTATAGTAGCGGGCGCTGGTATAGGTACGCAGCTTGTTGCTGGAGGTGATGACCGGCATACTGGTGCTCAGGGGATTGTTCATGTACATCAGCGGGCAGATATAGGACAGGACGATGCCGGTCTTTTCCAGACGCTTGCCGTATTCGGTGGCATTGAACTTCTCAATAACGGCGGGAGCGGCGGTGAACACGGTGGGGATCACCACCTGGGCGTTGCCGCTTTCCCGGAGGGCGGCCTCTACCTTTTCCGTCCAGCTGATAAGCTGGTTGAGGCTCATGTGGGGGCAGCCCATGAAGCACAGCTTGGGCTTGGCGTCCCTGTTCTTCCAGATGACGGGATAGCTCTTATAGACGCGCTCCAGCTCAGCGTCGTCGATGACGTAGGTCTGGTAGTTGTCACACAGCAGGCTTTCGCCCTGCTCGACGGCTTCGGGGGTGATGCCCGCCACATGGTAAAGACCCACCGCGCCGTTGGAGGCGGTGGCGGCACCGAAGTCCTTGAGGTAGGTCTTGGCATCGTCGTCCAGTTGACCCAGCCACTGGTCCAGTCCTACCACATAGGGGACATCCTCCATGACCTTCATGCCGATGGCAGAGCCGAGAAGCTGGGCTTCCGGCTTTTTCGTGGTGCGGATCTCCACTTTCCACGTCGCCTTGCGCCCCTCGTTGGTCAGGAAGCCGAAGTAGGGGACATAGCCCACGACGGAGCCCATCAGGTCGATAATGCCGGAGTTGCGGTTGCAGCGGGCGCCCAGCACAGAGTTGGCATAGACCACGGCGGAGGATTCCGACCAGGACAGCACGTCGCCCTTTTTGGGGGCGTTGCCCACCTCGTCCATATAGCAGGTGCAGGTGAAGGCGTCGTCCGCCAGAAGGCCCAGCTTCTGGAGCTGCTTTTCGTATTCCTTCTGCTTGGAATACATGAAGAACTTGAACACTACGTTCTGGGCAATATTGCTGGGGACTTTGGGGTCCAGAGGGCGAGGGTCCATGGTGAACTTCTGCTGAGAGAACTGGCCGGCTTCGATGAGTTGATCCATCAGCTCATATACCGCGCCCAGCGCCTTCAGGCCGAAAGAGGTAACCAGGTGGTTATATTGACTGGTGACAGGCACCATCTTGGTGGCATGGAACACGTCGCCGTAGCGCACCAGCGTTTCCATGACCTTGGCAAGAGTTTCCCCTTTTTCGCCATTGAGAATGGCAAGCTGCTCATCTGTCAGCTGCATTTTGTAGTCCATAAGCATCTCCTTTGCTGTATTTTGGGTACCGTATTTATATTATAGCATGGAGAATATCTCTATTTCAACAATCTTTTACAGCAAAAACAGCACCGTCAAAGACGGTACTGTTTTGCCGTTATCGGTAGCGGTCTCCAAAGCTTTCGTAAGTGTCCTGGATATATTTTTTAGCGTCCTTACGCTGCCCTTTCAGGCGGCGCTGCGTCTCCTGGCGGAACTGCCGCTCACGCTGCTCCAGATTGGAGAGGGCCTCCATCAGCTCGCCGCTTTGGGCAAAGAGGTCGTCGATAGGCTGCTTGTGGGGACGATAGGCACCGCTGCGGTAGCGGTGGATGACCACCTGATACCGTTCGTTGGCGTTGGCCACGGCATCTTCCCAGGAGAGATAGAGATGGGACATGGCATTTTCGCCGATGCGCTTCATCTGCTCCGGACGGAGAAGCAGCTCTGTCAGTTTTGATGCCATGGCGGCCGCATTTTCTTCGATCAAAAAGGCATCTTCATTTTCCGTGACATCCTCGGCGGCACAGCTGCCGCGGATCAGCACGCTGCCAAGTCCGCAGGCGGCGGCTTCCCGTACTACAAGGCCGTTTGTGTCAAAGGTGGAGGGGAACAGAAACAGATCGGCACGACAATACCAGGCCCGGAGAGTTTCACGGTCGTGGAGGGCGCCGGTGAAGAAACAGACGTTATCCAACTGCAATTCGCGGGTGTAAGTCTCTATGGCGGAACGGTCCGCGCCGTCACCGATAAAGATCATACGAAATGCCATGCCGTTGGATTGGAGGGCGGCAAGGGCGTCTAAGATAAGACGGATGCCTTTATACCACATGAGGCGGCCCACAAAGAGAAAGACAGGGACGCCATGGGGCAGATCATAGTCGGCACAGACGACTTCGATTTGCGCGTCACCCATCCTGCCCAGAGGCATATCCACGCCGTTGGGCATGATAATATAGTCGCCGCGATAGCCCAGGGAGCGGAGGTTTTCTCCGGCACCGCGGCTGACGACCCAAACCTCGTCACAGGCACTGACATTCTGCACCAGCGCACGGATGGCACCCTCTTGCATCAGCTTGCCGTGGAGCGCCTTTGCGATGTCGATATCAAACTTGGTGTGATAGGTAAAGACCACCGGCGCATCGGCGGTGCTGCGGATACTGCGAGCCAGGAATGTGGAGGCTACGGGACAATGGGTATGCAGCAGGTCCACGGGGTTGTTTTTGAGATAGCGGGCGATTTCCGTGGAGAACGGTGCCCCGGCGCGGTATCCCACCAGCTTCGTGGTGTCGATACTGGGGTAGCGGATCACCGGAAAGGGGAAGCCGCTGTCGTCCGTATGGGGATAGTAAGGCGTCATGACCACGGCATTGCTGCCGCTTTTGGTTAGGTGGGTGGCATAATTGACGACGGTGTTGGCAACACCGTCGATCAGCGGCGGAAAGGAGTCATTCAAAAGACAGATATTTTGCGGCATAGGAAATCACCTCACGGCAATTGTACCCAAAAAAATACGCTCCGCGTGAACGGAGCGTAAATTTTTTGTAAATGATGAAAAAATCAGCCTTTCCACTCTACGTAGAGTTCGCGGACGGAATTGGTGTCGGCGGGTTTTGCGGGAGCAGGGGCAGGGGGTTCCTGGGGCACGTCACGCTTTTCAATGAACTTAGGCGCCACCTGGGGGAACAGAGCCAGAGAGAGAACGTCCTCCTCGCTCTTGGCGATGTCCTTGAATTCGACCTTGTACTTCTCCAGTTCCGGCTCCAGCAAATCGGCGGGACGGCAGGCGATGACGTCGGCGGGCGCAATGCCCGCTTTGGCGCGGACTTCCTCGTTGACTTCGCCGGGGAGCTGACCGTATTCGCCCCGGAGCATGGCCTTGGACTCCTTGGGGAAGGTCTTATAGCGTTCGCCCATGATGATGTTCATCACCGCCTGGGTGCCCACGATCTGGCTGGAGGGAGTGACCAGCGGGGGATAGCCGAAATCCTTGCGGACACGGGGGATCTCCGCCAGCACGTCATAGTATTTATCCTCTTTGCCCGCTTCCTTGAGCTGGGAGATAAGGTTTGAGAGCATACCGCCGGGGACCTGATACAGCAGAGTGTTGGTGTCCACGTTCAGCACCTTGGGGTTGAGAGAACCGGCGTCCTTCAAACGCTGGGCCACCTTACGGAAGTGGACAGCAGCATCGGACATCTTGCCGAGATCCAGCCCCGTGTCGCGCACCGTGCCTTGCAGCGTGGCTACCAACGCTTCGGTGGCGGGCTGGGAGGTGCCGTTGGCGAGAGGACTGAGGGCGGTATCCACAATGTCCACGCCGGCATACGCCGCCATCAGCAGCACCATATCGCCGGTGCCGGTGGTGTTATGGGTGTGGAGGTGGATGGGGACGCTGACGGTCTCCTTGAGCGCCTTGACCAGAGAGTAGGCGTCCATGGGCAGCAGCAGGTTGGCCATGTCCTTGATGCAGATGGCATCGGCGCCCATCTGCTCCAGCTCCTTGGCAAGCTTGACGAAATATTGCTCGTTGTGGATGGGGGAGATGGTATAGCTGAGGGTCGCCTCCACCTGCCCGCCGTACTTCTTGGTGGACTTGATGGCCTGCTCCAGATTGCGGACGTCATTCAGGGCGTCGAAGATGCGGATGATGTCGATGCCGTTTTCGATGGACTTGCGGCAGAACGCATCCACCACATCGTCGGCGTAGTGCTTATAGCCCAGGATGTTCTGGCCACGGAACAGCATTTGCAGCTTGGTGTTTTTCACATGGGCGCGAATGGTACGCAGGCGCTCCCAGGGGTCCTCCTGCAGAAAACGCATACAGGCGTCGAAGGTAGCGCCGCCCCAGCACTCCAGGGAGTAGTAGCCAATGGAGTCCAGCATTTCCAGCGCCGGCAGCATATCCGCCATGGTCATGCGGGTGGCAGCCTGGGACTGATGGGCATCCCGGAGAATGGTATCGGTAATGAGCAGGGGTTTGTTGGATAAGAATTCCATTGAGATTCCTCCTTTAACCGAACAGAGAAATGAGTACGCCCGCGGCGATGGCAGAGCCGATGACGCCGGCCACGTTGGGACCCATAGCGTGCATCAGAAGGAAGTTGCCGGGGTTGTACTTCTGTCCCACCGTCTGGCTGACACGGGCCGCCATAGGAACGGCGGAAACACCGGCGGAGCCGATGAGGGGATTGATCTTCTCCTTCAGGAACAGATTCATAAACTTGGCCAGCAGAACGCCGCCGGCGGTGCCGAAGCTGAACGCTACCACGCCCATAAGAAGGATCTTGATGGTGCTCCAGCTCAGGAAGGTAGCCGCCGTGGCGGTACAGCCCACGCTGACGCCGAGAAAAACCGTGACGATGTTCATCAACTCGTTTTGTACGGTCTTGCTCAGACGCTCGGTGACGCCGCATTCCTTGAACAGGTTGCCCAGCATCAGGCAGGCGATCAGGGGAGCCGCGGAGGGCACGAGAAGTGCCACGAAGATGGTGACTACAATGGGGAAGATGATCTTCTCGGTCTTGCTGACCTCCCGCAGGGGTTTCATAACGATCTTGCGCTCTTCCTCTGTGGTCAGCGCCTTCATGATGGGCGGCTGAATGACGGGCACCAGCGCCATATAGGAGTAGGCCGAGACGGCAATGGGCCCCAGCAGGGCAGGAGCCAGCATGGCGGTGACAAAGATAGCGGTAGGGCCGTCTGCACCGCCGATAATGCCGATGGAGCCGGCCTCTGCACCGGTAAAGCCCAGCAGCTTGGCACCGATAAAGGTGATGAAGATGCCCAGCTGTGCCGCAGCACCCAACAGCAGACTCTTGGGATTGGCGATCAGAGGGCCGAAGTCGGTCATGGCGCCCACGCCCAGGAAGATGAGACAGGGATAGATGCCCAGCTTGATGCCCAGATACAGCACGTCCACCAGACCGACGGAGATGCTCTGCCCCACGGTCACACCGGCGAGGACGGCATCGGAAACACCCAAAGCGGACATCTCGCTGATGAACTCCGCCGTGATGGGAGCACCGCCGAAGAGATCCCAATGGATATGCCCGCCGGCAAAGAGGATCTCATGGAACATCTCAGCGCCGGGCAGGTTGGTGATGAGCATACCGAAAGCGATAGGCACCAGCAGCAGCGGCTCAAACTTCCTGACGATGCCAAGAAACAGCAGCACGCAGGCGATGAGAATCATAATGGCGCACTTCCAGTTGTCGCCCTGGAAGAACTGATAGAAGCCTGTCTGCGCGCAGAAATTCAGAATAGCTTGCATCGGGAGTCCTCCCTTAGCCGATAACGCACAGCAAGGTGCCGGACTCCACGGTGGCTCCCTTGGTCACAGCAACAGAGGTGACCTTGCCGTCACAGGGGCACATGATCTCGTTTTCCATCTTCATGGCTTCCAGGATCATGAGAATATCGCCCTTTTTGACGCTCTGCCCCACAGAGATGCGGACGTCCAGAATATTGCCGGGCATGGGGGAGGTGATGCTCTCACCAACCGCAGGGGCGGCAACAGGTGCAGCCGCGGGTGCAGCAGCAGGAGCGGCGGCGGGTGCGCCGGTCATCTCTTCGATCTCGACTTCGTACAGGGAACCGTTCACATTGACTTTATACTTTTTCATAGGTTGTTCCTCCTTAGATTTTCTTCATAGATACGATGCGGATGGCGCTGACGTCGCTGCCCAGATCTTCGGCAATGGCGGCGGAGACGGCGGCTACCAGCTCCGGCGTGACTTGAGGGGCAACAGGTGCAGCCGCGGGTGCAGCAGGTGCGGCGTTTTTCTTCTCCGTTTTACGCACCACGGCACTCATCACCGTCACCAGCGCGATGATACAGATCAGTCCGATGAACACCGTACACAGTCCCATCAGACACACGAACAGATTGGAATAGTCCATAGACATAATGCGAGAGTCCTTTCTATCAAATTTTTTTCATATTCATTATACTTATTTTTTCTAAGTTTACAAGGCAAAATCAAAAATAAATAAAAATATTATGCTATTATCCAATAAAATTGCACTTTTAATGAGAAAAAAGGACTGAAATTCCTACTTTTCTTTTTACGAAATTTATGATAGGATACTTTGCATATAAGGAGAGAGGAAAACCATGAGGTACGGAAAAGTTCAAAAAGGGATATTTTTATCTCGACCCAATAGATTTATTGCACACGTGGAAATCCAGGGAGCGGACACGATCGTTCATGTAAAGAACACGGGTCGGTGTCGGGAACTGCTGGTGCCGGGTGCCGCGGTGTATCTGGAGGAGAGCGGCAACCCTCAGAGAAAGACCGCCTACGACCTGATCGCCGTGGAAAAAGGGGAGAGGCTTATCAATATGGACGCCCAGGCACCAAATCGGGCTTTTGCAGAGTTTGCCGGGCAATACGACCCCACCGCAACGGCGGTACGGAGCGAGGTGCCATACGGGAGCTCACGGCTGGACTTCTGTTTGGAAACGCCCGTGGGGTTGCATTTCGTGGAGGTAAAGGGTGTTACCCTGGAGCAGAACGGACACGCCACATTTCCCGATGCGCCCACGGAACGGGGCGTCAAGCATTTGCAGGAGCTGCAGCGCGCGGTCAGCGAGGGACACCGCGCTACGGTGTTTTTTGTGGTGCAGATGAAGAACGTGACGGATTTTGCACCCAACGATGTAAACCATGCCGCTTTTGGTGCTGCGCTGCGCCATGCAGCGGCAAACGGCGTAACGGTAGCAGCCTACGACTGTATCGTAGAGCCGGATAGCATGGAAATCGGCAGACCGGTAAATGTCATGCTGTAAGGAAGAAATTAGGTGAGTTTACCAATTGGAAACGACGGTTTTCAATAAAAAATTTGTAAAATTTTCCTATAAATTGTACTGGAAAAACCTTGAAATAATTACAAACAAATGGTAAAATGTGTGAGAACTGGCAACTATGCATTTTTTATTCTATTTTATTGCGAGAAATGGAGGCAAAGGAATGAAAAGAGTAAGCAAACGGGTACTGGCTATGTTGTTGGCACTGACGATGGTATTCAGCCTGTGCATGGTTTCTGCATCGGCAACCCCCAAACTGGGCGTGAAGTATATGGCGATTGGTGACAGTATCACCAAGATGGATGATATCCCCTATGCGGATACCAACGGAATTACGCGCTATGCGGAATTGGTTTGCGATGCCTTGGGAATTACGGGTCCTGCTTTTTATGATGGTTCTCACAACGGCTGGCGGACCGATGAGCTGCGCTTGATTTTGGATGAGAGCTATGCAGAAGAGTACCAGCTTGATGATGTGGCGATGACTTTCCTGCCCAGCTGGACAGGGGAGACCAGCTTTGCTAGTCTGACTGCCTTACGGGAAGAGTATTGCGGAAAGATCGCAAAAGCTGAAAATATTACAATCGAGCTGGGCAGCAATGATCTGTTGGCTATGCTGGCCTATAATATCTATCATTACATTATGATGGCAAATCCGACGGATACCTACAGCCAGAAGGTAATTGCCCGCACCATCAAGTCTGCGGAAAAGCTGGATCTGCCGGAAGCTGTGTTGACCATGTTAGGGGCAGTGCAGTCTCTTGACATGATGCGCGATTTCACCAAGGCGGTTGCCAAGGATACGATCCCTGCCATTGCGGACTTTAAGGAGAATTGGGACGAGATCATCAAGGGGATCAGAAAACTGAACCCCGATGCCAAGATCGTGGTGCTGGGTGTCTATAATCCTGCTGAGACGATGACCAAATCCATGGGAGCTATGATGAGCGGCATGGGTATGGACATGGATAATATGGGCAGCATACTAAAGCCAATCGTTGAACCGATTATGGACAGCCTGAACAACTATATGCAGTATGCCAGCAAGCAAAGGCTGGAATACGCTTTTGTGGATATCAGCGGCATTGACCTGTCTGATTCTCCGGATGGCGGTCATCCGGGCACAATCGGACAAAAATACATTGCTGAAAAGATTATTGCCCAGTTGAAGGATATGCCGGCGTATTGCGCTTGCAAGCATGAGAACACCTATACCGTACTGAAGTACCCGGCAACTTACCTTACCGTTGGCTATACCGGTGACGTATATTGCAAGGACTGCGGTAAGCTGATCCAGCAGGGATCTGTTGTGTTTTGGACCGGCGCCAAGATCGAGATACCGAACAACGTGGTAGAAAGTACAATCGATATGGTGGAGGAACAGGCAGAAAACTATATCGAGACATCCTGGAAGGTCGGTGCTGCGGTGGCATCCGCCGCAGCGCAGCAGATCGAGGCCTCTTGGGAAATCGGCACGAAAATTGCCTCCGATATTAACAACGGCTTAAAGGCAGTGGTGAAAGATTATTTCAACTGGTTTTTTAAGTAAGATATGATGGAAAGGCGGCTCTGATGAGCCGCCTTTTTACTGCATTTGCTGCAAAAGATAGTAGGTGATACGGGCGGTCATGCCCCAGAGAGGATGGGGTAGACCGTGATAGATGGGGATCTCCAGGAAGTGCCTGACCCAAGGGTAATCCGGTGCGACACCCACCTCATCGTAGGGGAAATCAGATGCATCTACGCTCTGTCGATTGCGGTAAAACGTGGGGGGATGTTCCTTGAGCCAGGTGAGGGGAACGAGGAACGTGTCGGAAACCTCCTCGGGAACGGGCTTCATGCGGTCAAGCGCGGACCGTTCGATTTTTGCCAGAACGGGATAGAGCAGCCTGTCGCCGCGGATATACAGGAAATCCAGTTCACCGAGGATCTCAATATCCTTTTCTTCGATGCCCAGCTCCTCATAGGTTTCCCGCAGAGCGCATTGGATCGGCGTTTCCCCCACCTCCATGCGGCCGCCGGGGAAACAGACCTCGCCGGGCTGAGAGACCGAGGCGGCGCGCACCTCATACAAAAGGTACAACTGTCCGTCCTTCTCGATAAGGGGGACCAATACAGCAGAACAGCCCCGATGGTTCAGCAGGGTGGGCATATGATCCCCCCATTTTTTACGGAAAGCGGAAAGTTCCATGGACGCACCTCACTTTAAATTAGTATACCCGAAACAGTATTCGTCGGCGGAGATAAAAATAGAAAAAGTCCCCGCCGGTGGCGGGGACTTTCCTTTGAAAGTTTAGCAGCCGCAACCGCAGTTACCGCCGTTATTACCGCAGCCGCAATCACAGCCGTTATTGCAGCCGCAGCCATTATTGCAGCCGCAGCCGTTGCCGTTACCGCAGAAGAGGAACAGCAGGATGATAGCGATAATGATCCAGCAGCAGCTGCCGCCACCGAAGCAAGAATTCTGATTACAACACATAGCGTAACCTCCTATGAAATTTTGCCCCGCAATGGGGTCTCATTCCATAGTATGGAGGCTGGCACAAAGTGTGATTACTGATCTCGGGAAATTCGATAGCTAAGGGTGAGCAGTGTATCCACAAAGTGGATATCTTCAAAGAACACATCCGGCTCATCGGTGGAGAGCTCTACATTGGTAAAATTCCAGAATCCCTTGATGCCAAGAGAGATCAGGCGATCTGCCAAAGATTGCGCCACATTCTGTGGTACGGTCAGGACTGCCACATTGGGGCGGTATTTCGCTACATAATCCTCCAACTCGTCCATAGAGCGGATCGTGACATTGCCGATAGCGGTGCCGATGAGAGCGGGGGAGAGATCAAAGGCGGAGTCGATCTGGAAGCCTACCTTTTGAAAATCAAAGTTCTGCAGCAGAGCATGGCCCAGATGACCCGCACCGATGATAATCAGGCGGTGACCGCTGTCAATGCCAAGAATGTGGCCGATCTCACTGCGAAGTTCAGCGACGTTATAACCGTACCCCTGCTGACCGAACTCACCGAAACAGCTTAGGTCCTGTCGGATCTGAGAGGCGGTAATATCCATTTTTGCGCCGAGAGAGTTGGAGGAGATACGCACCACGCCGCGATTATAGAGATCGTCCAGATAGCGGTAGTAACGAGGCAGACGGTGGATCACTGCATCAGAGATTTTCTGCTTTTTCATAGGGCATCTAACATCCTTTTCCGGGGGGTTGGCGGGCGACCGAGCACCCGCAAAAATGTATTAGAAATATTGTACCGCACTTTTTTCAACTTGTCAACTTTTTTAACAATCTTTTTTTGGAATTTTTTTGAAAAAGCTTTTGCGGAGCTTTTCAAAAGTTTACTCTTTACAAGCCGGGAGGTTGTTGGTATAATAAGTAAGCTGATCGCAAATAGGTTTCGGCAGGACAATTTCATATGCGCCCGTAGCTCAGCTGGATAGAGTGACAGACTCCGACGTTTCAGACTAATTCTGTATAGATATTCAAAAAAGCCTTGCAAATCAAGGGCTGACGGGAATGCAGAGAAAAAATAACCGTACCTTTGACTACTATTTGACCACTATTTTTCTGAAAAATGGCAAACGCACAAAAGCGAAAACCATAAATATGTGCCCGTGGCGCAGCTGGATAGCGTGCGTGACTCCGACTCACGAGGCCGCCGGTTCGAATCCGGCCGGGCATACCATAATTGTACAGGCTCCGAAGGCTGATTGATTTCAGCTTTCGGAGTCTGTTTTTCTTTCGGACAAAGGCTCATTTTTTGTAGATGTTACAATGATATCCCTGCTCAATGGGGCAGCTGTCGTTATTCAGTTTTCCATATTTCTCAGTGAGCTCCCGGTGATCAAACGGGCAGAGGCTGACGGGGTGGTGCTTATAGGTCTAAATTATCCTGCAGCTGTTTGCTTGCTTCGCGCTTGTTTTTGTCGAAAGCATGAGTGTATATATCGAGCGTTGTTGAAATCTGCGAGTGTCCCAGCAGACCGGCGACGGTCGCAACATCAGCGCCGTTTGCAATCATCAAACTGGCATTTGTATGCCGCATGGAGTGGACATTCAGCTTCTCGGGAAGATGATTTTTCTTGAGTATAAGCTTAAAGCGCCAAGTGAAGGTGGTGGGTGTCATTGGAAGAGAGGTATCGTGGCGGCGGAAGATGTAGTCATCATCTGTTAGCTCGTAACTTTCATAAGCATCGGCTTCCCAGCGGCAGTATTCGCGGTATTCTTTGAGCAGACTTTCAAGTTCCGCAGAGAAGTATACATAGCGGTCTCCTGCGCTGGTTTTGGGTTCTTTCACAATGATTTCCTCGCCGGTGATCTTGACAACATTACGATGGATGTGTATGGAGCGCTCGTCGTAGTTGATATCATTCCATTTTATACCGCAGCATTCACCGCGCCGCATTCCGGTTGCAATGATCAGCTTATAGTAAGTTTCATATTTGATGCTTTCTTTTTCCAGCGCGTCAATGAGCTTTCTCGTGGTTTCTGCGTCGGCGACAATTCTCTCTTTCCTTTTTCCGCTGTAACGGTAGGTACGCCAGGCGGGATTGTGATCGAGAAAGCCACTCTCCATAGCATCCGACAGGATTCCACACAGACACGCATGTACACCTTCCACGGTTGTTTCTGAGAGCGGCTTATTGGTCGCAGGACTGATTTCTTTTCGTAGTTGCGCGTAGAGCTGTCGAAAATGTTCCGGACGAAGCTCCGTCAATTTGTGATTGCCGAGGTAGGGGAGAAAGCGGTCAATGTCCTGCTTCTCCCGTACAACGGTAGATTTTGCCAATTTTCCGGGTGCTATATCTCTGAGCCACAGCCTGCTGTATTCTTCTAATGTAATCGTGCGGTTGACCTCGCTCGGGAGATTTTTACAGGCGCGTTCAAACAGCACAGCCTGTTCGTTGAGCCATTTGTCTGTTTGCTTTGCAGTCAAACCATCAGGCGGAGAAACGGTTTTTTGCTTTGGCGTTCGGCGCTTCCCGTTGGAATCGTAACCCATTGATACTACGAGGAGGTAACTGGAACCCCTTTTTCGTATGCTTGCCATAATTATGACCTCTTTTCTTCTGAACTTGCCCCTGCTGAGCTTGGCAGTAAGCACAGCATACCGAGCAGAGGAGAAAAAAGCTACGAAAAGATTGCAAGAAAAGATATTTCTACGAAAGCAACAAACAAGGGGTGACCATTTCGTTCACCCACATATAAACATCTGCGAGCTCATTACTTTTGCTGCATTTCGCTTGAGCTCCATTTGTGGGTGGCAGTATGTCCTCTCAAGGAATGAAGTATCTCCATGTCCTGCCAATTCTGCGACGGTTTGTTTATCCACACCATTATGCAGGAGCGTAGAGACAAAGTAATGGCGCAGCGTATGCAGGTGATACTCTTTTGGGAAACCGTTTTCATCATAGATGCGCCTGAGCCTCTTGGTAAATGTATCCGGATGAATGAGCTGCCCATGCTCATTGGTAAAGAGATAGCGACTCATTTTAAAGTGACCTTTCTTCGCTTCTGCCGTTTTTTTGTAGCAGTAACTTTTCAGAATAGATACCATGCTTTCTTCCAACGCAATGACTCGGGAGCGTCCGTTCTTGGTTTTACCTTCTACTACGCCGGCGTCAAGCACGATGCTTCTTGAATTGCTCACAGTAAGAATACCTTCGTCGCCGTTTACAATGATATCCGACCATTTGAGCGCAGCAAGCTCTCCGCGCCGACAGCCGGTGTAGATTGCAAGCACATAGAATATCAGATAATGCCACGGCTCATTAAGCATTACCTCAATGATTCTTTTTGCTTCCTCGGGCGTTGGAATCGGTTGCATAGATGCTTCGGTTTCCGGAAGATCAATCATACGCGCAGGATTTTTCGGAATGATTTCATTTTTCTTTGCATCACTCAGTACGGCTGAGACAACCGTGAGATATTTTTGCGCTGTTGCCTCGCGAATCTGCTTTCCGTGGCTTGTTCTTTTCCTAAGTTCAACCATCATATTTTCAAGTGCGATGGGACGCAGCATCCGGAGTGGAATTGCTCCAATCATTGGATATACTTTTTGAAGCAACCGGCGATAGCTTGCAAGTGTACTGGGAGCATACTTTGTTTGGCGAACCAGCCAACTTTCAGCGTATTGTTCAAAGCTCATTTCTGCATCTTCGCAGTACCCGCTTTTTATGAAGCGTTCCCATTCCTCGGCAAAGTGAGCGACATACTGTGCGATGCCGCTCCGCCTTACAGTATCAGGGACATTAATTGTCTTTGCACGACTTATCTTTTTGCCGTCTGCTCGGTAGCCGTTGCTGACGGTAACTTTGAATTTACGATTATTGATTTTTTTGATGCTTGCCATATAATACTCCTTGTGATTACATCATTGTCATGTTTGGACTGCGCTTTTGTTCGTGATCGTCCTCTTTCTGACCGAGGGCAATCTTCTTTTCCTTCAGTTTTCTGTATCTCTTTTTGTCAATGTGACCGGAGCCGTTGCTGCCGCCGGTCATGGCAGGAGACTGGAGAGATTCTATTGCCTTGCCAAGAAGTGCCACAGAAGAAACAAGGTTGCTGCTACTGTGATTGCTGTGAACAGTGTCGGGCCACTGATACGCGGCAGCGACAGATGAATTCTCCTGAGAGAAAAACGCTTCTCTTTCTTCTTCCCAGCCTGTTCGAGCATTACTTTCATCTGCTCCGCAGTGAGCATCAGCTTCTTCATATCCTCTGCCGATGCTTTCATGCTGAGAGAGGACTGGATTGCTTCCAGCCTGTATAGTATCGTTTGCTGCGTTTGCAGCATCTGACTGGCAAAGCCATCCGGCATTAGGTTCTGAATAATAATCTGCTGCGGCGCTGTGGAAGACTGTATTTGCTGCGGCTTGTTCATCTGCTTTAATTCTTCCTGAGATAATCTCTTCTCGGATTCTAAACTCATATTCCATATTCTCCTTTCGGTACTTTTCTTCATGTAGCTTTTCGCCTCGGCAGGACATACCGCTGGGCGTTGTGTATGTAATGCTTTTTCTTCCGGACTCCCAACGGACGGAATAGCCGTTCTTTTCCATGAGAGCGACGAACTCATCGCGGCTGCCGGACTGCCTCATGCACTGATCAATCATGTTGATTAAACGATATTTCCAACTCTGCCCCTTTACGGCAGAGCGATACTCTCTTGTTCCAACGCCTTGACTATGCTTTGCTTTTTGCTCGATGACAGAAAGACCATACTTCATGCAAAGCCCATCTGAGATGGCCCGTAGTGTCTGAATGGTCTTTGGACCTTGCCGAAGCATTTTCCCGCTTTCATAACATACTGCATTGACAATGAAGTGCGAGTGGATATGCTCACGATCAATATGCGTTGTGATAAGCACTTCGCTTTTCGACCACGCCTTCGCTGCAAACTCTTTTGCAATCGTGTGAGCAAGCTCAGGTGTCACAATTTCCTGTGGGGAGAAGGATTGCGTGTAGTGATAGAACCAGACCGGACTGTTTTTTCGATGCTCGTTGCGCGTCGCAACAAACTGCTGGTAGGCAAACTGCGGACTGCAATTCTGACCGCTGACGAATTTCTTCTCTGCTGTTTTGTCATCCCGCTCTACATACTGCGTGACGGCTTTAAGTGCAGATTTATTTTGTGAGCCGTAGGAAATGTAATTGACCGTTGCCATTAGTGTTTCTCCTGCTGCGTAAGCGTATCTAATGCCTCGTAGATTTTTGTAAGCGCATCAGCGGCATCTGATAATTTGACGGTACTGATGTGTCCTTCATTTGCCAGAACAGTCAGGTGATTTATATTTCTGCCAATGCCTTTGAGCTCGTGCGTCAGTTCTTTGAGACCGTCCAGTACAATGACTTTGTGACGCATCGCCGCTGCTCGGACATAGGCACTTGGCGTCATCTGCGCGGTTTCCGCTCGTGTGCAGATGCTTTCATATTGTTCCGGTGTCAGCCGGATGGTTAATCGAATTTCTTTGTTCAAGGGGTTCCTCCATAAGTTATAAGTGGGTGTGGGCTTCTGCCCGCATCGCCGCCGTTTGGGCGGCTGCCTTGACCGACAATGTCGGACGAAGGCTCTGCTTGCCTCTCTAAAGAGAGTGCCTTTCCGGCGGGGAAACGCGGGACTGCGGTGGCGGCGCAAATTCGCCGCAATTTTGGCGCAAACGGTTTATGCGGATACATCTTCGCGGGCGGAAAACGGTCTGCACAAATCGCCGACTTCTGCCTCAACAGGGACGCAAGGGGCGCAAGGGACGCAAGTTTTGCCAGCCATAGTATTTTCGTCACTTGCGGCACTTGCGTCACTATATGTGACCGTCAGAAGACGCTGCCCGTTCGAGCGCTTGCTGTCAAACGATACGCCATGCTTTTCTAACTCGTAACGATTTCGGTTCATCATTTGCTTGAGTCCCTTGGCTGAAAGCTCCAGAGAAGAAAATATGCTGACGCATTCGGCGAAATCTTTGTTGCTGCCTGAAAAGGAATGTGCGCTTTGCATATAGCCAATGACGGCAATCATTTCCTTCGGCAGGAGCAACTCCGGCTTCTCCATGCTGTCAGCAATTAGAGACCAGGCGCAGCTGTCTTTTTCAAATTGTAATTCGATTTCTCGGTAGGGAATATCTCGCCCGGTACAGAGCAGGGTTGCATGCTCGCTGCTGCGCTTACTTCTTTCCAAAACAAAAACCGCATCGACAGCGCCGCTGATGCCGGTACTGCCTGAGAGCTTGTTGAGCGGATCGCTGTCACCTTGCTTGCGCAGGTGATGAACGAGCAGAAGGGAAATGCCCAGCTTGTCTGCTAACTTTTTAAACTCCTGAATCTCCTGATAGTCATTTCCGTAGGAGATGTCAGTGACATCTTTTCTCACGAGCTGGAAGGTGTCGATGACAACGAGACGGGTGTCGGGATGCTCATAGACGAACGCCATAATCTGCTGGCAGAGACCGCCTTCCAATGTCTTTGCCTCAGTCGCAAAGAAAACATTGTCTGGAATCTCATCGGTGATGATGTTGAGGCGTTCTTGGATGCGTCGGAGCGTATCCTCCAAGCAGAGATAAAGCGTGGAGCCTTTCTCCGTCGGGAGATTCCAAATCGATTCGCCTTTTGCAATGCGAATACACAAATCCAGCACGAGCCATGACTTGCCGACCTTCGGTGCGCCGCCGAGAATGGCAACGCCCTGCGGGAGCAACGACTGTACTGCAAATTTTGTAGGCGGCAGATATATATCTGCCAATGTTTCGCCGTCGATGGTAAAGAGTGGTTCTTTCTTCATGATGTCCTCCGTGATTTGATAATTGATTTTCCTGAGCTTTCGTTCTACAATGGTGACATCTTGAATATAACGCTTGAAAATACAGTGGTCAATAGGTCTGAAATTTGTCGGGTACATTTTCAAACCGGTTTTGAATTGAGGTGACATACTAATGGACTGGATGGTGGGAGACTTCTTCGATGTGTTTACAGCACAGTTTTCTGGAAAGAGCTGGTATCTCAACAGGAAGGAATTTCCGGCTGGATATTTTGCAGCAGAGTACCTGAATGATTGGAAACTGCTGCTGAAAGAAATCGCTGCATTAGTAGAAACATTTGACACGGAGTTTACTGCCTTTTTATGTGCACGCAATTCTTTGGCGGTTGCGCTTGCTCAGCAGGAAATGGATAAGCTGTGGCATAAGATTTCCATGCTGCCTGTTTACCGTGAACTCAATCCAAGTGGTAAGGCGAGACCGCTCATGCATTACCTGTTGGAGCATGAGGAAGAGACGGATACTTTACTGGATGAAAATAGTCCAAACTATTCGCTGATGCATTCTTGGCAACATAAATTGAGAGATCTATATTGGGAAATTCCGAGAATACATGACAACTTGCTCTCGATATATGAGCAGTATTTTAATAAGCAACCAGAGCGCTCAGCAAGCGGATATGCTAAACTTTTTGCCAACTACCAAGAAAGGATTTTCAATGCTCAGAGGTACATGGCTGAAGCCTATTATAGTTGCGACTATGATGATGAGATGACCGAGAAGGAACGACTTCGCCATAAAGAAGATGATGAAAGAGAATTTAAGGTATTATCTGCGTTCGATAACATTCCTGCCAATATAACTTTCCGCGCAATAAATGACCCGAAACACAAAGGTGAAGCTATCCTTGTGGAGGAAATGGATTTTACTTCACTATGGGATTTTCTGAGACTGGACTTGCTGCGGGGACTTGCTGCCGGACATATTCCTCGCCTTTGTGCCAATTGCAACCGATACTTCCTTCTGGAATGCGGCTATGACATCAAGTATTGTGACCGCATCGATTCAAATGACAGAAGGAAAAGACCATGCCGCGTGGTAGGACCGATGAAGGCGGAAGCCCTAAAAAAGCTTAGAAGAAAAGCCGGTGCGCCTAAAATCCAAGTGGGCGTTTCAAATGAATATACAAAAGCTTACAACAGATTGAAGAAGCGCCACAGTCGCGGTAAGATGAGCTATGAGGAATGGATAGAGCAAACAAATTACCTTCGCGATCTCCGAGATAAAGCTGCCAGAAGGGAAATCGGTATCACGAAATTTTGCAAGCTTTGCGAGAAGATATAAGTGCTGCTAGGAGCCACAGGGATTTGACTGAGAAGATGGGAATGCAGAAAAATGCCGCAGATTGATACAACAAAGAAACGCTGCTTCTGGTGCAATATGAACAATCCTCTCTACATTGCCTACCATGACAATGAGTGGGGAATGTTCCCGGAAGACGAGCAGAAATTATATGAGCTGATTATTCTGGAGACATTTCAGGCAGGACTCTCTTGGGAATGTATTCTGAATAAGCGTGAAAACTTTCGTATAGCCTATGATGGCTTTAACCTCGATAAGGTATGTACCTACAGAGATGATAAGATTGAAGAGCTGATGCAGAATGCCGGAATTATCCGGAATCGCGCAAAGCTCAAAGCCAGCATCAATAACAGCCGTGTCTACAAAGCCATCACAGATGAGTTCGGCAGCTTTAAGGCTTACCTTGATAGCTTTACCGGAGGCAAGGTTATTCGTGAACCGGATGTGAGTATTACTACCAGTCCACTATCTGATGCTCTTTCGACAGACCTGAAAAAGCGTGGAATGACATTTGTAGGCTCAACAACCATCTATGCATTTCTTCAGGCAATCGGAATAATTAATGCACACCAAAAAGACTGCTTCTGCTACAGGGATGATATAGGTGAATACGCAAAATAAAAAACGCCTCGGCGGTGCCATGGCTTTCATTGTTTTAATGGGGATTGTCAGCTTGTTTTCTGACATGACACATGAAGGCGCAAGAAGTATCCTTGGAGAATACCTCAATCTAACCGGAGCTTCAGCTGCTACAATTGGTTTTGTTTCCGGCGTAGGGGAATTATGCGGATATTCCCTCCGCCTTTTATCCGGATTTATTGCTGACAAAACAAAGAAATACTGGACGCTTGTGGTGTTTGGATATGCTCTTCAGGTTCTGGCTGTACCTGCTTTGGCGCTCATTCCCGAAAACGGCTGGGTGCTTGCCTGCGGGCTGGTTATTTTGGAGAGAATCGGAAAAGCTGTCAAGAAGCCTGCAAAAAACACCCTTGTCAGCTTTGCGGCCAGTGAAGTTGGAACGGGAAAGGGCTTTGCCTATCAGGAATTTCTTGATCAGCTTGGTGCCTTTCTGGGACCGGTTATACTGTTCGTCATTGCCACAGTCAAAGGAACGGACAACCTGTTTTCCACTTATAGAATCTGCTTTGCTATTCTCGGTGTTCCGGCTCTGATTACCATAGCATTGGTGTCGCTGGCCAAAACCAAATATCCGAATCCGGAGATGTTTGAGAAGCAAAAGGGGAAAGAAACAGCGTTTCAATTCAAGTCTTCCTTTGCTTTCTACATGATTGCGATTTGCCTGTTTGCTTTTGGGTTTGCGGATTTCACATTGATTACACTTCATGCGGCAAAGACCGAAGCATTTCCGGACAGTACGCTGAGCCTTTTGTACGCAGCAGCCATGGCAGTGGATGCTTTTGCGGCACTGTTCTTTGGCTGGCTGTTTGATAAAATCGGATTGAAATCCCTGATTGCATCTACTCTTTGCAGTTCATTTTTCTCTATTTTTGTTTTCCTGACAGGGAATCCCGTTCTTATGGGGATAGGAATTATACTGTGGGGCATTGGAATGGGTGCGCAGGAAAGCATTATGAAGGCCGCTGTCAGCAAAATTATACCCCGTTCCATGCGCAGCACAGGATTTGGAATATTTGAAACCGGCTTTGGTATTGCGTGGTTTTTGGGAAGCTGGCTGCTGGGGATTCTTTACGACTATAATACGATTGCGCTTGTCATAGTTTCTGTCACTGCACAACTTTTGGCTGTCGTGTTTTATGTTGTTTGCATTCGGAATGCAGGAAAGGAAAATGCTCAATTACAGTAGTTGCATTGCTTTTTTTGCAAGAATACTGTAAAATCGCCTTACATGAGTGAAATAATATTATGCCCATGGGGTTTATTGGTATCTGAAAAGCTCAGGAATAGAAAAAATCCGAAGAAACAGAGAGGAGCGCTTGTTATGCTTGATTTTGCAAACCTTGAAAAATATAAAGAAAACAATCGCATAGAAGCAAAAAAGGCCCTCGGCGGTCTTCCTAACAGCATCTGGGAAACCTACTCTGCCTTTGCTAATACGCTTGGCGGATATATTCTGCTCGGTGTGATTGAAAAAGAGAATAAGAGTCTCGATACGATTGATTTGCCTGATCCGGAAAAGCTGATAAAGGAATTCTGGGATATTGTCAATAATCCGAAAAAGGTCAGCATCAATTTGCTCTCTGCAAAGGATGTCTTTGTGCAGGAAGTGGATGGAAATCACATTGTGGTGATACGCGTTCCCCGTGCAGACAGAGGCTATCGCCCTGTTTATATAGATGGTAACCCTTTGAATTGCTATCGCAGGAACGGTGAAGGCGATTATAAATGCGACAGCGAAACACTGTACGCTATGTACCGAGATGCTTCTGTCAAAACGCAGGATATGTTGGTCTTGCAGGAAATGGATTTATCCGTGTTTAATTCGGAAAGTGTGCGAGGATTCCGCCAGCGCATGAGAATTTCCCATCCGGGCCATGTATGGGAGCAGTTGGAAGATGAAGACTTCTTACAGAAGCTCGGAGCTATAGGTATTGGTGAGGATAGCAAAAAGCATCCCACCGCTGCCGGCCTTCTGATGTTCGGCAATGAATACGACATTGTCCGCGAATACGGAAATTACTTTCTGGACTATCAGGAGCAGTATGATCCGGATAATCGCTGGACAGATCGCATCATTTCCTCCTCCGGCGACTGGAGCGGAAATGTATATGATTTCTATTTTCGCGTATATAACAAGCTTCAGCAGGACATCAAGGTTCCGTTCAAGATGGAGGGGGCTTTCCGCGTGGACGACACACCGGTGCATCAGGCGCTTCGCGAAGCTTTGGCAAACTGTTTGGTGAATGCGGATTATTACGGCAGACGCGGGGTAGTGATTATTAAGAAGAAAGACTGCATCACCCTGTCCAATCCCGGCAATTCCCGCATCGAACTGGATACGGCTGTCAGCGGCGGTGTCTCCGACCCGCGTAATAGTACAATGTTGAAGATGTTCAACTTCATCGATATCGGTGAACGTGCTGGGAGTGGCATACCGAACATTTTCCGCGTGTGGAAAGAGCAGGGGTGGAAGAAGCCGAAGATTGCTGAAAGCTATGAGCCGGATAGAGTAATGCTTACTCTGAGTTTATCAGTGGAAAAAATCGGCGATAAAAAATCGGCGATAAAAATCGGCGATAAAAAATCGGCGATAAATCAACGAGTAAAAGAAAGAATTGTCTCCTATCTCACAGAGCATCCGGAAGGAAAGACTTCGCAAATTGCCGAATTCATTGAATTAAAAGAATCTCGTACAAGGGACTATCTTAAAGAATTAACCATGGATGGAACGATTGAAATACTGGGCAATAACAGAAACCGCATCTATCGGCTGAAAAGATAGAAAAAAGATCTTCCTGCAGATGACCTGAAAGGAAAAAATGAGGCTTGGTTGCCAAACAGCAATCAAGCCTTATCTATGATTCCTCGCATCTGGAATGGCTGATTACATTATGATGGGCGTAAAATAGTTCCTGCTGGACAAGGACAGCCTGAATGTAAATAGTGTCCACTGAACAATCAAAAATCGTAGAAATATCAAGACATAGCGCCCAGCTTGTGGTATAATAAGTGCAAGGAAAAAGCCCCAAAACGGTCAAAAACCTTGCACTTGGAGGACGGCTATGTATCGATACAGCAACGGACAAATCAGCCTTTCGGATTTCAAACAGCCGACAGGCATGAATCTGAAAGAAAGCAATCGCTGGGTCAAAAAAGCACAGACAATCCCGTGGCTTGAGATTGAGAAGCGCTATGCCAAGCTGTTCACCAACCGCAAGGGTAATGTGGCAAAACCGCTGCATCTTGCACTCGGTGCCTGTATCATTCAAGCGGAATACGGTTTCTCCGATGAAGAAACAGCCCACATGATTCAAGAGCATCCGTATTTTCAGTACTTCTGTGGCTATCCCGGCTATGACGACAGTAAACTGCCCTTTGACCCCTCTCTTATGGTGTACTTTCGCAAGCGTTTGACACCGGAAATTCTGGGCGAAATCAATGAGATGATTCTCCAAGATGCAGAGGCGCAGCAGCAGCGCAACGAGAATAAGGACGATGATGACCACAAACCTGGCAGCGGCAACGGTGGCACTTTAATTGTGGATGCGACCTGCGCACCGTCCGACATTCGTTTCCCACAGGACGTGTCTCTGCTGGACGAGGCTCGTGAGAATGCAGAGGAAATCATCGATGCGCTGCAGGAACAGAGCGCGGAAAAGAAGCCCAGAACTTACCGCAGCAAAGCGCACAAGGACAGCCTCAAGTATATGCGCAGCCGCAAACACACCGAGAAGAAAACCCGGGAAGCCATCCGCAAGCAGCTCCAGTATCTTCGCAGAGACCTTTCCATCATTGATTCTATGCTGCAATCCGGCCTGAAGCTTTCCCAAAGGCAGCAGCTTCGGCTTGAAACACTCCGAAAGATTTACGAACAGCAGAAGTACATGTACGACAACCATACACATACCGTTTCGGACAGAATCGTCAGTGTGATCCAGCCGTTCATCCGTCCAATCGTACGCGGCAAGGCCGGAAAACCGGTAGAGTTCGGTGCAAAGCTGGATATCAGCATATCCGATGGATGGACAAGACTGGAATATTGGTCATTCGACGCTTACAACGAAGCCACGAAGCTGATTGAAACAATAGAGCGGTACAGAGCTCGTGAGGGACACTATCCAGAGCGCGTACTGGCGGATAAGATTTACCGAAACCGAGAGAACCTCAGCTATTGCAAGAAACATGGGATTCGGCTCAGTGGTCCGGCATTGGGAAGGCCGAAGAAGGATGAGCAGCGTGACAGACGGCAGACTTATCTTGACCAAAACGAACGCATTGAGGTTGAGCGGCAAT
>R20__coassemble_540_pt1 | contig 27173 bp, 25 predicted proteins | sample R20__metabat2_high_PE_008 | metagenome-assembled genome bin R20 | reverse complement strand
TGATCTCAAAGGGTAAGCTGATGTAGCGGCAGCGGCCCAGCACCTCGATCTTGGTGGGGACTACCTCAATGTCGCCGGTATCCTGCTTGGGGTTCTTGCTGGCGCGCTCCCGCACCACGCCCTCCACGGAGATGGTGCTCTCCTTGTTCAATCCGTTGATGGTCGCCATCATCTGTTCGTCCTCGATGACCACCTGGGTGGTGCCGTAGAAGTCACGCAGCACCACAAAGGCAAAGTTGCTGCCCACGGTGCGGACGTTCTCCATCCAGCCCACGATCTTCACCTGTTTGCCCGCGTCGGAAAGGCGCAGCTCATTGCAGGTATGCGTACGCATCTGCATCATAAATATCGCTCTCCTTGCTCGAAAATTGATTATGTATTGTATAATTTGATTTATTTATTACGAGTTGTTGTAGGGGCGACCCTTGCGGTCGCCCGCTGTCACTTCTCCACAATGACCTTCCCCTGATTGCGCTCCGCCAGCCCCCTTTGGATCAGAGCCAGCGTTTCGTCAAAGGGCAGCTTCACCTGCTCGCCGGAGGTCATATCCTTGCAGGAGATCACGTTCTGGGCAATCTCATCGTCCCCCAGGAAAATGACGTAGGGGATGGCCAGCTTGTCGGCGTAGGCCATCTTCTGCTTGAACTTCTTGGGCTCGGTGTAGAGCTGCGTGCGGATACCCGCAGAGCGCAGAGCCGTCGCAGTCGCCACAGCCGGCGCCAGGTCGTCGGTCATGGGGATCACCAGCACGTCTGCCGGTGCGGTGGGCAGGGCGGGGTTCAGCATCTCCTGCTCGCCCAGCACGTAAAACAGACGGGTCAGACCGATGGAGATACCCGCACCGGGGAGCTGTTTGTCGGTGTAGTACTCGGCAAGATTATCATACCGACCGCCGGAGCAGACCGAGCCGATCTCCGGGTGGTCCAGAAGCGTGGTCTCGTACACCGTGCCGGTGTAGTAGTCCAAGCCACGGGCGATGGTCAGGTCCACGGCGAAGTTTTCCTCCGGCACGCCGAAGCTGCTCAGCAGCTTCACCACGGTGGTCAGCTCGGCAAGACCGGCATCGAACACCTGGTTCCTGCCCTGATACGCCGCCAGCGCCGCCAATACCTCCGCGTTGGTGCCGCCGATGGCGATAAACGTCAAAATTTCCTCCGCCTGGGCATCGCTCAGACTGCAGTCCTCGATGAGGCACAGCCGCACCTTTTCCGCGCCGATCTTGTCCAGCTTGTCCACGGTACGCATGATGTCGCCGGACTTTTCGGTGAGTCCCTGCATGGCGTAAAAGCCGTTCAAAATCTTGCGGTTGTTGACGCGGATCTGAAACCGTTTCAATCCGAGGGCGGTAAAGGTCTGGTAGATGATGGCGGGAATCTCCGCCTCATTGACGATGTCCAGTTTGCCGTCACCGATCACGTCGATGTCGGCCTGATAGAACTCCCGGAAGCGACCCCGCTGGGCCCGTTCCCCCCGGTAGACCTTGCCGATCTGGTAGCGCCGGAAGGGGAAAGCCAGCTCATTATAGTGCAGAGCCACATATTTGGCCAGCGGCACGGTCAGATCGAAGCGGAGGCTCAGGTCTGCGTCACCCTTTTGGAAGCGGTAGATCTGCTTTTCCGTGTCGCCGCCGCCCTTGGCCAGCAACACCTCGCTGGCTTCAATGGCCGGTGTATCCAGGGGCGTGAAGCCGTACAGGCTATAGGTCCGGCGCAGAATTTCCATCATCCGCTCCATCTGCTGCTGGGGAGCCGGCAGCAACTCCATAAATCCCGATAAGGTACGGGGTTTCATCTTTTCCATCAAATGCTCTTCTCCTTTTCGTCCTTGCCGTAATCCTCCACGGCCTGAATCACCGCCGCGGTACCCTCAATGGCCAGGGTGTCCTCGGTCTCGATGGCGGTCTTGTTCAGTCGCTGGAATTCCAGCCCGACCTCCCGCCAGTAGGCATCCACCTCAGCAGCCTTTTTCCTGCCCAGCCTGCACCCGATGACGCACAGCACGATGGCCACGGGGATCCACAGCGGCCACAATTTGGGCATCAGACACGCCAGCACGCTGCCGATGAACATACCCACCTCGCCGGGGATCTCGGTATACTGGATCTTGCAGGACAGGAAACGGCTTTTCTTCTCCCGCAGCTGCTTGATACGGGCCAGTTCGATAAAGCACATGGCGATCCGCAGCACGCACAGCATACACACGGGTATCATAAAGCTATGTAAATTGTTGTAAATCGCATTGTAAACGGTTTGCAGCATAAGAGTTCTCCTTCTTTAAGATGTGAACGGTGTGGTCTTGGGATTGACAATGTCGCGCCAGTCCAGATCGCCCCGAGCCAGTCCCAAAATCAGCATTTCAGCGGTAGCCACATTGCTGGCAAAGGGGATGTTGTTCTGGTCGCACAAACGGGAGATATACAGCAGATCCTCCGGGGGATCCTTCTCGTTGGGATCACCGAAGCACAGCACCAGATCGATCTCATTGTAGGCAATGCGGGCCGCGATCTGCTGACCGCCGCCGCTCCGGAAGGGAAGGAAACGGTGAATGGGCAGACCGGTGGCCTCGGCGATCTGTGCACCGGTGCGTGCGGTAGCGCACAGGGTGTGGTGGGCCAGGATCCCGCAGTAGGCGGTGCAGAACTGGGTCATCAGCTCTTTTCGGTTGTCGTGTGCGATGATGGCAATGGTCATGAGAGCCTCCTTATATCTTCAACAGGGGGACGCGTCGTCCCACCAGACGTTTGGCAATGTTTTCGTAGGCGCGCTGGGCAAAATAGTTACATTCCCGCAAGGGGATCCCCCGGTTGAGGGCATAGGGAATATCCTTGTCCTCCGGCACCACGCCCAAAAGGGGTAATCCGGCGGTGTCGATGGCATCGTCGATGGTCATACGCAGGGAGCGCAGCAGCTTCTTGTCCACCCGATTGACCACCAGATGTACCCGGCCGGCGGGAAACGCCTTGAGCTCCATCACGGTGCGCTGTGCATCCCGCAGGGCCGAGGCGTCGGTGGTGGTCACCACCACGGCGCTGTCCGCCATAGAAAGAGCCATACGAAACCCCGCGCCCAGACCGGCGGGAGAGTCGATGAGGCAATAGGAGTAGGTGTTCCGGATTTCTTCCGCAAGCGCTCGCATCTGCGCCTCTGTTACGTCGGGGTCGCCGTCACACAGCGGTGCGCTCAAAAGATCCAGATTGGGATACTTCTCGCTGGATACCACAGCCGAAGCGAGGGAACAGCGCCCTTTTGTCACATCGGAGAAGTCCATCACAGCACGGTCGGAAAGGCCCAGCGCCAGGTCCAGATTGCGTAGGGTAATATCGCAGTCCAGACACAGGGTCTTGTACCCCAGCATGGACAGCGCCAAGCCCACGTTGGCGGTAAAGGAGGTCTTTCCCGTGCCTCCCTTGCCGGAGACCACGGCGATGATGTTGCTCATAGCGGCAATCCTTTCCTAAAAATGCTAAATTCTAAATGCTGAATGCAAAATGAAGCTTACGCTTTTGGAAAAACCGAAGCAGATAAAACGCGGAAACAGCAGATAATCGCTGTTTGTGAATTTTGCCTATGTGTGGTTTGGGGCACACGGCGGCAAATTTTCACCACATTTTGCATTCAGCATTCAGCATTTCACTTCAGCGGTTGTTTCTTGATCTTTGCAAATGTTCGGGGAAATTGCGCCGGGGTAGGGCGCACCTTGCGGATGGCAACGATGCGGTGTACGATATCGGTGGTGGGAATGACGTAGTCCCAGATCTCCTCCACCTTGCCGCCCAGCTGAGCAATGGCGCCCCTTGCCGCGGACAGCTCCCCATCGGTGTCCACGGATTTCATGGCCAGAAAGATCCCGTCCACCTTCACCAGCGGCAGCGCCAGCTCACACAGGACGCTCAGCTGTGCCACGGCGCGGCTGGTGGCCACATCGAACTGCTCCCGCTTCGCCCCGGCGAACTCTTCGGCTCGGGCGTGGACGCATTCTACATCTCCCAGACCCATTTCGCCGCAGACCTCCCGCAGCCAGTCAATGCGCTTACCCAAGCTGTCCAACAGGGTCAAACGGTACTCCGGCTCTAAAAGGCGCAGCACCATGCCGGGAAAGCCCGCGCCGGTTCCTACGTCCACGCCGGTTTTGCCCTGCAGGTCATAGTGACTCAGCAGCGCGGCGCAGTCTAACAGGTGCAGCCGCGCCACATCGGCGGGGGCGGTAATGGCAGTCAGGTTCATGACCCGGTTTTTCTCCAGTAAGCGATGGGAAAAATCCAACAGGGGGGCAACGGCATGGTTAGAAAAGCCCAATGCCGTCAGCCCTGTATGTAAAATTTCTTCCACTTACTTGTTCTTCAGAAGGTCGCGGATCTCGCCCAGCAGCTCCTCGGTGGTGGGACCGGCAGGCTCCTCGGGAGCGGGGGCTTCCGCTTCCTTCTTGGCCAGCTTCTCGCGGAAGGTGTTGATAGCCTTGATCATCAGGAAGATGCAGAACGCCACCAGAATGAAGTCCAGAATGGTCACCAGGAACGTACCGACGCCCAGGGTCACAGCCTCTTTCGTCACCTCACCCGCGGCGTCCACCACAGCGGGCTTGAGCATCACGTTCAGCTTGCTCAGGTCGATACCGCCGATCAGCAGGCCGACCAGGGGCATGAACACGTCGTTGACCAGGGAAGTGGTAATTTTTCCGAACGCACCGCCGATGACAACACCGATTGCCATGTCCAGCACGTTACCGCGCATGGCAAACTCTTTGAATTCTTTCAGAAACTTTTTCATGATTTTTCTCTCCTTTTAATTACAATTAGTATATTTTTATAAAAATATTACCATTAGTTAACACGGCTTGCCGTTCCTTGGCCCCCTTGTCAGGGGGCTGTCGCCGTAGGCGACTGGTCCGTAGGGGCGACCCTTGCGGTCGCCCGCCGCCTCGGATTTCAAAGCCCTTCGTAGGGGCGACCCTTGCGGTCGCCCGCCGCGGCAGGTTTGCACCCCCTCCGCAGCCCGCGCTGCGTTGCTTTATTTCTTCGGCACCAGCGCTTCCTTGCCGCCCATATAAGGCTGCAAAACCTTGGGGATCTTCACGGTACCGTCCGGCTGCAAATTGTTCTCCAGCAGGGCGATCAGCATACGGGGCGGTGCCACGCAGGTGTTGTTCAGGGTGTGGCACAGCTGCATCTTGCCCTCGTCGTCCTTGTAGCGGATGTGGAGGCGCCGTGCCTGGGCGTCGCCCAGGTTGGAGCAGGAGCAGACCTCAAAATATTTCTGCTGGCGGGGGGACCAGGCCTCGATGTCGCAGCTCTTGCACTTCAGGTCAGCCAGATCGCCGGAGCAGCACTCCAACTGCCGCACGGGAATATCCAGAGAACGGAACAGCTCCACACTGTACTGCCACAGTTTTTCATACCAGGCCTTGCTCTCCTCGGGCTTGCAGACCACGATCATTTCCTGCTTCTCAAACTGGTGGATGCGGTACACGCCCCGCTCCTCAATGCCGTGGGAGCCCTTCTCCTTGCGGAAGCAGGGGGAGTAGGAGGTCAGGGTCTGGGGCAGCTTGTCCGCCGCTACGATCTGGTCGATGAAACGGCCGATCATGGAATGCTCGGAGGTACCGATGAGATACAGGTCTTCGCCCTCGATCTTGTACATCATGGCGTCCATATCCGTCTGGGACATGACGCCCTCCACCACGTTGCCGTGGATCATAAAGGGGGGGATGCAGTAGGTAAAGCCCTTGTCGATCATAAAGTCCCGGCCATAGGCCAGCACCGCCTCGTGCATCCGGGCGATGTCACCCAGCAGATAGTAAAAACCGCTGCCGCTGACCCGTCCTGCCGCGTCCATGTCGATGCCGTCAAAGCTCTCCATAATGTCGGTGTGGTAGGGAATGTCAAAATTTGGAACGGTAGCCTCGCCGAACCGCTGCACCTCCACGTTGGCGCTGTCATCGGGGCCGATGGGAACGGTGTCGTCGATGATCTGGGGGATGGTCAGCATGATCTTGTAGAGTTGCTCGGCGGCCTGAGCTTGCCGGGTCTCCAGCTTTTCCATCTTGTCGGCATTTGCTTTCACGGCGGCGTTGTTGGCGTCAATCTGCGCCTGCAGCTCGGCCTTCTTCACCTCGTCCTCGCACTTTTTCAGTTGGCCGAACAGGGGGCCGTTGGCCTTGGAGAGTTTGTTGCGCTCGGCTTTCAGCGCCTCAGCCTCCTGCTGGCACCGGCGCTTCTCTGCGTCCAGCGCAATGGCCTCGTCCACCAAGGGCAGCTTAGCGTTTTGAAATTTTTTGCGGATATTTTCCTTTACGATCTCCGGGTTCTCACGGACAAATTTAATGTCAAGCATGGTGTGTTACCTCATATCTTACAAATGTCACTTTTTGGTGTTACTTTTGTGCGGTTGTTTCACGTGAAACTCACTTTTTCATGGTATACAGGGCGTCGATCAGACCGTTCAGATCATCCACACCGTAATACTCCAATTCAATGCGACCCTTTTTTCGCCCGCTGATGATCTTCACCGGACGGCCCAGTTTTGCCGTTAGTTCTCGACTGGCTTCCTCGGCGTAATCTACGGTCAATACAGGCTTTGCGGGCTTTTTGGATGTCTGCTGTTGCTGTAATTTTTTGCATAAAAGCTCGGTCTGCCGCACAGAGAGGTCTCCTTTTTTGACAGCCTGTGCCGCCGCCTCCTGCATATTCTCCGGCAGCGACAAAATCGTCCTGGCGTGACCTGCTGAAAGCTCTCCGCTTTCGACCAAACCCCGCACCCCGTCCACCAGATTCAGCAGACGCAAAGCGTTTGCCACGGCGCTGCGGCTTTTGCCTACCCGCTGGGCGGTCTCCTCCTGGGTTAGGTTATATTGCTCCATTAGGACCCGGTAGCCCTCGGCCTCCTCTATGGGGTTCAGGTCCTCGCGCTGGAGGTTTTCGATCATTGCAAGCTCCATGGCCTTGCGGTCGTCGGCCTCGATGACCACGGCGGGAACCTGCTTGAGGCCTGCCATACGGGCGGCACGCCAGCGCCGTTCACCGGCAATGATCTGGTAATAGCCGGATTGCAGTTTCCGAACGGTTAGCGGCTGAATAATGCCATGCTGACGGATGGAGTCCGCCAGATCGCTGAGAGCTTCGGGATCAAACTGCTTGCGGGGCTGAGATGAACAGCTTTCCACCTGAGAAATAGGCAGAAACAGACTGGACTTGCTCTCGCTGTGCTCGTCCAGAAAATCCTCGCCCAGCAGAGCACCCAAACCTCTGCCTAAGCCTTTGGAATTATTTGCCATTTTATCGCTCCTTTCAGGAGTTTTTCTTTAAGAATTCCTTTGCCAGCGCGGTATACGCCTCGGCGCCTCGGCAGGTGCGGTCATACGCCGTAATGGGCTTGCCGTGGCTGGGTGCCTCGGAAAGCCGGACGTTGCGGGGAATCACTGTGGAATAGACCTTGCCGGGGAAAAAGCGCTTGACCTCCTGTGCTACCTGAATGTTCAGGTTGGTACGCCCGTCAAACATCGTCAGGAGCACGCCCTCAATAGACAGCCCGGGATTCATGCTGCGGCGCACGATACGCACCGTATTCATCAGGTCGGACAGGCCCTCCAACGCATAGTATTCGCCTTGCAGGGGAACCAGCAGGGAGTTGGCGGCACACAGCGCATTCAATGTCAGCAGCTCCAGAGACGGCGGACAGTCGATAAAAATATAATCGTAGCGGTCTGCCACCTGCGCCAAAGCCTTTTTCAGCAAAAACTGACGGTCCTCCAGCTGGATCATCTCAATACCGGCGCCGGCGAGGGATTTGCTGCTGGGCAGCACATCGCCATAACGGGTGGAAACGATGGCTTTCTCGGTTTCCACGCCGTTGATCAGCACGTCATACACTCCGTTGGAGGTGGACTTGTCCACTCCCATGCCGGAGGTGGCATTTGCCTGAGGATCAAAGTCGCACAGCAACACCTTTTTGCCGCTTGCCTGTACGGCAGCGGCCAGATTTACGCAGGTGGTCGTCTTTCCCACGCCGCCCTTTTGGTTGACAATCGCAATAATCTTTGCCACGGCAAAGCCCTCTGTCTTTCGCGAAGTTTTTATATTTAAATAGTATACCACAAATGCAAGCGGTTTCAATAGAAAATTGCAGAAATAAGAAAAAGTTTCACGTGAAACGGCAGAAAAAAGCCGGGGTTTCACGTGAAACTTTTAAATCAATATGGCACCGCTGAGAGGTGGCAGGGTCAAGCGCAAGGTATGGTCTGCCGGGAGGAAACGCTGGTAGTTGGCGGCATCGGTGGCAACGGCACTGTGCCAGGGCAAAACAAGCTGTTGGGGTGTGTCGCCGGCATTCAGGGCACAGACGGTGATCTCATCGTCCAGACGGCGCTCAATGACCAGCAAACCACCGTTTGCTGCCCGATAGCGGATATCACCGTCCTGTAAGGAGGGGCGATCTTTACGCAGTTTGCCGAGAGTGCGGAAAAAGTCTAAAAGGGTCGCATTCTCCTGTCCCCAGGGATAGGTACCTCGGTTAAGGGGATCCTCAAAGCCCTGCATACCGACCTCGTCGCCATAAAAGACGGTAGGAGAGCCGGGGAAGCAGTACAGGAGCATGGCGCCCAGCCGCAGGCGGGAAAGGCCGCGCTGCAATTCCCCGGAGGACAGGCGATAGTTTGCGCGCTCGTCCTTGTTGTCGGGAACGGTATCTGTGCCGAGAGCGGTAAGGACCCGGGGTGTATCGTGGGTGCCCAGCAGGTTGAGGGCAGAATAGTAGGCGCTGCGGGGATAGTTTTCTCGCAATTCTTCCATACTTTCCTGAAATTCGACAGCATTCCCGCCGCGGAGATAGGATAGAGCGGCGGTGCGGAAGGGATAGTTCATCACGCCGCCCAGTTCATCGCCCAGCAGATACCGGCGGCGCCGGGAATAGGCAATTTTATTGCTGGCATCCTCCCAGACCTCGCCCAGCAGGAAGCTGTCGGGCCTTTCCTCGGTCATGGCCTGTCGAATTTCGGCAATAAAGTCGTCGGGCAGTTCGTCCGCCACGTCCAGTCGCCACGCCGAGGCGCCGGCACGCAGCCAATGCCGCACCACGCTGTCGGGGTCGGAAATAATAAACCGACGGTAGGAGGCCGTATTTTCGTTGACGGCGGGCAGGGTGCGGACGCCCCACCAGGCATCGTAGCTGTCGGGATAGTGCCGGAAGTTGTACCAGTCAAAGTAAGGGCTGTCGGGACTTTGGGCGGCGCCCGGCCCGGGAAAAGTGCCGTAGGCGTTAAAATAGCGGCTGTCGGAGCCGGTGTGGTTGAACACGCCGTCCAGCATGACGCGGATGCCCCGCTTTTCCGCCTCGGCGCAGAGCCGGTGAAAGTCGTCCTCCGTACCCAGCAGGGGATCGATGGAGAGATAATCTGCGGTATCGTAGCGGTGGTTACTTGCCGCGGCAAAAATGGGATTTAAGTATATTGTAGAGACCGAAAGGGAAGCTAAATAATCCAATTTGGACGTAATGCCGTCCAAACTGCCGCCAAAAAAGTCGCAGTTGCGGATCTCGCCGTCACCGTCCGGACGATAGACGGGCATATCCTCCCAACTGTGGTGTACCCAGCGCCCCCCAAAAATGCCGGTGGGGTCGGGAGGGGACAGGCGGCAAAAGCGGTCTGGAAAAATTTGGTATGTCACGCCCTTGCCGAACCAGGTGGGGGCAGGGGTGTCCCGATAGACGGTGAGTTGATAGGGGGTTTCGTCACCGTAGCCGCCTTTCCCCCAGACGACGGAAAAGCCGTCCGGTCGGGAAAAACGAAAGGTATACCAGATCAGCGTGGCGGTTTCCGGTGCGGAATAGGTACCGGTAAAGCCGTCGGGACAGGGGGACAGAGGCGTTTCGGCGCGAATGCAGGCAAATTCGTCATAGGTCAGCAGGACACAAGAGGCAAAGCCCTCCACCGGATCCGGACGGAGGGTGAAGGTGACGGCGGTGCCGCAGGTAACAGCGCCGTAGGGGGATTTGCAGTTTTCGTCACGGGAAGAGAAAACCATAGAAACACCTCAAGAAAGTGAAAAGGAAAGCTGTCGGTAAAACGGAATTTGCTGACAGATAGAAGGCGGGCGAGCGCAAGGGCCGCCCCTACGGATTTTATCGGGAGGGGGTGTAGTTCCGGCGGAGGTACGGAGTCCCGCACGAAGTAAGAGTGCTTCTTTACGGCAGCAAGGTCAGCTCCTGCTGAGTAGAGCCAATTTCTGCGGCCGAGAAATAGGCATTGATGATCTCCACGGCGGTGGACGCCAGCGCTGCACCGCTGCCGCCCTTTTCGATAACAATGGCGACGGCAATCTCGGGATTTTCATACGGCGCATAGGCGACAAACACGCCGTTGGCGATCTCGGTGCCGACCTGTGCCGAGCCGGTCTTGGCGCCGGCGGAAACGACGCATTGGCTGAAAGCGCCGGAAAGAGAACCTTTCGTTAAATCATTCATCCCCTTGGTAACGGCGCTGAGGGTAGCGGGGGAGATCTCCACGGTGTTGTCTGACGGCTCATCGTACACGTAGAGGAGCTTGGAATTATCGTAGGACTTTACGCTTTTGAGCAGATGGGAGTTATAGTGCTCGCCCCCACCCACCAGCGTGGCGACGTAGTTGCTGAGCTGAAGCGGGGTAAAGAGATTGTAAGACTGACCGATGGCGGCGGTAATGGTCTGGCCGTCCGTCCAGTCCAGATCGTGGGCTGCTGCGTATTCGGGAGATGCCAGCGCACCGCTGTTGTCACCGATCTCGATGCCGGTAGTGCGCCCCAATCCGAACTGGTTGGCATAGTCGTCGATGGTCTGGATACCGGTCAGGCGTCCCACCTCATAGAAGAAGTAGTTGCAGGAGTTGGTGATGGCCTGGGTGACGTTCTGGCTGCCGTGAGTAAAGCCGTTTGCCAGTGCCCAGCAGGCGGGCTGGGGCCAGGAGTAGTAGGTATAGCGGCCCCGGTCAACCACGGTGGTATAGGGCGTAATGGTACCGCTTTCCAAGGCCGCCACTGCCGTGCAGAGTTTAAAGGTGGAGCCGGGGGCATAAATGCCGTCCACGGCACGGTTAAACATGGGCAGACGCTCATCTTTCAGCAGGTCCGAGTAGGTCTCGTTAAAGGTGGCCAGGTCAAACGTGGGATAGGACGCCAGAGCCAGAACTTCGCCGGTGCCCACCTTCGTGACAACGGCGGCACCGCCCCGCTGATAGCTGTCCTTATCGATCATACTCTCGATGGTGGCGGCAAGGGCGTTTTCCGCCGCTGCCTGCAGGTCGATGTCCAGCGTGAGGGAAACGGTGGCACCGGGCTGAGGCTGCTTGGTAAAGAGCTCACCGGTGATCTTGCCGTTTGCATCAGTGGTGATGAGGCGGGAGCCGTCAGTGCCGTGGAGATACTGCTCGAATGCCTTTTCTACGCCGCTGGAGCCCACCAGGGCGTCCATGGAATAGCCCAAATCGGCATACTGGGCCCAATCCTCGGCGTAAATACGGGAAATACGCCCTAAAATGTGGGCGGCATAGGTGGTGTTATAGACGCGCTTGGAAGAGGTGCCGGCCTTGATACCGGCAAAGCGGCCGTCTGCCGCCTGGGACAGCAGCTCCACCGACACGTCTTCGGCAAAAACGTAGGACGTGCGGCTATACAGCTCATAGCGCACACCGACAATTGCCCGGGCAGCGGCATCGCTGTACGAGGTGTCGATGGAAAAGAGATTTCGGAGGGCGTGAAGCATTTCTTTGGCGCTGAGAGAGGGATCCAGCTTTGCCTTTTTGCAAAAGGCGGTAAAGTCCTCGTCCTGGTTGGCGGGGAGATAGGACCAGGGAGCGTCTTTGCTCAGGGGAAGGGTATCCGTCCAGTCGGTATCATTCTCGCGGCACAGCTCGATGACGCGCCGGATCGCCTCGTTGAGGGAGGCATCATCGGTAAAGTCTTCGCGGCTGAAGGTCATGGTGTAGGTGAGCTGGTTGGAGACCAACACCTTACCGTTGCGGTCGGTAATGATGCCGCGGCTTGCCTCCACCGTCTCGGTGGTGGCATTGGAGGAGATGGAGCGGGCGCGATACTCGCTGCCGTGGACCACCTGCGTGAAATAGAGCACAACAACAAAAGCCGCCAGGATCAGAACCAGGAAGCCGAGAAAAACATATAAACGTCTTTGCGAAGTATCAGTTTGCTGCATGGGGACTCCTTTTATTTTACACGTTGGCAAGGAAGCGATGGATGCGGGAATAGAGGGGATGAAGGATCAGTATGAAGGGAACGGTCAGGGCCAGCTCCAGGGCCAGGAGGTGTAAGCCGGACAGGAGGGGGACGTCACTGCGAAAGGACAGAAAAAACATTTGAAAAAGGGAGGTAAAAAACACCGAAACGGCACTTACCAGCAAAGAGCAGAAAAAGCCGGGGGAGAGGAAACGGTGGGACAAAAGTCCTGCACCGAAGGCACAGAGGGTGAAGACCAGCAGATAGAAGCAGGGAATGGCGCCGATAAACAGCGCATCACAGACAAAACCGAAGAGAAACGCAAAAATACAGCCGCCTCTGCGAGAGGTGTAAACGGCGGTCAGCACTGCCACACAGGGCAGGAGAAACGGGTGAACACCACTGATTTGCAGATGATTTAACAGAAGTGACTGCACAAGCAGCAAGACAAGCGCCAGAAAGCCGTACAGCGCCCAGTAAAAAATCAGTTTCCGTGGTGCCATGGCTCAGCCCTCTACCGTAAAATCGGTGACCACAAAGACCTGGGTCAGCGAATCGAAGTCCGCACAGGGGCGCAGAACTGCATAACGGCTCATACCGCTGTCGTCCGTGCGGAGCTCCTCCACCGTGCCGATGGGCAGATCGGAGGGATAATAGCCGCCCAGACCTGACGTGGTGATCAGATCGCCGTTAAGCAGGGTGTCATCGCTGTCCAGATAGGTCAGGATCAGGCGGCCTTTGCTCATAAAGGACAGGCTGCCCTTGGAAATGGCGGGGGTCTGGGTACGGAACACCAGAGCGCCGATCTGGCTGGAGGTGTCCAGCACCGTGGTGACGGAGCACCAGTTGGCGCCGGCCTCGGTGATCACGCCCACAAGGTTGCCGTAGGCGTCGATGACGCAGTTACCCTCTTCAATGCCGTGCTGGGTGCCTTTGTTCAGTGTCAAGGCGGAGAACCAGTTGGAGGCGGCGTTTTCGATGATCGTGGCGTCCTGCAAACGCAGATCGTTGCGCTGTTCCCGCAGATTAAGCAGGCTGCGAAGGCGGGCATTCTCGGAGGCGGCGGCCTGTTGGTTGCGTACCTGCTGCTCCAGGTCTGCGATCCTTTGGCGCAGCGCTTCGTTTTCCTCCTGCAGGTCCGAAACCTTTTCAAAGCGAGACCCGATGCTGCTGACCCATTCGGTGACAGCGGTACCGGCAGAGCGGAAAGGCTGGGCGATCACGCCGAAGGCGTTGCGGAGATAGCCGCTGCCGATGGCGGACATGATGCACAGCACCACCACCACAACGGCGATCGCCGCCAAAAGCCAGATTCCGGTTTTGGAAAAAAATCGTTTCATAAAAAGTCCTTATTTCAGTAAATTCACGCCGAATTCACGAAGCATTTGGGATAGCAGCATGACAGGCAGGCCCATGACGTTGAAAAAGTCGCCGTCGATGCGCTCTACCAGCAGCGCCCCCTGGTCCTGCACGCCATAGGCGCCGGCCTTGTCCATGGGCTCGCCGCTGCGGATATAGGCCAGCAGCTCGGCGCGGTCGGCGGGACGGAAATAGACGTCGGTGGACTGGGCGCAGGTCAGCGTTTTTTCACCCTGCCGCACGGTGACACCGGTGCAGACCGTGTGTTTGCGACCCTGCAGAGCGGTGAGCATCTGCAGAGCGTGGGCTTCGTCCCGGGGCTTACCCAGCTTCATCTCGTCCAGAAACACCATGGTGTCAGCGGTGATAACGATATCGTCGGGCTGGGCGGAAACCGCCAGGGATTTTTTGCGGGAGATGTACTGTACGATTTCCTGCGGTGTCAGGCCGTCGGGATAGCTCTCGTCCGCGTCCGGCACGGTGACGGTGAAGTCGGTGATGCCGATGCGGCGCAGCAGCTCTTGCCGTCGGGGAGAGCCGGAGGCCAGAAGGATATGGGACATGATCTTACCTCCCGGTGGAGCCGAAGCCGCCGGCACCCCGGTCCGAAGAGGGGAGCTCCTCCACCAGCGTAACGGTGGGCCGGATCACCGGGGTGATCATCAGCTGGGCGATACGGTCGCCGGGGTTGACGGTGTAGTCCGCGTCAGAGGTGTTATGGAGTCCGACCCCGATCTCGCCCCGGTAGTCGCTGTCAATGACCCCCACGCTGTTGGAAAGGGAGATGCCGCTCTTGATGCCCATGCCGCTGCGGGAGAATAGCAGGGCCACATAGTCGGAAGAGGGCAGGGCGATGGCAATGCCGCTGGGGATCACGGTGCGCGTCCCGGCGGGGATCACCACGGGGGCATCGATGCAGGCGCACAGATCCATGGCGGCGGCACCGTCGGTGGCAAAGGCAGGCAGGGGCAGGTCCCTGCCGATTTTCGGGGAAAGGGCTTTGATTTTCAGCTCCATAATGACTCCTTTGAAATGAAGAATGAAGAATGAAAAGTTATGGTATCCGCAAATTAAAATTCGCGGATGGGTTGAAAGGGCGGCGCGCCGAGGTCGTCGCGCCCTACGCTTTTGCAGGGGGAGGGTCGATGGGGGCGTCGACCCCTACAAAATAAATACAAATAGGATAATGTGGGATAAATATTACAACTCGTTGTCACTCTACGCCGCGGTAGAAGAGCCCGCGGGTAAAATCGTCTGGGGTCCAATCGCCGCCGTTTTGGTAGCGGCGGAGGATGGAAACGCACTCGGCCGGCGTTTCGGTGGTAAAGCGCAGGCGGGCATAGGAGAGGCCAATGGTACGGTACTCGGATTTATCCGCCAGGAACAACGGCTTGGCGTTTTGAATTTCGTTCCGGCAGCCGTAGGCGCACAGTACCGGAAACTGCGCGCCGGTGCGATCGGTCAGAACGCTGCCGTTGCCATGGGAACAGCCGACGGTGTTCCTGGTGACGCAGTTTTCGGTGATCATCAGTGGCAGTCTGCCATAGACGATGGCCTCGCAGGGCAGAAACTTTTGCAGGTCCCCGATCTGCTGGTGGCGCAGCTCAAAAGACACCGTGGCGCTGCAGAGGCCCTGCTGACGCAGGAAGTCCAGCGCCCGGGAATTGGTGACGTTCAGGGAGAAATCGCCCCGTTTTTGAAGAGGGAGTCCCTCCACAATGGGCAGGTGGCCCAGATTGCCGATGGTAACGGCGGCAAGGTTGGGGGTAGACTGTAAGATAGTGCGAAATTTTTCCTCGTCCTGGGTGCGAAAGATCCGGGGCAGTACCGCGCAGAACTTCTGCCCGGGGTAGCGCTGCAAGTCCAGTTTATCCAGCAGGGTAAGGGGAATATACACGATTTCGGGTCGGCAGGCCACCAACTGGTCAGTGAGCTGGTCGGGTTGGGCGATGGATACGGTGAATTGCGGCGTTTTTGGAGCGCATTCCGGTTCGGGCAGAGGACTTTCCGGCAGACTGCGGCGTTTCGGCAGAGCCGTCATCTGGCTCTCCAACTGTTCCAGAGCCTCCCGTCGCAGAGCATTGACGGCGCTGGCCGGGAGCATCAGCCCCTCATTCAAGTCAATTTTCACAGCTTCGGCGGTAAACACCGTGCCGCCGGTTTTGGAAAGGCGGGCGCGGAGCTCCTCCACCGTCAAGGAACGATTGCGGGCAACTTCGGGGACGGCCCCGCTGACAGTTGCGGTAAAGTTCGCCGTTTTCGCGGTAAGCACGGCGGGCTTGTCACGCTGAACAGCCAGGTGCATGGAGACGGAAGTGGTGCGGTGTTCGCTGCTTTCGTACTCCCGGCGCAGGTCTGCGAACCAGTCCTCCGGCCAGCGGGCGTCCTCTGGGCGGGTGCCGAACATTTCGGCGCCGGGTTTTCCGTTCCAATACCCGTCGGTGAAGCCGTCGCGGCTGAATGCCAGGGCCAGAAGGCGCTGTTCCCGGGCGGTGGGGGTGCGTTTTTCGTCCAGCAGCCGGCGATAGATGCCGGTGATGGCGGCCACGTATTCCGGGCGCTTCATGCGGCCCTCGATCTTCAGGCAGGCAACGCCCATCCTGTCCAGTTCGGCCAGATGGGCGGAGAGATTGGCGTCCTTCAGGCTCAGGGGATAGTCGCCCCGGCAAGGGGCGTTGACCCCGTAGGGCAGGCGGCAGGGCTGGGCACAGCGGCCCCGGTTGCCGCTTCTGCGCCCAATGAGGGCGGACATCTCGCATTGGCCGGAGTAGCACATACAAAGAGCCCCGTGGACGAACACCTCGATTTCGGCGTTACAGCCCCGGCAGATGGTTTCGATATCGTGCCGGGACAGCTCGCGGGCCAGAACAACGCGTTCCATCCCCAACGCTGCGGCGGTTTTGGCACCGCCCAGGGTGTGCAGGCTCATCTGGGTACTGGCGTGGAGCGGCAGGTCGGGGACGATCGCCCTCGCCAGGGCCAGAAGTCCCCAATCCTGCAATAAGACGGCATCTACACCCATGTCATTGGCTTTTCGCAGGGCGTCGATGGCGGCAGGCAGCTCCCGGTCCGTCACCAGCGTGTTCAGGGTCAGAAAGACCTTGACATGGCGCAAATGGCAATAAGAAATCGCCGATGCAAACTCGTCATCGGTAAAATTACGGGCACTCTGCCGGGCGTTGAACGTACCGAAGCCCATATAGACGGCATCCGCGCCGGACTGGACCGCGGCAACAAGCGCGTCCCAGGAGCCGGCGGGACTTAAAAGCTCAGTCATCAGCGGCGGCCATTATTCTGCTGATACTTGAACAGCTGGCGCTTCAGCTCACTGACCTCGTTCTTCGCGGCACTGGCCTCGTCCAGGTAGCTCTTGAGCTGACGACGCAGATTTTCCGTGCCCTCCTGGGCCTTGCACAGCTCATCTGCCAGATTGACGGCGGCCAAAACGGCGGCGTCGTTGCGGCTGACGCGGGCCTCGTCCATCAGGCCCCGCATTTTCCCGTCCACCATGGAGCCGATCTTCTCCATGTAGGCGGGGCTTTCCTCTGCCACCAGCGTGTAGTCCTCGCCGCAGATGTTCATGGTAACACGATTTGCCATTTGTTTTTCCTCCTGTCGGTAAAAATGGGGGGTGCACAGATGTTTATACAGAATTTATTATAGCACAAAGGAAAAATGTCGTAAAGAGTTTCCCTGTGCATTTTTCGCGGGAGTTTTTCCGAAAAAGCGAAATCTCCACTTTACGAAAGAGGGGTTTTCGTGTAGAATGAGGAATGCGATAAAAAATGGGGGAGGTGTGCAGATGGCGGGATATATTCTCCGGGGCGAGGAAAAAAGCGTGGTGCTCAAGGCATCCGACGTGGAAAAGCTCCTAAGCAGCGGTAATGGCGACGCGGCCCTTCTGTACCTGGCGCTGATGCACACCAATGGCGGGATCACCGTCCGGGAGCTGACGGGGAAGCTGCATCTTTCGGAGCTGCGGCTGAGTGGGGCGGAAAATGCCCTGCGGGAGCTGGGGCTTCTGGCGGGAGAGAGAAAAGCGGAACAGCCCACCGTTTCGGAGCGCACAGCCTATACCGCCGAGGAATTGGCGGAACTGCTGGAAAACAAGGAATACGCTCTGCTGCGGCAGTCCGTGGCGGAGAAGCTGGGCAAACATCTGAGTCTGAACGATGACCAGATCCTGGCGGGACTTTACTACGACCTGGGATTTCCGGCAGACGTGTTATATCTGCTGGTGAGCCATTGCGTGGAGTGTGCCGAGCGGCGGTATGGGTCCATGCGCCGCCCCACAGTGCGGCAGATCGAAAAAGAGGGCTACTACTGGCAGCGCCTGGGCATCTGCGATCAGGAGAGTGCGGCCCGGTATCTCAAGGACTACGCCCGCAAGATCGAGGGTGTGGGCGCCTATATGCGCGTCCTACAGCTGGGAGACCGCTTGCCGGTGGAGAGCGAGCAGCGCTACATATTGGACTGGATGGAAAAGGGCTTTACGCCGGAGACGGTGGCTCTTGCCTATGACCGTACCGTTTTGCGGAAGCAGACCCTGGACTGGCGGTACTTAAACGGCATCCTGCGCCGGTGGCATGAGGCGGGCTGGCATACGGTGTCCGACGTGGAGCAGGGAGAAAAGAAAAAGGGTGTGGCAGCAAAGCCCGCGGCAAAATCCGACAACAGTTGGATGCGATCCTATACGAAGAGGTGACGGGTCATGGCAGTTGACGGCAAGATCATGCGGCGCGCGATGGCGCGTTGGCAGCAGGAAAAACAGCGTCATGCAGACGAGATACAGCAGCGCAAGCGGCAGCTTTACGCCAGGGAGCCCCGGCTGTGGCAGATCGAAACGGAATTGAGTGCCACCATGTCCCGGCTTATCACCGGCGCACTCTCCGACGGCAGCGATCCGCTGCCCGCCATCCGCGTGCTGCGGGACGAGAACATGGATCTGCAGCGGGAGCGGGCGGAGCTTTTGGCGGCCAACGGTTATCCCATGGACTATTTAGAGGACAAGCCGTTGTGCGATAAATGCGGAGACACAGGATTTATCAAAGGCGTTCTTTGCGAATGTCTGGGGAGTTACTGCGCCCAAGAGCAGATCCGGGAATTGAGCAAGATGCTGGATCTGGGCACCCAGAGCTTCGAGACCTTTGAGTTCAACTGGTACGACGGCGCCATCAGCTCTGAGATCGGCATTTCCAGCCGGGAGCAGATGGAGGAGAACTTTGATGCCTGTCGGGATTACGCCAACCAGTTTGGTCAGCGCAGCGATAATCTGCTGCTTTGCGGTGAGCCGGGACTGGGCAAGACCTTTTTGTCGGCGTGTATCGCCCGGGTGGTGAGCCAGAGCGGTTACAGCGTGGTGTATGACACGGCGGGGCATATCTTCTCCCAGCTGGAGGCGGTGAAGTTCAACCGGGAGGACGCGGAAAAAAACGATGACGCCATGCGCTATGAGAACTGTGACCTGCTGATCATTGATGATCTGGGGACCGAGATGCTGACGGCATTCGTGCAGAGCGCGCTGTATCAGCTGGTGAACGGGCGACTGCTGCAGGGGAAGAAAACGGTGATCTCCACCAACCTCAATCCGGAAGAGCTGGGCAGTCGATACGGCGGCGCCCTTCGGTCCCGGCTGGAGGGGGAATACCGCATTTTGCCCTTCTTCGGCGAGGATATTCGGAGGCTGAAGCGACAGAGAGGACTGTAAGAAAGAGAGAAGTGGCACCCGAAAGGGGTGTCACTTTTTTTGTTCCAGAGCCAAAAGTGCCTGCTTGACGGCAAGGCCGCCGGCATAACCGGTCAGCGAGCCGCTTTTACCCACCACCCGATGACAGGGAATGACAATAGCGATAGGGTTTGCATGGTTGGCCATGCCCACGGCCCGGCAGGCCTTGGGCCTTTCAATGGCGGCGGCAATTTCGCCGTAGGTACGGGTCTGGCCGTAGGGAATGGTGCGAAGCGCCTGCCACACCGCCAGTTGGAACGGCGTGCCCTTGGGCGCAAGGGGCAGATCAAAGTCTTGCCGCATACCGGCAAAATAGGCGGTAAGCTGGCGCTGCACTTCCTGCAAAAGGGGCGTTGGGGGCGGCGTTTCCTCTTTGCCGCCGAACCACAGAGAGGTGATGACGCCGTTTTCCTCGACGGCGGTAAGGAAACCGACAGGACTGGGCATGGTAAATTGCGGCATAGAATACCTCCCAAAACGCTTTTACGGCTATTTTACCACGAATTCCCCCTCTGCGCCAGATTTTTTCGATTTCCCGACGGGCTTTGGCAAATTTTGCGCGGGAAATGGCGTAAGCTGAGGACAAAGGGAGGGAATATCGTGAAAAAAAAGTCGGAATTTTACTCCAATCGGGTTCAATACCTGCCCGTGGAGCGCATTACACCCAATCCCCAGCAGCCCCGGCGGGAGTTTTCACCCGAGGGCTTGCAGGAGCTGGCCCGGAGCATTGCCGTTTACGGCATTTTACAGCCGCTGACCGTGCGAAAAAAGGAAAGTGAGTACCAGCTGGTGGCCGGAGAACGTCGGTTGCGGGCGGCAAAATTGGCGGGACTGAAGCAGGTGCCCTGCCTGATCGCCCAGGTGGAGGAACGGGACGCGGGACTTCTGGCGCTGATCGAAAATCTCCAGCGGCGGGATCTGAATTGCTTTGAGGAGGCGGAGGCTATAGCCGGCCTTTTGCGGCGGTATGGCCTTTCTCAGGAGCAGGCGGCCCAAAAGCTGGGCAAATCTCAGAGCGCGGTGGCGAACAAACTGCGGCTTTTACGGCTGCCGGAGGATATTCGCGCAGAGATCCTGAAAAACAATCTGACCGAGCGCCACGGACGGGTGCTTTTGCGCTTAGATGACGCGGAAAGCCAGCGAGACGCGCTTCACCTGATGGTGCAGCGGCAGTTGAACGTGGCCCAGAGCGAGGCGCTGGTGGAGAAGCTCCTGGAGAAAAAGCAGGTGACACCGCCGCCGAAACGGGTCAATTACATCATCAAAGACGTGCGGATTTTTCTCAACAGCATCGACCGGTCCTTACAGATCATGCGGCGCTCCGGCGTGGCGGCAAAGATGGGACGGGAGGACACGGACGAAAATATTATTCTGACCATTCAAATTCCAAAGGCACCGGCCATAAAATAGAGGTGTACATTTTCCGGAAAGCGGTGTATACTGTGTAATCGGAGCTACTACTCCGATTATCGGTAAAAGGAGGGGCAGATATGCAGGAAGAACAACTGCCCTTGGAAGGATCTGGGGGGACAGAAGCGACCCGTTTGGAAAAACGCCAACACAAAAAATTGCCCGTCCTTGCCGTTCTCGGCATTGTGGCAGGTGCAGTGGTGCTGTGCTGCGGGGCGATCTGCACTGTGGCGGCCCTGCGCCAGACGGTATATCCCAACACCACGGTTTTGGGCGTGGATATGAGCGGGCTTACCGTGGAGGAAGCGGCGGATAAATGGGAAAAGGAGAGCGCAAAGAGCTGTGAAGCGACGAAGATCGTGTTGATAACGGAGGACAGCCGGGAGTTGACCGCGTGCAGTCTTGCCGAGCTGGGCGTCTCCGTATCGGCAGAAGAGGCATCCCGTGCCGCCTACGCCGCAGGTCGGCAGGGGAATTTCCTGACCAACGGATATTTCTTCGTGCGAAGTTGGTTTACCCCTGCGGCGGCATATCCCCGGGTATCGGTGGACCAAACCGTACTGAAAGAAGCGGCAGGGGCTATTGTTGCCACCGTGGAGAATACGGCGGTAGAGGGAAAGTATGAGCTGTTGCCGGAGGGTGCACAGGGGGCGGGATTATACTTGACCCGACCGAAAGCCGGTCAGCGGATCGACGGCGCAAAGCTGCTGTCGGGACTGGACAGCGCGTTGAAAGGCGGTCAGGATGCCGTGGTGTGCCACTTTGAGACTGTGACGCCGGAGCCATTGGATATTGATGCCATTTACAGGGAATTACAGGGTGAGAAAGCGGAAGCCCGCTATGACCGGAAAACCGAAAACATCACGCCGTCCCGGGTGGGCGTAACCTTTGACGTGGAAACGGTAAAGGCGCAGCTCAGCACCGCCCGGGAGGGGGAAACGGTACTGGCTGACGCGGAGGTGGTTTTCCCGACGGTGACCACCGAGATGCTGGAGGAGGGGCTGTTTCGTGACGTGCTGGGTACCTATACCACCAAGGTCACCGGCACATCCAGCCGCATTCACAATGTTTATCTGGCGGCGCAGCAGATCAACGGACATATCTACAACCCCGGTGAGGAGTTCTGGTATAACGCCACCGTGGGACAGCGCACCGAGGCCAGAGGCTTCGGCCCTGCTCCGGCCTATTCCGGGGGCAAAACCATCGACAGCATCGGCGGCGGAATCTGTCAGGTGTCATCCACCCTCTATTACGCGGCGCTTTTGGCAAATATGAAGATCGTGATGCGCTACTGCCATCAATTTGTCCCCGGCTACATCACCTGGGGCTGTGACGCCACGGTGAGCTGGGGCGGCTGTGACTTTGCGTTCCGCAACAACAGCGATTACCCCATCCAGATCGTCACCGACTGGAAGGACAACGAGCTGACCGTGACCATTCTCGGCACCAAGGTGGACGACACCTATGTGGAGATGACCAATGCGGTGCTGTCCTCCACCCCGTGGCAGACCGTGTACGAGGTCAACGACGAGCTGCCGCCCGGTTCTGCTCCCGTGGAGGTACAGACGCCCTATACCGGATATCTGGTCAAGACTTACCGCAACGTCTATGCCGGCGACGGGACGCTGATTTCCAGCACCTTTGAGGCCAGCAGCGACTACGAAAAGCGGGACCGCGTGTATCAGGTGGATCGCCAGACCTACAATCAGATGATGTTCGGCGGGGAGTTTGCAGACCCAGCCGCATAAAAAAGAGAGCCGCGAGGCTCTCTTTTTTGCGTGTAGGGGCGGACGACGCTGTTCGCCCTTTTGCGGCGCGCCGAGGTCGTCGCGCCCTACGAATTTAAGGAGAATTTTACCGGCACAAGAAGCTGAACCAGCCCTCGCTATCGTTGATTTCCACGATCTCCCACCCGGCGGCGGTCAGCGCGTCCTGCACTTCGGCGGCGCGGTCGTCGATGATGCCGGAGGTCAGGAAGAGACCGCCCGGTTTCAGGAACGGACGCACCTGTGGGGCAAGGCTGATGATCACATCCGCCACGATATTGGCGCAGATGATGTCGTACCCTGTGCCGAATTCGGACTGCAGTGCCTTATCCCGGGTCACGTCGCCCCAGCGCACGGTGTAGCGGTCTTTGCCAATGCCGTTGAGGGCGGCGTTTTCGTACGCTACGTCTACGCACTTGTCGTCGATGTCGCAGGCAAAGGCCTCCTTTGCGCCAAGACGCAAAGCGGCGATGGATAGAATACCGCTGCCACAGCCCAGGTCCAGCACTTTTTCGCCGCCGTGAATATGGGCGTCCAGGGCGGTCAGGCACAAGCGGGTGGTGGCGTGGCTGCCGGTGCCGAAGGTCAGGCCGGGGTTTAGAATCAGGGGAATGCGGTCGGGATCGTTGGCGGTTTCCCACTGTGGGATCACCAGCAGATGCTCTCCGATCTCCATGGGCTTATAAAACGTCTTCCAGTTGTTCTCCCAGTCCGCGTCCGCCACGTTGTTCATCATCAAAAGCAGGGGCGCGTACTCGCCGTGGGCGGTTTTCAGCGCGGCAAGGGCGATACGCACCTGTGCCAGTGTGTTATAGCCGTCGGGGGTGTTCTCCAGATAGAATGTCACCCGGCACACGCCCTTTTTCTCCTGCATCAGCGCGTCGTCCACGTAGTCCCAGTACTGGTGGTTGTTCTCCAGAAAGTCGTGGAATTCTCCCTCGTCGTCGATGATGACGCCGGTGACGCCCTGCTTCTCCAGCAGCTCCGTCACGGGCTCGATGCCCTGGGGAGTGGTATCTATTGTCAGCTCCAGCCATTCCATAGCGGTTTCCTCCTTGTTATTTGCCCACGCAGAAGCGGGAGAAGATGGTGGCCACCAGATCCTCCCGGACGGACTTACCGTTCAGCTCGCCCAGGGCTTGCAGGGCATTTTCTGCGTCGGTTAACACCACGTCGGGGGTCATGCCGATGCGAAGACTTGCTCTTGCCGCTTTCACGGCGGTCAAGGCGCGGCTGACGGCGTCCGCCTGCCGTGCGTTGGTCAAAAGCTCTCCGTGGGCGGTCTCGCCCATGGGATAGAACGCTTCTATGGCATCGCTCAACGCGGCAATTCCCTCGCCGGTGCGTGCGCTGACGGAGAGAACGTTGTCAAAACGGTCGGCAAGAACGCCGATGTCCAGTTTCCGGGGCAGATCGGACTTGTTCACCACCACCTGCAAGTGCTGCACGGTTTTGGCGACGGCGATGGCCTCCTCGTCCTCGGCGGTCAAAGGTGCGGAGCCGTCCAATACCAGCAAACACAGACTGGCTTTGGCCGCAGCGGCCTTGGCGCGGTCCACGCCCATGGCCTCCACCGTATCGGCAGCATTTCGGATACCGGCGGTATCGGTGAGCCGCAGCAATACGTGTCCCACCCGCACGCTCTCCTCCACCGTATCCCGAGTGGTGCCGGGAACGTCGGTGACGATGGCACGGTCGTAACCCACCAGGGCGTTCAAAAGGGAGGACTTGCCCGCGTTGGGTTTGCCCAGAAGTACCGTGGGCACACCGTTTTTGAGAAGTGCACCCCGGCTGAACGTGGCAAGCAGCTCCTCCAGCTTGTTTTCGCTGCGGCGGAGGGTATCCAGCATCTCCTGCCGCTGTACGTCCTCGATGTCCTCGTCGGGATAGTCCACCACAGCGTAAAAGCGGCTGACGATGGCCATGATGCCGTCGTAAATCTCGTCCACGCTGCGGCTTAAAGTGCCGCTCAGCTGTCCCACCGCATTTTTCGCGGCCTCGGCAGTCTCCGCGTCGATCAGGTCGATGACCGACTCCGCCTGAATGAGATCCATCTGCCCGTTCAGAAAGGCGCGTTTGGTGAACTCGCCGCCGGTGGCCTGCCTTGCACCATTGGCAAAGAGAGCGGCAAGGCCCTCATTCAGCACGATGGGGGAGCCGTGGCAGTGGATCTCGGCGCAGTCCTCCCCGGTGTAGCTGTGGGGGGCAGGAAAGCGGACGCACAAAACGTGGTCGATGACCTGCCCGTCCTTGTTCAGCAGCTCGCCGTATACCATTTTGCGGGGCTCGATACGCCCCCTGGGACGGAACACCCTGTCCAGAATGGCAAAGGTCTCGCTTCCGCTGAGACGCAGAATGCCGATGGCGCAGGGGACCTGCGGCGTGGCGATGGCGGCGATGGTATCCATAGACGGGCTCCTCTCGGTGATTTGGGAATATTATACCATGACAGCGCAAAAAAATCCACCCGGGGGGTGGATTTTTTTATTATCAATTCTCAGCCGATGGTCTCGCCATTGGCTTCTTTTTCGGCGATCTCCTTCATGGCGTCCTTGTGGGAGAGGTTCCAGCGGCCCTTCTCGTCGATCTCCATAAACTTGACCCACATCATGTCGCCCACCTTGCAGGCGTCCTCCACCTTCTCAATGCGGTGGTCGGACAGCTTGGAGATGTGCACCAGACCGTCCTTGCCCGGTGCGATCTCCACGAAAGCGCCGAAGGTCAGGATGGACTTGACCCGGCCGTAGTACAGCTTACCCACCTCGGGAACGAACACGATATCGTCGATGAATTTCTTGGCCATGTCGCAGGCGGCGGCATCGGGGGAGGCGATGTGGATGGTGCCGTCGTCGTCGATGTCCACCTTGGCGCCGGACTCGGCAACGATCTTCTGGATCACGCTGCCGCCCTTGCCGATGACCTCACGGATCCGGTCGGGGTCGATGTGCATGGTGATCATCTTGGGGGCATACTTGCTGACCTCGGGACGCGGCTGGTCAATGACAGGCAGCATGACCTGATCCAAAATCTGAATACGGGCATCGTAGGTGATGTCCAGCGCATTCTCGATGATCTCCATGGTCAGACCGTCGTTCTTCAGATCCATCTGGATGGCGGTAATGCCCTTCTTGGTACCGGCCACCTTGAAGTCCATCTCACCGTGGAAGTCCTCCACGCCCTGAATGTCGATGAAGGTGGTGAAAGAGCCGTCGTCGTCCTGAATGAGGCCGCAGGAAATACCGGCAACGGGTGCCTTGATGGGCACGCCGGCGTCCATCAGCGCCAGAGTCGAGCCGCAGATAGAGCCCTGAGAGGTGGAGCCGTTGGAGGAGACCACCTCGGACACCACGCGGATGGCGTAGGGGAACTCCTCCACGGAGGGGATCACGGGCAGCAGAGCCCGCTCTGCCAAAGCGCCGTGGCCGATCTCCCGGCGTCCGGGGCTGCGGGCAGCCTTGGCCTCACCCACGGAGTAGCCGGGGAAATTGTAGTGGTGCATATAGCGTTTCTCGGTCTCTTCCCAGATGGTGTCCAGCTTCTGATTGGCGGACAGGGTGTCCAGCGTACAGACGGAGAGAACCTGGGTCTGACCGCGGGTAAAGAGACCGGAGCCGTGGACCCGGGGCAGAACCGCCACTTCGGCATCCAGAGGACGGATCTCATTGCGCTGGCGGCCGTCGACGCGGTGACCCTGCAAGAGCCATGCCTTGACGATCTTCTTCTGGAACTTGTAGGTGATCTCGTCGAGGTACTGGTCCATGTTGGGGAACTCGTCGAGGTACTTTTCGTGCCAGTGCTCGATCATCTCGTTCCAGCGGGCCTCGCGGACGTTCTTGTCGTCGGTGTCCATGGCGGCCTTGGCCTCGTCCATGAAGTCGGCCACAATGGTGTCAAACAGCGCCTGATCGAAGTCGGCATGGGGATACTCAAACTTGGACTTGCCGACCTCGGAGACCATCTGATTGATGAGAGCGACCTGCTTCTGGTTCTCCTCGTGGGCCATCTTGATAGCGGCGAACATCATATCGTTGGGCACTTCGTTGGCGCCCGCCTCGATCATGACCACCTTTTTGCCGGTGGACACCACGGTCACGTCCAGATCAGAGACCTTGCGCTGCTCGGCATCGGGGTTGATGACCAGATTGCCGTCCACCAGACCCATCTTCACGGCGCCCACAGGGCCGTTCCAGGGAATGTCGGAGATGGCCAGAGCGGCAGAGGTGCCGATCAGGGCGGCGATCTCGGGGGAGCAGTCATGGTCCACAGCCATAACGGTGCACATCACCGCCACGTCGTTGCGGAAATCGTAGGGAAACAGGGGGCGGATGGGGCGGTCGATGACGCGGCTGGTCAGGATGCCCTTTTCGCCGGGACGGCCCTCGCGGCGGTTGAAGCTGCCGGGGATACGGCCCACGGAGTACAGCTTTTCCTCGAAGTCCACGCTCAGGGGGAAGAAGTCCACGCCGTCACGGGGACGGGGAGCGGCGGTGACGGTGCAGAGTACCCGGGTGTCGCCGTAGCCCACCATTACGGCGGCGTTGGCCAGCTCGGCCAGCTTGCCGACCTCCAGAGTCAGCGGGCGGCCTGCCAGATCCATGGAATACTTGTGGTAGCCGGGGAACTGGCGCTTGGTGATAATAGTAGACATGGTTTTTCTCCTTTTCATAATTTTGCGGAGAGCCGAACCATTTAGCACTTGAAAACAGAGGGGAAAGGGTCTTTT
>R20__coassemble_525_pt1 | contig 27587 bp, 20 predicted proteins | sample R20__metabat2_high_PE_008 | metagenome-assembled genome bin R20 | reverse complement strand
AGGTGGTGCTGGCCAATGAGGAAGTGGTCAACGGCGTGTGCGAGCGCTGCGGCGGCGAGGTGGTGCAGAAGGAAAAGAGCCAGTGGATGCTGCGGATCACCAAGTACGCCCAGCGGCTGATCGACGATCTGGACGATCTGGACTACATTGAGCGCGTGAAGATCCAGCAGAAGAACTGGATCGGACGCTCCACCGGCGCGGAAGTGGACTTCGGTACTACCGCCGGGGACAAGCTGACCGTCTTTACAACCAGATGCGATACGCTGTTCGGCGTGACCTACATGGTATTGTCCCCCGAGCACCCCTATGTGAAGAAGTGGAAGGACAAGATCACCAACTGGGACGAGGTGGCTGCCTACGTGGAGGCTGCCGCCAAGAAGTCCGACTTTGAGCGCGCCGAGCTGAACAAGGAGAAGACCGGCGTACAGCTCAAGGGCATTATGGCGGTCAACCCCGTCAATGGGCAGGAAATTCCCATCTTTATTTCCGACTACGTTCTGGTGACCTACGGTACCGGCGCCATCATGGCCGTGCCGGCCCACGACCAGCGCGACTGGGAGTTCGCCAAGGTGTTCGGCTGCCCCATCATCGAGGTGGTCAAGGGCGGCGACGTGACCAAGGAGGCCTACACCCTCAAGGGAGAAGAGGGTATCATGGTGAACTCCGGCTTCCTGAATGGTATGACCGTGAAGGACGCTATTCCCGCCATGAAGAAGTGGCTGACGGAGAAGGGCGTGGGTCAGGAGAAGGTCAACTACAAGCTGCGTGACTGGGTGTTCTCCCGCCAGCGCTACTGGGGCGAGCCCATCCCACTGGTGAACTGCGAGAAGTGCGGTTGGGTCGCCATTCCCGAGAGCGAGCTGCCCTTGACACTGCCCCAGGTGGAAGCATACGAGCCTACCGACGACGGCGAGAGCCCCCTGGCCCGCATGACCGACTGGGTCAACACTACCTGCCCCTGCTGCGGCGGTCCCGCCAAGCGGGAGACCGACACCATGCCCAACTGGGCGGGTTCGAGCTGGTATTTCTTGAGGTACTGCGATCCCCACAATGACAAGGAATTCGCGTCGATGGATGCACTGAAGTACTGGGGCCCGGTGGACTGGTACAACGGCGGCATGGAGCACACCACGCTGCATCTGCTGTACTCCCGGTTCTGGCACAAGTTCCTGTATGACATCGGCGTGGTGCCTACCAAGGAGCCCTATGCCAAGCGTACCAGCCACGGCATGATCCTGGGTGAGGGCGGCGAGAAGATGTCCAAGTCCCGGGGCAACGTGATCAACCCCAACGACATTGTTGCCCAGTACGGCGCGGACACTATGCGTCTGCACATCATGTTCATCGGTGACTTTGAAAAGGCGGTGAGCTGGTCGAATGAGGCGGTGAAGGGCAGTAAGCGCTTCCTGGACCGCTGCTTCAATTTGCAGGAGATGGCGACGGACGAGGAGGGACTTTCCAAGAAGAACACCTCTATCATCCACAAGACCATCAAGAAGGTCACGAGCGACATCGACGAGCTGAAGATGAACACCGCCATCGCGGCGCTGATGACCATGGTGAACGATTTCTATGCCAACGGTGTGAGCAAGGGCGACGTGGAGGTGCTGATCAAGCTGCTGAGCCCGTTTGTGCCGCACATGGCCGAGGAGATGTGGGAGAACATGGGCTTTGCCGCCAAGTACGGCAAGATGGCCATGCAGATGGATTGGCCCAAGTACGACGAGAGCAAGACCGTGGACGCCGAAGTGGAGATGGCGGTACAGGTGAACGGCAAGCTCAAGGGTACCGTGGTCGTTCCCACCGATAGCGACGAGGCCACCGTCAAGGCGGCGGCGCTGGCGCTGGACAAGGTGAGCAAGGCCGTGGAGAGCATGGAGATCGTGAAGGTCATCCACGTGAAGAATAAGCTGATGAACCTGATCGTGAAGCCGGCGAAGTAATTATAAAAAGGAGGGGTTCGGACGAATCCCTCCTTTTTTCATGGAAAAATACAAAAATAATGCTTGACAAGTTTTTTTTGTATCTGTATAATATCCCCTGTTAAGTCATGTTTTGTGACTTCTTCAAGAGTACCTGCGGAATGAGCCCGGGTATATCGGAGGGAGGGAAAATATAAATGTCCGAAGTTCACGTCAAGGAAGGCGAGTCCCTGGACAGCGCTCTGAAGCGTTTCAAGAGAAGCTGCGCCAAGGCCGGTATCGTAGCCGAAGTTCGCCGCCGCGAGTGCTATGAGAGCCCCAGCGTCAAGCGCCGCAAGAAATCCGAGGCTGCTCGTAAGAACCGCAACAAGCGTTATTATTGATGCAGAAAAATCACACCCGCGAGGGTGTGATTTTTTTATGCTGAATGCAGAATGCTAAATGCAAAATAAGGGTATCCGCGAATGGGATACGAAACAAGGGCCGATGCGGTCATCGGCCCCTACAGAGATGCGAGAACGTTTTCGGGCGACCGCAAGGGTCGCCCCTACGGAGAACGGATTGCCACACCAGTGTGCGCACTGCCTTCGTAATGACAAAGAAACGGGTCGATGTGGGCATCGACCCCTACGAAAAGGGAATGCGTATTTTTTGTTTGTAATTCCACAAAAAGGTGATATACTGTTTTCGATAAAACGAGAGGAGGTGCGGCGATGAGGCGGATTTCTTTGCGCCCGGATCGGGTGTTTCAACTATATACTGAGGTGACGCCGCAGCTCCTGCAAAGCCGGGGGATCAAGCTGCTGCTGTGCGATCTGGACTACACCATCGCCGCCAAACGTACCCCCCTGCCGGACGAAACGGTGCGGGAGTGGTTTCGGGAGATGGACAAGGCGGGTATCCATATCGTCATCATCTCCAACAACCGACATCCCAAGCGGGTGCTGACCTACTGCCGCGAGTTGGGCGTGGAGTACATCGGCAGAGCGCAGAAACCCCGTCGGCGAGGGTTCAAAGAGGCCATGGAGATGGTGCAGGTGACGCGGCGGGAGACTGCCATGCTGGGGGACAAGCTGCTGACGGATATGCTGGGTGCCAACCGGATGGGCATCTGGGCGCTGATGGTGGAGCCCAAGGACGGACCGGTGGGGGCATGGAACCACGTGCTGCATCTGCTGCAAAGGCCGTTCAAGTATTTCCGGAGGGAAAAAGGGGAGGTATTTTGAGTGAAAAAGAAGATGGCAACGGTGCTTTGCCTTGCGCTTGTATTCTTGTTAGCTGCCTGCGCTTCTGATGTAAAAACATTTGAGATAAAAGGAGCAGAAAAACTGATCGTAACCTCCGGAGAGACCGGCAAAAGCATTGAAATTACAAACGCAGACGATATGAAATATATTACGGACAATATCAATGCCTTAGAGTATTCAAAGTGTGAAAAAGTAAATAGCGATGGTTGGAGCTATTCTCTGCAATGGTTGGACAAGAGCGGAAAAACGATGGAAAATCTGACTCTTTTAGGAGATGGATATACGGTCATCTATGACGGTCATTACTATCATGGTATGCAGATTGACTATGAGATTGATTTAGCATTTTTGGATAATCAGTTTACAGAGTAAGGTCAGTTAGATAGATTTCGGTTTGCCGAATGTGAAAGAGCAGATTTTGCTGACGATGGGAAGCCGGCGGGATCAGGGCGTTTTGCGGGCGACCGCAAGGGTCGCCCCTACGGGGGAGGATATGCAGGCGACCGCAAGGGTCCTTGCCCTCGTTGTTGCCAACAACTCCCGCTCGCTGTCGCTTGCGCTCGTTGGGCAACTGCCTTGCGGCGGGTAAAAACGTGTCACCGGTACGTTTTTATCCCGCACGCCCCTCAAGGGGAAGGCGCGGCGGGCTGAGGTCAGCCCGCCCTACGGGGGATGCGATATGGAGGGCGGACAGAGTCGTCCGCCCCTACGGGAGAATGCGGGCCGTCGAGGACGCCGGCTCCTACGGAGAACGGAGAAAATTGTGAATCATTTTGAGAAGATCATGGAAAATTTAGGAGAGCTGGACGGGGTGCTTTTGACCTCCGAGGCCAACGGGTTTTATGCCACGGGATTTGCCGGAGAGGGCATGACGCTGGTGACGAAAAAAGGTTGCTGGTATTTTACCGACTCACGTTATACAGAAGCGGCGGAAAAGGCGATACAGGGTGCGGTCGTGGAAGAAATCGGAAGACAGCGGCCGTTTTCCATGTGCGTCAACGAGGCGATGGAGAAAACCGGGGCAAAGGTGCTGGGGTTTGAGGACGCCGCCATGACCGTGGCGGAGCATCAGCGGTTTGCGCCCAAGCTGAAGGCGGAGCTGCGGGGGGCTTCGGACTTGCTGCTGAAGCTGCGGAGTCAGAAAGACGGGGAGGAGATCGAAGCGTTGATCGCCGCCCAGCGGATCGCGGAGCGGGCGCTGGAGCAGATCCTGACGGAGATACGCCCCGGGGTGACGGAGAAGGAGATCGCGGCGCGGCTGCAATATCTGATGCTGCGGTACGGCGCAGAGAAGATGTCCTTTGATCCCATTGTGGCCTCCGGCGCCAACGGCTCCATGCCCCATGCGGTGCCCACGGAGAAGAAGATACAGACCGGGGAGTTCGTGACCATGGACTTCGGGTGCATTTACCACGGGTATTGCAGCGATATGACGAGGACGGTGTGCGTGGGGCAGCCCACGGAGGAGATGCGGAAGGTATATGACACCGTGCTTCGCTCGCAGCTTGCCGGGATCGCGGCGGCAAAGGCGGGTGTGACGGGGAAAGATATCGACGGTGCGGCGCGGCGGGTGATTGCGGACGCGGGGTACGGCGAATATTTCGGGCACAGCTTCGGGCATGGGGTAGGGGTGGAAATCCATGAGTCCCCCAACGCAAGTCCTGCCAACGATGCGCCGATGCCGGTGGGAGCGGTGATCTCCGCAGAGCCGGGGATCTATCTGCCGGGGAAGTTCGGCGTGCGGATCGAGGATGTGTTGGTTTTGGAGGAGAGCGGCTGCCGGAACATCACAGAGGCAGGGAAAGACCTGCTGATCCTCTGATTTTTACAAAATTTGTGGTAAAACACTTGCCAAACCACACAATATCGTGTAAAATAATTGCGGCTATTTAGCTGACTATTTCAATTCGAGGGAATTGCTGAGTTCCCTCATCAATATGGGAGGACAAAACTATGGCAACTATTACCGCCGGTGATTTCAGAAACGGCAAGACCTTCGAGTATGAAGGCAAGATCATGCAGGTCGTGGAGTTCCAGCACGTGAAGCCCGGCAAGGGCGCTGCTTTCGTGCGTACCAAGATGAAGAACATCGTGACCGGCGGCGTGACCGAGACTTCTTTCAACCCCACCGCAAAGTTTGAGGAAGCCTTCATCGATCGCAAGGATATGGCTTACAGCTATGCCGACGGCGACCTGTATTATTTCATGGATCAGGAGACTTTCGATATGGTGCCTCTGGGCAAGGACCTGCTGCCCGACGGCTTCAAGTTCATCACCGAGAACACCGAGTGCAAGGTGCTTTCCTACAAGGGTAACGTGTTCGGCCTGGAGCTGCCCAACTTTATGGATCTGGAAGTCACCGAGACCGAGCCGGGTCTGGCCGGTAATACCGCCACCAACACGCTGAAGCCCGCTACGTTGGAGACCGGCGCTGAGGTGAAGGTGCCCCTGTTCATCAACATCGGCGACAAGGTGCAGATCGATACACGCACCGGTGAATATCTGGGTCGCGCCAAGTAAACATCTCGGCAAAATCTTTTCCGTCCGGTGTCGTTAAAATGGCTTGAAATATCTATATATTCCTGTGCCATTTTGCCTAACCGGACGAAAAATCTTTTACCGATCTGGATATCCTAATGTAAGTAAAGAATAACAATAACCTTTTTTGAAAGGAGCATGAACATGGAAATTTCTGAGAAGGTAGCTTATCTGAAGGGCCTGGCGGAAGGCTTGAAGCTGGACGAGGAGACCAAAGAGGGCAAGCTGATCGCCGCGATCATTGACGTTCTGGATGCTATGGCAGAGGAATTTGCCGATCTGGAGGACGAGATGATTGACTTGGAGGACGGTCTGGACGCGGTCAGCGATGATCTGAGCGATGTGGAGGAGACTCTGTACTTCGCTTTGGACGATGACGACGATGAGGACGACGACGAGGATGACGGCGATCTGTTTGTGACCACCTGCCCTTGCTGCGAAGAGGAAGTCGTGTTTGACGAGTCCGTGCTGGAGGATGGCGAAGTGATTTGCCCCAATTGCGGCGAAAAGCTGGAGTTTGATCTCAGCGATTTGGCAAACGCTACGGAAAATGACGAATAATTTACCAGAAAAGAAAGCCCGATGGGGCTTTCTTTTTTATGCGGAAGAGGGAACGGGATAGAGGTTGCATAATTGATTTTGTTATAGTATAATTTAGTTATTATGAATGAAAATTGACAAATGATTTTGCGGAAAGTGGAGAGCTATGAGAATAAAAATCAGCGCGGACAGCGCCTGTGACCTCTCACGGTCGCTGATCGAACAATATCAGATCGGGATCAGCCCGCTACATATCTGCATCGGCGAGGAGACTTATCTGGACACGGTGGAGATCGACCCGGATACCCTGTTTGAAAAGGTAGATGCAGGATTGCCTTATCACACCGCTGCCGTGAATGTGCAGGAATATCTGAATACCTTTGGCGCCTATTTGCAGGAGTACGATGCGGTGATCCATGTGACCATCGCCAGCGGAATGTCCTCCTGCTATCAAAATGCCTGTATTGCCGCTCGGGAGTTGGGGAATGTCTATGTGGTGGACAGTCAGAACCTCTCCTGCGGTATGGGACATCTGGTGCTGGATGCAGCCGAATTGGCAGCCCAGGGCATGGCGGCGGAGGATATCAAGCGAGAGTTGGACGTGCGGAAAGAGAAGCTGGATGTCAGCTTTGTCCTGGCAACGCTGGAGTATCTGCAAAAGGGCGGACGCTGCTCTTCCATTGTGGCACTGGGGGCAAATTTCCTGCATCTGCGGCCCTGCGTGCAGGTGCGCGAGGGAAAGATGCAGGTTGGCAAGAAGTTCCGCGGCAAGATGGACAAGTGCTATCTGGACTATATCCGCGAGGCACTTTCCGATCCGGAAACCGTTGACACGCGGCGCATCTTCATCACGGACTCCGGCCTGAGCGAGGAGGAGCGGCAGGCGCTGGAGGACGAGGTTCGTTCTATTTTACCCTTTGAGACCATCTACCATACCCAGGCCGGGTGCACGATCTCCGGCCATTGCGGTCCCCGTTGTATGGGTGTATTGTTCTATCGGAAGTGAAAACAGCACAAGAACAGAAAGATTTTGTGAGGTAGAATATGAAAACAGAAGAAAAGCTGAACATGACCATGCTCTGCGATTTTTATGAGCTGACGATGGCAAACGGCTATTTCAAAAACGGGTATAAGGATCGAATCTGCTACTTTGACGTGTTTTTCCGCAGAGTACCGGACGGCGGCGGCTTTGCCATTGCGGCGGGCTTGGAGCAGCTGATCGAGTATATCGAGAATTTGCATTTCAACGAGGAGGACATTGCCTATCTGCGGGGCAGAAATCTCTTTGATGAAGATTTTCTCAACTATTTAAAGAATTTCCACTTTACAGGTGATATCTATGCTATTCCGGAGGGAACACCTGTATTTCCCAGGGAACCGCTGGTGGTGGTGCGGGCGCCTGCCATTGAAGCGCAGCTGATCGAGACCTTTACGCTGCTGACCATTAACCACCAGAGCCTGATCGCTACCAAGGCCAACCGCATTTGCCGTGCCGCCCACGGCAGAACTGTGTTGGAGTTCGGTTCCCGTCGGGCGCAGGGAGTTGACGGCGCCATCGTCGGGGCGCGTGCTGCCTATATCGGTGGCTGCGCCGGTACCGCCTGCACCATCTCCGACGAGATCTACGGTGTGCCTGCCGGCGGCACCATGGCCCACTCCTGGGTGCAGATGTTTGACAGCGAATACGAGGCGTTCAAGACCTACTGCGAGACCTATCCCACCAACGCAACGCTTTTGGTGGATACCTATAACACACTGAAATCCGGTGTGCCCAATGCCATCCGTGTGTTCAACGAGGTGCTCAAGCCCAAGGGGATCACCAAGTGCGGTATTCGCCTGGACAGCGGCGACATCGCCTATCTGAGCCAGAAAGCCCGGAAGATGCTGGATGAGGCCGGATGGGAGACCTGCCAGATCACCGTCAGCAATTCTCTGGACGAGTATCTGATCCAGGATCTGCTGCTGCAGGGGGCGCAGATCGATCTGTTCGGTGTGGGTGAGCGGCTGATCACCGCCCGGTCTGAGCCGATTTTCGGCGGCGTCTACAAGCTGATGGCAGTGGAGAAGGAGAACGGGGAGATCGTGCCCAAGATCAAGGTCAGCGAGAACGTGGAGAAGATCACGGTGCCTCACTTCAAGAAGGTGTGGCGCTTCTACGGCAATGACACCGGCAAGGCGATCGCCGACTACATGACGGTCTATGATGAGACGGTGGATGACAGCGGCGATTTGGAGATCTTTGACCCGACGGCGACCTGGAAGAAGAAAACCGTGTACGATTTCCACGCCAGAGAACTGCTGGTGCCCATCTTCAAAGGCGGCAAGTGCGTCTACAAGAGCCCTGCGCTGCCGGAGATCAAGGCATATTGCGCGGAGCAGGTGGACACGCTGTGGGACGAAGTCAAGCGTTTCGACAACCCCCACAACTACTATGTGGACCTGAGCCAGAAGTTGTTCGATATCCAGCAGGAGCTGCTGCGAAAATCCCAGGAGTAAATGAAAGAATGCGGTGCTTGACAGCGCCGCATTTTTCTGCTATCATGAGCATACAAATCCAAGGGGCGCTGGCGTGAGCCGGCTGAGAGGTACCCTCGAACCTGATCCGGGTAATGCCGGCGTAGGAATGTGAGAAATAGTCGTGTTTTCCGCATTGCGCGCCGCGTGGCCCGCCATGCGGATTTTTTTATTGGGGAGGACGGAACCATGTCGCATCGAAAAGTACGGGCTTTGTGTGAAGGGGCAATACTGGTCGCGGCAGCACAGCTTTTGAGCTATCTGCGATTGTGGCGTATGCCATGGGGCGGCAGCGTGGTGCTGGCTATGGTGCCCATTGTGCTGTATGCCATCCGCTGGGGGCTTGTGCGCGGCGTATTTGCCGGCTTTGTCTTCGGCATTCTCCAATTCACACTGGACGGGGGCTTTGCCATCGGCTGGCAGAGTATTATCGGGGACTATCTGCTGGCCTACACCGCAGCGGGATTTGCCGGACTGTGCCGCGGGAAAAAGGGCGCAGCGTTTACCGGCACGCTGCTTGGCGGCGGTGTGCGGTTTCTGGTGCATTTTGTAGTGGGCGCTACCGTATGGGCGGCGTATATGCCGGAGGAGTTCTTCGGCATGACCATGACAAGCCCCTGGTTTTACTCGCTGCTGTACAATCTTGCCTATATGATCCCCAACATCGCGGTGACGATGTTGGCGTTTGCGGTGCTGTACCGCCCAATGGGAAAATATATACGGGCAGAGGATTTATAGAAAATTCCGGAACGCACGCCGTTCCGGAATTTTCATTGTGTAAAAAAAATATTTACGAATACAACATTCGGTAGTATAATGCAGAAAAGATAGAATGATTGTGAGGATATAGTCCATGGCAAAGAAAAATGCAGAAGGGACAGGATATCGTTCTTTTGCAGGAGTGAGTCTTTATGAGAGAAAAAATGCGCGCTATTGGGAAGTTGTAAGTCAGTGGTTTGCCATTATCATGCTGGCGGTTTTTCCGTTCCTGATGGACTCACAGAAATACTTGAACATAACGAAGAGCCGCTATGTCTGGTTCTGCGGGTTGACTTATGCCTATTTTGCGGGAATTTTGATTTTTGCCGTCGGATTCCTGCTGTATAAAAAAGAGCGGGAAAAGCGTTTAGGAGAGGGAATACAGAGACCGGATATCTCCCAATATTTGATGGCGGCTTATGTTCTATGGGCAGCAATATCGGCACTTGTTTCGCCCTATCGCGCGGATACGTGGATCGGGCAGGGACGCTATGAGGGATTGATGACGATCCTGCTCTACAGCCTGACGTTTATACTCCTATCGTTCTGGGGCGAATACACGAACAGGTATGTCTATGCCATGGGTATTATGGCGACCGTGATGAGCCTTTTGGGCATTCTCCAGCTTTTCGGCATGGATCCTTTTACTCCGGAGGGGTATACCATTTGGAGCGCGCGTTTTTTTGCCACTATCGGTAACGTGGACTGTGTCAGCGGTGTGGCGGCCGTTGTGATCCCGGCGCTGATTTGCGGTTTTGTGCTATTAGATGGGAAATGGCGCTATGTGTGCTTGAGCGGTTTCGTTCTTTATTTCTACTTACAGGTCTATGTGGATGTGGACAGCGGTAAGATCGGACTGGCAGCAGCGATGTTGGTGACGCTGCCGTTCCTTTTGGATCGCTGGAAACGGGCCATGCGTACAGTGCAGGCAGTTGGGGCGCTGCTGGTGGCTTACGGCATAGAGAAGCTGCTGCCGATTACCGAGGACGGTATTGGATTTGCTGCGGGGAAGGCGGCTCTTACGGCGTTGGCGCTGGGGATCGCACTGATTATATGTGGAATGCTCTTTGGAAAAAAGGAACACACCTTCCGTTTGCGTGAAAAGCAGATCCGCTGCATTGTGCTGATCGTATTGGCAGCAGCCGTTGTGGCGGCGCTGATATTCCTTTACGCTTACAGCGGAACGAATCGACTGTTGACCGAGATCGGTCAGGTTCTGCACGGTGAGCTGGCAGACGATGCCGGCAGTGGGCGTGGCATTGTGTGGAAGCTTTCACTGCGTTTTATTCGGGAAATGCCGATTTTCGGTTCCGGACCGGACACGTATATTTCCAGATCGATGCCCTATTATGAGTCGGGTGTATTAAATCAGGTATTTGACTTTGCCCATAACGATTTTCTGCAGGTCGGCGTCTGCCTGGGTTTGGGAGGCCTGGCGATTTATCTGGCGTGGATCGTTTCTATGGCAGTTCGTCTGCTGAAAAGGGCATCCGAAAATCCGCTGCTGCTGATTTTTGGGAGCGCCATGGTCGGTTATCTGGGGCACGTGTTCTTCAGCTTTTCCATCGCACTGGTCACACCGCTTTTCTGGGTCTTGGCAGGTCTGGGAAACAAGTGTCTGCGGCAGATGGCAGAGACGCAACATAAGATTGAGAAGTAATAATATTGTCTATGCAGGTATTGCACGGGCCTCGTGCAGTACCTGCATTTTCAGCGGAAAAATCTCCCGAAAAAAGCTTGACAAACGAAACAAAATCTGTATAATAAATAATGTTCGTCAGGAACATAGCGGGATTGTGTAAAGGTAGCACAGCGGACTCTGACTCCGTATGTGAGGGTTCGAATCCTTCTCCCGCTGCCAAATAAGTTGCCTGATTTGTCTACCAGACAGATCAGGCAATTTTCTTGCTTTTAGGGCTGAAATAGCCCGAAATACTGTTAAATCAGCGAAAACCGGCTCTGCCGTGGTCAATCAGACCGCAGCGGAGCCGGTTTTTTGTGTTTTTGAGGCTAAAAATCCACGCACCTTTTAGGGCTAATACACTGAGCAAAGTAGTCGGAAAAAGGCGGGGGTTGGTGGATTAGAACCATGAAACGCCCGGACGGTGGGAAGAAAAAGTATAACACTTCACGATATTGGCAAAGCAAAACCTTGTAATTTGACAAAAGCCGTGGTATACTTTTATTTGTATAATCATATCCAGACGGAGGCCAGCCATGCCGGACGAAAACCATCAGAAAATCAAGCTCCTGAAAATCATGGAGATTTTGCGCCAAGAGACGGACGAAGAGCATCCGATGACAAAAGAGGACTTGAGCGCCCGACTGGCATCCATGGGAATACCAAACAATATCCGGTCACTGAATCGTGATATTCCCCTGCTGAACGAGCAGGGCTACGAGATCATGGAAGTGATGATAGGCCGCAAGAGAGGCTATTATATAGCTGACCGGAGCTTCAGCGTACCGGAGCTCAAGATCATGATCGACGCTGTGCAGGCGGCCAGCTTCGTGACCGAGAAAAAAACCACCGACCTGATCGACAAGATCGCTGCCTTGGGCGGCAGCCACAGAGCAGCCATCCTCAAGGGCAACATGGTGAAGTTCAACACCCGCAAGCACCGGAACGAAACTGTTTTCTATACCGTGGGTGATTTGGAGGACGCCATCAAGCAGAACCGGAAAGTGGCCTTCAAATACTTCGACGTGACCGAGACCGGCCAGCGAGCCTTCCGCAGAGACGGAGCCGAATACGTCATGGAGCCCGTGGCACTGGTTTTCAACGAAGATAACTACTACCTCATTACCTACAACGAAAAGCACGAGGCGACCACAAACTACCGCGTGGACAGGATCGACAGCGTGAGGATCCTCGACGAAAAGATTTCGGAGACGGCCCGCTCCCTACGCAGGAAGGTCGCCCGCTACACCGAGCAGGCATTCAAGATGTTTGACGGCCAGCCAGAGACCGTCACCCTGCGCTTTGCGGATAAGCTGATCGGGCCCGTGCTGGACAAGTTCAGTGAGGACACAAAGATGACCCGCGTAGATGATCACACAATAGAGGCCACCGTGCCGGTGCGGATCGCCCCGACCTTCTGGGGCTGGCTGTTTCAGTTCGGAACCGATATGGACATCGTGGAGCCAGAGAGCTTGAAAGAAGAATACAAAAACAAAGCAGCCGCGCTGCTAAACAGATAAGGAGAAAACGCCATGGCAGAGAATACCGCAAACATCGGCTTTGAGAAACAGATTTGGGATGCCGCCTGTGTACTGCGCGGCAACATCGACGCATCCGAATACAAGAACGTCGTGCTTGGTCTGATTTTCTTGAAATACATTTCCGACCGCTTCGAGGAAAAGCACAGGCAGTTACTTGAAGAAGGTGACGGTTTCGAGGAAGACATCGACGAGTACATCTCCGAGGGAATTTTCTTTGTGCCGGAACACGCCCGGTGGTGCGACATTGCCGCCGCGGCGCATAAGCCGGAGATCGGCACGGTGATAGACGATGCTATGCGAGCCATCGAAAAGGAAAACAAGCGCCTGAAGGACATCCTCCCGAAGAACTTCGCTCGTCCGGAACTGGACAAGCGCCGCCTCGGTGACGTGGTCGATTTGTTCACCAATATCAAGATGGTGGATTCCGGTTCCAGCCGTGACATCCTCGGCAGAACCTACGAATACTGCCTGTCCAAGTTTGCCGAGCAGGAAGGCAAGTTGGCCGGAGAATTCTATACCCCGTCCTGTGTGGTGCGGACGCTGGTCGAAGTCCTGCAGCCGTTCAATGGCCGCGTATATGACCCCTGCTGCGGATCCGGAGGCATGTTCGTGCAGAGTGCAAAGTTCATCGAAAACCACAGCGGAAATATCAATAATATCTCCGTATTCGGTCAGGACTCCAACCCGACCACATGGAAGATGGCGCAGATGAACCTCGCCATTCGCGGCATCGAGGCAAACCTGGGCAGCTTCAATGCTGACACCTTTTTCAATGATTGCCATCCCACTCTCCGCGCTGACTACATCATGGCAAATCCGCCCTTTAACCTTTCCGACTGGGGCGCAGACAAGCTCAAGGATGATGTGCGCTGGCAGTACGGTATGCCGCCCGCAGGCAACGCGAACTTCGCATGGCTGCAGCATATGATCTATCACCTTGCTCCCAACGGCAAAATCGGTATGGTGCTGGCGAACGGCTCCCTCTCCTCCCAGAGCAGCGGTGAGGGCGACATCCGCAAAAACATCATCAACGCGGATTTGGTGGAGTGCATTGTGGCAATGCCCACGCAGCTTTTCTACACCACGCAGATCCCGGTGTCCCTCTGGTTCCTTGGCAAGAACAAGAAGCAGCCCGGAAAGACACTGTTCATCGACGCCCGCAAGATGGGCACTATGGTAACAAGAAAACTCCGCGAACTGACCACCGAGGACATCGGCGTGATCGCGGATGCCTATAAAGCATACTGCGACGGAACGCTGGAAGACCAGAAGGGCTTCTGCGCTGTCGTTACCACCGAGGACATTGCCAAGCAGGACTACATCCTCACACCCGGCCGGTACGTCGGCATCGAAGAACAGGAAGACGACGGCGAGCCCTTCGAGGATAAGATGACACGACTCACCGGCGAACTGTCCGAACTGTTTGCCAAATCCCATGAGCTGGAGGACGAAATCCGGCAGAAGCTGGAGGCAATCGGATATGAAATCTGAATGGAGTACGATAAAGGCAGCTGACTTTTTGGAATTCAATCCTCGCCTGAGCATCAAAAAAGGTGCTACAGTAACAAAGGTTGCCATGGACAAATTACAGCCGTTCACAAAGAAGATTCCCGAAACCGAGCAGGCCGTTTTTTCTGGCGGAGCAAAATTCTGTAACGGCGATACAATTATGGCAAGAATAACACCATGTCTCGAAAACGGCAAAACGGCGTTTGTAGATATACTTACAGAAAACGAGGTGGCGTTTGGCTCTACAGAGTTTATCGTAATGCGGGCAAAAGAAGGAATTAGTGATCCACAGTTCATATACTACCTTGCCACCAGCCCAGAGTTTCGTAATGTGGCAATCAAGTCGATGGTGGGATCCTCAGGACGACAGCGAGTACAGCAAGGTGTCCTGAATGATTTGGAATTACAGGTACCGCCGCTTAAAGAACAAAAACGAATAGGCTTATTCCTATCAGCAATAGATGATAGAATTGCACTAAACAGCGAGATAAACGATAATTTACAGCAGCAGGCACAGGCACTGTTTGCCGATGCTTTTCCTGCAATTGCTGTCGGTGAACAAAAAATAGGTGACTATATAATTCCAAAACGAGGGAAATCGTTACTTTCTAAAGATGCTATTCCCGGTGATGTTCCTGTTGTTGCCGGGGGCTTAGATCCGTCAACCTATCATAATGCAGCAAATACGGCAAGCCCAGCAATAACAATTTCTGCTTCAGGTGCAAATGCCGGTTTCGTTAATTTATGGGAACAGCCGGTGTGGTCTTCGGATTCATCCTTCATTGATGCTAGCATGACCAAACAAGTGTATTTTTGGTACGTGCTTTTGAAAAAACGCCAACAGGAAATTTTTGATGCTCAAACAGGATCGGCGCAGCCTCATATTTACCCACAGCACATTGCTGATTTACCCATTGCAGAATTAGACGAAGAAGAGGTCAATAGATTTTCCTGCTGTGTGGCACCTATGTTCCAAAAAATCGGGATGAACAAGCAAGAAAATCGCCGCCTCGCTGCCTTGCGTGACGCACTGCTCCCACGCCTCATGTCTGGTGAAATCGACGTTTCCGACGTCCAGATTTAAGCCGCTAAATTATCGTTTAGCTTATCATAGAAAGGACCGTATAAATGAAAGAGATAACTTCGCTTGAAAAATACATTTCAGCAATAATGAGCATGAAACAGGAACAAGATGCTCTTGGTTTAGGGGATTATCAGTGGTTCTTTCGGGGGCAAAGTAATGCTGCATGGCCGGTTATCCCTAACGTTTTTCGAGGTGATAAGCTAAATAGCGAATACATGATGATTCAGAATGCAATTCGACAAAACCCGTTTGAATTTCGCACACTGACAGAATTCGAAACACTTACGAAATTACAGCATTATGGGTTAGGAACCCGTTTGCTCGATGTAACACTAAACCCTTTAGTAGCTTTATATTTTGCAACAGCGCCGAAAGTTGAGTACAAACCAGGGAAAGACAAAAGGTTCAAGCAAGAAGAAATGGATGGCGCAATATTTTATAAACACTCACCTTGGCATTCAGTTAATGAGTTATGTGTGAGGATTGCGATGACACTTCCGTTCATACAAATTGATGAAACGATGACCGTAGAAACCTTGTTAACCGATCTCAGCCATAACAAGGTGATTGATGATTCAGAATACGGACTGTTATCCGAAAACGACTACAGTTTATTCATAGAATACATACAGAAAAGCTACTTCATCGTGTCAACCCACAGCAATGAACGATTGATTCGGCAAAGCGGAGCGTTTGTTTTGCCAACAGCACTACGTATTCAGAACAATAGTGTAAGTGTTGGTGAACGGCAAGTTCGGAAATCGTACATGCCCCTAAATGGCGAGTTTGACGATAACTATTTTGTTATACCAAGCAAGCATAAAGCGCAGATTAGGGAAGATCTTGACTTTTTCAATATAAATGAAGCCACTATGTTCCCAGAATTAGAACACCAGATGGTGTATTTGCAGCAGAAGAAACTCTCATCGCGTATGGGTGTACCTGAATTTGAAGCTTTTAGTAATACCGTTGATACACCACCTGCACCTGAATACAACGATATTGAACCAGATGTTAGGAAAGTGATTTGTTCTGTTATTACCAACATACCCGAAGATTTTTTAGATCAACTTGAGACTGACATTACAGTGCAAATTGGGTTTGTTGACTGGAAAAGCAAGCAATCCATACGAAGCAATATACGAAGAACGCTTCTAAGGGCGTTTCAGCCAAGGTATAGTGCGGTTCAAAGCAAGAATTATTCAGATAGAATTACAGAACGGTTGCTTAATCCCACTGGAGATATGGCGAAAGAAAGCAACTAATTATTGAAACGGGAAAAATGTAGCAAGTAACTTTAGGAGGCACATAATGCACTTCACCGAAGACATGTTCGAGCAAGCGGTTATCGAGCTGCTCTGCAATATAGGCTATACCCACATTTACGCACCGGAGATGGAACGAGACTACAGCAGTCCCCTTCTCGACGCCGAACTGATGGATAGTCTTGTTAAACTGAATAAAGGAATGCCCCTTGATGCGATTACGGAGGCAGTAGCAAAGCTGCGCACATTTGACACCGGCAGCCTCGTGCAGAAGAACATGACCTTCATGGACTACCTGCAAAACGGTCTGACGGTAAAGTATTTTGATAAAGGTGAGGAACGCAGCACCCTCATAAAGCTGATCGATTACGAGAACCCGAAAACAAACAGCTTTTACGTCGTCAATCAGTTCACCTACATAGAAAATGGAAACAACCGCCGCCCGGACATCATCTTGTTTATAAACGGTCTGCCGCTGGTGCTCATTGAGCTGAAATCCCCGTCCAAGGATGAGGTCAACGCCGAGAACGCCTACAACCAGATCCGCAATTATATGAAGGACATCCCCTCGATGTTCAATTATAACGCCATCTGCGTCATCAGCGACCTGACTACAAACAAGGCAGGTACCATTACCTCCGGCCTCGACCGCTTTATGGAGTGGAAGACCAAGGATGGAAGTTACGAGAACACGGCATACGCTCAGTTTGATACCTTCTACGAAGGCATGTTCCATCCGGAGCGCCTGCTTGATATTATAAAAAACTTCATCTGCTTTTCCGTGGAGCAGGGCAAAGAATTCAAAATCCTTGCAGGATATCACCAGTACTTCGCTGTAAGGAAAGCAGTTGAGAAGGCTAAAGTCGCCACCACCACAGACGGCAAGGGTGGTGTGTTCTGGCATACTCAGGGCAGCGGAAAATCCCTGTCCATGGTGTTCTATGCCCACCTGCTGCAGGAGGCGCTGGACAGTCCGACCATCGTCGTCATGACCGACCGTATCGACCTTGACGATCAGCTGTATTCGCAGTTTGCCAAGTGCGCCGCTTTCCTGCGGCAGACCCCGGTACAGGCGGAAAGCAAAGTTCACCTGAAAAAGCTGCTGGAAGGCAGAACCGCAAACGGTATTATTTTCACGACCATGTTCAAGTTCGAGGAACGTGAAGAACCCCTCTCCACCCGCAGGAACATTGTCGTTATGGCAGACGAAGCGCATCGCGGCCAGTACGGCATGGATGAAAAGATCGTCATGAGCGAGAACGAACAGGGCGAACAGGAAGCACGAATCGTTGTCGGCAACGCCCGTATCATCCGTGACGCTCTGCCGAATGCAACCTTTATCGGCTTTACCGGAACCCCGGTGTCCTCCAAAGACCGCAACACCCGCGAGGTGTTCGGTGACTACATTGACATTTACGATATGACGCAGGCCGTCGAGGACGGAGCAACGCGCCCGGTTTACTATGAGAGCCGCGTCATTCACCTGAAGCTCGACGAAAAGACACTCAAGCTCATTGACGATACATACGATGTGCTGGAGCAGCAGGCGGACAGCGTAACCATCGAAAAGAGCAAAAAGATGCTCGGTCAGATGGAAAGCGTCCTCGGTGCGGAATCCACCATCAATTCCCTCTGTACGGATATCGTCGAGCACTACGAAGCGAACCGCGCAAACCTGCTGACCGGCAAGGCTATGATCGTGGCATATTCCCGCCCGATTGCCATGAAGATATATCGAAAAATTCTGGAAATGCGGCCTGCATGGAAGGAAAAAGTCGGCGTAGTCATGACCGGCGGCAACAACGACCCGGAGGACTGGAAGGAGATCATCGGCACCAAGAGCCACAAGGAAGAGCTTGCCCGCAAGTTCAAGGATAATGACGATCCCATGAAGATCGCCATCGTCGTGGATATGTGGCTGACCGGCTTTGACGTTCCCAGTATGGCAACTATGTATGTATACAAGCCGATGCACGGCTACAATCTGATGCAAGCTATCGCCCGCGTCAACCGTGTATTCAAAGATAAAGAAGGCGGTCTGGTCGTCGATTACGTCGGCATTGCCTCTGCCCTCAAAGCAGCGATGAACGAATACACAGCCCGTGACCGCTCCAAGTACGGTGATATGAACATCGCCAAGACCGCATACCCGAAGTTCCAAGAGAAGCTGCAGGTCTGCAAAGACCTCTTCCACGGCTACGATTGGAGCGGATTTATGGGTGGTAGCCCGCTCACCATGGCAAAGCTGATCTCCGGTGGTGCCAACTTTGTGCTGGATCCCATCGATAAAGACCGCAAAGACCTATACTTAAAAGAAGCCCTGCTCATGAAGCAGGCCATGTCCCTTTGTTCCAGCATGACCACCGAGCGAGAGCGCCGGGAAGCGGCATATTTTGAAGCCGTCCGAGCAACCGTCGTAAAACTGACCGTCGGTGGAAACGGTGGCAAACCGCTCTCCCTCACGGAGATCAACGCACAAATCAACGACCTGTTGAAAGCCAGCATCCAGAGCGAGGGCGTTATCAACCTGTTTGACAGCAAGAGCGTCGGAGAAAAATTTTCCCTGTTCGATCCCAGCATCCTCGAAGAGATTTCCAAGATGAAGGAAAAGAACATCGCCGTGGAAATCCTCAGGAAGTTGATGTCAGAGCAGGTCAAGGTTTTCAACAGAACTAACCTCGTGCAGTCAAAAAAGTTTTCCGAGATGATAACCAAGATCATGAACGCCTACTATAACGGGCTCATAACCAACGAAGAGGTCATCAAGGAGCTGCTGGATGCAGCCGAACAGATCACAGCAGCCTGCAAAGTCGGTGATGCCCTCGGACTGACGCAGGAAGAACTGGCGTTCTATGACGCGCTCACCAAACCGGCAGCAATCAAGGACTTCTACGAAAACGATACGCTGGTAGCGATGACCAAAGAGCTTACGGAAATGCTTCGTAAGAACCGGACAATCGACTGGCAGAAAAAAGAGACTGCTCGCGCCACCATGCGTAAGATGGTAAAGCGCCTACTGAAGAAGTACAAGTATCCCCCGGAGCAGTACGAAGATGCAATTGACACCGTTATCAGTCAGTGCGAAATGTGGACGGATAATGCGGATAATTAAGGAGAAGCAATTATGCAGTCAACACTTGGAAAGATAAAGAAAATCACAGATTTGCGCTCGGTGTGGGCCCACGAAGAATACGACTTCTCAAAGTGGCTGTCAGAGGAAGAGAACCTCGCCCTCCTGAGTGACGCCATCGGCATCGACATTGTGCTGGAAGAGTTGGAATCCGCCGTTGGAGGTTTCAGCGTAGACCTGTACGCATCTGAAGAAGGAACCGGACGCAGGATCATCATCGAGAACCAGCTGGAGGACACAAACCACGATCACCTCGGCAAGATCATAACCTACGCCTCCGGCAAAGACGCATCCGTCGTCATCTGGATAGTGAAGCGAGCCCGCGATGAGCACCGTCAGGCCATTGAATGGCTCAACCAGCATACGGACGAACAGATCGGCTTTTTCCTCGTAGAGATAGAGCTGTGGCAGATCGACGATTCTGCCTATGCCCCCATGTTCAAAGTGGTAGAGCGGCCAAACGACTGGGCGAAAGAGATAAAAAAGGTCTCCGCAACATCCAATGCGACCCAGCAGGCACGGCTCGAATACTGGACAGCATTTAACGATTACGCTTTTGCAAACAAGGCTTTTGCAAAGGAATTCAAGCAGAGAAAACCATCCACAGACCATTGGATGTCATTGAGTATAGGCACTTCTGCCTGCGGAATGAGCATCCTGCGCCTGCAGCAGCAAGGCCAAATCGCCGTTGAATTTAATATTTACGATGACAAAGAGCTGTTTCGCTCGCTATACGGTCACAAGGCCGAGATTGAAGAGGCCATCGGAGCAGAGCTCGATTGGCGCGAGCTGCCGGAGAAAAAGGCAAGCCGTATTCTGATCAAGAAAGACGTAAATCTCACTGACCAACAGGACTGGCCGCAACAGTTTGATTGGATCATGGACAAGCTTGTAAAAGTAAAAAAAGCATTCAAGAAGTACATTTGACGGAGAAAAGCCATGAACGACATTGAACTCGCCAAGCGGCAAGACATAGCACTGGCCATGTCCGCCGTTGAACTGGCACCGCTGGCTGCCCAGAACGAAATAGCATTACAGACCTACACAAAGGTGCCCCTTTCCCGCGTCACCGCACTCGGAGCGGGACTGGAACCGGTGGTAGCAGCAGTGCAGCAGGTGGCCAGTAAAGGTCAGGCCTTTAGCGGGTACTACAAGGTGACGATACCACCCGGAACCCACCTCGCTGCATTCAAAGACGGCAGCGGCCTGCTGGGTACGGCAATGAATGAAACCGGCATCGCGGGACAGGCACGGCTGAACCCACTCATGTGCGACCCCACCATGCTCTTCGTCGCAGCAGCCATGGCGAACATCGACAAGAAGCTGGACAGCATTCAAGAGACCCAGCAGGAAATGCTGGATTTCATCGTGCAAAAAGAAAAGTCCGCCCTGAAGGGCAGCCTCGAATTCCTGATCGACATTTTCAACAATTATAAGTACAACTGGAACAACGATAAGTACAAGAGCGCGAACCATATCAAAGCCCTTGATATCCGGCTTGATGCGGCAAAGGCCATCGACTTTTACCGAGAGCAGATTAAAGCCCACGCTGGGAAGAAGCCCTTCCTCCACAGCGACCAAGACGTAAAGAAGCTGATGGATCGCGTCATGGACGATTTCAAGGAATACCGGCTTGCCATGTACCTATTCAGCTTCGCGTACTTTGAAGAGGTGCTCCTGCAGGAAAACTACGATGCAGCCTACCTCGAAGCGATCACAAAAAAGATCGATGAATACGCCTTCCAGTACCGGGAGCTTTACACCACGGCATTCACAAAGATAGAAGGATATACCCGGAGCTCCCTGCAGGCAAAGGGATTGGGAGGCCTTTCCGCTGTGACGAAAGCAGCCGGAGAAGCCATTGCCAAGATCCCTGTTATCAGCAAAACGCAGCTGGACGAAAACCTGATTGGAGCCGGAGAACGGCTGGAGAACTTTGGCGACCGGAGAGTGCAAACCCGCATGAGGCAGCTCGTCGACCAGCAGAGCAGCTGCATCCGCCCCTTTGTAGAGAACATAGAAACGATAGGCCGACTTTACAACCGGCCAATGGCCCTCGTATTTAACGGCGAGGATTTATACCTCGGTGAAGCAGCCGAAGCGTAATTGGGAGGCAAAAAGAGTGACCAAAGTAAAAAAGGTAACTGCCCTGCTGTTAACGGTCGTAATGCTTTTTCAGCTCACCGCATGCGGATTCGGAGACAAAGTAAAAGACATTGCCAATTCAGCAAAAGACACGGCCATCAACACAAAAGACGCCATCGTAGAATGGTATCAGGGCATCGATCTTGATAAATTCAAAGACGGCTGGGACGCAGCTGTAGACTGGGCAGGTTCGGCATACGCGGCAACCATGAGCAGTGAGCTCGTTGCAAACGTAGGAACCGCGATAAACAACTTCAAAGTCGACATGAATGCAGCATACGGATCCGCTCGCGGAGTAGCGCAGGAAGCCGGATTTGCTGCAGAAAAATGGGTGGCAGACACTTTCAACATCGACGCAGCAGCCCGTGGCTCATCCTATTCTGCCGAGACGGTAAATAGCCACGGTCTTGGATCAACAGATGTTACTACCAACTACGGAGAGCAGGCCAGCCTGAAATATTACAGCACCGCACAAGGAAGCGCACACGCGCAGGCCGAGACGCTGATCGAAGCCTACCATGATTATTACGTGCAGGCAAAGAACCCCATGAGCCTGCAGGAATATATGGATTCCCACGGATACGATTACGAAACGCAAAGCAAGCTACTTCCCCTATACGACGGCCAGACGCGCATTATCCCCACCGACCAGATGGAGGAAGCTACAGCTTACCTTCAGGGACGCATTACAAAACTGTCCGCTATCGAGGGCCCCGAAGCGGAACAGCTGACGGCAACGTACCAGCAGACCTTGGACAACCTGAAAGATCGCCTCACTGCACCGGACGGGACATCCTCGAAACCCGCCACCTACGAAGAAATGCAGGCTGCAGCAGAGCTGGCACAGAACGGAGAATTCAAGCCCGAAGATTTCGGCTTTACAGTTTCACAAGTTATCACCCCAAAATACGTACTTAAGCAGGCAGTCGGCACCGGCTTGGAAGTCGGCCTTCTGAAGACCGTTTTCACCATCGGCCCTGACATTTTCTCCATCATTGCGGAGGCTGTGAAAAGCGGAGACTTTGATGAAGAGCAGCTTAAAGAGACCGGCCTTGAAGGTGCTGTAGCAATGTCAGAAGGATTTGTTGAAGGATCCGTGAGCCGAATCGTTGTAACAGCCTGCCAAGAGGGACTACTTGGCGAAACGCTGAAATCGGCATCACCGAATGTGATCGGAGCCCTTGTAGTACTGACCATCGACGCCATGATTTACGGCTACTCCCTCGCCACCGGAAGGATCACAGCGGCAGACTACGGCAACTTGATGGCTGATCACATTTTCGTAACGGCACTGGCAATCCCGACCACATCAGCATTTCTCGCCCTACTGCCCGGAACAAAGCTATTCATGTTGGCGGGCTGCCTTGCCGGAGGACTGGTCGCATGCGGCGGGTATACATTAGCCAAGGAAGCCGTCCTTGAATTTGTAGACGGAGGTGGATTTGAGGCAATTATCCCCGTTGGCATAGAGAACGGTATTGAAAGTGCCAAAGCGAGCATTGCAAGCCTGAACCTTTCTGAACACCTATCCAACCTAAAGAACTTCGCAGTAACGACCGCAACAGATGGATACATCAAAATAAAAAGTATGTTTGCATAAGTTTTTAAAAATGAGCTTATTGCAAACGCCTCCGCAACAACATTGCCGATTATCAATAAGAAAAAGACTTCTCTATTAAATATCGCATACCCAGAAAAAACAGAACAATCCGAAATCGTCCGCATCCTCGATGACCTCTTTGCCAAAGAGCAGCAGGCCAAGGAAGCCGCCGAAGCGGTGTTGGAGAAAATCGACCTGATGAAAAAATCCATCCTCGCACGCGCCTTCCGCGGCGACCTCGGCACCAACGATCCGAACGATGAGAGCGCGGTGGAACTGGTGAAAAAGATAATATAGCTATAGATCAAGTATCAGATATAAACAAATACAAATAGGGGTGTAGATATGAGTGTTAAACCAGCAACAGACCTTGAATCCATATATTTCTCTCGTCCATTCAAAACAAGAAATGCGGACGAGTATGACTTAGAAAACATACTTGATTTATTTATTGACCCGACAGATGGTCTCGTTGGCCCTTTCGAATTTACAAACAGCATAATAAAAGGAAAAATGGGCTCAGGGAAAACAATGTATCTCAGAGCAAACTACGCCTATTATTTATATACACTCGTGCCATGCCTAATTGAAAATGGGCCAATAATTCTTCCGGTTTATATTCGGTTAAGCGATTTTCAAAATATTCATGAACCTTCGGATATATATAATGCTATCATAATTAAGATAATCGAAGAAATTATCTCTGTTTATCAAAATCATTTAAAATCGGCGGACGAGTTGGCCCGGCTCCATAAAGGAGCTAATACACTTTCCGGGCTTTGGTCAACAAATAAAGAAATAGAGCGAATATTCAATAAGCTTTCAAAAATGACCGCAGATGAGTATACCGAAAGTGTAGGAAAAAGTATTGAGTTGGAAGGAAGTGCTTCCGCAAAGTTTTTTGGTGCAGCTGCAAAATATCAGGAGCAGTTTTCTGGCGAGCTCAAAAGGCGTTATATTCCTAAATTTGATGATCTTGTTGATGTGTGCAAATCAATTTTAGAGCCATTCAGCGGAAAGCTACTTTTGCTATTTGACGAAGTCGGTTCTACAAGTAGGAACTTTTTTAGGCCGGATGATAATGGTGATTCATATTTTAAAACATTGATGAATCAACTCAGGACGCTTTCTTATGTTCGTACAAAAATAGCAGTATATCCCCATTCATATTCGGATATATTGAGGGAAACCAGATATGGAGATGATATTGAACTCGAATGCGATATTGTGAATAATAGTGTACAGTTCAATGCGTTTTTTACAAAAACCGTATCACTTATTGAAAGATACATAGAAAAAGCAACCGAGATTAAGTGTTCAGCAGAGGATCTATTTGAGATATCAACCGAAAACCAGATTTTGATTGAGCAATTGATAAATGCATCCGAAGGGAATATGCGGCGTTTAGTTCATCTTTTGGACGCCTCTATGATTACCGCATATAGTCGTAATCAAGGGAAAGACCGCATTTCGGTAGATGATGTGTTAAACACACTTCGTGATCAAGGATCCAAAATGGAGAGCCAATATACTGATACCGATAAGGAGTTTTTAGATAATCTTGCGAAAGTGTGCAGAAAACGTTCGACCTACCGGTTTACATTTCCTAATAAATCTACACTTATTGGCAGATTTACGAGTACTTCTGAAGAATACAATATTATTCATATTTGTCAAGCAGGAACAGGACGACAAAGCTCTGTGTATTGTTTTGACTATGCCTATTGTGTTTATAAAGAATTGCCCACACACTATATAAAAGAGTCGGAAAAAATTGATAAGAGCAGAAGTGTAGTAACCGGCGATCCAATTAAGCGAATTGCTCAGCTAACAGATGAACTGCTATTTCAATCAGAAATTAGAGGAAAAATAGAAGGGAATATAGTGTATCTTTCAGATGAAGGCGGCTTTATTAAAGACAACGAAGGAAAGAATTATTTCTTTCTTAAAGAAAATATAATAAAATCCGATCAGAACAAATCTATTCGTGATAATCAAATGGTTAGCTTTTTGCCGTTTGAATGGAAAACTGGTTCGTTTATGGCAACAGAAATAGAAATTTTGTAAGCAATCGCTGGCGCCAGGTATTTCAAGTATAAAGGCGAATGGCTGAACGACATCCGGGCTCGCACTGAAGAATAAGAGGAACAACTCATGCGCAACTTACGATCCTACTATTCCGCCTCGATAGCAGATTTTCTACGGCAATCTGACCGGGAAATTCTCGGCATTATCCATGCCAATGACATATCGGCGGAGACGACAATTCAACAAAGTAACACGTGGGAGTCGGAGATCACGATTCTCAAGGATCAGTTGCGCGCATTTTCGGACGGCAGGATTATTTTTGAGTACACGATCCCCCGCATGGGAAAACGTGTGGATACCGTGGTGCTATACCGTAACATCGTGTTCCTGCTGGAGTTCAAGGTGGGCGACAGTGAATACCGCGAGAGCACATACGATCAGGTTTATGATTACGCGCTGGACCTCCGAAACTTCCAGAAAGAAAGCCACGATAAGCTGATTGCTTGCCTGATGATCTCCACCAGAGCCCCGGAGAAACCGTGCATCATAAGCGAGCGCAACCATATTATTGAGCCGATTCGCTGCAATGCAAACAATATTTCCACTGCTATCGAATCAGTAGCAGCTCAATATCATGAGCCAGCATTTGATTACGAAGCGTGGGAGAATTCCGAGTATCTGCCGACACCGACGATCGTTGAGGCAGCTCAGGCGCTCTATCGTGGTCACAATGTCCACGACATCACCCGCAGCGATGCCGGCGCTGAAAACCTTACAGTCACTACCGCTGAAATCAACCGCATCATCGATTACAGCAAGGCCAACCACCGAAAATCCATTTGCTTTGTGACCGGTGTGCCCGGAGCCGGCAAAACGCTGGTTGGGCTCAATCTGGCTATTCAGCGTTCCGACGCTGCAGCCGGCGAGCACGCCGTGTTTCTGTCTGGCAATTTCCCGCTCGTCACTGTCCTGCAAGAAGCTCTTGCCCGCGATAAGGTGGAGCAGGAAAAGCAGGCAGGCCGCAAGCTGTCCAAGAGCAACGCCCTGCGCAGCACGTCGGCATTCATTCAGATCATTCACAAATACCGCGATTCCTTTGTCGGCAACGACCATGTTCCGCCGGAGCGCGTCGCCATCTTCGATGAAGCCCAGCGCGCATGGACTGAGGACATGATTGCCAAGTTCATGCAGACGAAAAAGGGTGTTGCAAACTTTGAGTACAGTGAGCCGGAGTTTCTGATCAGCACAATGGACAGGCATCAGGACTGGGCCGTGATCATCTGTCTTGTCGGTGGCGGGCAGGAGATCAACACCGGAGAAGCCGGCCTGCCGGAGTGGTTTGACTCCCTGCGTCGTGCATTCCCGCATTGGGACGTGTACATCACGCCGCAGCTCAACGATGAGGAATACCGCCGTGAGCGTGAATGGGACGACATGATCAGTGACCTGCAGATCCACGAGAATGCCGATCTGCACCTTGCGACATCAGTGCGATCCTTCCGCACGCCGGATCTGGCAGCCTTCGTCAAAGCGGTGCTGGATGTTGATACCGATGCTGCGAAAGAGCTGTATTCACGCATAAAAGACAAGTATCCCATTGTACTGACTCGCGACCTAAACAAAGCAAAGGCGTGGGTACGCGAACAATGCCAGGGCACTACACGCTATGGCCTGCTTGCCAGCAGCGGAGCCTTGCGCCTGAAGCCGGAGGGAATTTTCGTGAAAAACGAAATCTCCGTGGCCAATTGGTTCCTGAACGGGAAAGATGATGTGCGCTCCAGCTACTACCTGGAGGACGTCGTCAGCGAGTTCGATATTCAGGGTCTGGAGCTGGATTATTCCATTGTAGCATGGGACGCTGATTTCCGCTTCGACGGCGATCAGTGGACATACAACAATTTCGTCGGAAACCGCTGGATGAACGTCAATTCCGAGGACCGCAAGCTGTATCTGAAAAACGCTTACCGCGTCCTCCTCACCCGCGCCCGTCAGGGTATGGTGATCTTTATCCCGGAGGGCAGCGATACGAATGGGACGCGGAAACGGGAATGGTATGATATGATGTATGAATACCTTGTTGAATT
>R20__coassemble_503_pt1 | contig 28403 bp, 31 predicted proteins | sample R20__metabat2_high_PE_008 | metagenome-assembled genome bin R20 | reverse complement strand
GCCGCCACCCAACGTCACCGGCCAGCTCCATATGGGCCATGCGCTGGACTGCACCCTGCAGGACATTCTGATCCGCTTCAAGCGTATGCAGGGCTATGAGGCCCTGTGGCTTCCCGGCTCGGACCATGCCGGCATCGCCACCCAGATCAAGGTGGAGGAGGATCTGCGGGTCAACGAGGGCTTAACCCGCTACGACCTGGGCCGCGAGAAGTTTCTGGAGCGCGTCTGGGCCTGGAAGGAGAAGTACGGCAACCGTATCATTGAGCAGCAGAAGAAGATGGGCGCCTCCTGCGATTGGAGTCGTGACCGCTTCACCATGGACGAAGGCTGCTCCAAGGCCGTCCGCGAGACCTTCTGCGAGCTGTACGACAAGGGTCTCATCTACAAGGGCAGCCGCATTATCAACTGGTGCCCCCACTGCCTGACCGCTCTTTCCGATGCCGAGGTGGAGTACACCGACAAGCCCGGCAGCCTTTGGTACGTCCGCTACCCGCTGACCGATGGCAGCGGTGACATCGTCATTGCCACCACCCGCCCCGAGACCATGATGGGCGATACCGGCGTGGCGGTAAACCCCGAGGACGAGAAGTTCAAGCACCTCATCGGCAAGACCTGCATCTTGCCCATCATGAATCGCGAGATCCCCATCGTGGGTGACGAGTACTGTGAGATCGGCTTCGGTACCGGCGCTGTGAAGATGACCCCTGCCCACGACCCCAACGACTTCGAGGTGGGCCTGCGCCACAACCTGGAGGTCATCCGCGTCATCGCCGATAACGGCACCATCAACGAAAACGGCGGCAAGTATAACGGCATGGACCGCTACGAGTGCCGTAAGGCCATCGTGGCAGATCTGGAGGCCGAGGGCTATCTGGTCAAGACCGAGCCCTACTCCCACAACGTAGGCACCTGCTACCGCTGCCACAACGATGTGGAGCCGCTGATCTCTGCCCAGTGGTTTGTAAAGATGAAGCCTCTGGCCAAGGAGGCCATCCGCGTGGTGGAGGACGGTACTGTCAAGTTTGTGCCGGATCGCTTTACCAAGACCTATATCAACTGGATGGAAAATGTCCACGACTGGTGCATCTCCCGTCAGCTCTGGTGGGGCCACCAGATCCCCGCCTGGTACTGTGATGAGTGCGGCCATATTAACGTGGGCCGTGAAGATCCCACGAAGTGCGAAAGGTGCGGCTGCACTAAGCTGACCCGTGACGAGGACGTGCTGGACACCTGGTTCAGTTCTGCCCTGTGGCCGTTCTCTACCATGGGCTGGCCTGATCTCAACGCCCCCGACTTGAACTACTGGTATCCTACCTCCGTGCTGGTTACCGGCTATGACATTATCTTCTTCTGGGTGGCCCGTATGATTTTCTCCGGTATGGAGCAGATGAAGAAGGAGCCCTTTAAGACCGTGCTGATTCACGGCCTGGTGCGGGACGATAAGGGCCGGAAGATGTCCAAATCACTGGGCAACGGCATTGACCCGCTGGAGATGGCGGAGACCTACGGTGCCGACGCCCTGCGCTTCAACCTCATCACCGGCAACAGCCCCGGCAACGATATGCGCTTCTTCGTGGAAAAGTGCGAAGCCATGCGAAACTTTGCCAATAAAATCTGGAACGCCAGCCGCTTCGTGATGATGAATCTGACCATCGATAAGGTGGAGCTGCCGGAGAAGCTGGAGCTGGAGGACAAGTGGGTGCTCAGCAAGCTGAACACGCTTGTCAAGGAAGTCACCGACAATATGGAGGCCTTTGAACTGGGCGTTGCCTCTGCCAAGGTCTATGACTTCATTTGGGACACCTACTGCGACTGGTATATCGAACTGACCAAGACCCGTCTGAACGGCGAGGATGAACAGGCAAAGCTGGCGGCGCAGAATGTGCTGTGCTATGTCCTGCTGCGCATCCTGGAACTGATGCATCCGTTTATGCCGTTCCTCACCGAGGAGATCTGGCAGGCGCTGCCTCACGAGGGTGACTTCTTGATCAAGGCGAACTGGCCTGTGTGGCAGGAGAAGTTCAACTTTGCCGCAGACGAGCAGGCCATGGAGGGCGTGAAGGATGCTATCTCCGCTGTCCGGGCCCGCCGTGCCGAGATGAATGTGCCGCCCAGCAAGAAAGCGCAGATGATCCTGGTCACAGCCGAGCCGGAAAACTACGAAGTTGGCAAGCACTTTATCACCCGCATGGCCTATGCCAGCGAGGTGACGGTCACCACCGAGGCCCCGACGGATCTGGGCGGTATGGTTACCGTGGTCACCCATGATGCCAATGTCTATTTGCCCCTTGCTGAGCTGGTGGATATTACTGCTGAGCTGGAGCGTATCCAAAAGGAGCGGGACAAGGCGATAAAGAATTTGCAGGGTATCGAGGCCAAGCTCAACAATGAGGCATTCACCTCAAAGGCACCGGCAGCCGTGGTCAATACGGCCCGTGAGCAGGCGGAGAAGATGCGTGCGCTGATTGCCAAACTGGATGAGTCCGCTGCAGCAATGAAACTATAAGGCACTGACAGCATTCAACAGAAAAAGTCTGCTAAAAAGAATATAATCACCGTAGATTTTGATCTACGGTGATTATTTTTTACCAAAAAGGAGAGGGTTGATATGGAAGTATCGACAAAATGTCAAAAAAGAAATCTGGAGCTTTATCTAAAAGGGGAGTTGGATCATCACGGCGCAAGGGGAATTTTGAAACAGATGGAAACCTGTATTGATCAGAATTTACCGATAGTTTTAATTTTAGATTTTTCCGGCGTGACATTTATGGATAGCTCCGGTATCGCGGTGGTTCTGCGTGGTTGGCAGCGCATGAAAGAGGCGGGCGGGACTATCATTTTGCGCCATGTAGCGCCGCAGCCGAAAAAAGTATTTGATGCGGCAAATATCAGCCGTATGGTCACTGTGGAATGAGAGGAGTGTTGGTATGAGAAAAATGGAAAACTATGTGGCTCTGGAGTTTTTAAGCCGCAGCACGAATGAGGGCTTTGCCCGTATAGCGGTGGCGGGGTTTGCCGCCCAGCTTGATCCTACGCTGGATGAGTTGGGGGATATCAAAACTTCCGTCAGCGAGGCAGTAACAAATGCTATCGTTCATGCCTATCCAGACGAACTGGGGCGCATCTGCATGAAGGTCAAGCTTTTGGAAAACAATACTCTGGAAATCGTTGTGCGTGATTGGGGAAAGGGAATTGAAAATGTGGAGCAGGCAAGACGCCCTCTCTTTACAACGGGTGGCGAGGAGCGCAGCGGTATGGGCTTTACCATTATGGAGAGTTTCATGGATTATCTGAAAGTGAAGTCGGAATCCGGAAAGGGAACCACGGTAGTAATGCGGAAACGTATCGCTGTTCGCACCAAGCGATGAGTGAGCTGTTTGCTCTGCTGGAACAGGCACAAAAAGGTGACGAGGGTGCCTGCGAGCAGATTTTAACGGAGAATAGCGGCCTGATTTGGTCCATCGTCAAGCGTTACAACGGCTGCGGCGTGGAGAGCGATGACCTTTACCAGCTAGGATGTATTGGATTTATAAAAGCTGTAAAGGGATTTGACATTACATATGGAACACAGTTTTCTACCTATGCCGTGCCGAAGATTGCAGGGGAGATCCGACGCTTTCTGCGGGATGACGGCGCAATAAAGGTAGGGCGTACCATGCGTGAAAAGGGACAAGCCCTTTGGAGTGTCAGAGAAAAGCTGCGGGGGCAGTTGGGCAGAGAGCCTACTCTTTCGGAGATTTCTGAGGAGACCGGTCTGTCGGTGGAGGAGATCGCAAGCGTGGAACTTGCCAATATCGCGCCAGAATCCCTACAGCAGGAGAATGCCGAAGGCTTGCCTTTAGAGTCCACATTGGGGATAGCTGGCATGGAGGAAAGGCTGATTGAAAAACTTGCGCTACGCGAAGCAATCGATGCCCTGCCTGAACAGGAGAGGAGCGTCATTTTTCTGCGTTTTTTCAAGTATCTGACACAGCAGCAGACATCGCGGATTTTACGGGTTTCCCAAGTGCAGGTTTCTCGGCTGGAACGGCGTGCAATTTCTCATCTGAGGAAGACTTTGGACAGTCTGTAACGGGTAGAAATTCCGTCATGGTACTGCGGTATCGCTTGGGCAGAAAGGTATTCTGGCAGTGTGGATTGTACCGCTCCTGTATGGCAACGGTATCATAAAAACGTTTCCATAGAGTGCGATAGTGTGTTTCCTGCTCATCGGGTGTATTCAACTGCAAATTGTCCACAGGGAAAATACGGGATTTTCCCTGTGTATAGAGCAATATTTCCCGATGTGTGCGGTCATAGAGGAAAAAGCTTTCATTGGCATAGCGGTCGCAGAAATGGCGCCGCAGGAGAGGAAGAACGCAATTTTTCGGCTCAATTTCTCCACCTAAAATGCCGTTATAATCCGAAAATCGGACAAAACCACGCAATTTTTCCAGCTCACCGCTCATATGCCGCAACGCTTTGGCGATGGGGTAATAAACGGGATCGGAACGGTTACGCAGAAAAACTGGCCCGTCCTTGTACAGTTTCCGCACAAAGGCATAGAGGTGTACCTCCTTTTCTTCCAGACAGGTCAGAAAGGCTCGACGCAGCAGTGCAGACACATCGGCGGAGATTTTTACAAGGCTCCGCAGAACACGTTGGGCGTGCTGCCGGTCCGTCGTAATATACCGCACTTCATAGAGGGAGCAACATTCCTCATCGCTGCAAAATGCGATGGGGAATTCTTTGTGGATATAACTTTCGTAGATACAGCATAAAAAGCCTTCATAGGTGCCGTCATACTGAAATATGACTTCCTGCCACTTCATAGAATTCACCCCGTTGCGTCAAATAAAGAGAGCTGATCCCATTCCGCTGCCGGCAGCATCCCTTGTTCCAAAGCTTCCAACTGCCGCAGCATGGTCGCAGGGGAGAAGCGCAAGCCGCTTCGCATTTTTCCATCGCACAGCAGGAAGTACTGTGCCCGCTTGACAACTACCCCTAATTTTTGCAGATCATCCCAACGGATATGTCCTACCCGCCGTGCCGAAAGGATCCGCCTGGCACTGGTTAGCCCGATTCCGGGGACCCGTAGGAGCATCTCATAATCGGCCGCCATAATTTCTACCGGAAAATGTTCCAAATGTTCCATTGCCCAGTTACTTTTTGGATCTAATTTCGGATTAAAGTTCGGTGTTTCTTCCCCTAAAAGTTCATCGGCGCGGAAGCCGTAAAGCCGTAAAAGCCAGTCTGCCTGGTATAGCCGATGTTCTCGCAGCAGTGGCGGCTTCGTGTCCGGAGAGGGGAGAAGTGAATTCTTTACCACCGGCACATAAGCGGAGTAAAATACCCGTTTCAGCCGATATTTCTGATATAAATGTTCCGATAAATGCAAAATATGGCGGTCACTGTCAGTGGTTGCGCCCACAATGATCTGGGTGCTCTGCCCAGCGGGCGCAAAGCGCGGTGTAGAGCGGTATTTTGCCAGTTCCTGCCTGTTTTCCAGCCCCTTATCACGTATCAGTCCCATCGGCTTCAGTATGGCATTTTTCTCCTTATCCGGTGCCAGCATTTTCAGTCCCTGCTCCGACGGCAATTCCATATTCACGCTCAGCCGATCCGCCAGCAAACCCAGCTGATAAATCAATTCCGACGATGTACCGGGGATTGCCTTGGCGTGGATATAGCCGTTGAAACCATAGTCCTGCCGCAGCATTCGCAGACAGGCGATCATCTGCTCCGTGGTATAGTCCGGATTTCGAAGGACTCCGGAGGAGAGAAACAGACCCTCAATGTAATTTCGCCGGTAAAATTGAATGGTCAGATCGGAGAGCTCCCGCGGTGTAAATGTCGCCCGGGGGGTATCATTGCTACGACGATTGACACAGTACTTGCAGTCATAGGCGCAACAGTTGGTCATCAAGACCTTTAATAATGTAATACACCGTCCGTCCGCCGAAAAACTGTGACAGCAGCCGGCGATAGAAGAAGAGGTGTTGCCAATTTTTCCCGCCTGAAATCCGCGCTTGACGCCGCTGGATGTGCAGGCGGCATCATATTTTGCTGCGTCGGTTAGTATCGTCAGCTTGTCAAGGACGTCCATGGTCGATTACGCGGTACGGCGACGGGGGTTGTCAATCCGGCCAATGAGGCGCATCATATTTACAGCGATACAGGCTGCACCTAAAAATACAAAAATGTAAGCAATAGCAGTCATAGTAAAAGCCTCCTTAGAACTTTTGTTCGATTGAATTATAACTCAAACGATTGTTCGTGTCAAGCAAAAAATCGAACAAAATTTCGAATTTTTTGGAAACGGTTGACCTGCACAGGATTTTGCATTACAATATAAAAAATACAATTTATAGAGGAAGGCAAGTATGACCGATTTGGAAAAGCGCTTTATTGCGGCGCGAAAAAGCGTAATTACCTTGGAATATCAGCACCTGAATCCGCAACAGAGGAAGGGCGTTCTGGCAACGGAGGGGCCGCTTCTGCTGCTTGCCGGTGCCGGCAGCGGCAAGACAACGGTGCTGATCCATCGGGTCGCAAACCTGCTGCGTTACGGCAGGGGGAGCGATACCGATGAAATTCCCATACCCATTACCGGCGACGAGGTGGAGTTTCTGGAGCAGTACGCGGCAAACCCCGACCCATCGCAAAAACCGCTGGCAGATTACCTCTGTGCGGTATCGCCGGCGATGCCATGGGAAGTGCTTGCCATTACCTTTACCAATAAAGCGGCAGGGGAGCTGAAGGACCGCCTGGAGCGTATGCTGGGGGAAGCGGCGCGGGACGTGTGGGCATCGACCTTCCACAGCGCCTGTGTGCGCATTCTGCGCCGTGATATCGACAAGCTGGGCTTCTCTAAAGACTTTACTATCTATGATACTGACGACAGTAAGCGGGTCATCAAGGACTGTTTGAAGGAACTGGAGCTGGACGAAAAGACGTTTCCCATTCGGGAGATCCTTTCCGTGATTTCCCGCGCTAAGGATGATATGCACTCGCCAGCAGACTATACCGATATGGCAGACCATCTCGGCGACTGGAGGAAACAGAGAATAGGTAAAGTATATATGCTTTACAATAGAAAACTGCGGGATGCCAATGCCCTGGACTTTGACGACATCATTCTCCACACCGTTGTTTTGCTCCGCGACTTCAAAGAGGTTCGGGACTACTATCAGCGCAAGTTCTGCTATGTATTGATCGACGAGTATCAGGACACCAATAACCTGCAATATCAGTTGGCAAGGCTTCTGGCAGGTGGCCACCGCAATATCTGCGTGGTGGGCGACGATGACCAGAGCATTTACCGGTTCCGCGGTGCCAATATTGAGAATATTCTCAACTTTGAGGACGAGTATCGGGATTGTCGCACCATTCGTCTGGAACAGAATTATCGTTCCACCCAGAACATTCTGGATGCCGCCAATGCGGTGATAGGGAACAATATGGGGCGAAAAGGAAAGACATTGTGGACAGACCACGGCGCAGGGGAGAAGGTCACTGTTAAGACGACCTTTAACGAGGGTGACGAGGCAAACTTTGTGGCGGGGCAGATCCTAATGGATTATAACCGCGGCCATGACTGGAAAGAAAGCGCCATCCTCTACCGAATGAATGCCCAGTCCAATGCGCTGGAATATGCGTTCAAACGCCACGGGATTCCCTATAAAATTGTAGGCGGCATGAAGTTCTTTGACCGCGCCGAGGTCAAGGATATGCTGGCATATCTGTGCGTTATCAACAACCCGGCCGATGATCTGCGCCTGCGTCGTATCGTCAACGTGCCGTCCCGAAAGATCGGAGCGGCAACGGTGGATAAGGCGCAGCAGCTGGCCACTGCTTACAACCAGCCGCTTTTTGAGATTTTCCGCAATGCCAAACAGTATCCGGAGTTGAAAAACGCGGCTGACAAGCTAATGGGCTTTACAGATATGGTCGCGGAAATGAGCGAAAAACTGGAGGCCACGGGGTTGGTGGAGTACTATGAGTACGTCTGCGAGAGGACCGGCTACGTGGCCATGCTGCAGGAAAAGGATGATATGGAGAGCCGCGGCAGGCTGGAGAACGTGGAAGAGCTTGCCTCCAGTATCCAAGCCTTTTTGGCGGGCGACCCCGATAACCCGACTCTTGCGGGTTTTTTGGACGAGGTGGCGCTCTACACCGATCTGGACGAAACCTCGGACAGCGACAACTGCGTGGTGATGATGACCATGCACAGCGCCAAAGGTCTGGAGTTTCCGTTCGTCTATGTTGTGGGCATGGAAGAGGGCGTATTTCCCGGTAATCGCGTCATAGCAGAAGAGGATGAGCTGGAGGAGGAACGCCGTCTCTGCTACGTGGCCATGACCCGCGCCAAGGAGAAACTGACCCTGACCAATGCACGGCAGCGTATGCTGTTCGGACGCACGACACCCAATCTGCCGTCTCGTTTTTTGGACGAGATCCCCGAGAAGAACATGAAATGGCTCAGCAAACCGGAACCCAGAGCCGAACGTGGCTGGGATGAGGAGCGCGACAGCGGCTGTGCCTGGGATGTGGATGTGTCGGTGGAGCGTCACCGCGAAAAGGTGAAGTCTACGCTGGACAGCGTTCGCAGGACAGCGGTAAACCCCAGCGTACCGCTGATGGACCTGAAACCCGGCGAAAGCGTAAGGCACGGCGCCTTTGGACACGGCATGGTGCTGTCCGTGCGTCCCATGGGCGGTGATGCGCTGATTGAGGTGGCATTTGACAACGTAGGCACCAAGAAGCTGATGCTGAAAGCTGCTATGAGCCATCTGGTAAAGGAGGAAACGCAGGAATCTGGCCAACAGGCTTGATTATAAATTTTTTTAAAGGAGAGTGCTTTTTGAAGAAGTACAACACACCGGAGATTGTGGGTTGACCGGGAGGTTTGCTGACAATCACCCAAACCTCCCGCCAAAAGGCAATTGAAGTCAACAATTTTCAGGAGGAAAAATAATGAATCAAAATGACTGCACCATTCGTTTAGAAAAAGAAGAAGATTACAGAGAAGTTGAAACTCTCGTCAGAGAGGCGTTCTGGAACGTTTACCGACCAGGCTGCAGCGAGCATTATGTGATCCACGTACTGCGGGATGATTCGGCATTTGTAAAAGAACTGGACCTTGTCATGGAGCAAAATGGCCGGCTGATTGGGCAGAATATGTTTATGAGGACTGTCATCGATGCGGATGACGGCAGAAAAATTCCTATTCTGACCATGGGCCCTATCGGTATTACACCTGAACAGAAGCGCAAAGGATATGGCAAAAAGCTGCTGGATCACTCCTTGCAGAAAGCCACCGAACTGGGCTTTGGAGCTGTTTTGTTTGAGGGAAATATTGATTTCTACGGTAAAAGCGGGTTTGATTACGCCGAAAGGTTTGGCATTCGCTACCATGATCTGCCGGAAGGCGCTGATGCGTCATTCTTCCTCTGTAAGGAACTGATTCCCGGATATTTGGCCGGCATTACAGGTGTCTATCAGACGCCGCAGGGTTATTATGTGGATGATGCCGATGTGGAGGAATTCGACAAAGAGTTTCCTGTCAAGGAGAAGCTGAAACTTCCGGGACAGATTTTCTAAACGAAGTACGCCGAGGGACGGATGGACCCGTCCCCCGGCGTTTTCATGGAACGTATCCATAAAATGTAAAAAGCCCTGCTCTTTTCGAGCAGGGCTTCGTTTGTATCACAATCAGATTGCGCGGGTAACTTTACCGGAACGCAGGCACCGGGTACAAACATATACATGGCGAGGCGTACCGTTGATAATCGCCTTCACACGCTTTACGTTGGGCTTCCAGGGACGATTGGCACGTCTGTGGGAATGGGAAACCTTGATACCGAAAGTCACGCCCTTATCGCAAAACTCACACTTAGCCATCCGTTGCACCTCCTTGCTCTTGTAACTTACTGACCGCTTGTATATCACAAGCAGTAAATATAATAACAGATGTTTTTGCAAAATGCAAGCATTATTTGACAAAAAAATGAAAAAAATTATCGATGGTAAAAGTTGCGAAACAGAATGGAATACGGTATAATATACAATGTATAATTATATAAATGGAGAACATCCCCATAAAGGAGAAGAAACCATGGAAAAAATCAAACGTACACCGGCCGACTTGAAGAAGTTGGTAGAGGACTTCGGCTTGGAGATTCTGCATAAAGGCGAAAACTATGAAACGGAGGTCATCACGGTTTCCGATGTAAACCGTCCCTCGTTGCAGCTGGTGGGTTTTTTCGATTACTTTGATGTAAAACGGTTGCAGATCCTGGGCATGAGCGAGATCAAGTTTCTGGACCGTATGAAGGCGGAGGAGCGTACCCATGCGTTCAACCGCCTGATGAGCTATCCGTTTCCGGCGCTGATCATCTCCCGAGATATGGAAGTCTATCCGGAACTGATCGATATGGCAAAAAAGCACGGCAGGACCCTGCTTCGTACCGGTTTGGAGACTGTTGACGCCACCAGCAATATCATTGATTATCTTAACCGAGCGCTGGCCCCCCAGATCACTCGCCACGGAGTTCTGATGAACATTTACGGCCAGGGTGTCCTGATCTACGGCGACAGCGGTATCGGCAAGAGCGAGACCGCGATTGAACTATTGAAGCGCGGTCACCGTCTGGTGGCCGATGATGCGGTGGAGATCCGCCGCGTTTCCGATTGCCTGTACGGTACGGCGCCGGAGCTGATTCGGCACTTTATTGAGATCCGTGGTGTGGGCATTGTGGACGTGCAGAAGCTGTTTGGCATGGGTGCGGTGCAGTTTGATTCGGAGATTGACCTGATTGTTCGCCTGGAAAAATGGGAGGATGGGAAATTTTATGACCGCTTGGGAATTGACGCCATGGAGGAAGATATTCTGGGCATACCGCTGCCCTTGGTGAAGATCCCCGTCAGTGCCGGACGTAACCTGGCCGGTATCATTGAACTGGCAACCATGAAGAACCGTCAACAGCAATACGGCTACAATAGCGCAAACGATTTTGTGACCCAGTTTGACAGCAAAGTGGATCAGCTGACGAAAGAGGGCGACGAGTAAATGTACTATATCGGCGTAGATATTGGCGGAACCAATCTGAAAGCTGGTCTTGTCAATAAAGCCGGTGTGCTGCTGGTCACAGAAAAGATGAAGGTTGCCGAGCTGACAGATCCTGCAAAGATGGCGTGGACTCTGTACGCCTTGGTGCAGAAACTCTGCGAGAGTGCTGACATTCCGCTGGAAAAGGTGGCATCCGTAGGTGTGGGCATACCTGGTACAGTGGAGGTCCACTATGGTACGATTCAATATACCTGTAATCTGCCCTGGCGGAACGTTCCTCTGCGTAAGCTGTTCCACCAGCTCTGCCCCTTGCCGCTGTATATCGAAAACGATGCCAACTGTGCTGCTCTGGCGGAATACTTTGTGGGTGCCGGACGAGGGACGAAGCGATTTATCACTATCACGCTGGGGACAGGCGTTGGCGGCGGTATTGTCCACAACGGAAAAATTTCCCACGGCTCCAACGGTATGGCAGGCGAGGTAGGTCACATGGTCATACAGAGGAACGGAGAGGAATGTCCCTGTGGCCGGAAAGGCTGCTGGGAGCGCTATGCCTCTGCCAATGCCCTCAAGCGTATGACCAGACAGGCGATGGAAGCGAATCCTGACAGCATCTTGTATCGGGTCATTCAGGAGAACGACGGACACGTCTCCGGCCAGTCCGCTTTTATGGCGGCACGGCAAGGCTGCCCGGTGGGACAGCAGGTCTGCGATCAATATGTGGAGTATTTAGCGACAGGCATTATCAACCTCGTCAACATTTATCAACCCGACGCGTTGGCTATCGGCGGTGGTGTTAGCAATGAGGAGGACAGTCAGCTTCTGTTGCCGCTTCGCCGCCTGGTGGAGCAGGAGAGTATTCCCTGCGCGCCGGCGAAGCGCACGCGCATCGTAAAGGCGGAACTGGGAACCCAGGCCGGCCTGATCGGTGCGGCACTTTTGGGGAAAAACAAGCATATTTAGGAGGCTTTTTATGCTCTGGTATGAGAGTTTTGATAAGATAACGGCGGATTATCTGCCGGATTTGTATGTGGAAAAAGAGGTACCATTGAGTCGCCACAGTTCTTTCCGCATCGGCGGTCCGGCGCGGCGTATGGCGTTTCCCGACACGACGGAGCAGTTGGTTCTCTTGCAGGGGCTTGCTGAGGAATGCGGTGCAAGACCGCTGCTGATCGGCAACGGCACCAATATCCTGTTTCCCGATGGAGGTCTGGACCGTCTGGTGATCAACACCCGTGACCTGGACGGATTGGGACTGACCGGAGAAAACGATTGTGACATTCAGGCACAGGCGGGTGTTTCTCTCGCCAGACTGGCGAATTTTGCCTGCTCCCGCGGCTTAGCCGGCTTGGAATTTGCCCACGGTATCCCGGGCAGCGTTGGCGGTGCAGTCTGCATGAACGCCGGCGCTTACGGCGGCGAGATGAAGGATGTGCTGCTGGGCGCGTCGATCTTGTTCCCTGAGGAGGGCGTGAAGTTTCTGCCCTGTGAGGAGTTGGCGCTGGGCTACCGGCACAGTATTCTGACCGATCGTCCGGACGCCATCGTACTGCGAGCTGTGTTTCACCTGCAGAAGGGCAGTCCGGAGGCGATTCGCACACGAATGGATGAGCTGATGGTGAAACGAAAAGCCAGCCAGCCGTTGGAATTTTCCAGCGCCGGCAGCACGTTCAAGCGCCCCGCCGGCTACTATGCAGGTGCGCTCATCGAGCAGGCGGGATTGAAAGGTCTGAGGCTCGGGGACGCACAGGTATCGGAGAAACACGCCGGGTTTGTGATCAACTGCGGCCACGCCACGGGCAGCGATGTTCGCGCCCTGATTGCCGAGGTGCAAAGACGTGTTCAAGCGGACAGCAACGTGCTGTTAGAGCCGGAAGTAAAGATCATCGACGAATGAGATAGAGGAGAGCGATAGATGGAAGTTCTCATCATTACCGGATTGAGCGGCAGCGGAAAGAGCAAGGCGGCTTCTGTACTGGAGGACATCGGATACTATCTGGTGGATAACCTGCCGGCAGAGATGATGCTACACTTTGCCCGCTTTTGTACGGCGGCTCAGGGCAAGTATGATCGGCTGGCATTTGTCTACGATGTGCGGGCCGGTGAGCCTGCTGAAAGACTGATTTCTGCTCTGCAAGAGATCAAAAGCGAGGTGGAATTCTGTAAGGTATTATTCCTTAACAGCAGTTCGGAAACTATTATTCATCGCTATAAAGAGACCCGCCGTAACCATCCGCTGGCCATTGACGGCAAGAGTATTGAACAGGCGATAAAGTTGGAGTTGGAATGGACGAAACCTGTACGGGAACAGGCGGATTTCGTTCTGGACACCAGCGCCTTTTCCACGGCAAAACTACGCAGCGAGCTGCTGGCGCTCTTTGGCAAACAGTCGGACAGAGGCGCCTTGCAGGTCAACGTGATGTCTTTCGGCTTTAAGCACGGTCTGCCGCTGGAGGCGGATCTGGTGTTTGATGTGCGTTTCATGCCGAACCCTTATTATGTAGACGAACTGAAGCAGCTGACAGGCCTGGACAAGCCGGTGCGGGAGTTTGTATTCTGCTATGAAGAAACGCGGGAATTTGTGACACAGTTGGAGAAAATGCTGCAATATTTGCTGCCGCTTTATAGCGAGGAGGGGAAGTCGGTGCTGGTGGTAGCCATCGGCTGCACCGGCGGTCACCACCGCAGCGTGGCGATCACCCACGAGATTACGGAATTTTTGATGGATAAGGGGTTTGCCGTGACGGAGAGCCACCGGGATATTTCACGATGAGGGAGAAACGATATGCAGTCCTTTTCCCATAAAGTAAAAGCAGAGCTGTGCCGTGCACCGGTACAACGTCTCTGCTGTGCCCGAGCGGAGTGCTATGGCATTTTGCTCTACGGCAACACGTTTCATACCGGCGAAATTCGTATCATCACCGAAAATCCGGACTTTGCCGCCAGATTACCCCGTCTGTTTCAGCGGGCATTCAACGTGCAGTTTGATGTAGTGCCGGAGGAGAAAGGCGGCAAGCTGACCTTTCAGATCATCGAGCCGGAGAAATTACAGCGCATTATTAACACCTTTGGCTATGACGCGAAGCAGATGCCCGTTCTGCATGTGAATTTCGGCCTGCTGGAAGAGGAATGTGATCGCGTAGCATTCCTGCGTGGCACGTTTCTGGCCGGCGGAAGCGTGACAGATCCCGAAAAGCGCTATCATTTGGAGCTGGATACCGTTCATGCGCAGGCGAGCCGTGAGGTTTCCGCACTTTTAGAGGAGATGGGTTTTTTGCCCCGTATTGTTCTGCGGGGCGGCAGCAGCGTGACCTATTTCAAGCAGTCGGAGCATATCGAGGACTTTCTTACCACCATCGGTGCCCCGGTGGCCGCCATGGATATTATGACGGCCAAGGTGGATAAAGAGATCAAAAACCGCGCCAATCGTGCCATGAACTGCGACATGGCCAATGTGAACAAGACGATCAACGCAGCGGAAAGCCAAATGGAAACCATTGAAAACCTGCGCCGTGAGGGAAAATTGGACACTCTGCCCAGCCAGATCAAAGAAACGGCGCTTCTGCGTATGGCAAACCCGGAGCTGTCTCTGGCGCAGTTAGCAGAAAAGCACGACCCGCCTATTACCAAATCGTGCCTGAACCATCGCCTGCGGAAGATTATGGAATTAGGGAGAACAATGAAATGATGAAGAGAGAACGCTGCGAAATAGCAGCAGCTTGCCATAGCAAAGGAATCAACTGTGCCCAGAGTGTGTTGATGGCGTTTCAGGATATGACCGGCCTGACCGAGAAGCAGAGTCTTGCCATTGCCAGCGGTTTCGGCGGTGGAATGCGCTGCGGCGGTATCTGCGGCAGCATCAGCGGTGCTGTTGTGGTGCTGGGCTGTCAATACCCTGCAATGGACGCTGAGACGAAAAAACGCAGCACCATGCTTACCAAAGAATTTCAGAGCCGTTTTCTGAAACAGTTCGGCGCCCTGAACTGTCGGGAACTGCTGGCAGAAAAGGACCTCCGCGGCACACCGATGGCCGAGGAACTGATGCATGATAACCACTGCGGATTGATGATTGTCTCTGCGGTGGAGCTACTGCACGACTATCTGGAAGAATTGGAAAAGGAGTAACTCCCATGTCCTTCGTACACCTGCATGTCCATACCGAATATAGTCTTCTGGATGGTGCCTGCCGCATCCGTGACCTGCCGAAACTGGCCCGTGAGATGGGGCAGACTGCTTGCGCCATTACAGACCACGGCGCCATGTACGGCGTCATCGACTTTTACCGTGCCTGCAAGGCGGAGGGGATTCATCCTGTCATCGGCTGCGAGGTCTATGTGGCCCGCCGTACCCGTTTTGACAAGATGCACGAGTTCGATACTGAGTCCCGCCATCTGGTGCTGCTGTGCCAAAACGAGACCGGCTACCGAAATCTGTCTTATATGGTCTCTCAGGCGTATGTGGAGGGATTTTACATCAAACCCCGTATCGATCTGAATCTGTTACGGGAGCATAGTGAGGGACTCATCGGGCTTTCCGCCTGTCTGGCGGGCGAAATACCCAAGCGCATTTTGAACGGCGACTATGACGGCGCGAAGGAATATGCGCTGGAGATGCAGGAGATTTTTGGGGAGGGCAACTTCTATCTGGAGCTGCAGGATCACGGTATAGCCGACCAACGCACCGTCAATCGTGCCCTTTTGCAAATGCACAATGAAACCGGGATCCCACTGGTCTGTACCAACGACGCCCACTATCTGCGAAAAGAGGACGCCGAGAGCCACGACGTGCTTTTGTGCATCCAGACCGGTAAGACGGTGGACGATGAAAACCGTATGCGCTACGAGCCACGGAATTTCTATCTCCGTTCCACCGAGGAGATGACGGAGCTGTTTGCGGCATATCCCGAAGCGGTGGAGAACACCCAGCGCATCGCCGACCGCTGCCAGCTGGAGTTCACCTTTGGCAAATACCACCTGCCGGAATTCAAATTGCCGGCGGGATATGATTCGCCCACCTATCTCCGCAAGCTCTGCAGCGAGGGCTTTGCGGTGCGTTACGGCCAACGGCCTGAATACCGCAAACAGTTAGAATATGAGCTGGCCATGATCGAGAAGATGGGTTTTACCGACTATTTCCTCATCGTTTCCGATTTCGTGCGCTATGCCAGGGAAGCGGGGATCCCGGTAGGACCCGGACGCGGCAGTGCCGCCGGCTCCATGGTGGCCTACTGCCTCTACATCACCGAGATCGACCCCATGCAGTATAGCCTGTACTTTGAGCGATTCCTCAACCCCGAGCGTGTTTCCATGCCGGATATCGACATGGACTTCGGCGACACCCGCCGGGGAGAAGTGGTGGACTATGTCCGCCGAAAATACGGCGACGACCATGTGGCACAGATCGTGACCTTCGGCACCATGGCGGCACGGGGCGCCATCCGCGACGTGGGCCGTGCGCTGAATATGCCCTATGCGGATGTGGACGTGGTGGCGAAGCTTGTCCCGACAGCGCTCCATATCACCCTGGACGACGCCTTGAAGATCTCCAAGCAGCTGAACAATCTTTACGAGAGCGATGAAAAGGTCCATAAGCTGATCGATACGGCGAAGTCTTTGGAGGGGATGCCCCGCCATGCCAGCACACACGCCGCCGGTGTGGTGATCACCAAGAAGCCGGTTTATGAATACGTACCTCTTGCCCGCAACGATGACGCCGTTGTTTGCCAATACAATATGATTACCCTGGAGGAACTGGGCCTTTTGAAGATGGACTTTTTGGGCCTTCGCAACCTGACCGTACTGGACGATGCGGTGAAGATGGTGCAAAAGACACAGCCGGATTTCCGTTTGGAGGATATCCCCATGGATGATCCGGCGGTCTATGAGATGCTGACAGACGGAAAGACCTCCGGTGTGTTCCAGATGGAGTCTGCCGGTATGACCGGTGTCTGCCTGGGTTTGAAGCCGGAGAACATCGAAGATATCACCGCTATCATCGCCCTCTATCGCCCCGGCCCGATGGAGTCTATCCCGCGGTTTATCGCCTGTAAGCACGACCCCAAGCTGATCACCTATAAGCATCCGGCACTTAAGCCGATTTTGGATAACACCTACGGCTGTATCGTCTATCAGGAGCAGGTGATCCAGATTTTCCAACAGCTGGGCGGCTTCTCTCTGGGACAGGCGGATATGGTGCGCCGTGCCATCTCCAAAAAGAAGGCGGAGCAGATCAAGAAAGAGCGCAACGCCTTTATCTACGGAGATCCGGAGCGCCATATCAGCGGCTGTATCACCAAGGGGATCCCGGAGGACGTAGGCAACGCCATCTATGACGAGATCTACGATTTTGCCAACTACGCCTTCAACAAAGCCCATGCAGTTTCCTATGCGGTGGTGGCTTATCAGACCGCCTGGTTTAAGTGCCATCACGTCAGGGAGTATATGGCGGCCCTGCTGACCTCAGTGCTGGACAACTCCGATAAGATCGCGGAGTATATCGCCGAGTGCAAGGACTGTAGGATCCCGTTGCTGTCGCCGGATGTAAACCGCTCCTATGACCGTTTTACTGTGGAGGACGGCGGCATTCGTTTCGGCCTGGTTGCCATCAAGAACATCGGCCGCGGCTTTATCCAGAGCATGGTGCAGCGCAGAGAACTGGATGGCGAATTCACCTCGTTTCAAGACTTCTGCGAGCGGATGTTCGACTGCAATGATATGAACAAACGCGCTGTGGAAAATCTCATCAAAGCCGGCGCATTTGACAGCACCGGCGCCAAACGCGCACAGCTGATCGCAGTCTATGAAAAAGTGCTGGATGCCATTGCCAACAGCCGCCGTACCAATGTGGAAGGCCAGATCGACTTTTTTGGCATGGCCACCAAAAGCACAGATATGTCTGCGGTGGATCTGCCGGATCTGCCGGAATATGCCGCCACAGAGCTGATGTTTATGGAAAAAGAGACCACGGGTCTTTTTCTCAGCGGTCATCCGATGGCGGGCTACCGTGCCGCTGCCAAGGCTGCCGGTGCAGCATCTATTCACGCGATTCTAGAGGATTTCGAAACCGAAGGGGGTCCCACGAAGTTCTCCGACGGTCAAGCCATTACCGTGGCGGGCATCGTGACCGCCAGCAAGACTCGCACTACCAAGAAGAATACGCTTATGGCATACGTTACGGTGGAGGACGAGATTGCCGGTATCGAGCTTCTTTGTTTTGCCAAAACCATTGAGCAATGCGGCAGCTATATGCAGGTCAATACTCCTGTCTTGGTAAAGGGACGCCTCTCCGTGCGGGACGAAAAAGCGCCCCAGATCATGTGCGACACCATCTATCCGCTGAAAAAAGAGACATTACTAGGGAAGAAAGGAATTGTGTCTACGGTAACAAATGATACCACGATCTACCTCAGGATACCGAGCCTTGATAGCCGCGAGTTTGCCCATATCAAGCTGGTGATGACCATGTTTGAGGGTGAGACCCCGCTGAAGATCCGTGTCGCCGATACCGGGAAGGTAGTCGGCGCGCATTGCCTGAACCATCCGGCATTCCTCAAGGAGTGCCGCGAGTGGTTGGGTGAGGAGAATGTTGTCGTTCGTGAAAACAAGTAAAAGAAGGAGCGCACGCTCCTTCTTTTTTCACCTTTTATAGAGTCGGACATAGAATGGATTGAAAGTTTAACGGACTTTCAATCCATACTAGGAGGTATTCCGAATGCCTGAAAATGTCATGCCCGGCCCCGTCTGCGACCTGACCAAGGTGCGCGAGGCTGTGTGTATCCATACAAAAAAGATATTTGATTCTTGTCGTGACAAGGATTGCATGGAGGACTTGCGCTTTTATCCCACCGTCAACGCCCAGGCGGTACTTGCCAACGCCCAGACTGTACGCGGCGGCAGCGCAGAACTGCTGTACGTCTATACCGATGTGGAGCCAGTGACGTTCAACCGAGGTTTCTACTCCATCGATATGCGCTTTTTCTACCGCGTGAGGCTGCAGGCCTATACCGGCTTGCCGCACTATACGCCTGCGGACGGACTCTGCGTCTTTGATAAGCGAGCAATTCTGTTCGGCAGCGAAGGAAACGCCAAAATCTTTACGTCTGACACGGTGCTGGAAGAACTGGATGTCCCGGGCCGTATGCACACCAATCTGCCCACCGCCGTCGTGGAGGCCGTAGATCCCATCGTGCTGAGCAGCCGTGTCGTAGACCTTTCCGTCCCCGCTATCAACTGCGGCATCCCGCTGACAGAAGTGCCGGCGTTTATTGCCCAGGCATTTGACAGTGAGCTGGTCTTGAACGGTCAGGAAACGGCGCGCTACTACGTGACGCTGGGGCAATTCACTCTGGTGCGTCTGGAGCGTGATACCCAGCTTTTGATCCCGGTCTATGACTACTGCGTCCCTCAGACGGAGTGTCCTTCCGGCTCACAGGAGGATCCCTGCGGTCTGTTCCAGAACGTGCCATTCCCAGTCAACGAGTTCTTCCCGCCCAACACGGTGGAGGTTCCCAGCGACTATAATGCCACACGCTGCTACTGCGAAAACAGAACCTGACGGTAAAGGGGTGGACAGGAGGTCCACCCCTTTACAAATCTCTGCCTTTCTATTATAATACGGATAAGGAAAGGAGTGTGAGCGCTATGGGTGTTGGTTTTATTCAGGACAAGCTGGAAATTAAATTTTTGATCTTATATATCGCTTCACGCCTGATGGAGCCCGTTCCACTGTCCGGTATGCAGGAGCTGACGATGATTGACGATGGTATCGACTATTTTGCCTTTTCCGAGTGCCTGAATGACCTGGTGAAAACCGAACATCTCAGTTTGTCAGATGATGGACTCTATGTCATCACGCCCAAGGGTCTGAAGAATAGCGAGATCTGCCAGTCCGGTCTGCCATATTCGGTACGGCTCCGTGCCGATAAGGAGTTGGCCTTCTATAACCAGGAACTTCTGCGCCGATCTCAGATCAAGGGCCGTTATCATCGGCGTGAAAACGGTACCTACACGGTAGAACTGTCCTTGAACGACGACGTAGATAACCTGATGCAGCTCCAGCTGATGGTGGCAAACGAGGATATTGCGAAAGATCTCAAACACCGATTTGAAAACGATCCGGAACAGCTATACAGTAAACTCTTACAGACGCTGTTTGGCTGAAATATAAAATTGTAAAGTTAAAGTCCTTCACAAAGATTGTGGGGGACTTTTTCTTGTCATAGTGGCGGACGAGCCGTCATATACTGCATCATCAATAACGAAGGAAGTGGTTTTCTTGACCGAGAGCTACGCAATCACACGCTATGAGTTGGCAACGGCGCTTTTACCGCCGAAATGGCAGCGCATTGCTCGCTCATTACCGGACTGGCAAAAGGCGCAGGCGGAGGAGATCCGTCTGCGGGCGGGACATCCACTGACCATTCTTTTGCCGGACGGGGAGCAATGGATCCGAGGAGAAACCCAAGAGATCTCCCAGCATGACTTGGAGCAACTTTGTGATATTGTCACTTCTTATTCCCGCTATGCTGTCACCGACCAGATGGCACAGGGATATCTGACAGCGCCTGCCGGATTTCGCATTGGATTATGCGGCAGCGCAGTGATGCAGGAGGGAATTTGCCAAAATCTACGCCAGTTGTCTTCGGCAAATATTCGAATTTCCAAGGAAAATATGGGAATTTCAGATAATATTCTGTGCCAAATAGTACAAAATGGAGGATTTTGCAGCACAATCATCGTGGCACCGCCCGGCGTGGGAAAAACAACCCTTCTGCGTGATCTGGTGCGAAATCTATCCAACGGAACGGCAGAAATCTCTGCCCTTCGCGTGGCTGTTGTGGACGAACGTGGTGAGATTGCAGGGGTCTATCACGGCGTGCCTCAGCTCAGTATTGGCTGCCATACCGATATTCTGGACGGCGCCCCCAAGGCGATAGGAATTCCCATGTTGCTGCGCAGTGCAAATCCCCAGATTATTGCCGTGGACGAGATCACGGCGCGGGAAGACCTGCGAGCCATGATGGAGGCGGCGAACTGTGGGGTCAAACTTCTGGCGACAATTCATGCTGCCGACCTGGAAGAACTCAAACGCAAGCCACTCTTTGCAAAACTGCTGGGACTGCAGGTGTTTGAAAAGGCCATTACGATCACCCGCGAAGAGGGCGAGCGGCAATATCATGTGGAGACGCTGCTGTGATACGAATAATTGGAACGGCATCGATCCTTTTTTCTGCTATGAGCTATCTCCTTACCGCACGATCCATTCGTATGAAAAAAGAAAGACTTGTGCAGGACCTGCTTGCTGCGATCGAGAGCATTGAAACCGCGATACGCTGGGAGAAAAAGACACTTCCCGACAGTATAGCGCAGCAAATACCGCGTGAATCTGCCGGCAAATTCTTTTCTGAAATGACAGAAATAATGAAAAGTGATTTAACTTTACAGCAGGCGTGGATCGCTGCGTTTGAAATGCTTGAAATAAGGGAGCTTTCCCATATTCTGTGTGCCGTCTCTTTGTCGGGCGACAGCACATTTTTGCAAGGACAACTTGCTTTTACTGCTGAGCAGATCAGAGAATTCCAGCAAAAAGAGCAGGCGAAGAAGCCTGAGAAGCAAAAACTGCAGGCAGCTCTTGCGTTTTCCGCTGCCGGGCTTGCTATCATATTGCTCCTATAATCCCTACAAAAGGATGAGACTATGAACATTGACCTGATTTTCAAAATAGCCGCTGTCGGTATATTGGTGGCGGTACTGAACCTGATTTTGGTTCGCTCCGGACGGGACGAGCAGGCGCTTCTCACCACTCTGGCAGGACTGGTGGTGGTATTGATGATGCTGCTCCAGCAGATCAGCGACCTGTTTGACCTGATCAAAAGCCTGTTTTCGCTATGATAGATACCATTTGGCGCGTGGTGGCAGTATCTTTAGCCGCGGCTGCAATTGTTACGCTGCTGAAAAAGACAAGCCCTGATATGGCATTTGTGATAACCCTTACTGTTTGTTGCACAGCCATTGGCGTTTTTGCAAAATATGTGGATGATATTGCAGTGCAGTTCCGACAGGGTATTTCCACCGTTGGACTGTCGGAAGAACTCTTCCTGCCGCTTGTAAAGACGGTTGCCATTGCGGTAATTACCAAGACGGCAGGGGACATCTGCCGTGATACAGGCGAAAGCGGCATTGGAAATCTGGTGGAAACGGCCGGTGCATTTGCCGCTATTGTACTCTCTCTGCCGCTTTTTTCTGCGGCATGGGGGCTTTTACAGGATTTACTATGAAACGTATTATCATCAGTATCACCCTGCTCTTACTTTTTCTGCCTGTAAACAGCTATGCACTGCCCCGGGAACTGGTGGAAACGCTGCCGGAGGAGGTTCAGAACCTTTGGAAAAATGCCGAGGTGGAAGAAGGGCGGAATCTGCAGGAAACGCTCCGCAGCGGGTTACAAATTTTATGGAGCAGAGCAAAGGAATTTTTCGCTTCGGAACTCCGGCAGAGCCTCCACGGCATTGCGCTTGTCTTGCTGACAGTTGCTTTGTGCGGAATGGCCGAAAGTTGTTTCGAGGCGTCGCAGAACGAACGGGTGCCGAGCTACGTGCCCCTTGTCGGCACGTTGGCCATTACCGGTATCATGGCAGGAAATATGCAGACTATGATCGGACTGGGCAGAGAAACGATTTCAGAAATTCACGTGCTCTCGGAAACTATACTTCCTGCACTTTCGGCGGCCGTCAGCGCATCCGGCGGCATTCTCTCCGCCTCTGTACGTCAGGTGGCGACAGTGGTTTTCTGCGACATTTTGATTGCCGTGATCGAGAATATTTTTCTGCCGCTTTTGAGCCTGATTATCCTTCTCTCGGCAGCGGATGCCGTTTTGCCGGATCATCATTTTGCCGCCATTTGTGAAGCGGTCCGCAAGGGGATGACCTGGCTGTTGACCGGCTCGCTGCTTCTCTTTACAGGTTACCTGACGATTTCCGGTGCCGCTGCCGGCGCGACGGATAATCTGACTGCTCAGCTGACGCGCTCCGCCATTTCTGCTGCGGTTCCCGTCGTGGGCGGTATTATCTCCGAAGCCACCGACTCTGTCATTGCCGGTGCATCGGTGCTGAAAAGCACTATCGGCATTTTGGGGATGCTGGCGGTTTTGACGGTTTGCCTGACTCCGTTTCTCAGCTTGGGTATCCAATATCTGCTCTACAAGCTGGCGGCCCTTTTTGCCGGGGTCCTGGGCAAGTCGCTTACCGGATATATCAACGCACTCAGCAGCGCATTTGGCTTGCTATTGGGCATGGCGGGAAGCTGTGCGCTGTTGCTTTTACTCTCGATTACATCTTCTGCATCGGTGGTGATTTTGTGACAATTCTGAAAAATTGGCTGGTGGGCGTAATGATAGCTTGTGCTTTTCTTTCCGTTTGTTATGCGGTACTGCCCAAGGGTAAATTCCGCACGGTTGCCCGATGCAGCGGCGGCCTTGTCCTACTTCTCGTGCTGGTCCAACCGCTGGAACAGGCGGATTGGTCGGAACTACTGCACACCTACGATAACTGGCAGATGAAGCTTGACCTGGAAAATGAGAAGTATTCCGAGCAGCAAAAAGCGGAGCTGACAGCACTCATAGCGGAGAAAACGGCTGCATATATTGAGGAAAAAGCGGCTTCGCTGGGGGTGGTGTGTCATGCGCGGATAGACTGTGAAGAGCGTGATGGTATACCATTTCCAACGGCTGTAACAATGGACATTCCGTATGATAAACGGATTGAAGCGTTAATACGCGAAGAGCTTGATATACAGGCGGAAAGTCAGTATTGGCAAGAGGTTGCGGCATGAAGGAGAAAGTTATCGAGATTTGTGGAAAATACAAATTACCGCTTTTGATCCTGCTTGTCGGGATCGCCTTGATGCTGATCCCGACAAGGAAGTTTTCTGCCGAAAAAAGCGAGGAAAAAGGATCCATTCAGACCTTTTCTTTGGCGGAAACGCAGGCGAAAATGGAGCAAATTTTGGGGAATATGGCAGGCGTGGGACGGGTCAATGTAATGTTAACATTGAAAAGCGGAAGTACTTTACAGTTAGCTGAAGACAAAGATAGGAGCGAGAGAGAAGCCGAAGAAAAGCAGGATTCGCAGGTAGTAAAGATTAATCGCGGCAGCGGGACACAGGAAGTTGTAATTACGAACGAGATATTCCCGACGTATCTCGGTGCGGTCATTGTATGCGACGGGGCAAATGACCCCGCTGTTCGCCTTAGTGTCACAGAGGCAGTTTCCGTTTTGACAGGGTTGAGCAGTGACAAGATATCGGTAGCAAAATGGAATTAAAAAGTCCAAAAAGTAAGGGTAAAATGGAGGAAAAGTGATATGAAGTGGAAGATTACAAAAAAAATGGGCAAGCGCTATGCGGTGGTTGCAGCAGTTTTAGTGCTGGTAGGCGCGTCGGTCTACCTGAACTGGCGTTATGCCGACAACGTTGCCAAGACCAGCGGCAAGGTTCTTGGCGAGGCAACTCTGGTCAGTGAAAATGGGGAAGGGGTGGAGGACGTATCCACACCCGTGGTAGAGGATGGCGACTATTTTGCCACGGCTCGCCTGAGCCGCAAGCAGGCCCGGGACAGCGCCATCAGTATGCTGCAGGAGGCGGAAGTGGACGAAAACGCCAGCGAGGACGTACTCAATGAGGCGTCACAGACCCTACAGGTATTGGCGGCCTATACTGTAGCGGAATCTCAGATCGAGAGTCTGGTCACTGCCAAGGGCTATGCGGATTGCGTGGCATTTATGGGAGCAGATTCCGTCAGTGTGGTGGTCTCCGATGCCGACGGGCTGGACGCAGCAGATGTGGCACGGATCAAGGACATCGTGATTACCGAAACAGATTATACCGCAAATCAGATTAAAATCATGGAGGCGAACTAAAACAAATAGTTGTATTTTTCTTGCAGAAATGGTATAATACCTCCTGCATATAAGTTTTTGCAAGGAGAATGTACTGCTATGGCTGATAACAAAGATTACATGACCCGACAGGAGGAAATGGGGGCCATTCAGATTTCTGAGGACGTTGTGGCTTCTATCGCCATCAATGCGGCCAAGGAGACGGAGGGCGTCAGCGGCTTTATGAACGCCGGTATGTCCGACATCATGGGCGGTAAGGTCGGTGCAAAGAAGCTGACGGCAAAAGGCGTCCGTGTGGAAACGACCGATGGGGAGCTGACAGTCAATCTTTATATTATCGTGCATTACGGCAGCAGCATCGGTGACGTGGCGAAAAAGGTCCAGCAGGTGGTCTACACGGCGCTGGAGGGTATGACCGGATTTAAAGTTTCCGCCGTCAACGTGCACGTGGGTGGCATCAGCTTTAACTAACGGAAAAAGAGAGAGAAAATTTATGACACGCAATACTGCCCGAGAAATCGCCACACATCTGGCGTATGAACTGAGTTTTACCGAACTCTCGATTGAGGAATACCTAACCGTCCGATTGAGCGAGGAGAATTTCGGCAATTTGGCACCGGAATGTGAGCTCTATGCGGAACTGCCCAACGAGAAGCAGGATACCTATATCCGCCGTCTGGTCGCCGGCGTTGCCGAGCACGCTGCTGAGCTGGACACCTACATCGAAAAATATGCCAAGGGCTGGCGATTTGAACGCATTTCTTTGGTGGCAGCTGCCATCATGCGGGTGGCCATGTACGAGATCATGTATATGCCCGATATCCCCAATGGCGCTGCCGTCAATGAGGCGGTGGAGATCGCCAGGAAGTACGAGGAAGAGGAGACCGTGAAGTTCGTCAACGGTATCTTGGGCAGCTTCGTGAGGGAAGAGATTAAAGAATAAAATCGAAAAAGGCAGAGCGGGCCGCTCTGCCTTTTTCTCCATGGAAAGAGGTGAGAAGATGTCGGAGAGAACCATATATTCTGTCAGCGAGGTCAACAACTATATCAAGCAGATCGTGGACAGCGTTCCGGTGCTGAACGACATCTGGATCCGCGGTGAGGTGAGCAACTATAAGATCTATCCATCCGGCCACCATTACTTCACCTTAAAAGACGGCGAGAGCGCCATCCGCTGCGTGATGTTCAAAGGCAGCGCCCTGCACCTGAAATTCCGCCCCGAAAACGGGATGAAGGTGATCGCCGCAGGACGCATCAGCGTCTTTCCCCGTGACGGTGCCTATCAGCTCTACTGTACGGCGCTGTCAGCAGACGGTATCGGGGATCTCTATGTGGCCTTTGAGCAGCTGAAAGCGAAGCTCTATGCCGAGGGCCTCTTTGATGAGGGCCACAAGAGACCCCTGCCGAAATACCCACAGCGTATCGCCATTGTGACATCCTCTGCCGGTGCGGCGGTACACGATATGATCCGCATTCTGCGGCATCGCTATCCCATAGCAAAAGTGCTGCTGCTGCCGGTACGGGTACAGGGAGCAGAGGCGCCGCCGGAAATCGTAGGGGCGATTCGCTATGCCAACCGCTGGAAGCTGGCAGACGTACTGATCACAGGACGGGGCGGCGGGTCTATTGAAGATCTGTGGGCTTTTAATGACGAACGAGTGGCCCGGGCGATTTACAATTCGGAGATTCCGGTCATCTCCGCCGTGGGGCATGAGCCTGACGTGACGATTTCTGACTTTGTGGCAGACCGCCGGGCGTCTACACCCTCTAACGCGGCAGAGATCGCCGTACCGGATATGGCAGAGCTGCTGCGGCATCTGGTGCAAAATCAAAGCCGTTTGGTACAGAGCGGGGAAAAACGGTTTGTCTTTGAAAAGCAGCGCCTTGCTACGATGTCTCAAAAACGGGTGCTGACCGATCCGTTGGCATTTATTCAGGACAAGCGTTTTCTGCTGGATTACGTGCAGCAGCGGGCCGGCTCAGCGGCAAAGGATACCGTGGAGAAGCACCGCCGGAATTTTGTACAGCTTACCGCCGGATTGGATGCGCTGAGTCCGCTGAAGGTACTGGGCCGCGGCTACGCTATGGCGCAGAACAGCGACGGTATGATATTGAAATCCGCCGGACAGGTGGAGGTAGGAGAGAAGATACACGTACAGCTCTGTGAGGGCAGTCTGCGCTGTACGGTAGAAGGAGGAGAGATCCATGGCAAAGACATTTGAGGAGAATATGGCCCGGCTGGAGGAGATCGTGACCCTGCTGGAAAAGGGTGATGCTCAGCTGGGAGACAGCCTGAAACTATTTGAAGAGGGGACCAAGTTGGTAGATACCTGCCGCAAGGAGCTGGACAAGGCGGAACAGCAGGTGGTCAAACTGATGAAGGGGAGTGACGGGGCACCCGTTGAGACGCCGTTCGCCGTTGAGGAGTGACCATGACTTACGAGGAGAGATATAAAACCTATCAAAAGTCGATTGAAGCCTATCTGGAGGGACTTTTTACGGAGGAAAAGCCCTATTCCATGCTTTATAAAGCCATGCGGTATAGCTTTTTAGGCGGCGGAAAACGCATCCGTCCCGTGCTGACGCTGGAGTTTGCCCGACTGGGCGGCATCGACTGGCATCTGGCACTGCCCTATGCCTGCGCCTTGGAACTGGTGCATAACTATTCGCTGATCCACGACGATCTGCCCTGTATGGACGACGACGATCTGCGCCGCGGCAAACCGACGACCCATAAAAAGTACGGCGAAACTCTGGCGGTATTGGCGGGAGATGCCCTCCAGCCGGAGGCATTTCGCCTGATCGCCACAGCGACGGATCTTTCTGCGGAAAACCGCGTGGATGCCATGGATGTACTGTGTCGTGCCTGCGGCGCAGACGGGATGGTGGCGGGACAGGTGCTGGATACCCTGTGTCTCATCACCGATGAAGGGAGCCTCACCGCTATGGAACGGCTGAAAACAGGCGCGATGATTTCCGGCGCGGCGGAACTGGGCTGCGTGGCGTCGGAGATGAATGGCGTTATGCGGAAACAGGCCATCGAATATGCGTCCTATTTGGGCCTGGCGTTCCAGATACGGGACGATATGCTGGATGTGATGGGTGACGAGAGTGTATTCGGTAAACCCATCGGCTCGGACAAAGAGGTGGGCAAGGTGACCTTTGTGGATGCGAAGGGACTGGACGGCTGCACCAAAGCGGTGGAGGACTGCACCGACAAGGCAAAAGCGGCAATAAAAGATTGGCCGGAGCATGAATTTCTCTGGGAATTGGCTGACCGGATGGTTGGCAGAAATCAATAAGCAAAAAAGAACTGCCATGGCGGTTCTTTTTTGTATATACCGTATATTCTGTATAATTCCAGTTGTAAAAAATAAATAAGTGTGGTATGATATGAAATTGCTGAGCAGCGGCGCAGTATCCTAGTCAGATCTGCCGTTTCCTAAGAGGGGCCTAAAAATC
>R20__coassemble_474_pt1 | contig 29338 bp, 28 predicted proteins | sample R20__metabat2_high_PE_008 | metagenome-assembled genome bin R20 | reverse complement strand
TAGCACATGACCTTGGAGAGGGTCACTAAAAACTACTACTTTATAATACAAGGAGAAAAACCATGAAAACGATCATTGCAACCAAGAATGCACCGGCCGCCATCGGTCCCTATTCCCAAGCCATTGACTGCGGTGCCTTTCTGGTGACCTCCGGTCAGATCGCTCTTGACCCCGCTACCGGTGAGATGGTAAAGGGCAGCGTGGCTGAGCAGACCCGTCAGGCTTTAATGAATGTCAAGGCCATTCTGGCAGAGGCGGGACTGACCATGGACAATGTGGTCAAGACCACCGTATTTTTGCAGAACATGGGGGATTTCGCCGCCATGAACGCCGTGTACGCAGAGTTCTTTACCGCAGGTAATTACCCTGCCCGTAGTGCCGTGGAGGTAGGCGCTTTGCCTAAGGGGGCATTGGTGGAGATCGAGACCATTTGCAGCAAATAAACCATAGAGATAAAGAGGAGAGGAGCCGCAGGGTTCCTCTCCTCACAGCTTGTCGAAAAAGTCTGCCCAACGGCAGACTTTTTCGACAAGCTGTGAACGGCTCGTGGGAGTCGTTCTTTTTTTATCGGTGGGCTTCATAGAATAGAGGGAGGAAAAAGAAAGGAAGTTTTTGCTATGCCGAGGATCTATCTTTCCCCCAGTACGCAGGAATACAACCCCTACATCACGGGTTTGGGAAGCGAAGAATACTACATGAATCTCATTGCCGATGCCATGGAGCCCTATCTGCGTGCCAACGCCATCCGCTGGACGCGGAATTCGCCGGATATGACCGCCGCCAGCTCCATCGCACAGGCGGCACAGAGCACCTACGACTTCTATCTGGCTCTGCACTCCAACGCCTCCGGTGACGGGTCCCAGGAGGGGCGGGTGCGGGGGATCATTGTGTTTTACTATCCCACCTCCCAAAACGGCAGACGCGCCGCAGAGCTTTTCGCGGCAAACCTGCGGCGAATCTATCCCCTGCCTCAGCGGGTGGTGACCCGTGCCACCACCACCCTTGGGGAAGTGCGGCAGCCCAAATCGCCGGCGGTGCTTTTGGAACTGGGGTACCACGACAACGTAGCGGATGCCACATGGATCGACAGCAACGTGGAGCTAATCGGACAGAACCTGGTGCAGTCGCTGACAGAGTATTTCGGCGTGCCGTTCCTCTATCCCATTGTGCCACGCACCGGCGTGGTGACCACGGTGAATGACAGCCTGAACCTGCGGGCATACCCGGGGTTGAACGGCACGGTAATCGGATCATTGCCCCGTGGCGCAACGGTGATGGTATATGCCCAGCGGGAGGGATGGTACACGGTGTGGTATAGGGAGCTGGCCGGATATGCATCTGCTGCCTATATTCAAATTTAAAGACAGAAAAATTTTCCTTAAAAGATAATTTTTTTCCTTGACAGTTTACCATAATGGGGTTAAACTTAGAAAGGATTATTATCGGAGGGTTTAGGGGAACTCACCGGTTATTGTCTGTACCAAAACGGCTTGGACACCGTTTCTATACAAATGCCGCCTTTGCAGCGGCGAAGAAAATTAAACTTTAGGAGGAACCCGATGCCTACTATCATTGCCGTAATCATTGCGGCGGTGGCACTGGTCGTTGGCGTCCTTCTCGGTGTTTTCCTGCAAAAGGGCAAGGAAAAAAAGGCTGAAATGACGATCAAGGGCGCCGAGGAAAAGGCCCTGCAGATCGAAAATGATGCACATAAGCGTGCCGAAAGTAAGACCAAGGAGATGCTTTTGGAGGCGAAAGAGGAGATCTTGCGCCAGCGAAGTGAATACGAGAAGGAAGTCAAGGAGCGCCGTGCCGAACAGCAGAAGCAGGAGCGCCGCCTGCAGCAGAAAGAAGAAAATATCGATCACAAGACCGAGCTGATCGAGAAGAAAGAAGAGACCTTGCAGCAAAAGCACATTGAATTGGAAAAGGAAGCGGAAGAGCTCAAGGTCATCAAGCGCAGTCAGACCGAGATGCTGGAGCGCATCTCCGGCTTTACTGCCGAGGAAGCAAAGCAATACCTGATTGCCCAGGTGGAGTCCGACGTGACCCACGAAACTGCCTTGAAGATCAAGGAGATCGAGCAGCGTGCCAGAGAGGAAGCGGACGCCTATGCCCGCGAGATCGTGGCCACCGCCATTCAGCGCTGTGCCGCCGATCATGCCGCCGAAATTACCGTCAGCGTGGTACCCCTGCCCAATGACGAGATGAAGGGCCGCATCATCGGCCGGGAAGGCCGCAACATCCGTACCATTGAGACGCTGACCGGTGCGGATCTCATTATCGATGATACCCCTGAAGCTATCACTGTTTCCTGCTTTGAGCCGGTGCGCCGCGAGGTGGCCCGTGTAGCGCTGGAGAAACTGATTGCCGATGGTCGTATCCACCCCACCCATATCGAGGAGATGGTGGAAAAGGCTCGCCGCGAGGTAGACGCCGTGATCCGCGCAGAGGGCGAGCGAGCCGTGTTGGAGACCGGTGTGCGCGGTCTGCATCCCGAACTGCAGAAGCTGCTGGGCAAGCTGCACTACCGCACCAGCTACGGACAGAACGTTTTGCAGCACTCTATCGAGGTGGCGCATATTGCCGGTCTGATGGCCGCTGAGCTGGGCGTTGACGTCCATGCCGCCAAGCGGGCAGGTCTGCTGCATGATATCGGCAAGGCGCTGGATCACGAGTTCGAGGGTACTCACGTCTCTCTGGGTGTAGAATACTGCCGCAAGTACAAGGAGAAAGAGGACATTATCCATGCCATTCAGGCGCACCATGGCGATGTGGAGTGCAAGTCTCTGGTGGCGTGTCTGGTGCAGGCGGCAGACGCCATTTCCGCCGCCCGTCCCGGTGCCCGTCGGGAGAACCTGGAAAACTACATCAAGCGTCTGGAGAAGCTGGAGGAGATCACCGGCACCTATCCCGGCGTGGAGAAGAGCTACGCCATTCAGGCCGGCCGCGAGGTCCGCGTGATGGTAAAGCCGGAGCAGGTCAGCGAGGATGAGATGGTCATTCTCGCCCGGGAGCTTGCCAAGCGCATCGAAAACGAGCTGGAGTATCCCGGCCAGATCAAGGTCCATGTTCTGCGGGAGACCAAGGTCGTGGAGTACGCCAAGTAAAAAGATAGAATGTGGGGTACTGCGTTTGCGGTACCCCACATTTTACCCTAAGAGGTGAATGAGAATGAAAAAACTTTTCTGCCTGCTGCTTGCACTGTGCCTGCTGCTGACGGGATGCGAGCTTGCGCCTCCGGCGGCGCCGCAAACCGATGCAGAGGGAGTTGCCGAGCCTGCCCCACTGGAGATGGAGATCGACCTGACCGTGGTGGACAGCGAAGAACGGCTGACCCCGGGGCAGACAGCGCCGATCGGCGAGCTTCTGACAAAATGGTATCACTTTATCGGCAGCTTTTCGGAGGAGGACTTTTCAGACCTCTTTGACGCAAGCAGCCTGACGGAAGCCCTGCAGCACGCGGCAAGCTGCCGGACGCTCTCGGCGATCCGGCAGGCGGCACTGGAGGATCTGCACATGAGCCGGTGCGCTGTGACGTTGACGGTGACCGATGTGAGCGAGGACGGCGACGAAGTACGAATCGAGCTGGACGAGAACACCGTGATGCAGTTCGTGGGCTTGGGCGTGGAGAGCGAGCTGTTTGATCTGCCCCATATCTTCAAAATGCGGAACGTGGGCGGCGATGAGTGGGTCATCACTCACCACGAGGCGGATGACAATCCCTATTTCAGCTTTACCTATGAGGAGGGCTGCGACACCGATCCCAATCTGCCCATGTTTCTGCGGAACATTGAACGGCGGCAGCTGCTGCGGGGAGAGACGGCGCAGGTCAGCTTTTCCTGCGACCACCCCTATGACCGTCAGGCGGCGCTTCGCTATATGACGGAGTACTGCAGCCACCGCAACGAGGTGTGGTATGCCTACGATGACGTGGGCGGCAACTGCATGAATTTCGGATCCCAGATTTTGCTGGCAGGCGGGATCCCCATGGATTACGAGGGGGACGCCAAGTGGTACTGGGAGAGCGTGAATAAGACCGACCTGCCCTTTATCAACGTGGGGAATTTTGTAGAGTATGCCCGCACCAACCGGGGATTCGGTCTGGTGGCGGACATGGATGCGGGATATTATACCGGTGAGATTGGGGATCTGTTGATCTTCGGCGTGAACAGCTCTCGTCACACCACCGCCATCTGCGGTTTTGTTAAGGATGGAGAGGGGAACGTTATTGACTACCTGGTGTGCTCCAATACCACCAACTACCGGAACTTTCCGGCAGGTGCCTACTACTATACCGGACAGCGTCTGGTAAAAATCTACGGCTGGAACGACTAAAAAACGGCGGTGTGCATTGCACACCGCTGTTTTTTACGGTATAATAAGCAAAAAAGGAGTGAGGAGCTTGCTGTTTCGAGTTTTGGCAATCGGTGACGTGACCAGTGAGGACGGTACCCGCCATCTGCAAAAACATCTGCGGGAGCTGAAGAAGCTGAAGAGTGTGGATTTCACCGTGGTCAACGGCGAAAACGTGTCCGGCAGCGGACTGACGCCGGAGCAGGCGGATGCCATCTTTGCCGCCGGTGCGGACGTGATCACCCTGGGAAACCACACCTGGGGCAAGATGCAGATCAGGGACTATCTGGAGGAAAACCGCTATATTCTGCGGCCGGCCAACTTTTCACCCCGCTGCCCCGGACGTGGGTACGGTGTATACGAGTGCGGGCGGTTTCGCATCGGCGTGCTGACCCTCATCGGGCGGTTTGATCTGGACTGGAAAGCGGCAGACCCCTTTGCCACGGTGGACAGGCTGCTGAAAACCGAGGATAAGCCGGACTTTACCGTGGTGGAGTTCCACGCGGAGGCTACCAGCGAAAAGCTGGCGCTGGCGTACTATCTGGACGGACGGGTCAGCGCCATGTGGGGGACTCACACCCACGTTCCCACCGCCGACGAGAGGGTAATGCCCAAGGGAATGGGCTATATTACCGATGTCGGCATGACCGGTGCCGTGGAGTCGGTGTTGGGGATTCAGCCGGAGCAGTCTGTGGAGAGCTTTTTAGGCGGTCTGCCGGGGCGGTACAGGCCGGCCACCGGACCGTGTAAAGCCCAGGGGTGCCTGTTCACCCTGGACAGCGACACAGGGCTGTGTGTGGCCGTAGAGAGAATTGATATACGATAGGAATGCGGCGCGCCGCGGTCGTCGCGCCCTACGCAAATAGAGAAAAGGAGATATGATCATGTCAGTTGAGAAGGTAAGAGAATATCTGACCCCCTATGGAGTGGCAGACCGTATGCAGCTGTTTGAGGTGTCCAGCGCCACGGTGGAGCTGGCAGCCGTTGCCGTGGGCGTGGAGGGAGCTCGTATTGCCAAGACCCTCAGCTTTAAGATCGGCGAAGACCCGCTGCTGATCGTGGCAGCCGGCGACGCCAAGGTGGATAACAGCAAGTACAAGCACTTTTTCGGCACCAAGGCCAAGATGCTGACCCACGAGGAGGCGGTGGAGCGTACCGGCCACGCCGTGGGCGGTGTGTGCCCCTTTGCCCTCCCCGCCGATGTCAAGACCTATCTGGACGTAAGCCTGAAGCGCTTTTCCACCGTGTTCCCCGCTGTGGGAAGTGACGCCAGCGCCATCGAGCTGACCTGCGACGAGCTGGAGAAATGCTGCGGCGCCAACTTCGTGGCGTGGGTGGACGTGTGCAAGGGCTGGCAGGACGAGGAAGAAAATGGTTAAGATCCTACACGCCGCTGACTTCCATCTGGACAGCGCCTTCGTGGCGCTGAGTGAGGAACAGGCGCGGCAAAGACGGCAGGAGAGCCGGGAATCCGTGGAGCGCATGGTGGACTATGCCAACGACCACGGCGCACAACTCATGCTGCTTGCCGGCGATCTCTTTGACGGGGACGACGTGTATTCCCAGACCGGGGAAATGCTGTGCGCTGCGTTGGGACGTTTTTCAGGGCAAGTGGTCATCGCGCCGGGCAACCACGACAGCTATCAGCCCAGAAGCGCCTATGCCCGGATTACCCTGCCGGAGAACGTACACGTATTTACTCGTGAGGAGCAGGAGAGTATTACCTTTCCTCAATATGGCTGCACCGTGTACGGCGCGGCCTTTACCGGCGAGGAAGCCCCTGCTTGGCAGAGCTTTTTCGCGGCAGAGGATGGTATCACCATCGGTGTGCTTCACGGCGAGGTGGGGGCAAAGGACAGCAAATATCGTCCGATCCCGGTGGAAAATATTGCAAAAAGCGGTCTTGACTATCTGGCGCTGGGCCATGTGCATCAATACAGCGGCGTACAGGTGGCAGGCAAGACCGCTTGGGCGTACCCGGGCTGCCCCGAGGGGCGCGGCTTTGACGAGCGGGGGGACAAGGGATTCCTCTTCGGTGAGGTGGAAAAGAGCGGCGTAAAGCTGCGGTTTGTGCCCTTTGCCAGACGGCGCTATGAGTGGCTGGAAATCGACGTGACGGACACGGCACCTATGGAAGCCATTTTGCGGAAGCTGCCCTTGCAGACGGAGGACGATATTTACCGCATCGTGCTGACCGGCGAGGTCAACGAAGGGATCAATCTCAGCGCTTTGCAGGAGGAGCTGGCGCCGAAATTCTACGCTCTGGAGCTGCGGGATAAGACCCGTGCGGCCCGGGACCTTTGGGAAAAGCGGGATGAGGATACCCTACGGGGGCTGTTTCTGCGGAATCTATATGGGCAGTATGAGACGGCTCGGACCCAAGAGGAGAAAGATCGGATCGAACAGGCGGTACGGTTTGGACTGGCTGCCATGGATAACCGGGAGATGTAACGACAGTGAAAAAGAAAATTCTGATGATCGGAACGGGTGGGACTATCGCCAGCGAGGTGGGCGGCGACGGCTTGAAGCCGGAGCTGGATGCCAGCAGGCTACTGCGATTTGTGCCAAACGTGGCCCAGTGGTGTGACGTGGACTGGGTACAGCTTTATAATCTGGACAGCACCAATATCCGACCGGAGAACTGGCTGGGAATTGCCCGTGCCATTCGAGAGAACTACGAGAAGTATGACGGCTTCGTTATCAGCCACGGCACGGATACCATGTCCTACTCCGCAGCGGCACTGAGCTATCTCATTCAGGGCAGTCCCAAGCCCATCGTGCTGACCGGGGCGCAGAAGCCCATCTGGTTCGACTCCACCGATTCCAAGCGCAATCTGACCGACGCCTTTTTATACGCCTGTCAGGGCTGCGGCGGGGTGCAGATCGTGTTCAACGGCAACGTGATCTTGGGTACCCGTTCCCGTAAGATACGATCCAAGAGTTTTAAGGCGTTTACCAGCATCAACTTTCCCTATTTGGCCCAGATTCAGGACGAGCAACTCTTGCAGTATATTCGCTGTGAGGAGAAGAAGTCCCCCATCTTTTTTGACACCATGGATACCAGGGTGGGGCTCATCAAACTGATCCCCGGCGTGGATGCCCGACAGCTCCGTTTTATGACGGAGAACTACGACGGTATCATCATCGAGAGCTTCGGCGTGGGCGGTCTGCCGGAATACGACGACTTTTACGGCATTTTGTCCCAGGCGGTGGAGCGGGGAAAGATCATTGTCATGACCACCCAGGTGGCCAGCGAGGGCAGCGACATCTCCGTGTACCATGTGGGTGGCAGGCTGAAACAAAACCTGCACATTTTAGAGGCCTATGACATGACCACCGAGGCGGTGGTCGCCAAGCTGATGTGGATCATGGCGCGGACCAAGGATTTTGGCGAGGTGGAGCGGCTGTTCTATACGCCGGTGGCACGGGATATCATCTATCCCGGCACGATATAAAGCGAAGCGGTGGGCGCTGCCCGCCGCTTTTTTGTATAGTTTTCCTCTGTTTTTCCGATACTACGAAAAATGAGGTGAAACGATGGAACTGTTTACATGGCAGGCGAAGAAGTTGGATGAGTTGCTGGGGGCGGGGCAAAACTTCGACATGGTAGCGCGGTCGCTTTGTATCGGCGGAAAAGAGGCAAGACTCTGGGTGGTAAACGGCTATGCCAAGGATGCGCTTTTGGAGCGGCTGATCTCGGTATGGCTGGCCATCGAGCAGTTGGACGCAGTCCCCACGGCGGAGGACTTTCTGACGTGCTACGTCACCGTGGCGGACGCCAAAGTGGAGACCGACTGGGAAAAAGCAGTGACGGCTGTGTTTGCGGGGAAAACCATGCTATTGTTGGAGGGATATGACGAGCCGATCCTCATTGACGCCAAGGAGTATCCCTCCCGCGGGGTGGAGGAGCCGGACACCAGTAAAGTCCTGCGGGGCAGTCACGACGGTTTTCTGGAGAACATCATGGAGAATGCGGCGCTGCTGCGGCGGCGGGTGCGGGATCCCAACCTGCGCCTGGAGCGCATGGAGGTGGGGGGACGCTCCCACTGCGATGTGGCCATCGTCTATATGGCGGACGAAGCAGACGAGAGGCTGATACAGGAGCTGCGAAAAAAACTGGAGAAGATCGATGTGGGCTCCATTTCTTTGTCTCAGGAGAGCATTGCGGAGTGTATTACGCCCCGGCAGTGGTGGAATCCCTTTCCCAAGGTGCGCTACACAGAGCGGCCCGATGTGGCAGTGGCATCCATCATGGAGGGAGATATTCTGCTGATGATCGACAACACCCCCTGCGTGATGATTTTGCCCACCACGGTGTTTAGCTTTGCTGAGGAGGTCAACGATTACTACTTTCCACCGTTGGTAGGGTCCTATTTGCAGGCGGTACGGCTAACGGTGCTGGTTTTGACGCTGTTTATCACGCCGCTGTGGTATCTGCTGGTAAAAAATCCTGAAACGCTGAGCCCAAATTTGCAGTTCCTGCTGGTAAAAGAGGACTACTATGTGCCGCTGATCGTCCAGCTGCTGCTGGTGGAGTTTATCGTGGACATTCTGAAGCTGGCATCGCTGAACACACCGGACGCTCTGTCCAACTCCTTCAGTATGCTGGGGGCGCTGATCTTGGGTGACTTTGCGGTGGAAGCGCGATGGCTGGTGCCGGAAGTGCTGGTGTATATGGCGTTCGTGGCGGTGGTAAATTACGCCCAGCACAGTTATGAGATGGGCTATGCCATGAAGTTGTGCCGAATGGCGCTGCTGATCTTGATCTGGCTGGCGGACTGGGTGGGCTTTGCCATCGGCGTGGTGGGAATTCTGGCGCTGGTGGCGACCACCAAACCGGTGCTGTGCAGGAGCTATCTCTATCCGCTGATCCCGTTCCGCCCGAAGGTGCTGCGGCGCATTCTGCATCGGCAGCATATCAGCAGGGACAACACATAAAAAGGGAGCGCAGCGCGCTCCCTTTTGTCATCCGGCCATGTTCAGCATATTCTCAATAAAAATTCCGTAGCCCTGGGTGGGGTCATTGAGCAGGACGTGGGTCACGGCGCCCACCAGCTTGCCGTTTTGCAAAATAGGACTGCCGGACATTCCCTGCACGATACCGCCGGTTGTCTCCAGCAGACGGGGATCGGTAATGCGGAGCAGGAGATTGCGAGTGGATTGGTTGTCGTATAGACGTAGAATCTCCACGTCGTAACTTCGGGTCTCACAGCTGTTGACGGTGGCGAGAATGGTGGCTTTCCCCAACTGGGGTTTGGCGAGAGGCAGGGCATCGGCGCTGTCGATCAGTGTTTCGTCGGAAACCATGCCGAACACACCGCCCGCAGTGTTGGCGGTCAGCGTCCCTACGTCACGCTGGACGCTGAAATCGCCTCTGAGCTCACCGGGGTCGCCCTTACAGCCCTTTTTGACCGCTTTGACGGTGGTTTCCATGATGGAGCCGCGGTCGAGGGTCATCAGCACCTGGGTATCCACATCCGTGATCCCGTGACCCAGGGCGCCGTAGGTGCCGGTGCGGGGATCGTAGTAGGTCAGCGTGCCGATGCCCGCCATGCTGTCGCGGATCCAGGCTCCCATGCGCCAGACACCGTCGTCACCCTTCCGGGGTGTGACGGTACAGCAGCAGGTTTTGCCGCTGCGTTGATAGGTGACGGTGACAGGTGCAGAGCCGTTTTGCTGCAGGTATGCCTGCAGCTGTTCGGTGGATTCAATTTTGGTGTCATTGATCTGCAGCAGGAGATCTCCGACCGCAATACCGCTGTTTTTTGCCGGGGAGTCATTGACGGATACCACCAGCGCTCCATCGGCAAAGAGCTTGATGCCCACCGCTTTGCCCAAGGGGATCAAGGTGTGTTCACCACTTGTTGCCCATACAGGCTGGATAAGACAGAGACAAAACAGCAGAGCAAAGAGAAATGCAAGGGGGCCTCGCAGGGCGCGTTTTTGCCGCGTTTCATACAAAAAAATCACCCCATTTGTTGAATTGTCGCCGATGACGTGATTATTTTTTTCCGAAACGGGAGAAACTATGTCCGCTAATTTCTGCAAAAAAGAACGCTGTGCCATGGCACGGCGTTCTTTTCAGTATGCGAATCAATAATTGTCTTTCTGGAAAATTTTCAAAATATCATCAAAGGACTTGTCCAGTTCGGCTTCCGCCTCGGCAGCACCCTTGTCATCGGCGACGTCCAGAGGACGCAACGTAGGGACTACAGGGGCAGCGGGTGCGGGTGCCGGGGCTTCCTGCTTGGGGGCGACATACTTGCCGCAGCCCTCGTCAAAACCGGTGGCAATGACAGTGACGCGGATCTCATCGTCCAAGGTCTCGTCAAAGGTAGCGCCGAAGATAGTCAGCGCATCGGGGTGGACGGCATTCTGTACCAGCATGGCCGCCTGCTCAACCTCCTCCAGACCGATGTCCACAGAGCCGGTGACGTTGATCAAAACGCCCTTGGCACCGTCGATAGAGGTTTCCAGCAGCGGGCTGGAGATGGCCATCTTAGCGGCCTCCTCCGCCTTGGTCTTTCCGGCGGCACGGCCTACGCCCATATGGGCAAGGCCGGCATCCTTCATGATGGCAGTCACATCGGCAAAATCCAGATTGATAAAGCCGGTATCACGGATGAGGTCAGAGATAGACTGAACCGCCTGACGCAGCACGTCATCGGCGATCTCAAAGGCGTTGGCAAAGGTGATCTTCTGATCGGTGGCGTATTTCAAGCGCTCGTTGGGGATAATGACCAGGCTGTCCACCTTGCCCCGCAGCTCTTCGATACCCGCCTCGGCGGCACGCATACGTCGTGCACCCTCAAAACCGAAGGGCTTGGTCACGACGCCGACGGTCAGGATCCCCTGCTCCCGGGCAATCTCGGCGACGATGGGTGCTGCCCCGGTGCCGGTACCGCCGCCCATGCCGGCGGTAATGAATACCATATCGGTATTTTCCAGCGCCTTGCTGAGCTGATTGCGGCTCTCCTCGGCAGCTTTTTTGCCGATATCGGGGTTGGAACCGGCGCCCTTACCGGCGGTGAGCTTCTCACCGATCTGGATCTTATAATTGGCGTTGGAGGCGTTGAGCGCCTGCCTGTCCGTGTTCACGGCAATAAAATCAACGCCCTTGGCGCCCGTGCAGACCATGCGGTTTACCACGTTGTTGCCACCGCCGCCCACGCCCACAACTTTGATGCTGACTACGTTTTCAATTCCGGTTTCCAATCCAAAAGCCATAACCGTTCCTCCTGCCACAAATTGTATAAAAAAGGCGATAATATTCGACGAAAAATACTATATATTGTATTGTATTACGGATTTGGCAATCGGTCAAGGGGTATTCTGACATTTCACATAAAAATTTACAGACGGCAAAAACTTTTCGCCGTCTGTGGAAGAATTTCAAGGAAATTACGCGGGAATGAAGCTGGCTTTGTCGCTCTGCGTCATGTCGATGGTGCCGGTCTCGTTGACCTCCAGACGCTGTACCACGGCGGTGAGGTAGTCCAGCTTATAGGAAAAGTCTGCGTTGCTGGGGAAAATGACGTCAAAGCGGTTCAGATAGCGCATGGTGAGGGTGGAACTGTCCTCCAGATGAATTGCCTGCACATCGGCAAGCATGGCTTTGCCCTCCAACTGCTCCAAAAGGGAAAAGAGCAGGTCCCGGGCGCTTTCCTGCTCCGCATCTACAACGATAGGCTGACCAATCACAGGATCAGTCAGTGTGATGCCGGTGATCTGGGGATATTTGGACCAGGCGGACATATCCAGAGAGTCCACGATTTTACCGGCACCGCTGATGAGCCAGACTTTGCCGTCCTGTCGGATTCCGGCAGGGGTACTGCACTCGGTGACGTCGATCTGCAAGGTGGTGGGGATCTGGCGGCGGATCTGCACCGTCTCTACATAGGGCAGGGCGTTGGTAATGCTCTCGGCGGCATTGAACTTGTTCATGAGGAACAGATTGCCTCCGATCTGAATACCGCTGGCCTCCAGAATGGCGCCGTCCTCGTACCGCTGGTTGCCGGTGACATGGACGGTCTCGATTTTAAAAAACAGCGCCAGTGCAACGGAAATCGCGCCGCAGATGACCACAAAGGTCAGCAGCTTATAGAGGAAGGAAAACCTTCCCCTGGTGCGTTTTCGGTTGTACCTATTGCGTCGTCTTGCCATAAGATCCTTTCTCAGGTGTCGGTATTTTCCTCCAGGGAGAGTACGGCACCCAATTGCCGCAGATCGGATACGATATCCTCGTAGCCGCGGCAGATATGGTGAATACGGTGAATTTTTGTTTCGCTTTCCGCCTGCAAACCGGCAACTACCAGCGCCGCTCCGCCCCGCAGATCGGTACAGAAGACCCCAGCCCCGTGTAAGGTGCTTTTGCCGCACACCACCGCCACGCGACCCTCCAGCCGGACATCGGCGCCCATACGCAGAAGCTCCGGTACGTGGCGGTAACGGTTTTCAAACATATTCTCCACGAATACCGTGGTGCCCTCGCTGCGAAGCAGAGCCGCCATGATAACAGCCTGTGCATCGGTGGGGAAACCGGGGTGGGGAGAGGTGCGGATAGGTGGCACGGCGTGTAAATGTCCGCTGCTCTCCAGCGTGATTTGATCCGGGGCGGTGCGTATGATGCAGCCCGCCTGCTGCAAAACCGTGGTGACGGTGGAAAGATGCCGATAGTCTACACCGCGCAGTATTAAGGTGCCGCCGGTGGCGGCAGCGGCTGCAAGGTATGTAGCGGCAACGATGCGGTCTCCGATGCAGCGGTGGTAGCAGCCGTGGAGAGGCCGTTTGCCCACCACCGTGACAGTGGAGCCGCCGGCTCCGTGTACTTCGGCGCCCAGTTTGATCAGAAAGTTTTGGAGATCCACGATCTCCGGCTCCCGGGCGGCGTTAGAGATCACGGTGACACCCTGGGCGCCACAGGCTGCCAGCATGGCGTTTTCCGTGGCACCTACGCTGGGCAGGGTCAGAACGATCTCGTGTCCGGTCAGATGGGGAGCACTGCAGCGTAGCTGGCCGCCGTTTTCGGTGATTTCCGCACCCAGTGTTCTCAGCGCGCCGATGTGGAGGTCGATGGGTCGGGGCCCCAGCTCGCAGCCACCGGGATAGCTCAGTTCCGCATCCCCGAAGCGGGCCAGAATGGCGCCGAGAAAAATTACGGAGGAGCGCATTTTCCGCATTAAGTGTTCGGGAATATCGCGGCGCGTCATGGGAGCGGTATCGACGAGAAGATCATCGCCGTCCCAGGAGGCGGTACAGCCTAAATAGTGAAGAATATCCACGGTAGTATCCACGTCACTCAGGTGGGGACAATGGACGATGCGGCAGGTATTGCCGCAGAGAATGGTGGCGGCCAGAATTGGCAGGACGCTGTTCTTCGCGCCCTGCACCGTGAGTTCGCCCTGTAAGGGTGTGCCGCCGGTAATAGTAATGGTACGCAAGGTCTCACGCCTTTCGATGGAAATTTACTCCATCCTATGCAAAGGCGCAGAACTTGGTGTTTACTTTAACAAGGACATCACTGTGTCGTAGATCCGCATGGTGGCGTCGGGAATACCCAATGACCGCATACCGATTTGCATGGCCTGCAGACGGGTGGGATCGGACAGAATGAAACGGGTGGTCTCATAGAGCTTGTCGCCGGAGGCGTCCTTTTCCAGCAGGACAACAGCACCATTGTGCTTTTCCAGAATGCGGGCATTCTTCTCCTGATGGTTGGCTACTACATAGGGAGAAGGAACCATGATGGTGGGCATACCCAGGGCGGTGAGTTCGCTGATAGTACTGGCACCGGATCGAGAGATCACCACATCGGCCCCGCGCATAACCACCGCCATGTCGTAGATATACTCCCGAATGTCCAGCCGGGGATCGCTGAGACCCCGCTGGGCTAGCTGGCCCTGCATTTCGTTCCAGCCCCGACTGCCCACGGCGTGAATGTGGTGGAAGGGGAAGTGGTCGTCCTTTTCACGGGCGAAGAAGTCCAGCATATTGGCGTTCATGGTGCTGGCGCCAAGACTGCCCCAAAACGAGACTACCAACGGCTTGCTATCGGTATAGCCCAGCTTGGCGCGAGCTTGTTCTTTGGTCAACCGGAAGAAATCGCCCCGCACCGGTGTGCCGGTGACCCGAATCTTTTCCGGGTGCTTGTAGTGGGCTCGACAGTCCTCAAATCCTACCATGATCACATCGGTGCTGCCCTCCAACAGTTTAGTGGTCAGACCGGGGATCATGTTGGACTCGTGGACGGCGGTGGGAATGCCGCGCTTGGCAGCGGCTTTCAAAATGGGGTAGCTGGCGTAGCCGCCGGTGCCTACCACCAAATCGGGCTGAAACCGCTGCAATACGGCATTGGCTTCCCGACGGGAGGTGATCATGGTGCAAGCGGTGTGAAAATTGTGGCGCAGCTCTTTCAGCGAGCGCTGAAAGCTGCTGATCTCAATGCCGGTATAGGCGTAACCCGCTTTCTCCGCCAGCTTTTTTTCAATACCGTCCGGTGTGCCGACAAACAGCACCTCCAGATCGGGGTGTTTCGTTTTCATATAGCCTGCCAGCGCCAGAGCGGGGTTGACGTGTCCCGCTGTACCGCCGCAGGTAAAAATCACTTTCATAGGACACCCTCCTATCCGTTTCGTGGTGCGGGTATTTGCCGCGATACACTCAATACGATGCCCATTTCCACCAGCTGCAAGGCAAGCGCCGTGCCGCCGTAGCTGAAGAAGGGGAGGGAGATGCCGGTGGCGGGAACCAGTCCGGATACCACGGCGATGTTCAAAAAGGTCTGCAGTCCCAGATGGGTCATAATGCCCACCACCAGCAGAGAGCCGAAGCGGTCACGGGCGTGGAGGGCGATCCAGAAGCCCCGGATGATCAGCAGGGCAAAAACCAGCATGATGACGCAGGCGCCGATAAGCCCCAGCTCCTCCGCCGCTACGGCGAAGATGAAGTCGTTGTGCCGTTCCGGAAGATACAGGAACTTCTGGCGGCTCCTGCCGAAACCCACGCCCAGCAGGCCGCCGGAGCCAATGGCGATCAGGCTCTGCACCATCTGGAAGCCATCGTCGGTGGAGTCCAGCCAGGGATCGTGCCACATGGTAATACGGCTGGCACCGTAGGATATGATGCCCTTTTCCACCGCCTTGACGTACAGCACTGCGGCAAGTCCCACGCCGCCAAAACCGGCGCCCACCAGCCAACCCTTCATGCCGCCCACCACCATCATGATGATGCCAGTGCCCACAATGAGGATCGTACCGGACAGGTGGGGTTCCAGAAGCATTAGAATGCTGATAGCACCGAGAATAATGGCGTAGGGAACGATACCCTCCCGGAAATCCAGCATTTTTTCCCGCTTTTTGGAGATGCTGTCGGCAAAGTAGACAATAATCGCCAGCTTGGCAATTTCCGAGGGCTGAAAGGTGAAGACGTTGGGGATACCCAACCAGCGGGTGGCGTTGTTGACGGTGATGCCCACGCCGGGGATGATGACCAGGATCAGCAGGAAGAAAGAAAGCCCCAGCAGCAGTTTTGCCGCACCGCGCCAGCGTTGATAGTTGATGCGTCCCACCACGAACATGGCGATAATACCCATTATGGCAAAAAACAACTGACGCTTGATAATGTAGTAGGCGTCGTTGTACTGATAAAGGGCAAAGGGAAAGCTGGCGGAAAACAGCATGGCAAGACCCATGGCGGTGAGCAGCAGAGTCAGCATCAGGAAGGGGATATCCATGGACCCCTTGCCCGCCAGCACGTTTTTGCGCTCAGTTTTTGCCTTATGCTCTTTTTGTGCTTTCATCGCGTGGTATTCTTCTCGGGTCAATGAACTCCCCCCTTCCTTGGAAAAATCAAATCAAAAATTAGAACCAGTAGCGCTGATAGACGCCGAAGTAGGCGAGGACACAGAACAGCAGACTGACGATAGAGAACACGGCGACCACTTTCTTTTCGCTCCAGCCGCACATCTCAAAGTGGTGGTGCAGCGGCGCCATTCTGAAGATGCGCTTGCCGTGGGTCAGCTTGAAGTAACCCACCTGAATGATGTCGCTCAAGGTCTCGCAGAGATAGACAAAGCCCACCAGGACCAGCACCACAGGCATATCGCAGGCAAAGGCCATGGCGGCTACCGCACCGCCCAGAAACAATGAGCCGGTGTCGCCCATGAACACCTTGGCGGGATAGTGGTTATACAGCAGAAAGCCGCACAGACCGCCCACCAGTGCCGCGGCAAAGATGCCGGTGCCGTGGCAGTTGGGCCAACCCAAAGCGATGACAGCGAAGAAGATTCCCACCGGTATAGTTACCGTGGAGGCCAGACCGTCAACGCCGTCGGTGATGTTCACGGCGTTGACCGTCCCCACGATGACGAAGGCGGCGAAGATCAGGTACACAATCCAGGGCAGAACAATGTGGGTCTGGAAGAACGGCAGATACAGATTGGGGGTCAGCACGCCGATATAGCGCATCAGACACAAAAAGGCGATGGCGGCGGCCAACTGGAGCAGAAACTTCTGGGGGGCCGTCAAGCCGGTGTTGCGGTGGTGGACCACCTTCTGGTAGTCGTCAATAAAGCCGATGATGCCGAATACCAGTGCGAACAGGAAGATATACAGGTGGGTGAAGTCACCGTCGAGTATGCTCTGCCAGCCGCCGACCAGCACCGCCGCCAGAATGCCGGCAATGAACATGATGCCGCCCATGGTGGGGGTACCCTGTTTGCTCTGGTGCCAGGTAGGGCCGATCTCCTTGATGCTTTGGCCCGCCTTCAGAGCCCGCAGTGCAGGAATAAGCAGCTTGCCGATGACGGCGGTGACGAGGAAGCTGACAACCAGTGTCAGCAAAATTTGTAACTTCATACGTTTATGCTCCTTTTGATAGGGCTTTCTTTAGTGCTTGAGATGTTTCGCTACAATCTCCCGTTCGTCCATATGGATCTTCTCGTGGCCAATTTCCTGATAATCCTCGTGGCCCTTGCCGGCCAAAATAATGACATCGCCCATCTGGGCGTGGTCCATGGCATAGTGGATGGCCTCCACGCGGTCGGCGACCACGGTATAGTTATCATAGCCTTTCATGCCGACGAGAATATCGTCGATAATGGCTTGAGGCTGTTCGGTACGGGGGTTGTCGGATGTGACGATGGCGTAATCTGCCAGGGATGCTGCGATCTTTCCCATGATGGGCCGCTTGGCGCGGTCTCGGTCCCCGCCGCAGCCGAACAGAGCGATGGTGCGTCCCTTGGCGAAGCCCTTGACGGCGCGGATCACGTTTTCCAGACTATCGGGGGTGTGAGAGTAATCGTTGAGAACGGTGTAGCTCTTGCCGGGAGTGGGGATGACCTCCATCCGGCCCTTGACACCGTGATTCTGCCGCAGGGCATCGGCGCAGTCCTGAATGGACACGCCCAGGTTCCAGCAGGCGGCGATGGCATCCAGCGTATTATATACGGTAAAGGCGCCGGGAATGCCAACTTCCACCTGTGCCCACTCGGTTTCTGCTTCGGCATCATATTTCACGCCGCCGGCGGAGAGCTTGATGTTCTTGGCTTGCAGATGACTTTGGTTTTCCACACCGTAGGCGAAGCGGCGGCACAGACTGCGATCCAGCAGCCGCTCGCACCACGGGTCGTCCCGATTGTAGATGGCGCAGTCGCAGTTCCGGAACAGAATGGCTTTGGCGTCGCAGTAGTTCTCCATGGTCTTGTGGAAGTCCAGATGATCCTGTGTCAGGTTGGTGAACACCGCTACGGCAAAGCGTACCCCGTAGACCCGGTGCAGCGCCAGAGCGTGGGAGGAGACTTCCATCACAACGTGGGTACAGCCGGCGTCTGCCATTTGGCGGAACAGCTTTTGCAGCTCAAAAGACTCCGGCGTGGTACGCTCGGTGTGCAGCACCTGGTCGCCGATCATGTTTTGGATGGTGCCGATGAGTCCCACCTTGGCGCCGGCCTTCTGCTCCAGAATACTCTTGATAAGGTAGGTGGAGGTAGTCTTTCCGTTGGTACCGGTAATGCCCACCATGGTCATCTCACAGGCGGGGTGGTCGAACCAGTTGGCACCGATCACCGCCAGCGCCTTGCGGGTATCCTCCACCACCACGTAGGGAATGCCGTCCACTTCATGCTCGCATACGGCGCACACGGCGCCCTTTTCGGCGGCCATGGGAATAAAATTGTGCCCGTCGGCGGCAAAGCCGGAGATGGCGACGAACAGGTCGCCGGACTTGGTCAGGCGGGAGTTGTAGCTCACGTCAGTGATCTCCTGTTCCATATCCGCTGTGGCGGAGATGATGGTAAGCCCATGGAGCAGATCGTTCAGTTTCATCGGTCAGACCTCCTTGCGCGGAAAAAATCAACAGTTTATTATAGCAAGATACGGCAATAAGGGAAAGCAAAATTTGACGAAAAATTTAGTCTTTGACGGAGATATCACCCAGCTGGACGGTGATAACCGTGCCGGGCTCCACCTGGGCAGCAGGCTCTATCGACTGGCTCAGCACGCGGACGGAGCCGGACTCGGAGTCGGTTGTGCCGCTGAAGCGGATCAGCAGACCGCTGTTGGTGACCACGGTATTGGCCTCTGCCGGCGTGCGCCCGATCAGATTGGGAACGCTGCACAGATCATCGGGCTTTTCACTGCCGGCATACAAAACAACGGTGGATTTGCCGGGGATGATGGCGCCGCCTACGGGAGTCTGGTCGGTGACGGTGTTGCCGCTGCCCACCACCTTGGAGGTGAAACCCTTTTCGGCAAGGCGGGCCTTTGCCTCTTCGATACCCAGATCGATCACATTGGGGACGGTAGTATCGATGCCCAGCAGTTCGTCGGCGCTGTAACTTGGCTCAATGCCCAGATAGGGCAGGATCTCCGACATGACGGAACTGGCGGTGGGTGCCACCATGTTGCCGCCGGAAACGTAGGTGCCGGTAGTGCGGCTGGGGGTATCCATGGTAATGAGCATGATGACCTGGGGATCATCCGCCGGCGCAAAGCACAGGAAGGAGACCACCACATCGCCGGTCTGTCCCTTATCTGCCGTGCCGGTCTTGCCGCCGATGCGGTAACCGGAGACCTGACCGTTTTTGCCGGTACCCTGTGCTACCACGTATTCCAGGCACTCCCGAACCTTGGCGGAGGTACTCTCGGAGATAACCTGACGGACAGGAGTGCTGTCATGCTGATAGAGGACGTTTCCGTCGTCGTCCAGCACCTGATCTACCAGATAGGGCTGACGGAGATAGCCGCCGTTGATGCACGCCGCCTGAGCTGAGATCAGCGCCACCGGGGTCACGGTAAAGTTCTGACCGAAGGCGTAGCACGCCAGGTCCAGCGTGGTGAAGTCGCTGGACGCCATAAAGATGCCGTCCGCCTCACCACCCAAGTCAATGCCCGTGCCGGACATCAACCCGAAGGATTTCATGTACTGATAGAATTTCTCCGTGCCCAGCTTCAAGCCGTAAGTGATAAAGGCGGGGTTACAGGAGTTCCCCACGGACTCCTTTAAGGTCTGCAGACCGTGACCTGCGGTATTGGAGCAGTGGATGGTCTGTCCGGATACCGTGATGCTGCCGCCGCAGTTGACGGTGGTATTCATATCGATAGCGCCCTCCTCCAAAGCAGCGGAGAGGGTCAGGATCTTGAAAGTTGAGCCGGGTTCGTAGGTGTCATTGAGACACTTGTTGCGCCATTGGAGCAGCTGCAGATCGCTGAGACTGGCCGTATGTTCCTCCAGACGCTTGGCAAGGCGCTCATTCTGCACCGTGGAAAAGTCATTCAGATCGTAGTTGGGATAGCTGGCCATGGCCAGAATTCCACCGGTCTTGGCGTCCATTACGATGCCGGCGGCACCGTTTTGGGCGTCGTAGCGGTCCACCATCTCCTCAATGCCCTTTTCCAGATAGTACTGCACCGTTGTGTCAATGGTGGTAACCAACTGGTCGCCGTTCTGGGCGTCAAAATACTGCTCGTACTCGTAAAGCATATCGTTGCCCGCGTTGTCCTTGGCAGTGATGACCAGCCCCGTCTGGCCCTCCAGCTCCTGTTCATATTGGGACTCCAGACCGTAAAGTCCCGTGTTGTCGTCACCGACGAAGCCGATAACGTGGGCACACAGGCTGCCGTAGGGATAGTAGCGCTTGGCGTCGGTGACCAGATACACGCCCACGATCTTGTTATCGTTGATATACTGGCGTACCTGGTCGGCGATCTCCTCATCCGCTCGGAGCTTGAGGACCTCATACTGGGAGTTGGTGCGTCCCATCTTCTTGAGAATGGTGGCCTCGTTCACATCCAAAATGCTTCCCAGCTCGGAAGCAACGCTTTCTCGGGTCCAGGTGACGGGTTTTTCCGTGTCTTTAAGGGCGCGGTCAATCTCCAGAGGAGAGAGAAATACGGTCTCTGCCGTGGCGGAAATGGCCATAATATTGCCGTTGCGGTCATAGATGGTGCCGCGGTTGGCGGTGATCACCGTGGAGCGTGTCTGTTGGCTGACGGCCTTTTTTTGCAGCTCCTCGTGGCGGGTGATCTGGAGAGAGTAGAGCTTAAAAAACAGCAGCACGAACATGGCGATACCCATGACCAGCATCAAAATAAAGGTGCGGGTCTGGATCACCCGGTTGGCACGGCGGATATTGTCGTCTTTTCTGTTGGGTTTCGGGGAGATTTGAGACACGTTTTTTCCTCCTGTTTGGGACAAATCAGCGCCGTATCAGGCACTTTCAAAGACCAAGCAAGGAGCAAGAAGAACTCTTCTTACTCCTTACGATTATTTTGCAATATATGGGGCGTTTAACGGAAGTATTCCAACACCCGATCCGCCGCAGCGGCAGCCGTGGAACGAATATCCTGTAAAACGCCGGATGCCTCGGCGCGGTAGATCACAACATTGTCCGCACCGCTGAGATCGATGTACTCGATCTGCCCGGCGCCGGGCTTGGACATACCGGCTTTTTCCGCCACCTCCTTGATGGTGGCAAGATCGAAGGTTTTTTCGTACTGGGTGAGGAGCTCCACGTGCTCGTTGGTCAGCTCGGAGAGCTCTCCCTTGATGCTGCCCACGTGATTGGACACCTTGGTGAGCTGGACGTAACCCAGCATCAGCACCAGCACCAGAGAGCACAAAGCGGCGATGCCGCCCAGCAGCAGGGGAGAGGGACGGGCCTTTACCTTGGTGTGAGTACGGGGCCTGGCCTGCACCGGAGCTTCCTGGCGGCGCTCCGGCATGGTGCCGGCTTCTTCCAACTGCCGCTCCCGGACGATGCGATCCAGATCATAGGCGAGAGAACCGTATGTAGTTGTGGTCGTTCTGCGTTTCTCTGCCATGTGACGTGAGTATCCTTTCCTCAGAGTTTCTCCGCTACCCGGAGCTTTGCGCTGCGGGCCCGGGGGTTGTACAGGAGTTCCGCCTGTCCCGAAATGATGGGCTTGCGGGTGATGAGCTTCATTTTCGGCGTCTTACCGCAGACGCACACGGGGAAATTAGGGGGACAGGTGCAGCCGGCGGCCAGCTCCTGCATGGTTTTCTTGATGATGCGATCCTCCAGTGAGTGGAAGGAGATCACCGCCAGCCGTCCGCCGGCGTTCAAATGCTCAGCGGCGGCATTCAGCATGGGAGGCAGGACGTCCAGCTCACCGTTGACGGCGATGCGGATCGCCTGAAAACTGCGCTTGGCGGGATGCTGCTTTTCCCGGAGAGCCTGGGGCGGCATAGCGCCCTTGATGATGTCCACCAGCTCATAGGTGGTCTCGATGGGCGTTACGTCCCGCTTTTGACAGATGTGCTTGGCGATGACAGGCGCATAGCGCTCCTCACCGTATTCAAACAGGATCCGCCGCAACTCCTCATAGCTCCATGTGTTTACCACCTCTTGGGCGGTCAGAGGAGCGCTGCGGTCCATTCGCATATCCAGGGGCGCGTCCTGCATATAGCTGAAGCCCCGCCGGGCATCGTCCAGCTGAGGGGAACTGACCCCCAGATCGAAGAGCATACCGTCCACGCCGGAAAGCCCCAGTTCCTCTATGATGTCGCCTACTCGCTCAAAGTTGCTGTGTATCAGTGTGACTTTGTTCATGTAGGGGGCAAGTCGTTCCCGGGCGGCGTCCAGTGCCGTTTCGTCACGGTCTACGGCGATAAGCCGTCCCGTGGTCAGCCGACGCACGATTTCAAGGGAGTGTCCGGCACGGCCCAGCGTACCGTCCAGATAGATGCCGTCGGATTTGATGGCCAGCGCCTCTAGACATTCGTCCAGCAAAACCGGCTTGTGGCCGTAGGCCATATCCTCTGCGGTGTTGTGTGCAAATGCCATGTCTTACAGTCCCATCTCTTCCATGGCCTGCTCCAAAGAGCCGCTTTCAAAGGCAGCCTTCTCCAGCTCAGCCCAGCGCTGGGCGTTCCAGATCTCTACCCGGTCAAAGCTGCCGATAACTACCACGTCTTTCTCCAGATCGGCGTATTCCCGCAGCTTGGCGGGCAGTAGAATACGTCCTTGCGCGTCCGGCTCGCAGTCCGCTCCGTAGGCGAACAGACCGCGCAGACGCTTGACCTCGTTATAGCTCAAGCCCTTGAGCTTTTCCATAAATGCCGCCCAACTCTCGTCGGAGTAGACGCTCAGGCAGTGATCCTGCCCCACGGTGACATGAAACGTGTCGCCCAGCTCCTGGCGCAGCTTGGCAGGGATGAACAGACGACCCTTGGCGTCAATGGTATGAGCGTATTGACCGGTCATGCTGTTCACCTCCCTCTTTTTCGGCAGATCATTAAAAACCGTGGGATTTCTCACCACAAATGGGGGTATAAACCCCACATTTCCCCACTTATGGACTCAGTATACCCAATTGAAAGGGAAAATGCAAGCACAAATTTTCCTGTATTGACTGGGGTTTTGGCATTTCTTTCCTTAAAAAGAAAATTGTGGAGAAGGGGACAAAACGGTTGTTTGAAATTTGGCAAAAAAAAGAAAGCCGGACACAATATCTTGTGTCCGGCTCGACAAAAAGCTACAATATTATGGTATGGAATAATATTTGTATAAAATGTAGAAATTTAAATTAAATATTTAGCTATTTTCTACAAAAAATGCTGATTACTGGTTGTTCTTCTTCTCCAGGGACTCCTTGGCGGAGCGCATCTGTTCCTGCGAGGTGGTGCGGAACTGCTGACGGGACTGCTGCAGCTCCTGCAGGGCAGCCTGAATGGCCTCCTCCGTGCGCTTGAGGGCGTCCTCGGTGTAGGTGTTGGCAACCTGATACAGCTCCCGGCTGCGATCCTCGGCGCGGCGGATGATCTCGCTGGATTTCTGGCGGGCCTGCTGAATGATCTCGCTTTCGGAGACGATGGTCTTGGCATCCAGCTCTGCCTGCTTCATCAGCTTTTCCGCTTCCTTCTTGGCACCGGCCACGTATTCGTTTCGGGCGGTGATCAGTTCCCGGGCCTTTTTCAGCTCCAGGGGCATCTTGCCCCGGATCTCGTCCAGCAGATCCAGAGCCTCATCCCGATTAATCACGCACTTTTCGGAGCTGAAAGTGGCGCTTTTTGCCTCGTCGATCATGCCGTAAAGCATATCCAATAACCGCTGTACATCTTTCTCTTCCATGGTCTTAAAACTCCTTTCGATCTTTCAATTCCGCTGCCACGGCGGCAGGTACGTATTGTTCCAGGGGTTGGCCGTAACGGATCATCTCCCGGACCATGGTGGAGCTGAAATGCTCGTACTCGGCGCTGGCGGGGAGAAACACGGTTTCGAGGGTGGGCAGGATCCCTTTGTTGATACGCGCCATCTGCATCTCCAGGTCAAAGTCGGTTACGTTCCGCACCCCCTTGACCAGAATGTTTGCCCCACATTTGGCGGCGTAATCTGCCAGAAGCCCGCTCCATAGCTCCACCTCCACGTTGGGGAATTCGGCAACGCTCTTTTGAATCAGCTCCAATCGCTTTTCGCGGCTGAACATGGGCGTTGTCTTGTCACAGTTGACCATCACGCACACCAGCACCTTGTCGAAACAAAGGGAGGCACGGCGGATAATGTCCATGTGTCCCAGCGTGATAGGGTCGAAGCTGCCGGGATAGACGGCAATATTCATGGGTTTTCGTCCTCGTTTCCGCTGCGGTGGTAGACCGACAGCTTGATCTTGCCGTAACGGTATTCCCGATACAGAGAATAGGGCGTTTCCACCGGCGGTAAGACGGTGTCCACATCACTTTCCGCTATGATTATACCATGTGCGCGGCAAATGTCAAACCTTGTAATTTCGGAAATTGCCTGCCCCAGAAGCCCGGAGGCGTAGGGGGGGTCCAGAAAAATGATGTCAAACTTCTCGCCGGATTTGAGATAGGCCATGCTGTCGCCCTGCCGGACGCGAGCGCGTTCGGTGAGCTCGCAGATTTTCAGGTTTTCCTGGATCAGTGTGACCGCGTCCCGACGCTGATCCACAAACACGCATTCCGATGCGCCGCGGGAGAGGGCCTCAATGCCCAGCTGTCCCGTACCGGCGAACAGGTCGAGAACACGCCGTCCCTCAATGTCGAACTGGATGATGGAGAACAGCCCCTCTTTCACTCGGTCGGTGGTAGGGCGGGTCTCCAGACCCTGCAGCTCCTTCAAGCGTCTGCCTCTGGCAGTTCCGGTGATCACTCGCATAACGGTTATCCACGGGGATCGAACCGCTCGAAAATCACCAGATTTCCGAGTTTTTCGGCATCCCGCATCTCCTCTCTTGTTGTTATGGTCCAGTTGATCTCCTGCACGCGGAAAAGGCGGCGGCAGATCCGCACGGCGGCACAGCATCGGTCCTCATAGCGGTAGGCGATGAAGTCCGGACGGGTCAGGAAATTCAATAAGAGGTTGCCAAGTGCCCACAGGGTCAGCCTGCCCTGAGGCGCACCGTCACCGTGGCGCAGGAAGTTTTCAGCCAACTGGCCCCGCACGATGTCCGGACGGTGCTTTTTCAGCCACAGCAGGCATCGTGGGTCAAAGCTCTCAATACAGTAGTTTACCCGATATTGGTCCAAAAGTGCCACTGTGGCGGCAGCCAACTCTGCGTGGTTGCCCCGCTCCGGCTTCAGCTCCACGATAAGGGGCGTTTTGCCCTCGAACAGGGCCAGCACGTCTTTCAGCAGAGGAATGCGCTCCTCCGTCCCCTCCAAGCGGTACTGTGCCAAGTCCTCGGCGGTCAGATCTTCGATCAAAACGTCTGCACCGGCGGTACGTTTCAAGGAGGCGTCATGGATGACCGCCAGATTGCCGTCCGCCATCCGATGCACGTCCAACTCGGCGCCGTAAAGGTTTTCCACGGCGCGGCGGAATGCCGCCATGGAGTTCTCGGGTACGGCGGGCTTATCGTGGCAGCCCCGATGGGCATAGCGGAATGCTCTTAAAATCTGCCAGTGGGGGTGTCCGTGCCGGCAGAGATGTGCAAAGAGATACAGCTCCGCCAGGATCACAAAAATCAGTAAAACGATCAGTATCCGCATATCAGTCTGCATCCATATCGCTCAAAGCGTCCAATCCCCTTTTTGCCACAGGCTTGCTGTCGCCGTGCTGTACCAGGAGCATGGTGGCAAAGGCAAGCGCCGAGAAGATGGCGGCATAGGGAAATAGAACGCGCATTCCCATCTTGTCCATCAGAAGTCCGGAGACCATAGGTGTTGCCACCTGTGCCGCCATGCTGGCGGTGTAGTAGTAGCCGGTGTACTTGCCCACGTTGCCGCCGCTGGCCAGCTCCACTACCATGGGGAAGGAATTGACGTTGATGGTGGCCCAGGCAATGCCAGCCAGGGCAAAGATGGCGTTCATCAGTAGGGTGGGACTGTCGGCCTTCATAAAGCCCGCCACGGTGAACGCCGTCGTCAGCATCACCACACCGGCGAGGATGGTCTTCTTGCGGCCGACCTTGCCGGCAATGAGGCCCACGGGCAGATAGGCCACGATGGCGGCGGCCTGGGCAATGATCAGGGTCAGGTTGTAGTCCTTGTGGAGAATGTTGCTGGCATAGACGCTGTATTTGGAGGTCACGGCGTTGTAGCCGAAGAACCACAGCACGATGGACAGCAGCAGAAAGATCAGGGACTTGATCTCCCCCATGGTCAGCTTGCGGCTGCCGTTTTCACTCTCGTCATCCTCCTCAATGCCGTAGGCGATGGAGCTGCGGCGCATCTCGTCGGACCACTCCACCTCCCGGACGGTGAGCATGAAGATGACCAGTGCGATGAGCATGATGGCGGCAATGACACCGAAGTAGCCCATATAGCTCATCAGGCTGTTTTTCACCGCCGAGGTGGCAAACACCATGCCCAGTGCCAGCACAAGGATACCGCCGGCACTCCCCATCAGGTTGATGATGGCGTTGGCCTTGGAGCGCAGGGGTTTCACCGTCACGTCCGGCATTAGAGCCACCGCGGGAGAGCGGAACACCGCCATGGAGATCAGGATGATCAATAGTATCGCCATGAAAAAGATCAGCGTGGTGGGGCTGTCGGCGGTGATCTGCCAGGCGTAGGCCTGCCGTGCCGGTACCACATAATTGGTGTAGTCCGGGTTGGTGACCAACTCCCCGTCCACCTCGATCTGGGAGGTAATGGCGGTAAACGCACTCTTGCTGAACTTCTCACTCAGGGTGAACTTTTCCCCGTTGGGGGTCATCAACTCATTTTCCGGCTGAGCAATATAGATCTGCTCCAGCGCTGCGGGATCGTCGATGGCGGAGACGGCGCGGATATTCTTCAGCTGTGCATAGTCTACAAAGCTGAGGCACAGCAGCATCACCGCCGCGATCAGCGTACCAACGACGATAAAGGGCGTGCGTCTGCCCCGCTTGGAGGTACAGCGGTCGGAGATGGCACCGAACAGGGGCAGCAGAAACAGCGCCAGCACGTTATCCAGCGCCATAATGACACCGGACCAGGTCTGGTTCATGCCGAATTTGTTCACCAAAATCAGGGGAATGGTGTTGTCATAGGCCTGCCAGAATGCACAGATGAGAAAAAAGGCAAAGCCAACCAGAATGGTGCGTTTATAGTTCAGTTTCATTTGATCCCCTCCAATTCTTTTACCAGTGCGGCAATATCTTGATACACCCACGTAGGGTGGATATCATAGGTTTCAATGTCCGCCATGACCCCCTCGCCGGACAGAACAAAGATGCTGTCCACGCCGGCGTTGGCGCCGCAGGCGATATCGGTATAGATGCGATCCCCGATGACCACAGTCTCCTCTGGGGCAAAGCCGGTCTTTTTCATGGCCAGCTGCACCATCTCCGGCTGAGGCTTTCCGATAAAGCGGGGCTTGCACCCTGTGGCGTTGGTCAGCATCTGGCACACGCTGCCACAGTCCGGCACACTGCCGTACCAGGTGGGGCAGACCCAGTCCGGGTTGGTGGCCAGCCACTCCGCGCCGCGGTTTAAGAGGATGCAGGCATCCTCCAGCTTCTGAAAGGTCAGCTCCCGATCAAAGCCGGAGAGCAGGATGTCTACGTCACTATCCGGCGTATCGGTGACGGGAATGCCCGCATTTTGGAGCTGTGCATAAAACGAACGGGTGCCCTGCACATAGCACTTTTTGTTCGGATACTCCTTTTGTAGGCAGTCGATGGTGGCGTCCGTTGAGGTGAGGAAGTGATCCTTCGTAGCGGGAACGCCCAGCCGGTACAGCTTGTCCAGATAGCTCTCTACGCCCCGGGAGGAATTGTTGGTCAAAAAGAGGTAGCGGCCGCCAATGGAGCGGATGTAGTCAAGAAATTCCACCACACCGTCAAAGAGACGGTCATCAATATAAATAGTACCGTCCATGTCCAAAAGGAAAAGACGTTTTTTTCGCAGCTTCATCGGGTACACCTCCGTTCTTTCTCAACAGAATAACACAAAGAAAAAGCGGTGGCAAGTGTGTATATAGGGCTTTTGCAGAGGAAAAACCACAAGATGTGCTTTTTGTCGAAAGATGTCGAACGATTCTCATAAAAAAACGACAAAATCACCTTGAAAATGATGTCCGTTTCTGCTAATTTGTTACCAAGCCAAGCGATAAATGTTGTTTTGTCGGTAAGGCACAGCGCTGTAATGATAACTTTGAATAAAGGACGGAAGCGTGTTATGGAAAACAAAATCAGAGTACTTCTTGCCGACAGCAGCGAGGAGTTCCGCATTTTGCTCAAAGAGAATATCGAGACGTCGGGTGAATTTACGCTGGTGGGGGAGACCGGCAGTGGCCGCGAAGCGCTGGAACTTGCCAAAGCGGCACAGCCACAACTGGTGCTGGCAGACGTAGCCCTGCCGGAACTGGACGGTCTGAGCCTCTTGCAGGAAGTGCAGAAGCTGCCTGCTCCGCCCCGTACCATCATCGTTTCCGCGTTCTGCAATGATCGCACCGTGCAGGAGGCTATGAACCGCGGCGCGTTCTACTTCATGGCCAAGCCCGTCAATCTGCAATCCCTGCTGGAGCAGATGCGCCTTGCCGTACAGAGAGAGGAAGTGGAGGAGCCCACCTATTCGCCCACATTGGAGGGCCGCGTCACTGCCATTATCCACGAGGTCGGCGTACCGGCGCATATAAAGGGGTATCAGTACGTCCGGGAGGCCATTATGATCGCCGTGGAGGATATGGACGTGATCAACGCCGTCACCAAGGTGCTGTATCCCGAGGTGGCAAAGCGCTTCGGCACCACGCCCTCTCGCGTGGAGCGCGCCATTCGCCACGCCATCGAGGTGGCATGGGATCGGGGCGACCTGGAGACCTTGCAGCACTACTTCGGCTATACCGTCAACTCTGCCAAGGGCAAGCCCACCAACAGTGAGTTCATCGCCATGATCGCCGACCGCCTGAGCTTACAGCGCAAGCAAAAACACGCATAAACAAATCTGCAAGAAATGGGCTGTCTCTTAATGAGACAGCCAAAAAAGGGCATAGGAAAAGCCTGTAACCATTGCGGTTACAGGCTTTCTTCCTGGTCCGAGTGTCGAGATTCGAACTCGAGGCCTCTTGAACCCCATTCAAGCG
>R20__coassemble_453_pt1 | contig 30180 bp, 19 predicted proteins | sample R20__metabat2_high_PE_008 | metagenome-assembled genome bin R20 | reverse complement strand
GGGCGCTGCTGACCGCCTGGGAGCACGGCTACATCATCGCCGACTCCCTGGGCGAGGTGGAGCGCATCGGCGCCCTGGCCGCTTCCAAGGGGGAGAACCGAGCCATCGGCGTCCGGCTGAATCCCGACTTTTCCATAGATGGCGGCAAAGGTCACGCCAGCAAATTCGGCATCGACGTGGGAGATCTGCCCCGGCTCAAGGTCCTGCTGGAGACTCTCCCTGTCACTCTGGAGGGACTGCACATCCACTTGAAGTCCCAAAATCTGGATGCGGATGTTCTGGGGCGGTACTATCAGAACTGCTGGTCCCTTGCCAAGCGTGTCAGCGCCGGGCTGCCCTGTGCGCTGAAATACGTCAACTTCGGCGGCGGCGTGGGTATCGCCTACGATCTCAGCGTGGAGTCTCCGCTGGACTTTGCCCGTCTGCGCAGCTATACCGATGCCATTGCGGCGGAAAACGCCGCCGGGATGCAGGCGCGGCTGCTGATCGAGTCCGGCCGTTTCCTTACCGGACAGATGGGGCATTATTTCCTGCGTGTGGTAGACAAAAAAGTGTCCTGCGGCAAGACCTACGTCATCGTAGAGAACTGCATGAACGGTCTGCAGAAGCCCGCCATCGCCGCCATGCTGCGCCATGCCATGGGAGACGGGGTGTTGACGCCCCAGGAGCCCATGTTCACGGCGGAATACGCCTTCCCCATCACCGCCTACGGTGACGAGAGCCGCACGGAAACGGTGGACATCGTGGGCAATCTGTGCTGCGCCCAGGATGTGCTCAAAGAGAATTTTACCGGCCCGGTGCTATCCGTGGGGGATCTGATTGAGGTGGGGAATGCCGGTTCCTACGCCTGCACGTTGACCGCTCAGCGGTTTTCCAGTCATCTGCCGCCGGCTGAATTACTGGTGGATGAAAACGGAAATGTTTTGGATTGACCGGTTTTTCCTATTTGTCAAAAGAGCGAGAGGTTGGATTTCTCTCGCTCTTTTTCATGTGGACGGGTATTGCTTTCCTGTATGGTCTATGGTGTACGAACCATCAACAATCAATTCTGAAATGGGTACCACCGTGTAACCTTGTTGAATCCTATACTCCAAAATGGACGGCAGAGCTTCCTGCGTGTGCAGCACCGCATTGTGGAACAGCACGATACTCCCCGGCTCCAGGCGCGACGTTACCCGGTCAAATATCGTGCCTGCGTCGTAGTCCTTCCAATCCAAGCTGGCCACCGACCATTGGATTGGCTCCATGCCGATGGAGCGTATGGCGGAGATCACATGGTCGTCATACTCTCCGTAGGGGCAGCGGATCAGTGTGGGGCATTTCCCTGTCACCGACTCGATTTTTGCGCAGCTTGCCTGCACATCAGCCACGATCTTATCCGCGCTCAGACTGGTGCTGTTCTCAATTGGAAAAAGGAATGATATCCAGGTCCAGTCCATGGTGTAATTCAATCGGCGCAATGCCAGGATGGAGACTGATAGCCGAATTTGCTACGAAACGCTCGAGGCAAGCTGCAATCCTTCGCTGTTCTGTCGGTAAACGGTAGTCCCTGCATTCTTCCTTGCTCAAATAAATGGCATGTCCAAGCAAATAGTCGCAATCCCTTGACGAGAGGGCACAGATGTGCTGCCACACGGTGGAGCGATCCCGCCGAAATACATATGCTGTAGTATCGATATAGGGACGATTTCCTTCATCTCGCTCTGGATTTTCCAATTCTTCTTTTTCGTACTGCTGCCATTCTTCCGCCGTGAGTCCAGCCTCAAACAACTTCGCTTTGACCCATGCGGCGAGATCAGAAACCAAAACAGGGGAGCATGAAGTATCCGGTGGAATTGCGGCAGCCCCCAAAAATTTGTCACATCTGGCTACCATAGTTTTTCCCCACATCGAAAGAGGTACATATCGATAACCGTTTTTGGTTTTGAGCTTGGCACAGCGCTTTCCACCTTTTTCTTGCCAAGCCACGTAAAGAGATGTAACCCCCTCGATATCTACAAAATCGAGAGCAGGAATCACTGCCGCCGCTTCCGCAGTACGCGGCCCGGCATCCACCAAAATTGAGACTTGGCGAACCATCAGGGGTTCATTTGCCATGCATTCGTCCAATAATTCAATGAACCGTTCGCGAACCTTGGGCGGGAGAGCCTTCATTTGTTCAGAAGCGATGCGCCGAATAGTTTTCACTGCCGAAAGCGAAATATCGGGCAGCGTCGGGTCAAAACGAACCATGGCATCATAGATTTTCTGGCTGGCGGCAAGGGTTTGCAGCATGGTGCGGTTATTGATTTTGGGCGATCCTTTGCTATTTCCATTTTCAGCAATTCGAGCCAGCAGATCCTTTTTCAAATCGTCCAAATCGGTCTCAGTGAAAATGGGATATTCTGCCGTTCCATACTTCGAAAGCGTCGGGAGAATCTGACGCTGAAACTGGGTAAGAGCGGCATGTGCGGTCACCTCCGACCATCCAGACAGAAATTCAGGATGGTCGTTCACCCGCTGATATGCGACTACCATGGGGTTAGCGTCATCCAAAACGTTCGACGAAGTGTGGTGAGCGTGGCTCGTGGAAACCTGAGACAGACAGTTCTGGCCAATGATGTTAGCAATCATCTGCTTTTTAGCTTCCAGCTCCTCGGGACGATTCACAGTACGGCAGACATCCTGGGCTCCGTCGATGCGAACACCGTTTCTATCAATCGCATGGCCCCGTAATTTCTTGGGATACTTTTCGCTTTCGGGCCAGGTGATGTGGGCCAATACGTCTGGCCTCTGGGTCTTCAAATCAATATGCATATTCTTTCCTCCATTTTCAATTTTGAGGCAGCGATTATCTGTCTCTACCCCTATTCGAAAATTGCAGGCAAAAAATTGACACAAAAAATAAAAAAATTTTGAAACAAGACCGGTAGCTGTCAAAATGGCAAAACAGTAAATGATATGTGCTTGATTTCCCTTGATTTCGTCGTACGGTGTATTTTACATTCGGGTTGCAAGTTTACGTCGCGAAAGATTTTTAAGTCAATATTATTACGCCAATTATATATTTTTCTTGACTTAACGGTTGAGCATGGGGTAAACTATACCATGGGGTGATAATTGTGGAACGAAAGATCGAACAACAGCTGATGGCATGGAAGAATAAGACACTTGATCGAAAGCCGCTACTGCTCAACGGCGCAAGACAGGTGGGAAAAACATATATTCTTCGAGAATTTGGCGATGCAGAGTTCAAAAATGTGGTCTATATCAATTTGGAAACGAACCCTTCCGTTACCGCCTATTTCGATGATGCCATTACACCGGAGCGCCTGCTGCGGTATTTGGAGGCATCGGCCAATGAAAAGATTATTCCCGGAGAGACTCTGATCATCCTGGATGAGATCCAGTCCTGTGAGCGTGCATTGACGGCGTTGAAATACTTCTGTGAAGAAACACCGGAATATCACATTGCGGCGGCAGGCAGCCTTCTGGGCGTAGCCATCCATCGCCAACATTATTCGTTCCCTGTGGGAAAAGTGGAGACGCTGACCCTATACCCATTGGACTTTGAAGAATACCTCTGGGCCCGTGATAAGCGGCTGCTGGCACAGGAAATCCGCCGCGCATATGAGAGTATGGCGCCGCTGCCGGAGGCACTGCATCAGGAAGCGGTGGAGCTGTACCGGGAGTACCTGCTCATCGGCGGAATGCCGGCCTGCATCAATGCTTTTTTGCGCACGGGCAGCTTTCTGGATGTGTCCTTGGTACAGCGGGAGATCCTGGACAACTACATTGCCGATATGGCGAAATACGCCAGCAATGCTGATAGTGTACGGATCCGAGCCTGCTATAACTCTATTCCCGCACAGTTGGCAAAGGAAAACAAAAAATTTCAGTATAAGGTGGTACAGAAGGGCGGCAGTGCGGCACTGTTCGGAACCTCTTTGGACTGGTTGGAGCAGGCCGGTATTGTGCTGAAATGCCAGCGTATTCATCAGGCAGTGGAGCCCATTGCCGTTTATGCAGATCTTTCTGCATTCAAGATTTATATGGGCGACGTGGGCTTGCTGGCTATGAAATCCGGCATCTCCCCACAGACGATCCTATCCGGCGAAGGCAATCTCTTTATGGGAGCCATGACGGAAAACTATGTAGCGCAGCAGTTGGCAGCAAAGGGGTATGACCTGTTCTACTGGGAGAGCAGCAGTACGGCAGAAATTGATTTCGTGCTGCAAAGAGAAGGACAGATCATCGGTGTAGAGGTGAAGAAGGGAGAACACGTCCGATCCCGGAGTCTGAGTGTATTTGTCAGCAGTTATCATCCTGCCTACTCGATTCGCTTTTCCCTGAAAAACTTCGGGGAAAAGGACGGTCTGCGCTCTATCCCGCTGTATGCGGCATTCTGTGTGTAAGAATACAGAACTTTGGCTTGAGATTTAAAGACAAAAAAGCATTTAACAAGTTCATAAAAGACCACCAGTCCCCTGTGATAACAGAAAAGGGAACCCCGGAGAAAAAATGGTACTTTAGCCATATCTTGGTGAGTGCTGATTGGAAGTATCAAGAAAATGCGAAGGGATTTGAGCCGAAATATGTAGGTGATATAATTTCTCCACGGCAAATCTATTGTTTTACATATACATACAATGAATAATTAATGGTAAGTTTGTTATCAGTAATTATCAGAGTTTGTGCTCAAGCTTTCTCTTGACTTCGCCGTACGGCTATATTATACTATCATCAGTATGGCATAGCCGTACGGCTTATTATTACGTGAAAACACAGATTTTCGCCGTACGGAGAAATGAGGGCATCATGAAAATCAACGATACCGCATCCTTTGGTGAGGCCATTCGCCAGCGCAGGAAAGCGCTGCACTATACGCAGGCCTACGTTGCCGAAGTCACCGGTTTCAGCGTCAGTTTTATCTCCGATATAGAGCGGGGCAAAACGACTGCCGAACTGGGAAAAGCCCTTTCCCTTGCCAATCTGCTGGGACTGGACTGTGAGCTGAAAGCGCGTGGTGAGAAATGATCTATACCGTGATGATCGAGATGGGCGGTAAGCCGGTAGTGGTCGGGCAGATTTCCGAAGCCGGCTTCAGCTATGATTCCGCCTATTTGAACAATCCTGACGCAAAGCCTATTTCCGTCAGCCTGCCGCTGCAGAAAGTGCCGTTCTCGCCCCAAAGAACAAAAAACTTTTTCGATGGCTTGCTGCCGGAGGGCTTTACCCGAAGGACAGTAGCACAATGGATGCACGTCCCCGAGGATGACTACCTCTCCATTCTGGCCGGCTTGGGCCGCGAGTGTCTGGGCGCACTCCGGATCGTAGATGAAAATGATACTACCCCGGCACAGTATCAAAAGTTATCCCTTGCTCAGGTGCAGGCGCTGGCGGCAGAGGGTACTACCCAATCCGCAAAGCTGGTGACAGAGTCCCACCTGTCCCTCACCGGGGCTTCCGGTAAAGTCGGCCTCTATTACGATGCCGCCAATGAGGCGTGGTATCAGCCCTTCGGCACGGCACCCAGTACCCATATCGTCAAGCAGAGCCACGTGCGTTTGGGCGGCATTGTGGTCAACGAACTGCTGTGCCTGCACACGGCAAAAAAGTGCGGCATCGATGTACCCGACTGCTTCATTTTGGATACCGGCGGCGTAGCGGATGAAAACATCCTCTTTGCCACCGCTCGCTATGATCGGGAAATGGCTGCAGATGGTTGGAAGATAGACGGCCTCCCCTGTCCCAGACGGCTGCATCAGGAGGACTTCGCCCAGGCATTGGGTATTCCGGCCGCAGAAAAATACGAGCCGGAATCCGGCTCGTATCTCAAGAATATGTTTACCCTGCTGAAAAATCAATCTGCCAATCCGCTGGAAGATCAGCTGAAACTCTGGGATTTGACGGTGTTCAATTACCTGATCGGCAACACGGATAATCACTTGAAAAATGCTTCCCTTCTCTACGACAGTACGCTGTCCGCTCTCCGTTTGGCACCGGCCTACGATGTGGTCAGTACCACGGTCTATTCCGGCAGTACCCGGCGGCTGTCCATGCGGCTCGGTGATGCGGCTACGCTGGATGCTGTCAGCGAGGACTCATTCCGCAAGGCGGCGCATGAAATCGGCATCGGTGAAAAACTGGCGATGAAACGGCTGGCTGCCATGGTTGAAAAATTTGAAGCAGTGCTGCATACCACGGCAGAAGAACTCGCCGCTCAGGGCTTTTTCAACGCAGTCCAGCTTCGGGATCAGATCCTTTTAACCGGTGGATATTCCCGAATAGAAAAATAGGAAACTATGGTAAACGGAGACCTTCCCACGAGGTAGGCCGCCGTCCGATTCTATTACTGTTTTCCATCGCACGGGCACTGCTTCCCCGTATGATCGATGGTATATTCTCCGTCAATGATCAGCTCCGAGATCGGCACCACCGTGTAGCCGTTGTTGATCATATATTCTAAAATGGACGGCAGAGCTTCCGGCGTGTGCAGTGCTGCGTTGTGAAACAGCACAATGCTCCCCGGCTCCAGGCGCGACGTTACCCGGTCGAAAATCGTGCCTGCGTCGTAGTCCTTCCAATCCAAGCTGTCCACCGACCATTGGATTGGCTCCATGCCGATGGAGCGTATGGCGGAGATCACATGGTCGTCATACTCTCCGTAGGGGCAGCGGATTAGTGTGGGGCATTCCCCTGTCACCTCTTCAATTTTTGCGCAGCTCACCTGTACATCTGCCACAATCTGGTCGGCACTCAGGCTGTTATAGTGGTCATGGTGGGAGCTGTGGCTCATCACCTCATGCCCTGCATCAGACAATGCTTTTACCGACTCCGGATACTTCTCCACCCAGTCCCCCACTACAAAAAATGTGGTCTTAACATTGTACTTTGCTAAAATGTCAATCAGCGTCTGCGTGTCCTCGTTACCCCATGCCGCATCAAATGAGATGGCACAGCGCTTGTCATCGCCGCAGTCCACACAGTAGATGGGCAACTGCCGATCCGTGGCATAGGCAGCCTGCGCCGTCGGATAACTTACCGCGTAAAAGATTCCCGCAGATGCCGCCAAAAGCGCCAATGCCAGCACATACCGCCGTTTCAAAAGAAAAATATGTGTTTTACTTTTCATACTATCCCGCCTTTCCGTTTTGGCACAGGATATGACAGAGTCAGGAATAATATGCGTAAAACAAGCAGGACTGCAAGGTTGCTTTATTACCGTAATTGTGTTACTTTATACCAAAGTAAGCACATTAGGAGGGGTAAAGCATGGCAGATATGCAGAGCCAAAAGATTTCCGCAAATTGGAAAGCGGTATATATTGCTATTGCCGCCGTGATGGGGATTCTGGCCATCTCATGTCTTTTATTCATACTTATATTCGGCCCGATCCACGGAGAATCGGACGCTCTCAAGCTGATAATCGCCGGAGTGGGAATGCTGTTTGCGGTAATTCTGTTTGTCTGCTGCTTCAACAAACGGGATAACACACGGCAGCGAAATATCCTGGCTGCGGTGTCTGTGCTGCTATTTATCAATATCCTCTTGTCTGGTGTATTTGACGTTTTGGATGGGACAGTCGGCGCAGGGCGGTTGGTTTTTGCAATCCAGATGCTCGTCTCCGTCCTTGCCGTAGTGATCCAGCTCCTGTTTTGGTTCTATCAGTGTGCTTCTCTGCCGAAAAACCGTATGCAGCGTTTTTTTGCTCTGTGGGTCTGCGGCATAGTACTGCTCTATCTTGTGCTGCTGGGGGTTAATCCCTTTACCGGCGTTCTGTTCTTTGTGGATGCCTCGGGGCAGATGATCTATTCCGGAGAAATCATGGAGTTGATTCTTGCCACAGTGCTTTACCTGTCCTATTTGGTCTATATTTTGCCCCAGCGGTGCCCCTTGAAGAAAAAAATCTCCGTTGCCTGTTTTGCATTTTTCCCAATGCTTTTTATTGTGATCTCGGCCATATGGTACGCATTCGGGGAAGTCTATACCGTGACATCCACCGTGTATATTTTCATGCTGCTGGCGGCGTATGCGGTATTCTTCGGGGATTACATCGAAAGCCAAGACCTTTTGCTGCGGCAAAAGGCAGAAATAGCGGAACAGGCACGCAAACAGACGGAGCTGCAGACGGCGCTCATGCTTTCGCAGATCCAGCCCCACTTTCTCTATAATGCGCTTACGGCGATCCGCAACCTCTGCAAAAATGATCCGGCAGAGGCGTACACGTCCCTTGGTCAGTTTGCAGATTATCTGCGCGGAAACATGGACGCTCTCGGCCTCGGGCGTATCAACCCCTATGCAAAAGAGCTGGAACATATCAAAACCTACCTAATGCTGGAGCAGATGCGCTTTGGGGATGAGCTGCAGGTGGAATACGACATCCGATATGTAGATTTTTCCCTTCCCGCTCTGTCGGTACAACCCATTGTGGAAAATGCGGTACGCCACGGCGCCACCATGAACGAAAGCGGCGGTAAAGTAACCATCCATTCGGAAAAATCCGACATTGGCGCTGCGATCACCGTGACGGACAACGGCCCGGGCTTTGACCCCAACATTCCCCCGTCGGATCACAGGAGCCACCTGGGGCTGAAGAATGTGCATACCTGCCTGACAGCAAGCGGCTATGGCGAACTGCACATCGATAGCACCCCCGGCGTTGGGACCGCCGTAACCATACTTATCAAGGAGGAACCGAAATGAACGTTCTGCTGGTTGATGATGAGCTGCCCGCTCTGCGGGAACTGACGGATGCCGTGACAGAAGTGCTGCCGGAGGCCCGGATTTACGGCTTTACCAAGGCATCGGAGGCCATGGATTGCGCCGAAACGACCCAGATAGATATTGCATTTCTGGACATCAATATGCGCTTTATGGACGGCATTACCATGGCGAAAAAGCTGCTGGAACGATATCCCACGTGCAATACCATCTTCTGCACGGGCTACCAAGAGTATGCCCTCGACGCGCTGAACACCTACTGCTCCGGCTATCTGCTCAAGCCCATCTCACCGGAGAAGGCACGCACGGCCTTGACCCATCTGCGACACCCGCTGCCCGTGAAAAAGAAACGGTTGGAGTTGCGTTGCTTCGGAAACTTCGACGTGCTCTGCGACGGAAAACCCGTGTCGTTCCAATATAAAAAGACCAGAGAACTGCTGGCGTACCTGACCGACCGTAACGGCGCGGAGGCTACCACCCAGGAGGTCATGGCGGCGATCTTTGAGAAAAACAACCCCTCCTATTTCGGCAATATCCGCCTTGACCTCTTGAATACGTTTGCCGCCCTGGGTGTGTCGGAAACTCTCTCCACTGCTTACGGCAGAATGCGGGTCGTTCGTGAGCAGGTAAGCTGCGATTACTTCGACTATCTGGATGGAAAAGGCGGAACGTTCCGCGGGGAGTATATGTCCCAATATTCTTTTGCAGAGGCGACCTGCGGTGCACTGAGCGAACGGCGCAAAAAAATTTAAAAAATTTTCTATTCCTATTTACATAACACCCTAAAGTGTGCATTTTGTGTGCATTTTAGGGTGTTACACTATATTTGTAAATTTGTGCCACTATAGGACAGAAGGCGGCTGGAAATCGGTCCGGCGCAACGAGGCGTACACGAATGGAAATATGCCGGTGGCATATTTCCACGTGTCGCAAGGTAGTTGCCCGGTGAGCGCAAGCGACAGCGAGCGTCGAGCCGTTGGCAACAACAAGAACCAAGGACCCTTGCGGTCGCCCGCCGTATCTCCGCTTTACCCCCATCCCCCCATAAAAAACAAAACATTTTTGTTTTTAATTTGAAAGCAAAGGAGAAAAAGACATGAAGAAGAAACTGGTAGCCTTGCTGATGGCAGTACTGATGATGGTGTCGGTCCTGCCGGTCAGCGCATTCGCCTTTTCCTTTGGCGATTACGTGAGCTATCGCAGCAGCCTGCTCCAAAGCGGCAGGGAATATCTGCAATCCCTGTTCTTTGGCTGGCAGGGCGCGGCGGAGGAAACACCCGCCGAGGAGCCCGCTCCGGCGGAGGAGCCCCCCGCCGAGGAGCCCGAGGAGGCGGAGGAGGAATCCCTGCCCCTGCTCACGTCGGTGCCCAAGCTGACGACGCCGGCACCCGTTACCTATATCGGCGCTGACGGCAATAAGGCAACGGTCAGTAGCTACACCGACATCCCCAACGGCTTCAGCACCACTGAATGGGCGGAGGGTACCTATGTGGTTTCGGGCGACAATGTACAGATCAACAGCTCTGTGACCTTAAATGGGGATGTGACCCTTATCCTCCTTGACGGTGCCAAGCTGACGATCGTCGGTACGGCAGATAACGGTACGTCGGGGGACTTTCCGACACCCCAAGCGGGTCTTGGTGTTAACGCCATAGATGGCGTTGCGTATTCCCTCACTGTGACCGCAGGTGCGACCGGGGATACCATCCTCGGCACGGGCGAGCTGGATGCTACCGGTGGTGGCGCAACGAGAACGCAGCCTCAGAACTGGCCGTATATTTGCGAACCCAGAAGCGGCATTGCTGTCAAAAACTTCACGTTGAACGGCGGCAAAGTGATTGCAAAAACCGGTGCACGGTTAGGTGATCTAAGCGGAGGCTATGCATCGCCTGCCCCTGGTCTCTATGTCGCAGAAACGCTCACCGTGAACAGCGGCGAACTGGAGGCATATAACACCAACGTGGTTAAAGATAACCGCGCAACTGCTATTAACGCAGATCAGTTCCTGCTGAACGGCGGCAGTGTATATGCAGAGGGCGGCAGTGAGATGCAAGAAGTTCTATATGTAACATCCCTCACGCTTGCAGGCGGCAAGCTGACGGCATTGAATGACACCACGGGGGGCAAAGCGTTTTCCTCTGCGCCAACGATTACCGGTAACGTCGAATCCTGTAAGGTTGGAGAAAATAGTTCTTCTCCAACGGATTGGGATAACAATACCGCACTTACTAGTTATCAATATGTGTCACTGGAAGTTACAACTGCGGCCACTCAAGCTATCACCGTGGATGGCATCACCTTCCAGCCCTGGACCACGGCGACCTCTCTGCCCACCGCGGGCGGCAGCTGGTATCTGGACACGGACGTGACCCTGAGCGGATGGTGTAATGTTGCAACGGGTACCGACAGTAAACACACCGTGACCAACCTGTGCCTCAACGGACACATGATCAGTGCCTCTGATAGTGGCTGTTATATCATTGTGGCAGATTACGCGGAGCTGAACCTCTACGACTGCGCTACCGCGACGGATCACACCGGCCACTTGGACGAAGACGGCAAGTGGTGCTCCGGCGCTGGGGCAACCCCCACCAACGTGAAGGGCGGTATCATTACCGGCTTCAATAACGCTGTATATGTCAAGGATAACGGCAGCTTTACCATGTATGGCGGCACCCTCTGCGGCAACAATACGGGTATTGGTGTCACCACGGGCGGTACGGCTGTAATGAACGGCGGTACGGTTTCCTATAACGCTATGGATAGCGGTGTTGGTGCCGGTGTCAGTATGGACGACGGCAGCTTCACCCTGAACGATGGCGTGATCTCCCATAATACGGTAAATGATAAGGATTCCGGCGGCGGCGGTGTATACATCGGCGGCGGCCTGTTCCAGATGAACGGCGGCGAGATTTCTTACAACAGTGCACGCGACGGACGCGGCGGCGGCGTATGTGTAAATCCCGGTCACGGGGACGTTACCTTCAACATGGCCGGCGGTACAATTTCTTCCAACACAGCCCTTATTGCCGGCGGTGTAAATCTAACGCAGACAAAAACGAATGCCGTATTCCATATGACCGGTGGCTCTATCGTGAATAATGTTGCAACAGGAGCTTGCGGCGGTGTTTTGTCCTTTAATGCCACTTTCTCTCTTTCTGATGAGGTCTTTATCAAGGACAATACAGCTCCTGACGGAATGCCGCAGAACTTGGCGACAACGGTTCCCATCACCGTTGGCAAATTGGCAACGGAGTCGGAGATCTATGTGGCCCATATGGATACCAATAAAATCGCCTATGACACTGGCGTGCTGACCGCCAGCTATACGGATATGAACAGCGGCGCAAAGGTGGACGATTTCTTCCACTATGACGGCCCCGCCACCTATGAGATGGTGCTGAACGCCGCCGGCGAGCTGGAGGTGGTGGAGAAGACCCACACCCACGACGGCATCACCTTCGCCACGCCCATCGCCAATGAAGATGACCTGCGTGATCTGGTCAGCGACGGCGGCAGCGGCTATCTGACGGCAGATATTGCAACGGATGGTACCAAGATAGGCAGCAACACCGATCTGTGCCTCAACGGCCATACGTTAACATTGGCCGCCAAAGCAATCGTTGTAAGTGAGGGCGTGACCTTTACCCTTTACGACTGCGACGAGCGCGCCAGCGAGACCAACTATACCCACAAGTTCAGCGTGGCAAGCGATACCGGTCTGTGGACGCTGAATGAGGCCACCGGCACGAAGATCGTCACCGGCGGCGTCATCACCACCATGAGTGAAGACGAAAATATTGTATGGGTGAGCGGCGGCAGCTTCATTATGAACGGCGGCGCCCTCAGCGGCGCCAAAAACGGCGGTGTGAATGTGAATAGCGGCAGCTTCGTCATGACCGACGGAACCATCTGCGGCAATACGGATAGCGGCGTGAACGTGAGCGTTGACGGCAGCTTTACCATGAACGGCGGTGCCATCCGCGACAACACGGCAAAGGCTCATGGTGGCGGTGTGTACGTTAAAAAAGATGCCGAGTTTACTATGAACGGCGGTGCCATCCGCGACAACACGTCGGGTGAGTATGGCGGCGGTGTGGAGAACAATGGCAGCTTTACCATCACCGGCGGCACCATCACCGGCAACACGGCAAAGATTGGCGGCGGTATTTTTAACCAAGGCGGCTTTACCATGACCGGCGGCGCCATCAGTAACAACACAGCAGTAGTGATGTGCGGCGGTGCGTGTGTAGGGTCGGATAAAGCTGTTGTAATCGGCGGTACGGCACAGATCACCGGCAATACCGCCGGCAACACCGCTTCTCCCAGTAATCTGATGCTGGCCGGCTGCAAGGCCACCCTGGCGACCGGCACCGACGTCCCCAAGACGGGGATGAACGTGGGCGTAACGGTGGTTGATATGAAGACCAATCAACCCGTGGCTGCCAGCTTTACCAACCTGGGCGCCACGGCATCGGATACCGACTTCTTCACCTCCGATGTCGACACCTATCAGGTGCAGTACAACGCCGCCGGCTATCTGGAGCTGGCGGAGAAGACCCACACCCACGACGACGTGGAGTTCCAGCCCTGGACCAACAGCACCTCCCTGCCCGCCGATGGCGGCAACTGGTATCTGGATTGCGACGTGACGCTGAGCGATGAGTGGAATGTTGCAACGGGTACCGACAGTAAACACACCGTGACCAACCTGTGTCTCAACGGTCATGTGATTACAGGTGTCAGTAACAAATATATCGTTGTGGAAGATTACGCGGAGCTGAACCTCTACGACTGCGCTACCGCGACGGATCACACCGGCCACTTGGACGAAAACGGCAAGTGGTGCTCCGGCGCTGGTGCAACCCCCACCAACGTGAAGGGCGGTATCATCACCGGCTTCGAAGCCGTATTTACCTACAATTACGGCAGCTTCACCATGAACGGCGGCACCATCTGCGGCAACAAGACGGGCTTCGGTGTTGGAAGGTACGGTACGGCTGTGATGAACGGCGGTATGGTTGCCTATAACTATCAGCCTGAAGGCGGCGCTGGAGGCGTAGGCGTAGCTGAAGGCAGCTTTACCCTGAACGACGGCGTGATCTGCTATAATACTTGTAACGATGAAATATATTATCACGGCGGCGGCGGCGTGTATGTGAATCATGGCGGCAGCTTTACCATGAATGGCGGTACCGTCTCCCATAACAAAGCAGAGAACGTGCTGGGCGGCGGCGTGTTGATCGAGAATAGTACGTTTACGATGCTGGACGGTGTGATTTCGGATAATACGGCTCCCTATGGCGGCGGCGTTTTTATCAGAAAGAATAGTATCGCATCCGGAGACGTTACCATCTCCGGCGGATCCATTATCCGCAATATGGCAACGAGTGCAGTTGGCGGCGTTTTCGCCGATAGCAATTCAGTGACCCTCTCCGGCAAGGTCGTCATCAAGGACAATACAGCTCCTGACGGAATTCCGCAGGACTTGGCGACAACGACTCCCATCACCGTTGGCAAATTGGCAACGGAGTCGGAGATCTATGCGGCCCATGCGGATCCAATGTATGGTAAGTATGACACCGGCGTGTTGACCGCCAGCTATTCAGACATGAACAGCGGCGCAAAGGTGGACGATTTCTTCCTCTATGACGGCCCCGACACCTATGAGATGGTACTGAACGCCGCCGGCGAGCTGGAGGTCAAGATGGTGCCTGTGACCTATGTCACCCGCAGCTGGAATGATAGCAAGGTGGTCTCCACCTCTGCCACCTGCACGGATTACACCGTGGTTACCGATGAGACCGATACCTTCGAGAGCGGCTGGTACGTGGTCAGTACGGACACCACTATTGAGGATCGCATCGAGGTAGATGGTACCGCCAACCTGATCCTCTGCAACGGCGCGACTTTGACGGCGAAGGCAGGTATTGAGGTAGCCGACGGCAAGACACTGAACATCTATGGCCAGAGCGGCGACAGCGGTAAGCTGATTGCCACCGGTGCTGATAAGTCTGCCGGTATCGGCGGCAGCGGACAGGGCGCAGCAAGCGGTAATGTGACCATCTACGGCGGTACGGTGATTGCTACCGGTACCGATGGCGGTGCAGGTATCGGCGGCGGCTATCAGGGTTCAGCAAGCGGTAATGTGACTATCTACGGCGGTACGGTGATTACCTCCGGTAGTAACCCCGGCGGTGGCGCCGGCATCGGCGCCGGCTTCTTTGGCGAAACAGGCGCTGCGGTGACCATCTACGGCGGTACGGTAACCGCCACCGGTGAAGGCGGTGGCGCCGGCATCGGTTTGGGCGGTGGCGGAGATACACACGGCAGCTTGACCATCGCCTCCGGCCTGGTGGTAACAGCGGGCGCCAATGCAGCCGGTGCGGCACCTGCCGCGGATTATGCCACCTCCCGCAACCCCTACGTCCACATCGAGCCCGCGGTTGTTCACACCCACGACGACGTGGAGTTCCAGCCCTGGACCAACAGCACCTCCCTGCCCGCCGATGGCGGCGACTGGTATCTGGATTGTGACGTGGAGCTGACGGGGACGTGGAAAATTTCCACCGACACCAATCTCTGCCTCAACGGCCATGTGATCCGGCAGACGAAAGATGGTTATACGGTAATCGAGGTTGGTAAGGGTGCGACCCTCAACCTCTACGACTGCGATGAGCGGGCCAGCGAAACCGACTATACCCATCATTTCACCGTGGCAAGCGACACGGGTCTGTGGACGCTGACCGCATCTGAAACCGACACCTATGTCACCGGCGGCGTCATCACCGGTGGTGGCGGCGGTGGTGTAAAGGTTGACGGAACCTTCACCATGAACGGCGGTACCATTGCCGGTAATAAAAACGGTTATGGCGGTGGTGTAGATGTTTGGGGAGGAACCTTCACCATGAACGGCGGTACCATCGCCGGTAATAAAGCGAACATGTATGGCGGCGGTATTTTTGCTACTGATAATGGTGTTGTCACCATGAACGGCGGTACCATTGCCGGTAATAAAGCAAACTGGAGTGGCGGCGGTGTATATGTCGATAAAGCTGGCAGCTTCGTTATGAAGGGCGGCACCATCCGCGGCAATACGGCTGGCAGCGGCGGCGGTGTGTTTGTGTGCTTTGGCACATTCGTCATGACCGACGGCACCATTTCCGGCAATAAGGCGACAAGTGAGGGCGGCGGTATCGCCAACCAGGGTGCCATGAAATTAAACGCCGGTAAGGACAAGGAAATCATCATCACGGGTAACGAGGCTCCTGCCGGCGGTGGCGTTCTCGACTATGGCGATATGGAGCTTTCCGGCAAGGTTATTATTAAGGAGAACAATTCGGAAGGTGCCAAAAACTTTGCGGTATGTACTGACAATGTGGCTGCTATGGGGTTAACGACCAATCCCGTAGTCATTACAGGGCCCCTGACCGGTTCCGAAATTTATGTTTCCCATGTTGACAGCAACCCGAAATTCAATGCCGGACTGTTGACTGCCAGCTATACGGATATGAACAACGGCGCAAAGGTGGACGATTTCTTCCACTATGACGGCCCCGACACCTATGAGATGGTACTGAACGACGCCGGCGAGCTGGATGTGGTGGAAGAGGTCATTTACCAGCTCAGCCTTCTCCAGACCATTGAGAACGTCACCTATGTGGTCTATGTGGACGGTGCGGTAAAGGCCCTGGACAGCACCAACGTACTTGTGGTTCCCACGAACGTCTATGATATCCCTGCCGGCAGCAGCGTTACCGTGGAATTTAAGGCGGCCAGCGGCTATCACTTCACCACGGACGGCAAGAATACCCAGACCGTGTCGTTTACCATGACAGATAATGTATCGTATTCGCCCTCCTCTGTGGAGAAGGACTCTGACTCCTCTACCGACCTGCTGACCCGTCTGTTCAACCATACGGTGAAGATCGTTGCGGCAACAGCGGCGCTCAATGCAGTTGCCGTGACGGCGGTGGTTGCCGCTCCTGTGGTGGCTCCCGTTGCGGCAACAGCGGTGACGGCGATCTCCACCGCTATGGCGATCAAGCTGGCCCGCAGCATTCTGTTCAGACCGTTCTGAGAAATCTAGAAATGATCACAAAATAAATGTGGGGCAAGCCGACTGGCCTGCCCCACATTTTTCTCATTATTTTCGGATCGACTTCGTCTCCCGCCTATGTACTGGTTGTCGGAGAATAAAGAATGCGATGCGGAAAAATCAATCAATACTCCATCTGCCACTACGGATAACAGAGAACTGCTTAATGTGAAAAATACCAATGTATGCACGCTGTTTCGGGAGATTCTGTGTCATATTGGGAATAAAAACTTGCCTTTTGCGTATGCTATTGCGTCTTCCTTAATCAAATGCAATCACGGTCCAGTCGTATGTTAGGCCGGATTTAAAAACACAAGTCGAATAAACAGTCAAGCTGTTGTTGTCGCTGGTTGCAGTCTTCATTGCAGCTGCGGCGCTGGAATTTGAGTCAATTGCAGCGTTAGGCGTTGCTATCAACCCAGCAGATAATGTCGTAGGAGTATTTAACCCCTTGCCGCCAATTATCGCAATCGGAATGGTTTTGCTTGTTTGACCTTGACTAAGTCTGAGTGTGTATTTACGCTCTGTCATATAGGCAGACTTCAACTCATTAGAAAGCCAAAAACCCGCTATAAAACAATTTCCACTAGAGAACGTAGCGCCGCCTCTTGCCTGCATCATCACAAGTAGCTTTTCTTTGCCGAGATTATGTGTGATTGTTGCGGAATATCCATATGAGCTCTGTGTTGTAAATGTACCTGTTTTCACATAATAGCCCGGAGCGCTGGGCACATCGACCTCTGCACCGGCAAACTGTGTCACGTCATAGGTGCCATTGGCCGTAATAGACTTTGTGCCGGTAGGCATGATACCCGTCTGAATGCTGCCGATCTCTGTTGCCATCTGATCCAGAGTCAGGGCATTGGCAATACCGCGTTTAGCGCGGATAGCATCGGCGATAGCTGTCATTTTACTCTGTACGCTCATTACCATGCACCCCCTAAGATGGCATCGTCAACATATTCTTTGATGGTTGCAATGTCTGCTGCCGTCCAATAGTCCGTACCCCGGACAGGCGTATAACCGTCGGCTCCGTTGGTGCCGTTTTGACCGGCAGGCCCTTGCGGACCGGTATCGCCTTTCGGCCCCCGATAATTACCGGACTCCTTCAAGCGTAGGATTTCTCTTGCCAAATCAGATGCCTGCTGCGCTAAGAATTTTGTCTGTTCATCAATGGTGGAGGCAGATACAGGGCGGTAACGACATACAGAGTTTTCCGCTGTGTCTTTTACGGTAAAGGAACAGATATTGGTAACTATTTCTTTCAGCAATGTACCATTATCGCTGTATTTTTCTCCCTTCAGATAAATATTCCATCGGCCTTCGGGGAGATTTGTGATACAATCGGCAGTAATCACTCCGTTTTCGATTTTCAAACGATAGGCAAGCCCGTTACTCTCAAGATTTGCCCAAATTGATGTATAGCGCCAGATGTCATCAAAGGAAAACTGTGCATCGTTCAGGGCATCCGGTGATACCTCCGGCAAAGGGTTTTGCAGGGTCAGACGCAGATTTGTGACTGTAAAATGCATTAAGTCCATCTCCTTTCAAATTGCTCTCTGCCCTATTGCGTTTTCTTTGGAAAAGTTGCTCCGTTTAGAGCAACAAACCTTTTGAAAAAATAGAGGATACCCATATTTTTTGATCCCAGATTTCGGAAAACAATTCTCAATCAATCAATCAGAATATTAAGGTGTTATAAGTTGTGAAACACGCAAGTATTTTTACCAGTAAGATGTTGCTGATCACCGGCGGCACAGTTTCCTTTGCTTTGTCTGTGATCTGAATCTTTGTAAATACAGATCAATGCCGAGAGTTTAGGCAGTAGTCCGGGAAATCTGCGGCAGACAGAGGAACCCCTCTCCGGCCAAACGGCGGAGAATGAGGAGCGAATGCGCCGCCAGCAACAGTCCGCTGGCCGCATCTGTTTACGAGCAGCCCTACGAAGTGGGGCTGCTTTTATTTGCTCTTGTTAACCGGCTCACCTGTGGTTTCATCCCGCCTAATTTCAAGTTGTATTTCCACCGCTTTTATTGTAAAATAAGATAAACTTGTCCGGGAGGTTTTTGTATGAACATTCTTGTCACCGGTGGTGCCGGTTATATCGGCAGTCATACCTGCGTGGAGCTGCTGGAAGCCGGCTACACGCCTATCGTCGTGGATAATCTCTGCAATTCTAACGCAGAAAGCCTGCGCCGGGTGGAACAGATCACCGGCAAGCACGTGGAATTCGTGGAGGGCGATGTCCGCGACGAAGCCGTTCTGGATCGTGTCTTTGCCCGGTACGACATTGCCTGCGTCATCCATTTCGCCGGACTCAAGGCGGTGGGCGAATCCGTGGCAAAGCCGCTTCAGTACTATGAAAACAACCTCTGCTCCACCATGATACTGTGCCGCGTGATGGCAAAGCACGGCGTGAAAAAGCTGATCTTCTCCTCCTCCGCTACCGTCTACTCCGGCGATAACGAAATGCCCCTGCGGGAGACCTCGAAAACCGGCAACTGCACCAATCCCTACGGCTGGACCAAATATATGGGCGAGCAGATCCTGCGTGACATCGCCAAGGCGGACCCCGCTTGGTCCGTGGTTCTGCTCCGCTATTTCAATCCGGTGGGCGCTCACAGGAGCGGTCTGATTGGGGAACACCCCAGCGGCATCCCCAACAATCTAATGCCCTTCATCTCCCAGACCGCCGTGGGCAAGCGGGATCATCTGAGCGTATTCGGCGATGACTACGACACTCCCGACGGCACCGGCGTCCGGGACTACATCCACGTGGTCGATCTGGCACAGGGACACGTTGCCGCCATCCGCTACCTGCTCAGCCACAGCGGTGAGGCGATCTTCAATCTGGGCACCGGGCACGGTTACAGCGTGCTGGATATGGTAAAAGCATTTGAATCGGTGAATCAGGTCGCCGTCCCTTACGTGATCGCACCTCGGCGTCCCGGCGATCTCGCCATCTGCTATGCCGATCCTGCCAAGAGTCAGGAGCTTTTGGGCTGGCAAGCTCAGCTGGATCAGAATGATATGTGCCGGGATTCCTGGAACTGGCAGCGGAAAAACCCCAATGGCTACGAAAAATAAGCGCTATCAACAAAACACACCGAAACGAAATCGTTTCGGTGTGTTTTGTTGATAAGACGTTATCCCTTGACGCCGCCGGAGGTCAAACCGGACACCAGGTGCTTTTCAATGCACATGAACAGAATAATGACTGGAACGGTAGCAAAAAGAGAGGCTGCAAACAGATACTGCCACTCGATCATGTTGTAGCCGTTGAAGATGTTGATACCCACAGTCATGGGCTTGAGCAAGTTGTCGGAAATCAGCGTCATGGCGACAGTGTACTCGTTCCAGGCGTTAATGAACACGAAGATCAGCGTGGTCACGATGCCCGGCGCCGCCACAGGCAGCAATACCCGAAACATGGCCTGAAACCGGTTGCAGCCGTCGATGGTCGCCGCCTGCTCCATCTCCGCAGAGATGCCCATAAACGTACCACGGAGCAGCCACACGGCAAACGCCTGGTTAAAGGCGGCATTGATGAAGACCAGACCCAGAACGCTGTTGGTCAGGTGGAGCATCATCATAACCTTGTAGATACCGATCAGCAGCACCACAGGGGCAAACATCTGGGACACGATGATAAAGCCCAGGAACACGTTCTGCCCTTTGAATCTCATTCGCGCCAGCGCATAGGCAGCGGGAATTCCGCAGATCATGGCAATAAGAGTTGCGCCACCGGCCACCAGGATGGAGTTAAGCATATACTTTGCCATGGGTGCTTTGGACCAGATGTCCACGAAGTTAGACCAGATGGCGGTAATGGGAAACACGGTGCCGTGGGGGTCGAATATCTCCGCACGACTCTTCAGTGCCGTACAGAACATGACAAAGTAGGGGTACAGAGTGATCACACAGATGTCCAGCACCACGAAATAAAGCAGGAGCTTTAAAATCGTGCGCTTCAGGGAAGTACGCTGTAATGTCATGTCAATCCTCCCCCTTTCGCAGTGTCATCACCATATAGACGCCGGCACAGATCAGCAGGATCAAAAAGCCGATAACGGAGATTGCAGCGGCTTCGCCCTGCTTACCGTTATAGAATGCCAGCTTATATAGATAAGTAACAAGGGTATCCGTATGGTTTGCAGGGTCGCCCTTGGTCATTGTCCAGACAATTGGGAACGAATTGAAAACGTAGATAATGTTCAAAACGGTAGAAACCGTCAGCTGGGGCTTCACCAGCGGCAGCGTAATGTGAAACAGCTTTTGCCAGTAGTTGGCACCGTCCACCGTTGCCGCTTCAAAATAGCTGCTGTCGATGCTCTGTAGACCGGACAGTACACAGAAGGTCACAAAAGGTACGGTAACAAAAATACCGCAAGCAATCTCCCAAGCGAAATAGGCGCTGTAGGTGGGGGTCCAGTTGATATACTGGTCGATAATACCCAGGCGCATCAGCAAGGTATTGAGGGCACCGTAGTCGGTGTTGAGAATAAACTTCCAGACGCTGGCCTGAATGACCAACGTGGTCGCCCAGGGAAAGACGATGATGGCGCGGGCAATTTTACGACCCTTGAACTGATTGTTCAGCAGCAGGGCAACGATAAAGCCCAGTACCGTGGAGAGCACCACCACAAAAATGGTCCACACCAACGTATTTTTCAGCACCATGCCGAAAGTGGGGGTGGATAAGACCTTGCGGAAGTTTTCAAAACCGATAAAGCCCTTAATCAGACCCGCCTTCGTGATCCTGCTCATGGACATCTTGAACACGTTAAAAATGGGGACGATGATAAAAACCACCATCAGCACAATACTGGGCAGGATCCACAGATAGGGCTCGGTCTTTCGCAAAGGTTTTTTGTTCATCGCTTACATCTCCTTCCGGGGGAGTAAAGAAAAAACGTAAAAGGAATCAGAATAGGAAAAAGGAAAATGTGGGTCGGGTCAGCCCCGACCCACCTTTTCGTTGTTTTGACAATATGTCAATGGCAGATCACTTAGCCGGCAATGGTAGCCTGCAGGGTATCCAACAGCTCCTGAACGTTGCCGCCCAGCAGAGCCTGCTGCTCCACATCGATCACGCCCTGCTTGACGTCAGCCCACTCAGCCTTAGCAGTGGGATAGAATTTGGCAGAGCCAACGATCTCAACCCAGGCAGCCTGAGTGGGATCTGCAGCGGCCAGAGCCTCGCCGCCTGCCATGGTGGCGGGCAGGAAGCCTTCCATGATGACCCAGTCAGAATAACGGGCATCCTCATAGAAGAAATCAAAGAAGGTGGTCACAGCGGCCAGCTCTTCCTCGGTGTAGCCGTTGTCGAAGCACATGAAACGGTCCATAACGCCAGCGGAGAAGGAAGCAACATCACCGTTGGTGGGGATGGAAGCGAAGCCATAGTTGACCTCGTTGCCGCCGTCAGCAACATAAGTGGGGATGCTGTTGGGACCGATCATCATAGCCAGCTTGCCGGCGCCGAACAGATCCTGCAGGACGTAACGGGTCTCATTGGCGGGATCGGTGTTGGTCAGACCGGCTTTCACCAGACCCAGCTCAAACTCCACAGCCTCAACATTCTTGGGATCGTTCAGAGTCCAGTTGCCCTGGGCGTCGGTGAAGTCACCGCCGTTGTTCCAGATGTAGTAAGCAAAGGCAGCCTGACCTTCATCAGTGGTCATATCAATACCCCAGGGATACACATCGGGGCACTTTTCCTTGATGGTCTTGCAGGCAGCAGTCAGCTCTTCCCAAGTGGTGGGAACTTCCACGCCGGCAGCCTCCAGGATGTCCTTGTTGTAGTACATGGCACGGGCAGAAGCCAGATCGGGCACAGCCCAAACAGTACCGTCAACCACGGACTGATCCAGGAAAGCGGGGTACATCTTTGCATAGGTCTCGTCGGACACATAGTCCTTAGCGGGCAGCAGCAGACCGTCAGCCTGATAGTCGGCGAATACGTCGATGTTCAGAATGTCCGGAGCCTCGCCGTTGGCGATGCGGGTGTTGACCACAGTATAGATGTCGTTCCAGGAAACAACATCAACCACCAGGTCGATGTTCTCGTTGGCTGCTTCGAAATCCTTTTCGAAGCCAACCCACCAGTCAGCGGTGTTGGGACCGTACTGAGCGGCGATCACGTTCAGGGTCACCTTGCCGCCTTCCTCTGCGGGAGCAGCTTCCTGTCCGCAAGCGACCAGAGCCAGTGCCATGCAGAGAGCCAGAATCAGTGCAAGAAACTTTTTCATTTTTCTTCTCCTTTTTGGTTTTTTATTTAAGAAAGTCTTTCGACTTTTCTTAACATAAATATCTTCTATTACTATATTTTATCACAATAAGGGAAAAAAGTAAAGTCATTCTATCGAAATACCAAATTCCCTTCCGGAATCACGTCAGTACCATTTCACCGAAATCACAGGGACGGTGGAAATCAGGGGAATCGCTGGTAACGGGATTCCAAGCCAGATAGTGGGGCATTTCGGTCTTGTCGCCGCATTTGTAGCAGTTGGCGGTAAACCGTCGACCGCTCACCAGCGTAAAATCAGGGTAAAACATCCGGATAAAGGCCAGCGGGATATGGTATTGTACCTCCCAGCCGTCCGGATACTTCTCTGTTTCCAGAGACAGCAGCGCTTTTGCATTCTTCAAAATCAGGCGAACGCGGGATGCCCGCTCTGCGCCGAAACCAAAGTAGAGGCTGCCGATCGGGTTGCATTCAATATTAAAATAGCGGCCATCGCCATCCAAGGAAAAGAAAAACTCCATGCAGCTATCCTCGCAGACCGCGCCTAAGGGATCTTGTACCTCTGTCCGCAGTTCCTTCTCCCAGGCACGCTGTCGGACATAAATGCCGCCGGCATCGTAGCAGATCTGCTGGATCATACGGATTCCGCAATCCGGCAGCCATTGAATCTCTGATACCTCCAAAGCGGGAATATCGTCCCATACAGGTCTGCCACTGATTTTAGGAATTTCATACGCCTTCATCGTTTATCGGTACCTCTCTACGATCCTACGCATTTCGTCCCACTTCTTTGCCATCTCGGATACCAGTCGGAACTGGGTACGGGCACGATCCAGATTGTGTCCCTCGCGATGGATCCCAAAGTAATGGTCACCGTCCAGATAGTCGGTCAGGAACCGCACGCCGCACTCCATGGTCATGGTCTTTGCCCCCAATGCAAGGGATCCGAACTCCGCCTCTGTCAAGCCCCGGCAGGCGCTGACAAACCCCTGCACAAAGGTCTCATATTTCCCCAAATCAATGGTCATGAGCTCCAGATTCTTTTCATCTTCAGCAGCAGAAGCCGCACCGAATCGAATGGAATCGCCGAAGTCGTAGGCGGCAAGACCGGGCATCACCGTGTCCAGATCGATCACGCACACCGCCTCATGGGTCTTCTCGTCCAGCAGCACATTGTTGAGTTTCGTGTCGTTGTGGGTCACTCGCACAGGCAACTCGCCCCTGGATCGCATGGTCTGCAGTGCCGCCATCTCCTGTTGATGCTCCAACACAAAGTCGACCTCCCGTTCTACCGCTTTGGCACGTCCCAAGGGGTCGCGCTTTAATACATCCAGGAAGATGCGATAGCGATCCGGCGTGTTGTGAAAATTGGGAATGGACTCATGCAGCGTGGCAGCAGGATACTCTGCCAGCTGACTGATAAAGCGCCCGAAGCCTACAGCACTCTCGTAAAAGTCCCGATCAGTCTCCGGTATCTGCAGGGAAACAGTCCCTTCCACGAAATCATAGACACGCCAGCAGTCCCCCTCTCTTTGCAGGTAGGACTTGCCGCCGGTCGTTTTTACAATATGCATCGCCGCCCGGGGATCTGCATTCTTCTGGTGCAAAAACTCGGTCACGCCCACAATATTCTCCATCAAGCCTTCCACATCCGGAAAAGCGGCACGGCTGATCTTTTGTAAAATGTAGCGTTTACCGCTGGCCGTTATTACCAGATAGGTTTCGTTGATATGTCCCTGTCCATAATGCCGGCAATCGATTGCTTGTGCGTCCAGTTGAAATTCCGCAAGGATCGCCTGCTTGCTTTTCTCCATTTCTTGTCTTCTCCTCAGTTTCTTACTCGTATGAGCTTATGTTTTGCTTATCCACTCTTATGATATTCCATATTTCAAAAAAAGCAAGTAGAATGCTTTATTTTGTCAAAAAAACAGTTTTATTGAGGAAGTGCATATGTCCCTGTCTTTTTCCGCCCCCCCATCCGTATGCTTTCCCGTATTGACTTTCCCTTTGAAAACCACTACTATAGCCTCAGAACAGCTTCTCAGGAGATAGACCGTATGAAAAATATGACAATACGCTATGGTGCCACGCAGTTTGCCTTTTGGGCCTGCTATACAGGTACGGCGAGCTTTGCCACCACCTATCTGTTGAGTCGGGGCATTCCGTCCGGTACGGTGGGTACTCTTTTGGCCGCTGCAGGGCTGCTCTCCTGCCTGACCCAACCCGTTTTGGCGGGAATTGCCGACAGGTCCCGAAAAAACGTTCTCCTCAAGACACTCTCCGTTATGACGGTACTGTGTATCGCCTGCTTCGCCGCGCAATTTCCTTCCGGTCTTTCCAATACCGCCGCCGGACTGTTTTATATGGTGGGGATGTGGAGCTCCGACGCCATGGTCTCTCTGGTCAACGCTCTGTATGTCTCCTATTCCCAGGCGGGTTATTCCATAAACTACGGCGCTTCCCGGGGCATCGGCTCCGTCGCCTCTGCCGCCGCTACATTGACTCTGGGCATCTTGATTGCCCGCTTCGGCACTGTGTGGATGATCGTACTTCTGATCTGCGTGCGTGTTGCCTGCCTGATCTCGCTTTGCGCCTACCCCAAAATTGAAAAAACCGTCAAAGCCGAAACCCATCAGGAAATCGGCTGTACGGTCTGGACCTTCTTCTCCACCTACCGCTGGTACTGCGTCTCTCTGCTGGGCATTCTGTTCCTCGGTATGTTCCACGCCATGACAGAGAACTATATGATCGCCATTATGCAGCATCTGGGCGGCGACAGCAGTCATGTAGGCAAGGCCCTGTGTATCGCCATGCTCACCGGTGCCCCCGTGATCTTCTTCCATGAGCGCATCCAAAAGCATATCTCCGACGCATGGCTTTTAAGGCTTGCGGCGTGTTCTTTCCTGCTCAAGGCCATCCTGTTCTACTTCGCCCGCAGCATCGGTATGATCTACGCCATCCAATTGCTCCAGATGACCTCCTTCTCTTTTCTCGCCCCCACTCAGGTCTCCTACGCCAGAACGAAGGTGGCCAAAGAGGATATGGTAAAGGGGCAGGCCTTTATCACCGCCGCCTACGCTCTGGGCTGTTCGGCGGGCAACTTTGCCGGCGGTCAGCTTCTTGTCATTGGCGTTGACACCATGCTGCTCGTTGGCATCGTCGTGGCGCTTCTCGGCACCATTCTCCTGTTCCTGACGGTGAACAAACAGGATCGGCACTGCGAGCTCCCTGCGTAAGGTTTGTTTCGCCAAAATTCCCTGTGACCCCATCGGTCACAGGGAATTCTTCGTATCAATTTACCCGTCCACCCGTTCTACAACAAGGTTGATCAGTTGTTTCGCCGTAGTGAGAAGCGCCTGATTATACCAGTTTCTCCGGATAGGTTCCGTTACTGTGGAGCTTCTTCAGTTCCTGCGCCACCAGTTCCCGATCCTCATGGTATGTCATGCCGAACCAGCGGTCCCGGGACTGCAAAACGGACACCGTCATCTTGTCCCGGTGGATCATCTCCCCCACCATGTTAGGCAGGAAGCACTCCGCCTTGATGTTGTCACCTGCTGTATGTAAAAATGCGTGGAAGTACTCCTCCATGTGGTCAAATGCCGTCGGCGTAAAGCCCCAGAAGTTCATGGAAACGATGGTTTCGCCGCTCATCTCCACCCGTTCCCCGCCATCTACATCGGCGATGCTGCCATCGGGGAAGAGCTGGAGCTTCAGCGCTTCCTCTACGCTCATCAATTTTCCGTCCACGATCTGACAGATGCCCCGGGAAACCGTACCATGCTCTGTGACGGTGTTCCGCAGCAAATATCCCACCATGGTCGCCTCATCCGGCTGCATATGCATCAACTCGCGGAAAATGATCTGATAGGCGTCCACGCCGTAGTAGTCGTCGGCATTGATGACGCAAAACGGCTCCTGTACAACATCACGGGCGCACAGCACCGCATGGCAGGTGCCAAAAGGCTTGGTGCGCTCTTTCGGTACGGTATAGAACGCCGGCACGTTGTCGTTGTTCTGGTATACATACGCCACCTCCACCGGTTTTCCCTCCGGCGTTTTCAGTTTTTCCACCATGTTGCCGCACATGGTCTTGACCAGTTTCAAAATCTCCGGTTTGATGATGAACACGACTTTGTCAAAGCCGGCACGTACCGCGTCAAAAACACTATATTGCATCAGACACTCACCGTTGGGCCCCACGCCGTCCAACTGCTTGTTGCCGCCGTAACGGGAACCCAAACCGGCCGCCATAATTACCAATGCTGCTTTGCTCATCGCTCTGCCTCCCATGTCTTGATTTTCTTAAGCATACCACGAATTGTCCCTGGATTCAACCAAACACAGCATAAATTTGCCACAAAAAGAGACCGCCGAAGCGGTCTCTCTTTACCTTATAAAGGGATCACTCCTCGCGTTTCCCCTTCTTGTGGGTCTTCTTGCTCAACACATAGACTGCGCCGCAGGCAGAGCTGAACGCTGCGCCCACATATGCCAGAATACCCGCGTCGAAAGTATCGCCGGATTTAACGGTCGTGCCGGTGCCGCCGTGGTAGTGACCGCCACCCGACATGGGCTCATAAGCCACGATAGCGTAAGTGGAGAACGCGTCGCTGCGGAAGGTCAGGACGCCGTCTTTCAGCGTTGCATCCAGCTTGGTGATCTCACCGTTATGCTCCCGCAGAACGAACACCAGCTTGCCCTCCAGCTTTGCCAATGTGTCAGCATCCAACTTCACCTGGAAAGTGACAGCCTCATCGGTCTTGGTGATGTTGCCCAGATCGGTACCGCTGGCAACCAGTGCCACGGAGACATCCAGGTAGCCAACCACTTCCGCGCTCTTCACGCTGCTGTCAGTACGGACAACTTCGGTTGCCTTGTCCGTAAAGTCCGTTGCACTTGCAGGTTTTTCGATCGCTTTCACTTCGTTCTTGGTGGTCAGCGTACCGTTTTCAATGGCAGCAAAGATTTTTGCTGCTTCCACACCGTCAGCCAGTTTAATCGTACCCGCGCTCACCAATGTCGCAACATCGGATGCACTGGTAACGGCCTCCGTGCTCAGTGTGCTGGCCACCGGGTTCACTGCATTGCACCACTCGCACACGCCGTCCACATAGTGATGGGCAGTCGTGCTGTTGGGGATCTCCCGGGTATCGGTTGCCGTGCAGCCCTCACCGGTGCAGTGCGCCGTCTCCGTGCCGTTCTTCTGACAGGTGGCATCGTTGTTCGGGGTATAGGTTTCAAACACGCACTCGTGCGCCGCGATCGTCACTTCTGCAGCGGTTCCGGCTTTCACGTTATCGGTCTCCGCCACACGCACCTGATAGGTGCCGGGTACCAGGCCGGTAAGCTCAGTGACTTCGCCGGTGATCTTCGTCCAGACGCCAGTGCCGGACTTTAGCATATATTCCATGGTAGCATTCACGCCGGTGATCTTACCGTTGTTCTGCTTGTCAGTGGTGCAGTCGGTGGCGGTTGCAGTGGGAGCTGCGGGACCAGCCGCCTTGGCGATGGTGAAGTCCACCGTATCGCTGCCACCATTGTAGTTGGTGGTCTCGGCCACAACAGCCTTCATCGTATACTCGCCTGCATTGGTGGGTTTGGTCTCCGTATAGGTGCTGTCAGCCGCATTCTTCACCTTATAGGTATAGGTCACTTCGCCGCTGCCGCTGTTGCCGCTGACGCTGGGATTGCTGGCGCTTTCACCATAGGTCCAGTCTGTCATGCTGGCGGTCACAGTGATGTCCGCCTTGGCAATGCTCACCTGGATCGGGAACTCAGGGTTCACACCCTCGTAGTTGTCGTTGCCGTCCACCTTCCAGTACACGTTGTAGCTGCCCGCGTCGATCGCCGTGGGGACCTCAGTACTGTAGTCCGTTCCATCCAGGCTGTACTGCATGGAGCCGACACCGTCGGTAGAAACCGCACCCTCAGTTACCAGCGCCTGTGCCACGCCGGTATAGATCAGCTCCTCCTTGGCATCGGGAGACATATAGAAGATGTCCCCCTTATCCACGGTGATGCTTGCCGTATTGCTGCCCTTATGGGTCGTGTTCTCGTAGGTCGCAGTCAGCGTAACAGCCTTCGCGCTCGCCTTGTTGATGGCAACCGTCACGGTTGCGCTGTTCGTATTGCTCAGGCTCAGCACGCTCGTATCGCTGCAGCTCCAGCTCCAGGTGCCGCCGGTCAGACCGCCGTCAACGCTGGCGGTCAGGGTAAACGGCTCACAACCATAGGTTGTGCTTTCGCTATATGCCTGAAAGCCTTCGATCAGCACCGTGGCGGGCTGTTTATCCACCAACTGGATGGTAGCCACAGCGGTGATGTCTGCATAGTTCTTGGTCTGAATCGTCACGTTGGCCGTGGCAGTCTTGCCCACGTCGCTGTTATCGCCGGTGGGGGTCACGGTGATCGTGGTGCCGGACACGGAGATAATGCCGTTCGTATCCGTCCCCTCGGCAACAGCGGTAATGCTCTTATCGCCGCAGTCACTCGGCAGCTCAAAGTCGCCCACAGCAGGCGTCACTGTCTGCTCGCCGCCCATATAGTAGACGGTATAGGTCTTGGCCACATCCGTGGGAGCGTCCTTTTTGGCGATGCTCACGGCAACGGATGTTGCTGTGTTGTCATTGTGGTTGCTGTCGCCCTCCACCTTATACCACACGGTGTAGTTGCCCGCATCGGTGCCGGTGGGGATGGTGGTGCTGTAAGTGCCGTTCTGCTCCGTGCTGTACTTCATTGTACCGTCGGAAGTCTCGCCTGCGCTCACCAGTGCCAAAGCCTCGCCGGTATAGGTCAGAGTATTGGCCGTGGGTGCGGTGCAGGATGCCGTTGTCTTGGCGATGGTGAAGTCCACCGTAGCATTGCCGCCGTTGTAGTTGGCGGTCTCGGCCACAACAGCCTTCATCGTATACGTACCCGCATTGGAGGGCTTGGTGATCGTATAGGTGTTATCAGCCGCATTCTTTACCTTATAATAGTAGGTTACGGAACCGCTGCCGCTGTTGCCGCTGACGCTGGGCGTACCGGCGTTTTCGCCATAGGTCCAGTCTGTCATGCTGGCGGTCACAGTGATGTCCGCCTTGGCGATTGTGAAGTAGATCTTATCTCTGACCACTTTGAAGGAATAGTT
>R20__coassemble_409_pt1 | contig 32217 bp, 32 predicted proteins | sample R20__metabat2_high_PE_008 | metagenome-assembled genome bin R20 | reverse complement strand
TCGTTCATTGTTTAATTTACAAGGTACACGTCCCACCAAACCGCGGAACAGTTGAAATATTAGCACCTTTTTTCTCCGTTGTCAACAACTTTTTCAAAAAATTTTTGTGCTTTTTTCTGATTTTTTAAACCGTCTTTCCATTGGCTTTTTAAACAGCTTGTGGTATACTATTTATTAATATGCAGAAAGGGGGATTTTTATGTATTTTAGGGAATTTCGTGCCACATTCGGCAAGCTGCAAAATGCAAAGCTGACTCTGGCCCCGGGCCTGAACTGCATCTATGCCCCCAACGAATCCGGCAAAACCACCTGGTCACGTTTCCTGCTGAATATGTTGTACGGAGTCAATACCCGGGATCGCAGCCCTCTGGCCGATAAGTCCCGCTACCAACCCTGGAACGGCAGCGCCATGCAGGGCAGTATCGAATTGGAAGCCGCCGGCAGATCCTATACGATCCACCGTACCACCAAACGGGCCAACGCACCCATGGGCGCTTTTTTCTGCACTTATACCGGTACCGCAGATGAAGCTTCTGAAATTACCACCTCTGATGTCGGGGAGACCCTGCTGGGGGTTTCCCGTGAGATCTATGTACGCAGCGCCTTTATCGGGCAGAACGCCCTGTCTGTCGATCAGAACGCCGAGCTGGAGCGCCGCATCGCTGCCCTTATCACCACCGGCGAGGAGGATACCAGCTATTCGGAAAGCTATGAGCGGTTGAAAAAGCAGCTCAATCGCCGCAAACACAATCGCACGGGGCAGATCCCCATTTTAGAAAATGAAATTGCCGCTTTGCAGCGGCAGTTAGAAACCATCGAGTCCTATTCCGCCGAAGCGGAGCGCATTCGGCAGCAGTTGGAAATTACCGCCAAGCGTTTGCAAAGCTTGCAGGGGCAGCAGGCTCTGTGGCAACAGATCGACGCCCAGAACCGTTACCGTCAATCCCTGCGTCAACGGCAGGAGGCGGAAAGCAAGCTGCAGGATCTGCACGACAAATCCACCGCCTCCCAGGCGGTGCTGGAGGCCCACCCTCTCCACAGAGCGGACGCCGCTGCGTTGCAAAAGAAACTAAATCCCGCCCCACCGAAGAAACCCCTTTCGATCTGGTTCTCCGTTATCGGATTTTTGCTTTCTCTCGCCATCGGTATCTTGCTATACATGATCCATTCTCCCCTGTCGGGCGTATTTACTGCAACCGGAACTGCCGTCTTTTTTGCTTTTTTTGCTATCATTTTATCCGGCAAGAACCGTGCCTATCGCGCTATACTTGCCCAACAGGCCGCCGCCGTTGCCGCCTTGCAGCAGCAGCTTGGCGAATACCGCCTGTTGCAGCAATCCGCCCAAAACGCCGTTGAAACGCTGGAACAGTACCGCGCCCTTTACGACAACCTGCCCCAGGTACAGCCCGTTCCGCTGACAGAGCTTCCTGTTCCCCCGCTCAGCGCCGAGCAGATCGCCAAGCAGCTTCCTATCGAAACAGAAAACAGTATTCGGCTCCGCTCCCGCTTGGACACGCTGACAGGGCAGCTTCAAACGTTGGGCAGCGCCGACGCGATTCGCGCTCAGCTCACCCAAAAGCAGACGCAGCTATTCGCTCTGCAAACGGAGTATGATGCCATTTCCTTGGCAATGGAAGCCCTAACGGATGCCAATGCCACCCTGCAAAACCGTTTCTCCCCCGCTCTGGGAGAACGCGCCGCCGAGATTTTCAGCAGGATTACCGGCGGCCGCTATGAAAAGGTCCTGCTCAACCGGGACTTTGCCATCTCCGCCGAGCAGCAGGGCGATCCTGTCATGCACAGCCTGTCCCTGTTGAGTCAGGGCACCGCCGATCAGCTCTATCTTGCCGTACGCCTTGCCATCTGCGATATGGTTTTGCCGGCGGAAACCAATCCCCCGCTGATTTTGGACGATGCCCTGTTGAGCTTTGATGAAGATCGTCTTCGCGCCGCGCTGGACTATCTTGCGGAGGAAGGCACCCATCGGCAAATTCTCCTCTTCTCCTGTCAAAAGCGGGAACAGGATTATCTCCGCGGACATGAAAATGTTACGCTGATCGAATTGTAATACCAAAGTAGCACATACTATATCATATAAAGGAGCGAATCAAATGAGCGATTGTAATCATGATTGCAGCAGCTGCGGCAAGGACTGCGGCGAGCGCGAGGGCGGAAGCCCCTTTCAGATCAAGCCCCTGCACGAGGGCTGCCGTGTGGGCAAGGTCTACGGCATTGTCTCCGGCAAGGGCGGCGTCGGCAAGTCCATGGTGACCAGCCAGCTTGCCGTCAGCGTCCGGCGCGAGGGCTATAACGTGGCCATTCTGGACGCCGATATCACCGGTCCCTCCATTCCCAAGGCCTTCGGTGTCCACACCCGCGCGGAAGGCACCGCGGACGCTATCATACCCGTCAGCACTATGAACGGCATCCAGCTGATGAGTGTCAACCTGCTGCTGGAGAACGAGACCGACCCCGTCATCTGGCGCGGTCCCGTCATCGGCGGCGTGGTCCAGCAGTTCTGGAGCGACGTGCTGTGGGAGGACGTGGACTATATGTTCGTGGATATGCCTCCCGGAACGGGCGACGTGGCGCTGAACGTGTTCCAGACCCTGCCCGTAGACGGCATCATCATCGTCGCTTCTCCCCAGGAGCTGGTGAGCATGGTGGTGGAGAAGGCGGTCAAAATGGCGCAGATGATGAACATTCCCATCGTCGGTATCGTGGAGAACATGAGCTATATGACCTGCCCCGACTGCGGCAAGAAGCTCTATCCCTTCGGCGAGGGCAAGACGGAGGAGGCCGCCGCCAAATACGGTCTGCCCGTCCTGGCGAAAATGCCCATCGATCCGTCGCTTGCCAAGCTGGTGGACGACGGTGCCATTGAAACCTTCCAGGGCGACTGGCTCACCGGTGTGGTAAAAAAGATTTTAGCCGACAACTAAGCGAAAAAATAAGAGGTGCGCTGCACCTCTTATTTTTCGTTTCCTTATTCAGCCGGCTGTGCCTCTGCCTGTCCCTGTGCGTTAGCGATCGCATACTCCATTGCTTGCATCAGCTCCTCGCGGGAAAGCTGACGCAGCTCCTCCAGCTCGCTGTCCACGATCTGGCAGGACACGCAGGTGCCATCCACCTTTACGGAATCAGATACGATGCCAGCGTCCTCCTTTAGATTCTCTGCCAACGCATCTGCCGTCTTGCTGTCGGGTACATAATAGTCCGCAGTAGACTTGATCAGTTCCCCATCTTCATATACATAGGTCATCACGCAGGCGACATCGCCGACCGCAGTGGTATTCTTCACGGTAACAACTACGTTTTCGCCGTCTTCGGTCACACCAAAGGTAAAGGTGGACAGATCCACGCCCTCCAGGCTCACCGCATCTTCACCCGTTCCGTCCTCTGTAACAGGGTCTGTTGTATTAACAGATTCTCCGTCCTTTTCCGGCTCATTTCCGGCAGTCTTGCCGCAGGCAGCTAAGCTGAACATCAGCAACAGCGCCAGCAACAATGCAAAAATTTTTTTCATATCGTTTCTCCTTCACTATTTCGCCGCAGTCCTTTCTGCAGCATTAATATCGTCGTTCATTATACCATTCTGTTCCCCATAAGGCAAGGAAAAGAATGTAAACTTTTTTCACAGCACCTCCTGCATTAGCAAGATCAGTCCGGAGATCCCCACAAAGGTATAGACGATCCGCCGTAGCCGTTCCGGCCGGAGTTGCTTTGCCGCCAGCTCTCCCAGATACATACCTATAATAATGCATATGCTGCCCACGGCAATATAGGGCCAGAGGGACCAGTTGAAGATCCCATTGACCATGCGCCCGGCCAAATTGACAATGTTGGTGATAACGAACAAAAACTGCATGGAGGCCACATAGCTCTTATGGTCGCGGGTGGCTGCCATCATATAGGGCGCCATGGGCGGCCCGCCGATGGCAAAAGTGCCTGCGCTGATACCTGCCAACGCCCCAAAGGCAATACCGGCCCCCAGTCCCGGCCTTTTCATCTTCACCTTGGAAGAAACGAAAAGCAGATACAGGCTCAGCAGGATCAAAAAGCAGGAAAAGGTGATGACCAATCCGTGGAGATCCGCCCCTTTCACCAGTCCCGTCACCCCAAAGCAGACCGCCGAATAGATTAGAGTGGGCCACAGCGCAGCATGGAAATCAATGCTTTTTCGAAACTTCCAGCACAGTACGATGCAATAGAGCATATTGATGCTCAGCGCCAGCGCCGGTGCATCGATCATATTGAAGAAAAACGGAAACATCAGCATCATCAGTACCACCGAGCCAAACCCCGTCACCGTCTGCACCAGTCCCGCAAACGCTGTTCCCGCCGTCATTACGATCCACAGCACCGTATCACCTCCCATTTTTTGCTATTGTATCCCGCCGCCAACGGAAAACAACGCCGTCCATGGACGGCGTTGCTTTTTCAGCTCTTCTTTTTGCCCAGATAGGCTTCCTTGATGGACTCGTCTGCCAACAGCTCCGCGCCGGTACCCGACTTGGTAATCGTACCGGTCTCCAGCACATAGGCCAGATCGGCAGTCTTGAGCGCCATGTTGGCGTTCTGCTCCACCAGCAAAATAGTCACGCCCTGACGGTTGATCTCCTTGATGATGGTGAAAATGTCCTGCACCACCAGCGGAGCCAGACCCAGAGAGGGTTCATCCAGCATCATCATCTTGGGTCTGGACATCAGCCCGCGGCCCACAGCCAGCATCTGCTGCTCGCCGCCGGACAGGGTACCGGCCAGCTGCCAGTTGCGCTCCTCCAGACGGGGAAACAGCTCGTAGACCCATTTGATGTCCTTTTCGATCTCGTCCTTGTCATTTCGCAGATAGGCGCCGATCTTCAGGTTCTCCAAAACGGTCATGTTGGGGAACACCCGGCGTCCCTCAGGCACTTGTGCAATGCCCGCCTCCAAAATTTTGTTGATGGGCTTGCCGATCAGCTCCTGCCCGTCGTATTCGATGGAGCCGCTCTCCGCCTTGACAAGGCCGGAGATGGTGCGCAGGGTCGTGGATTTGCCGGCGCCGTTGGCACCGATCAGGGTCACGATCTTGCCGTCAGGTACTTCGATGTCAATGCCGCGCAGGGCTTTAATGCCACCGTAGGACACGTGCAAATCTTTAATTTTCAGCATCGTCAGCCACCCCCAAGTATGCGTCAATGACGCGCTCGTTGCTCTGAATTTCTTCCGGTGTGCCGTGTGCGATCAGCTTGCCGAAGTCCAGCACGTAGATGCGGTCGGCAATGTTCATCACCAGATCCATGTGGTGCTCAATGAGGAGAATGGTCTTGTGGAATTTCTCCCGGATTTCGCGGATAAAGTCTGCCAGCTCCAGGGTCTCCTGGGGGTTCATACCGGCGGCGGGTTCATCCAGCAGCAGCAGCGTGGGTTCGGTGGCCAGCGCCCGGGCGATCTCCAGACGGCGCTGCTTGCCGTAGGGCAGACTGGTGGCCAGCTCGTCCGCCACGTCCTCCAGCCCCACGATGCGCAGAAGCTCCAGCACCTCTTCCCGCTGCTTGGCCTCTTCCTTGGCGTTCAGGCCGAAGGTGGCGCTGAAAATATTGCTGCTGCGGCGCATATGCTTGGCGATCAGTACGTTGGTAAACACGGTCTGGGATTTCCACAGGCGGATATTCTGGAAGGTGCGGGACATACCCAGGTCTGTCACCTTATCCGGTGTCGGGTCGATGCACTCTTTGAAGGTACCCTGCCCCTCGCCCTTGTAGGACTTCTTCATCTTGCCCTGGGGATAGTTCTCGATGATCTTCTCCCCGTTGAACCAGATAGCGCCGTTGGTGGGCTGATACACGCCGGTAATGACGTTAAAGGCGGTGGTCTTGCCGGCGCCGTTGGGGCCGATGAGTGCCACGATCTCGCCCTCGTTGACTTCCATGCTCAGGTTGTTCACGGCCACGACGCCGCCGAACTGCATGGTCACACTGTCAACGCGCAGAACGTTTTTCTTCTCACTCATTTCGCCACCTCCTCTGCCGCCGCTTTCTTTGCTGCTTTCTTTTTCTTCCGATTGCGTATGATATCAGGCAATTCCTTATCACCCATAATACCCGTGCGGAAGAACAGCACCACGATCATGATGATGATGCTGAACACCACCATGCGGAAACCGTTACGCAGCAGAGGCAGCTTGGTGGTGCCGATATAGGTCTCGGCATCCAGGAAGCGCAGCCACCACTCCGAGCAGGCCACGTAAGCAAACGTCGCAATGATAGAGCCGGAGATGGAGCCGATACCGCCGATGACTACGATCAGCAGGATCTCATAGGTCATGGTGGTGGTGTAGACCTTGGCCTGTGCATTGGCCACATACATGGCAAACAGGGCGCCGCCCACGCCGGCAAAGAAGGAGCTGGCCACAAAGGACAGCATCTTGTGCTTGGCCAGGTTGATACCCATGGCCTCGGCGGCCACTTCGTCGTCGCGGATGGCCTTAAAGGCACGGCCATAGGTGGAGTTCACCAGCAGCACGATGCAGATGATGCACAGCATGGCCACCAGGAACGGCACGAAAGTAGACAGATACAAAACCGTCTTTCCGCCCGCTTTGATATTGAAGCTGGAAAACGTGGGGAAGTTCTTGATCATGTTGGCGCCGTTGGTCACGGGGCCCAGCTTCTGCCACTGGAAGATGGCGCGCAGGATCTCCGCAAAGCCCAGGGTGGCAATGGCCAGATAGTCGGACTTCAGGCGCAGTACCGGCAGACCGATGAGCCAGGCAAAAAATGCCGCCACGCAGCCCGCCAGAATCAGGGCGATCAGAACGCTGAGCACCAGACTCAGTCCGCCGCCGAAGCCGCTTTGGCCGAACACCTTGCCCAGCAGGTCCTGAATGGAGTTGTGCAGCGCCGCACCGCCGTACAGGTAGTACACCTGCTCCTTATCGGCAGCGGGTACCATTAAAATGGCGTAGGTATAAGCGCCCAGCAGCATGAAGCCCGCCTGACCCAGGGAGAACAGACCCGTAAAGCCGTTCAGCAGGTTCATAGACACCGCCACCAGGGAGTACACCGCTGCCTTTTTCAGAACAGTGAAGAGCTGACTGGTGGGCAGCAGCACAGCGGGTACCTTGGGCAGGATCAGGTTCAGGTTCTCCAGCAGGATCACCAGTGCCAGCACGGCCACGCAGCACAGCAGTGCGATGTAAGAGGAACGATGGTCTTTTTTCTGCTTCAACATTTCCCGCACCTCCTTACACCTTATCGGTGGTCTTCTCGCCAAACAAACCGGTGGGCTTAAAGACCAGAATGATGATCAGCAGGGCGAAGGTAAACGCGTCGGAGAACACCGACACGTCCCACGCAGAGGGCAGGCCCTTGATGACCGTCTCGCAGATACCGATGATAAACGCACCGATCACCGCGCCGGGAATGGAACCGATACCGCCGAACACAGCGGCAACGAACGCCTTCAGGCCGGGCAGCGCGCCGATGGTAGGCGTCACGGCGGTGTAGCAGCTGAAGTACAGCATAGAGCCGATAGCCGCCAGTGCCGAACCGATAATGAATGTGGCGGAAATGACGCTGTTGATCTTGATGCCCATCAGCTCCGCCGTCTCAAAGTCCTTGCTGACCGCCCGCATACCCATACCGATCTTGGTATGGTTGATGAGCTGTGTCAGCGCGAATACCAGCACCAGCACCAGCACCGGGGTGATCAGCACCGCCATCTTGGTGGGCGTTCCCGCGATGGTGACCGTCTTGGTCAGAAACGCAATGTTGGGGTAGGTCATGGGCTGACCGCCGGTGATGTAGGTCGCCAGGTTCTGCAGCAGGTAGGACACGCCGATGGCAGAGATCATGACGGACATACGGGGTGCAGTCCGCAGCGGCTTGTAGGCCAGGCGCTCAATGGCAAAGCCCAGTGCCACCGTGAGGATCAGCACCAGAGGCAGCGACAGGTACAGGGGCATGGTTGCCGTCAGGTAGATCCCCAACAGACCTGCCACCATAAACACGTCACCGTGCGCGAAGTTGATCAGTCGCAATATGCCGTAGACCATCGTGTAGCCGATGGCGATGAGGGCATATTGTCCGCCGACGGAGATGCCCGACAGCAGAATGGAAACTATGTATTCCATAAAAAGCTTCCTCCCTCTTTTTTGTTTTCAGATGCCTCGAAAAACGCCGGGAGCCCCGGCGTTTTTCGAGACACCTAAAGCCCCGTATGGCGGGGGCAAAAGCCCCCGCCAAGCGGAAAATCTTTTCTCTTACAGAATTACTTGCTGGAGCCGCTCTGAACGGTAGCCAGTTCAAACAGACCGGTCTCGGTGTTGGCGGTCTTGATGAAAGCGGTGTCGCGGATGGCATCGCCGATGTCATTGAACGCAATAGCGCCGGACACGCCGTTGTAGGTCACGCCGGGCAGGGCAGCCTTGATGGCAGCAGCATCGCCGGAGCCGGCAGCCTTAATGGCTTCCAGGGCGGTGTAGTAAGCATCGTAACCCATGGCGGTCACAGCGGAAATGGTATCGTTACCGCCGTTGGCAGCCAGAGCGTCGGAGTTGCCGTTGATATAAGCCTTGATACCGGCATCAAAGGTGGGATCGCCGCCCTCCTGATAGAAGGTGGACACGAAGACCTTGACGTTGGTACCCTTGGCAGCTTCCAGAACCATGTTGTCGTCCAGCGTATCGGAGCCCAGGATGGGGGCCTCGATGCCCAGGGAGTTGGCCTGGGTCACGATCTGGGTGGCATAGGCGATGGACACGGGGGTGAAGATCACATCGGCGCCCTCGCTCTTGGCCTTGTTCAGATAAGAGGAGAAGTCGGAGTTGTTGGTGGGGAAGGAGTCGGAGATGACCTTGCCGCCGGCAGCCTCAAAGACCTTGGTGAAGAAGGCGATCAGGCCCTGGTCGTACTCGTTGCCGTTCTCGCCCAGGCAGTAAGCGGTCTTGGCCTGGAACTCATCGATAGCGAAGTTGGCCAGCACGTCAGCCTGGAAGTCATCCAGGAAGCAGATGCGGAAGTAGTAGTCGTTACCGGCAGTAACGTTGGGGTTGGTGCAGGTCACACCCATTGCAGCAAGGCCGGCATCGTTGAAGATGGGGCCGGCAGCCATGGACACACCGGAGCCGTAGGAACCCAGAACCAGGGAGACACCCTTGGCAACCAGCTCGGAAGCGGCAGAGGGAGCCTTGTCGGTGCTGGAGCCGTTGTCGGCGATGACCAGCTCGATGGTGTACTCGGTGTCACCGATGGTGATGGTGGGAGTCTCGGAGTTTGCATACTGCATACCCAGGATCTCCTTCTTGCCGCCGGCAGCGGAGTCGCCGGTAGAGGGCTCAAACACGCCGATCTTGATGACGTTGTCGCCGGCAGCGGCGCCGCCGTCAGCGGGAGCAGCGGTCTCGCCGCAGGCCACCAGGCTCAGGACCATGGCAAGAGCCAGAACCAAAGCAAAGAACTTTTTCATTGTTTTTCCTCCTAAATTTTTCGGAGAGGCGCCAAAACACTTCTCCTAAATAATGTGCCAATTTTAATATATAATGTTTTCCTTGACAAGATGGTAAACCCTCTAAATTTTTTGCGCCATTTGTTCAATTTACATAATGTCCTTTGTGCCCCCAGCTTTTGGTGTCCTTGCTTCGTGTACATTTGCCTTCAAATCGCCCCGTTTTTTCACTTTTTTGTTCGCATTGTAAAGACGCCGGCTTTAGTGATTTTGCACAAAGCATTTTTTGCAACACAAAAAAGAGGCCAAAAATATACCTCCTTTTTGCGCCTTCTCCACTATTCACCCGCTTTTTGCCCCTTTCCCTTCTTTTTCGTTCTTACCACGCAGGGGCGTGCAATAAAAACTCGCCGTCTTTCAATCGTCGGCGAATTCCAATTCGGCGACACAGTTGTTTTCACTCTCCAGCGAAAGAAATGACGCCCTCAGGCGTCATTTCTTTCAAAAACCTTTTCAAACTCTTCGCTTCCCATGGTCTCATGGGCCAGCAGGTACTCCGCCACGGCGGTGAGCTGCGTCTCGTTTTTCCGCAGGATCTCCTTTGCCTGCTCATAGGCGTTGTCCACGATAACACGGATCTCCTCGTCCATCACGGCGGCGGTCTGCTCGCTGTACGGGCGGGTATGCCCCATGGATTTGCCGATAAACACCTCGTCGCTGCCGCTGTCAAAGGCGGTGGTGCCCAACTTTTCGGACATACCGTAGGTCCCAACCATGCGGCGGGCAAGGTTGGTCGCCCGCTGAATATCGTTGCCGGCGCCGGTAGAAATATCCCCCAGCTTCAGTAGCTCCGCGGCGCGTCCGCCCAAAAGGGAAACGATCTCCTCCACCATATATTGCCGTGACATATAGCTTCGGTCCTCCTCCGGCAGAGAGATGGTCATGCCGCCCGCCTGCCCTCTGGGGACAATGGTGATCTGGTGTACCGGATCACAGGTGGGCAGCTCGTGCATCACCACGGCGTGGCCCGCCTCGTGGTAGGCGGTCAGCCTCCGCTCGTGCTCCGGCACCACCCGACTCTTCTTTTCCGGACCGGCAATGACCTTAATGATGGACTCGTCAATGGCAGCCTTGTCGATAAATTCTTTGTCCTGTCGTCCGGTCAGCAGCGCCGCCTCATTCAGCAGATTTTCCAGGTCCGCACCGGTAAATCCGGCAGTGCCCTTTGCCACCTTTTGCAAATCCACGTCCTCCGCCAGGGGCTTGTTCTTTGCATGGATGCGCAGAATTTCCTCGCGCCCCTTGATGTCGGGCAATCCCACGTAGACCTGCCGGTCAAAGCGTCCCGGGCGCAAGATAGCGGGGTCCAGAATGTCCACACGGTTGGTGGCCGCCAAGACTACCACACCCGCGTTGGAGGTGAAACCGTCCATCTCCACCAGAAGCTGGTTGAGGGTCTGTTCGCGCTCATCGTGGCCGCCGCCCAGACCGGAGCCGCGCTGACGGCCTACCGCGTCGATCTCGTCGATAAAGACAATGGCGGGGGCCTCCTTTTTCGCCTGTTCAAACAGGTCGCGCACACGGCTGGCACCCACGCCCACATACATCTCCACAAAATCGGAACCGGAGATGGACAGGAATTTCACGTCTGCCTCCCCTGCTACCGCCTTGGCCAGCAGGGTCTTACCGGTACCCGGAGGACCCACCAGCAGAACGCCCTTGGGAATGTGGGCGCCCAGATCCAGATACTTCTGGGGATCCCGCATAAATTCCACGATTTCCTGTAACTCTGCCTTTTCCTCATCCGCACCTGCCACGTCCTTGAAGGTCACTTTCTTGTCCCCCTCGGGAATGGAGTTGGTGCGTGCCTCGCCGAAATGGGCCATCTTGTCATTCATGCCGCCCACTCCGCCGCCGTTCATCCCCCGCAGAAGATTCAGCAGCAGAATAAAGCCCAGAATTCCCAACACATAGGGCAAAAGGGTCTGTATCCAGTTCGTAGAGTGATCGGCATAGTAATTGTAGTCGGTGATCACACCCGCCGCTTTTTGCTCCACCACCAGATCGTTCAAGTCGTTGTAGAACAGATCAAAATTGTGCAGATCGCAGGAGACCGTTTCCCCGCTCTGCAGGGTGGCAGTCAGCCGCGTATCGTTGATGGCAAAGGACTGCACCTGTTCCTGCTCAAACAGAGTACGCAGTCTGGCATAGCTGATGTCCCCCGACCGCCCCAGGCTGCGTCCGAGGGTGGAGATGGCCAGCAGGATGAGCAGAATTACCAACAGCCCGCTAACATTCCATTTTTTGCTTTTGTTGATCAAGAGCGTCCCTCCCTGTTACTTGACGATCAGACGGACCCCCGTCCAGCTGTGATTTTTTCCCACACTGATGGTCAGCAGAGCCTTTGCCTGCAATTGCGAAACGGGAATATAGTGGTTTTCCCAGAAACGGGCATCAAACGAGCCGGTGCGGTTGTCGCCCAGGAAAAACACGCAGCCCTCCGGAACGATAAAGCTCTCCTCCGGACTCTCGGTGATGCCCTGCACCGGCAGATAGCTCTCGTCCAACAGCTCGCCGTTGAGATAGACATAGCCGCCGGAGAAGCTGACGGTATCTCCGGGCAGACCGATCGCGCGCTTGACCAGCACCTCATTGCACTCGTCGGACCAGAATGTGATCACATCGCCATGCTTGGGCAGAGGGTTGCCCAGCTTATAGGGCAGCTGCCAGCAGATCTGCAGAGACTTGGCGGGAATATTGGTCTCCATGGAACCGGTAGGGACCCACGCCAACTGCAGAACAAATTTGAAAAGAACAAATACCACCGCCAGCAGGATGACCACGTCACCCCACTCTTTCCAGAAGCGTTTCAGCAGCGGCGGCTTTTGTGCGGTTTCCTTTTTTTCCACCTCAGTGTCAGAAATGTTACTTTTCTCCGTTACATTTGTTACATCTTCTGTACCTTTTTTCTCGTCAAATTCCATGACAATGCTCCTTTATTTCCTGTAAACTTCGGGTTTCAGCACGCCGATATAGGGCACATTGCGGTACTGTTGGGCATAGTCCAGGCCGTAGCCCACCACGAATTCATCTGGCACCTCAAAGCAAAAATAGTCCGCTTTGATGGGCTTTTCCCGGCGCGCCGGTTTGTCCAGAAGTGTAGCAATGGTAACGCTTGCCGCGCCCTTGCTCATCAAGTAGCCCTTGAGAAAATACAGGGTATTGCCGGAGTCCAAAATATCCTCCACAATGATGATGTGCCGACCGGAAATATCGCGCTGCAGATCACGGGTGATCTGCACATTTCCGGTAGAAACCGTGCCGTTTTTATAGGAAGAAAGGCCGATAAACTCCACTTCGCTCTTCAATTGTGTGGCGCGGACCAAGTCTGCCATAAAGATAAAGCAACCGTTCAAAACTCCCACAAACATGGGGTTCTTGTCGTGGAATTCGTCGTACAGCCGGTCGCCGAGGTCCTGTACGCGGGCTTTGATTTCTTCCTCGCTCAGCAGGACTCGCAGAATGTCCTGATCCATATTGCTCTTTGCCATCAGTTGTTTCCTCCTAAATCTCTTTTTATTGTAATACTAATCTTTTTTTCTTCTAAAAAGGCGGCGTCCTGCCCCACTGCAAATACGGCGCAAACCCTGTTGTCTACAGAGATCACGGGGATCGTCTCCCTCTCGGGAGAGCAGATATCCCGCTCTGCAAAGAGCCGCTTTAAGCTTCTCGCTCCTCGGCTGTCCGGCAGGGTCAGTCGGTCATCGCTGCGCCAGGATCTGACGGTAACTTTTGGGGAACATTTGTCACAAAAAATGTCCAAATTGTCCATACCAAAAGTAACATTTGTAAGGGTGATCCGGTAGTTTCCCCATCGGTTCTCCCCCCAATGGAGCTTCTGCTCATCAAGCGGCGGGAGCAAAACGCTGAAGGTCAGCATTCCGTCGCGGCAGAGTGCCTGCATTTTGGACGGAAGAGACAAAACCCCGCCCGTTTCGGTCAGGTGCAGGATGCTGTCGATATGCACCGCCCCTACATCCTTTTTTCCGGCGGGCAGACGACCAAGCAGCAGACGCACCATACGGCTCTGTAAAACCGGCGGCGCACTCTTCAGCTTCTCGCAGGAGATCTGCGGCCCCTCAGCAGGTAAATACTCCGATGCCAGTTGGTCCAGATAGTCATTTTCCCGGCGGGTAATGGCGGCGGCAGAGGCGATATGCTCCGTCAGGGCGCCGTTGATGGCTGCCAGTTGAGGCCAGATCTCCAACCGAAGCCGATTCCGGGCAAAATCCGTATCGGCATTGGTCTCGTCCTCGATATGGCCGATGCCGTTTTCTTTGAGATAGGTTTCAATTTCCGTGCGGGGGGTGTTGAGCAGCGGGCGGATATAGCGTCCCCGGACAGGCGGAATGCCGCCCAGTCCCCGGGGGCCGGTCCCCCGCAGCAAATTCAGCAATACTGTTTCTGCCTGATCGCTCTGGTGGTGGGCGGTGGCAATATAACTGGTGCCGATGGCATCGGCGGTACGCTCCAGAAATTCGTATCTGGCGCGGCGGCCTGCCTCCTCCACGGTAATGTTCCACTCCTTTGCCCTGTCATAGACGGGAATGGCTTCGGTATAAAAGGGAATGCCGTTTTCTTCGCAGAAGCCGCGGACGAAGTTCACGTCTCTCTCTGCGGTGGGACGCATGAGGTGGTTCAGATGGGCCGCTGCCACAGTAAAATTTTTTGTTTTACCCAGTTGATGCAGATAGTGCAGCAGGCACATGGAATCCCTGCCGCCGGACACGGCACACAAGATCACGCCGTCCGTTTCCGGCAGCATATTGTATTGTTCCAAATAGGGCAAAAGATCCATACGTCACCTGAAATTGAAAGTGGAAAGTGGAAAATACGGATTGCCACACCAGTCTGCGGACTGGTTCGCAATGACAAGTATTCCATTCAGCATTCAGTATTTATTCTTCTTCGTAACGGTTTTCCATGGTCTGGAAGGCGGTGTACTCCGGCATCCACCGCAGCTCCACCTTGCCGGTTTCACCGTGACGGTTTTTGGCAATAATGCACTCCGCTATGTTGTGCTTTTCGCTATCCTCTTTATAGTAGTCCTCGCGGTAGAGGAACATGACGATATCGGCGTCCTGCTCGATGGCGCCGGACTCGCGGAGGTCGGACAGCATGGGGCGCTTATCCTCCCGCTTTTCGTTGGCACGGCTGAGCTGAGACAGGCACAGCACGGGGACCTGCAGCTCCTTTGCCATGATCTTGAGCATACGGCTGATATCGCTGACTGCCTGCTGGCGGTTCTCGCCCTGATAGCTCTTGCCGCCGGCAGAAGTCATCAACTGTAAGTAGTCAATGACGATGAGACCCAGATTGTCCAGACGGCGGCACTTGGCGTTCATATCCGCCACCGTCAGCAGCGGGTTATCGTCGATACGGATGTCCAGACGGCTCAGAGTGGACGCGGCTTCCGCAATACGCACCCAATCGCTCTCCCGCAGGTTGCCGGTGGTGAGACGCTGGTTTTCCACCAGACCTTCGGCGGCAATGAGGCGAGTGACCAGCTGCTCCTTGGACATCTCCAGGGAAAAGATCGCCACGGTCTTGCCGCTGGTCTTGGCAGCGGACAGCGCCACGTTCAGCGCCATACTGGTTTTGCCCATGCCGGGGCGGGCTGCCAGGAGCAGCAGATCCGATTTTCCCAGACCGTTGATCTTGCTGTCCACGGAGGACAGACCGGTGGAAAGACCCGGCAATACCTTGCCGCCGCTGGCGGTGAGCTCCGCCAGATGATCCATCACGTCCTTGAGCACCACACTCACGGGAAGCATCCCCTGAGCGTTGCGGCCCCGGCGGATGGCGTAGATCTTCTGCTCGGCGCTCTCCAGCATATCGCCGGCGGCGCCGGTACCCTCCTGTACCATAGCGGTGATATCCGCCGCCGCACCGGCTACCTGACGCATCAGCGCCTTGTCCCGCACGATGCGGACATATTCCATCACGTTGGCGCTGGTGGGCGTTACGTCCATGAGCTGGATCAGGTAGGGACGGGTGTTATCGGTATAGGTGCCCGCTTTCTCCATCTCTCCCGCCACGGTCACACCGTCGATGGGCCGGGAGTAGACGAACATATGGGCGATGGTTTCGAAGATCTCGCGGTTCTGCCGCAGATAGAAATCCTCTGCACGGAGCTGGTCCATCACGTCCTTGACGCAATCGGCATCGATAAGCATGGCGCCCAGTACCGCCTGTTCCGCCTGGGCGTCGTGGGGCATGGAACGACTCAGCAATTCATCCATGGGCATAGAGGTGACCTCCCGGAAAGTTGAAAGTAAAAAGTACGGGGTATCGGGCGGACAGAGTCGTCCGCCCCTACGATGGGAACGGAAACAGAAAAAACCGATAGGGCGGGCGACCGCAAGGGTCGCCCCTACGGATAATCATCCGGCTTTTCTGCTTACTTCTCTTCTACCACCAGTACGTAGACCGTACCGCTGATCTCAAAGCCCAGCTTGGCCTTGACCTCATAGGAGCCGAAGGACTTGATGGGCTCAGGGAGCACCAGCTTCTTGGGGTCGATTTCCATGCTGTACTGCTCCTTCATGGCGGCGGAGATCTCCTTGCCGGTGACGGCGCCGAACAGTTTGCCGCCCTCACCGCCCTTGGCGGCCACCTTGACCTGGCAGCTCTTGAGCTTTTCGGCGATCTCCAGCGCTGCCGCCTTTGCCTCGGCATCCGCCTTGGCCTTGGCTTTATCCCGCAGATTCATGGTATTCACCGCGTCGGCGGTGGCCAGAACGGCAAGGCCCCTGGGGATCAGGAAGTTGCGGGCATAGCCCTCAGCCGCCTCTATCATCTGGCCCTTTTTGCCCTTGCCCTTGATATCCTGCGTTAAAATGATCTTCATATCAGTTTCTCCTTTTCGGTTAGTTTTCAAAATACTTGTCGATGGCTTCCAGCAGCTTTTCTTTGACCTCGGCTACACTGAGATCGGAAACATAGCCGCCCGCGGTGGTGGAGTTGCCGCCGCCGCCCAGGGCTTCCAAAATCACCTGGACATTGATCTCGCCCAGGCTGCGGGCGGACATATACACGCCACTGTCCTTTTTATAGACGACGACAGAGGCATCCACGCCCTCGATGGTCAGCAGCTCGTCCGCCGCCTTGGCCGCGGTGACCCGTTCGTATTCCTCGTCTTTCGCCACGACGGCGATATTCTCATGGACGATCTCCGCCTGACGGATGATGTGATAGCGGTCGATCATGGCCTTGAGATCGCTCTGGAACATACGCTGGACGTCCTGGGTATCGGCACCGGTGCGGCGCAGGTACGCCGCCGCCTCAAAGGTACGGCCGCCGGTGCGGTTGGTAAAGTTCTTGGTATCCAGCACGATACCCGCCAGAAGCGCTTCGGCTTCCGCCTGCAGCACATCGGCAGGCTCCAGCAGGTACTGCATCAGCTCGGTGACCAGTTCGCTGGCGGAGCTGGCATAGGGCTCGTGGTAGTTCAGCGCCATCTTGTCGATATAGCTGGTGCCCCGGCGGTGGTGATCGATGACCGCCACCCGGTTGCAGCTCTCCAGCAGCTGCTCGTTTTCCACGCTGCCGGGGCGGTTGGTATCCACCACGATCAAAAGTGTGTCGGGCTGGGCGTGCAAAAACGCAGAGTCGCCGGAGATAAATGCGCCGGCATAGGCCTCCTGCTGCTGCAGACGGCGCAATATGGGGTGGGCCGCATTGTTCTCGGTGTCGATGACGATCTGGCACTTCTTGCCCCGCTTTCGGGCGATGCTGCAGATGCCCGCTGCGGCACCCAAAGAATCCATATCCGCGTACTTGTGACCCATGACGTAAACGTGACGGGCATCGTCGATTAGATCGCCCAGCGCATTGGCCATCACGCGGGATTTCACCTTGGTACGCTTTTCCGTTGCCTTGGATCTGCCGCCGAAGAACTCAAAGTTGTTGCGGTCCTTCACCACCGCCTGGTCACCGCCGCGAGAGAGCGCCATCTCCAGCGCAAGGCCGGCGTTTTTGAACAGGCCGTCGTAGCTGTCGTCGTCTCTGCCCACGCCGATGGAGAGTGTGGCGCTGACGCCGCCGCTCTCCACCTCCCGCACCTTTTCCAACAGGTCGAAGTGCTGCTCGGCATAGACAGTATAGTCCTTTTCTTCAAAAATGTACAGGTAGCGGTCACGGTCATAGCCCAGCAGAAGGCCGCCGGAGATGCCTACCCAATCATTGAGTTTTGCCTCAAGTTCCGCCGTCAGCGCACTGCGCCTGCCCTCGGGACAGGCTTTCATCAGCTCTTCGTAGTTATCCACCATGATGATACCCACGGCGGGACGGGTCAGTTCCAATGTGCGGCGCATATGCTCGCTGTCCGTCACGTCCATCCAGTAGAGCGTGGCAAGGGGGCTGCTGCCGCCCACGTCTTCGCCCCGGCTGAGGCTGCCGAACACCCGGTAGACCCGCTCGTTCCAGTTCACCAGCTCGGGACTCTCCCGCTTGCCCTCCAGAAGCCAATGGGTGTCCAAGCCGGGGATCACGTCGGGCAGCGTGGATTCAAACAGCTTCTCCTGCCGGTCCGTCAGTGCCACAAAGGAGTCGTTGCCCCACAGGATCTCCTCTGTCTGCAGATCGAACACCAGCATAGGAAGCGGAGCGTACAGCAGATTGCTGGAGCGGGCGCTGTCCATACCGCCGCTGACTCGGTCCAGATACTGACGGACGCTTTTCTGGGCCATTTTGTTGCGGCGAACGGCCACATAGATCACCAGAGCCGTCACCAGGGCTTCGGCAAGAGCGATCAGTAAATTCAGCGGGATCGTGATCAACGTAAACGCGACCAGGCAGATGCACGAGAGGGTCATGTTCGTGCGAAATCCGCGGAGCAGTTTTTTATTCAAGGGGTTTCCCTCCTTTTCCCATGGCATACCTCTCCAAATTAACGATTTATTATAACACACTATTTTTGCTTATACAACTGCGATTTCTATTTTATTCAGTGATGACAGGCAAAAGCTGTCGAAAAGTTTGGGGTGTACAAACCGGAACTTTTGTGGTATACTTTGCTCAAAGTGCAAAAGAACTGCACGCTTTTCTTGTTGATTTTGCAGGGCGTGTGCCCTGCGTCACATAACAACCGAATACGCGGCTTTTCAGGCGATTTAACCTCCTTTCGACGGCGATTCAGGGCTGTTCGGCAGGCGGTGCGCCTTTGTTTTGCTGTGTCCGTTTCAAATTTTGAAGGAGTTTTTATGGCTGAAAAATTGAAAATTATCCCTCTTGGCGGTCTCAACGAGATCGGCAAAAACATGACCGCCTATGAATGCGGCGGCGAGATCATCGTGGTGGACTGCGGTATGGCATTCCCCGGCGATGATATGTACGGCATAGACTGCGTCATTCCCGACGTGAGTTATCTGGTGCAGAACCACAAGCGGCTCCGGGGCCTGTTCATCACCCACGGGCACGAGGACCACATCGGCGCCATCCCCTACGTGCTCAAGCAGGTCAATATGCCCATCTACTGCACCCGTCTGACGGCGGGGCTCATCAAACTGAAATTGCAGGAGCACGGGCTGGTCAATTCCACAAAACTGATTACCGTTGAGGCCGGTCAGACGGTGAAGGCGGGAAAATTTCAGGTGGAGTTCATCCACGTGAACCACTCCATCGCCGACTCTGTCGCCTTTGCCATCCACACCCACATGGGGACGGTGGTCCACACCGGCGACTTTAAGATCGACTCCACCCCCATTGACGGGGAGGTCATCGATCTGGCCCGGTTCGGGCAGCTGGGCCGGGAGGGTGTGCTGGCGCTTTTGGCGGACTCTACCAACGTGGAGCGCCCGGGCTACACCCAGTCTGAGCGGACGGTGGGCGCTACCTTTAAGCGGCAGTTTACCGGCTGCAAAGAGCGGATCATCGTAACCACCTTTGCCAGCAACGTCCACCGTATTCAGCAGGTCATTGACGCCGCTGCCGCCTGCGGGCGCAAGGTCGCGGTGACCGGCAGGAGCATGGAAAATATTATGAAGGTCTCCACGGAGCTGGGGTACATGAAAATTCCCAAGGGTACGCTGATGGAGCTGAACAAATTGCAGCAGCTCCCCTTAAAGCAGCAGGTCATCGTGACCACCGGCTCCCAGGGGGAGGAGATGAGCGCATTGTACCGTATGGCCTTTGGCAGCCACAAGCAGGTGGACATCGGACCGGGGGACAAGGTCATTATCTCCGCCAGCGCCATTCCAGGCAACGAGGTGGAGGTGGGGCGGGTCATCAACGAGCTGTTCCGCAAGGGCGTGGAGGTGGTCTACGATAAGGCGGATATGCTCCATGTGTCCGGCCACGCCTGCCAGGAGGAGCTGAAGATCATCCACGCGCTGACGAAACCCCGCTTCTTTATCCCCCTCCACGGGGAGCAGCGGATGCTGCAGATCCACAAGCGGGTCGCCGTTTCCATGGGCATGAAGGAAGGCGACGTGTGCATCGCCCAGAACGGCAGCGTCATCGAGTTGACCACCAAGCACATGAAGTGTGAAACGTCCGTACAGGCCGGAGAGGTACTGGTGGACGGCTCCGGCGTGGGCGAGGTGGGCAGCGTGGTGCTCAACGACCGCAAACTGCTGGCCCAGGACGGTATGGTGGTGGTGGGAATTACCTTGTCCAGCCACGGCTATCAGCTTTTGTGCCAGCCGGAGATCGTGACCCGGGGCTTCGTGTACGTGAAAGAGTCCGAGACCCTATTGCAGGAACTGCGGCACGTGGCCATGGAGGCGGTGGAAAAGCTGCCCAACAAAAAACGCCGGGACGAAAACGAGGTGTACCGCGCCGTGCGAAATGCCGTTTCCAATTACCTCTATAAAAAGATGCGGCGCAATCCTATGGTGATCCCCATGATCACGGTATTGTGAAAATGCTGAATGCTGAATGCAAAATGAATGTATCGGCATCGGGATTTGTCGGCGGTTGAAACGGCGCGCCCTACGGAGAATGCGGGCGACCGCAAGGGTCCTTGCCCTCGTTGTTGCCGACAACTCCCGCTCGCTGTCGCTTGCGCTCGTTGGGCAACTGCCTTGCGGCGGGTAAAAACGTGCCACCGGCACGTTTTTATCCCGCACGCCCCTACGATACCACAACAAAACGCCTGACGCGGTGCGTCAGGCGTTTTGTTATTCGCTTTTTTCCACGGTGGTAAAACCGTGGTTTTGCAGAATTTTTTCCGCGGTCTCGGCAAAGTCGGAGTTGGCAAACCAGCTGATGTTGAACAGGCCCTCTCCACCGCCGGAGCCAATAATATCCGCGGTCTGGACGCCGTCAAACTCGGTGAGCAGGATATTCAAACTGGCATAGCTGCCGTTGCGGAAAAAGAATCGTTCGCCGCTGAATAGAACAGCCTGATGGTCTCCTGTCCCGCGAGAGAACACGCGGATATTTTCCACCTCCGGCGTCAGCTCATAGCGCAGCTTTTCCGCGATTTCGCGCAGCGGTTTTTTGGCATTGCCCCGCATGATGATGGTATAGGTGCTCATGGGGCGTTCTCCTTTCGGGGAAGTGTGAAGAGTTGCGATGTCGGTAAATTAGAATTTGCCGACGGGTTGAAAGGCGGGCGACCGCAAGGGTCGCCCCTACAAACGGCGCGCCGTGGTCGTCGCGCCCTACGGGATCATTTGTCTTTGGTGGCTTCCACCACACCGGCGGCGAGACCGGCAAGACCCTGGAGCTCGCTGGGGATGATGATCTTGGTGGCCTGACCGTCCGCCACCTTCTGCATGGCCTCGAGAGCCTTGAGCTTGATGACCTGGTCGTTGGGGGCGGACTCGTTCAGCAGCTTCAGGGAGTCTGCCATGGCCTGCTGGACCTTCATGATGGCCTCGGCTTCACCCTCGGCCTGCATGATACGTGCCTGCCTGGCGGCATCGGCGCGCAAAATGGCGGACTGCTTTTCGCCCTCCGCCACCAGGATCTGGCTGGCCTTCTGACCTTCGGCCTGCAGAATGCTCTCGCGGCGTTCACGCTCGGCCTTCATCTGCTTTTCCATGGCGTTCTGGATCTCCTTGGGGGGCAGGATGTTCTTCAGCTCCACGCGGTTGACCTTGATGCCCCAGGGATCGGTGGCCTCATCCAGAATGCTGCGCATCTTGGCGTTGATGATGTCGCGGGAAGTAAGGCTCTGGTCCAGCTCCATATCGCCGATGATGTTACGCAGGGTGGTGGCGGTCAAATTCTCGATGGCGCTCATGGGGTACTCCACACCGTAGGTATAGAGCTTGGGGTCGGTGATCTGGAAGTAGATCACGGTGTCGATCTGCATGGTGACGTTATCCTTGGTGATCACAGGCTGGGGATCGAAGTCCGCCACCTGCTCCTTGAGGGAGACCTTCTTCACCACCCGCTCGATAAACGGCAGCTTGACGTGCAGGCCCGTTCCCCAGACGCTGTGAAAGGCGCCCAGGCGCTCGATAACATAGGCCTTGGACTGCTGGACAATGTGGATATTGCTGATAATGACGATCAAGACGATAACGATCAGTGCGCCCAATGCGATATAGGGGCCCATAGATGCAAATACTCCCGGCATAGTAGATTCCTCCTGTAATTTTAATGTATGATAAGGGTTATCTTACGTACAGTCTGACACCCTCCATGCGAACCACGGTGACCATGGCGCCGGTGGGAATGTCCACACCGTCCTCGCTGCGGGCGGACCAGGTCTTACCCTGGATATACACCGCGCCGGTGGGGACGCTGTTGTCGATGACTTCGGTGACCCGCGCCATCTGGCCGATGACCGTGTCCAGATTGGTGGGCTGGGTGCCGTGCTCGTTGAAGCGGCGGACCAGGGGGCGGGTGGCCACCAGTGCCACGATGGAGATCACAAAGAACAGCACCACCTGCAGCCAGATCTTACCGCCCAGAATGGCGGCAATCAGGCCCGCGATACTGCCCAGCACAAACCAGATGGAGGTCAGGCCTGCCGTGGCCGCCTCTACGATGCCGAACAGGATAATGGCACCGATCCAGATATACAATGTCATGTCATGGGTACCTCCTCTCAGACAGGCGCCGATGAACAAGGCCAGAACCCCGATGCTCACGACGGCGACGATGGCCAGCCACTTGTTCTTCGGCGAAAGGTTGTTGACGAAAGAGTTAACGGAGGTGCGGAGGCCGCGTTTGGGCAGGGCGGTGGTCTCTTGGGCAGGTATGACCGGGGTTTCCTCTTCGAAGAGCTGCGCCATGGACACGCCGTAGCGCTTGCAGATATAGAGGATCTTTTCCATTTCAGGATAGCCCTTGCCGGACTCCCATTTGCTCACTGCCTGACGGCTGACCTGCAGATCCTCGGCAAATTCCTCCTGCGTCAGACCCGCCTGGCGGCGAATTTCCTGGAGCTGCTGACCGAATGCCATGTGCGTTCCTCCGTTTCTCTTTGGTACCATGATAGCAATTTTTCGACATTTGTCTATCAACTTAAAGTTGCAGGGGCAATATTTTTTCGCAACTTGAAGTTTACATGGCTATTATAACCCATAATTTTGCGTTGCGCTACTCATTTTTTTCCTTGCGCTTCGGAATTTGACGCGCTATACTGAAATCCGAGAAAATACTGTGAGGTTTGCGATGGCTGCTTATCTGATCCCCTGTCTGCTGGGGCTGGAAAAACTGGTGGGCGACGAGGTAAAGCGTCTGGGGCTTACCGACGTGCAGGTGGAAAACGGGCGCATCCTCTGCCGCGGGTCTCTGGACGACTGCGCCCGGCTGAACATCAACCTGCGCTGCGGCGCCCGCTGTCTGCTGGTGCTGGGAGAGTTTGAGGCGCGGAGCTTTGAGGAGCTGTTTCAGGGCACCCGGGCTGTGGCCTGGGAGGACTATCTGCCCCGTGATGCGGCGTTCCCCGTAAAGGGCTACTCCATCTCCAGCCGGCTCCACGCAGTTCCCGCCTGCCAGAGCATTATTAAAAAGGCCATAGTGGAGCGGCTGAAGGTCCGCTATGGCATGGAGCAGTTTCCCGAGACGGGGAAGACCTATCAGGTGCGGTTTTCCATCTTCAAGGACAACGTCGCCCTGTGTCTGGACACCAGCGGCGAGGGACTTTACAAGCGGGGCTACCGCGCGGTGGGCGTGGAGGCGCCCTTGCGGGAGACGCTGGCGGCAGCGCTGGTGACCCTCAGCCGTTATCGGGGGCGGGATCCCTTCTGCGACCCGTTCTGCGGCAGCGGCACCATTCCCATCGAGGCGGCACTGATCGCCAAGAACCGTGCGCCGGGTCTTACCCGCAGCTTTGCGGCGCAGAAGTGGGGCTTTATCCCCGCCGAGAGCTGGATGGACGCCTGCGACGAAGCCCGGGACAAGGAGTTCCACGGCAGCTACGACATCTGGGGCGGCGACATCGATCCCCGTGCGGTGGAGATCGCCCGAAGCAACGCGGCGAAGGCCGGTGTGGAGGACGCAGTGCGCTTCGAGGTAGCAGACATGAAGGCGTTTCGGCGGAACAGCCAATACGGACAGCTTGTGACCAATCCCCCCTATGGCGAGAGGCTGTTGGAAAAGCAGGAGGCCGAGGAGCTGTACCGGCAGTTCGGCAAGGTGTGGCGTACCCTGCCGGACGGCTGGCGGACACTGGTTCTATCCAGCCACACGGAGTTTGAGCGGACCTTCGGCAGACCCGCCGACAAGAAGCGCAAGCTGTACAACGGTATGATCAAGTGCGACGTGTTTATGTACGGCAATGTGTAAGTTTCTTTACGTTTTTTTTGCGGATAAGTTTTCAAATTGTTCATGTTCTTTTTTGTATACCTGTTACAATAGGAACAAAAAATGAAAAATGAAAGATAAAATAGGGGGAAACTTCTATGCGGCATATTTTTATCATCAACCCCACCGCCGGTAAGTCTGACAGCACCCAGAAGATCTATGCCATGGCGGATCGGCTGCGGCAGGAACACGGACTGGACGTGCAGTGCATTCTGACCAAGCGGCAGGGCCACGCAGTAGATTTGGCGCGGGAGCTGTGCAAGACCGGTGAGGAGCTGCGTTTTTACGCCTGCGGCGGCGACGGTACGGTGAACGAGGTGGCCAACGGCATCATCGGCTTCGATAACGCCGCCATGACCGTGATTCCCGTGGGCACCGGCAACGACTTTTTGAAGAATTTCGGCGACAGATCCACCGAATTTGCCGATGCGGAAAACCTCTGGGACGGCGAGGTATTTCCTTTGGATGCCATCGACGTCAACGGACGCATCGCCCTGACCATTGCCTGCTCCGGTCTGGACGCACGGGTAGCAGAGGATGTACACAAGTACAGCGAGAGCCCCCTGTTGGACGGTAAGGCCAGCTATGTCTACTCCCTGATGGTAAACTTCGTGTTTAAGCCCATTTACAACCACTGGACTGTGATGGTGGACGACCAGATCAAAGAGGGCGACTATGCGCTGGTGGCCGTTTGCAACGGGCGCTACTACGGCGGCGGCTTTATGCCCGTGCCGGAAGCGAAGATGAACGACGGCGTGCTGGACACGCTGGTCATCGACCGGGTCAATCACACCGGCTTTATCAAGATGGTGGGCAGCTATTCCAAGGGCGACTACCGCAAGTTCCCTAACATCATCCACCACTCCACCCCCTCGGTAATCCGCATTCACTCGGAGAAAAACGACATCGTCACCTGCCTGGATGGCGAGTGCGTGACCAACAGTGATGTGGTCATTAAGCTGGCAGAGGGCAAGGTGAACTTCTTCGGGCCCAGGGGGTGCAGCTGCAATGCCACCGCCAGGGAAAGGTAATCGCAAATTTTATCTTTTTGTGAACTTTTCCTTTTTTTCCGGATTTCCCCTTGCAAATGGGAAAAAATATGGTATGATAATCAACGTTAGCACTCCGCACTCATGAGTGCTAACGTTGATTTTGTTTTTACAACTTAAAATATAAGGAGGCAATCAACATGAAACTGACACCGCTTTTTGACCGCGTCGTTCTGAAGATGACCGAGGCCGAAGAAACCACCAAGGGCGGCATTATCCTCACCGCCAGCGCCAAGGAGAAGCCCTCTGTGGCAGAAGTGATCTCCGTTGGCCCCGGCGGTACTGTGGACGGCAAGACCGTTACCATGGCCGTCAAGGTGGGCGACAAGGTCATTGCCGACAAGTATGCCGGCACCAAGGTGACGCTGGACGAGGTGGAGTACATTGTCGTCAAGCAGTCTGACATTTTAGCGATCGTGGAGTAACAGGAGGTAACTATGGCAAAGATCATTATGCGCGGGGAAGAAGCCCGCAGAGCACTGGAAGCCGGCGTCAATCAGCTGGCCGATACCGTAAAGGTCACGCTGGGTCCCAAGGGCCGCAACGTGGTATTGGATAAGAAGTTCGGCACGCCCCTCATTACCAACGACGGCGTGACCATTGCCAAGGAGATCGAGCTGGACGATCCCTTTGAAAACATGGGCGCACAGCTGGTGCGCGAGGTGTCCACCAAGACCAACGACGTGGCCGGCGACGGCACCACCACCGCTACCGTTCTGGCCCAGAGCATGATCCGCGAGGGTCTGAAGAATCTGGCCGCCGGTGCCAACCCCATCGTGATGAAGAAGGGTATGGCCAAGGCCGTGGACGCCGCCGTTGCCGCTATTCGTGAGCAGAGCCAGAAGATCAGCGGCACCGATGACATCGCCCGGGTGGGTACCGTATCCAGCGGCGACGAGACCATCGGCAAGCTCATCGCCGAGGCCATGGAGAAGGTGTCCGCCGACGGCGTGATCACCATTGAGGAGTCCAAGACCGCCGAGACTTACAGCGAGGTAGTGGAGGGCATGATGTTCGACCGGGGCTATATCACCCCGTACATGGCTACCGATATGGAGAAGATGGAGGCCGTGATCGACGATCCCTACATTCTTATCACCGACAAGAAGATCTCCGTCATCGCTGACATTCTGCCGCTTTTGGAGCAAATGCTGCAGACCGGCAAGAAGCTGTTTATCATTGCCGAGGACGTGGAGGGCGAGGCTCTCTCCACCCTGCTGGTGAACCGGCTGAAGGGTGTTTTGAATGTAGTTTGCGTCAAGGCACCCGGTTTCGGTGATCGCCGCAAGGAGATCCTGCGGGACATTGCCATTCTCACCGGTGGTCAGGTCATCAGCGAGGAGCTCGGTTTCTCCCTGAAGGACACTACCATCCCCATGCTGGGTCGTGCCCGTCAGGTCAAGGTCACCAAGGAGAACACCATTATCGTCGACGGTATGGGCGATCAGCAGGCCATTCGCGAGCGGGTGGGTCAGCTCCGCGCCCAGCTCAGCACCACCACCAGCGAGTATGATCGCGAGAAGCTGCAGGAGCGCCTTGCCAAGCTGGCCGGCGGTGTGGCTGTCATCAAGGTAGGCGCTGCCACCGAGACCGAGATGAAGGAGAAGAAGCTCCGCATCGAGGACGCGCTGAACGCCACCAAGGCCGCCGTGGAAGAGGGCATCGTAGCCGGCGGCGGCACCATCTACGTCAACGTGATCCCCGCCGTGACCGCCCTGCTCAAGACCGTGGACGGCGACGAGAAGACCGGCGTGAAGATGGTGGCCAAGGCTCTGGAGGAGCCCATCCGTCAGATTGCCGCCAACGCGGGTCTGGACGGCTCCGTGGTACTGGAGAAGGTGAAGTCCAGCCGCCGCAACGGCTATGGCTTCGATGCCTACAAGGAAGTGTACTGCGACATGATCGCCAGCGGCATCGTAGATCCCGCCAAGGTGACCCGCAGTGCGCTGGAGAATGCCGCGTCCGTTTCCGGTATGGTGTTGACCACCGAATCTCTGGTGGCCGACAAGCCCCAGCCCCCGATGCCCGCCGCTCCCGCTCCCGACATGGGCGGCATGGGCGGTATGTATTGAGAAAAGCGCAAAAAGAAAGGCGCCGCAACGGCGTCTTTCTTTTCATCTCTTTTTCGCAATGGCTTCCAGCGACATCTCGCCCGCCACACGAAACAGCGCATCCGTCATGACCTGCTCCGGCGTTTTTCCCACATTTGCGCCGATTTTCCGATAGAAGTCAAGCAATAATTCCTCAACTTCCAAGGTTACTTTCATATGATGTTTCCTCCTATAGTCAAACTCTTTTGAGTTATTATAACTCAAAAGAGTTAATCTTTTCAAGTGTTTTTCGTTATCCTCAACTTAAAAGTTGAGGTGATACTATGAATATCGGAGAAGCAGCCAAGCTGCGTATCTTAGAACTTTGTAATCAAAAAGGCCTTACGGTTAATGCTCTTTGTATTGCCAGTGGTGTGACCCAATCGACAGTAAATAATCTGATGAGTGGACGCAACAACAGCATTACAATTTCCACCTTAAAAAAACTGTGCGACGGTCTGGGAATTTTTATTGGCGATTTCTTTGATTCGGATTTGTTTCGGTCTTTAGAACAGGAAGTGCAGTAAAATTTCCGGGTAAAACCGCGAAAAGGTGTTGACAACACGGTTTCCGTGTGTTATATTAGTTCGTGCCTGTCGAGGACATGGCGGCGTAGCTCAGTTGGCTAGAGCATGCGGTTCATACCCGCAGTGTCACCGGTTCGAATCCAGTCGCCGCTACCATAACGGGAGAGATGGAGACCATCTCTCCCGTCCCTCGACACCCGGCCCGTTGGTCAAGTGGTTAAGACACGGCCCTTTCACGGCTGTAACATGGGTTCGAGTCCCGTACGGGTCACCAAAAACGGCAGCCCTACGGACTGCCGTTATACGGAGGCTTAGCTCAGCTGGTTAGAGCGCCTGCTTCACACGCAGGAGGTCACTGGTTCGAGTCCAGCAGTCTCCACCAAATCTCACCTCAATCGAGGTGAGATTTTTTTGCGTGTTTTTGGTACTAAATACTGTCTTTTTGTGTGTTTTGAGCCACTTTTCCACGATTAGGCGACTACTTTCAAGCAACTCTCCAACAGGTTCCTATCAAGTGTCAAACAACTTTTCATCTACTTTCAGGAAACTTTTCGGCCTCTTTTGGCACTTTCATGTGGCACTAATGTGGCACCTACTGTTCAGCCAAGAGCCTCACGCACTTTCTTCGCGGTGTCATTCTTGCGGGTTTCCTGCTGATAATGGGTGTAAACACGAAGCGTCATGTCCACAGTTGTGTGTCCTGCGAGGTACTGAATCTCTTTGATGTCCAGCCCACTTTCAAAGAGCCGCGTGATGTAAGTGTGCCGCAACAGGTGGGGCGTAACATGGAAATCAAGAGTTCGCACCATTTTGGAGTTGGTGGCCGTCGTGCCAAGAGCCGCAGGATCGTCCACGGTTCGCCGCCGCACCATGTCCCAGAGATTTGAAAAGCTGCTCTGGGTGAGGGGCTTGCCGTTGTCCATGTGCAGCACGAAAGCCCCCTTCCTGCCCTCCTGTGCTTCCTGTAACGCATTTCGCAGCGTCGGGGGTATGGGGATGTCACGCACCGCCGCCGATGTCTTCAGTGCCTCGCTGACGATGGTTTTCGTGTTCGTAAACACTGCATTGTGCCTGACATGGATCACCTGTCTGTCCAGATCAACATCTTCCCACATGAGGCCACAGATTTCGCCACGCCGCATCCCTGTCTGAAGGGCAATGAGGCAGAAGAGAAATGCCCTTGTTCCTCTCACCGCATCCAATAGCCGCTCTGATTGTTCCACAGTCAGGGCGGTTTTTTCTTTTGTCTTGATGCCCTTCGATTTGATCTTTGCGGGAACTGGCGACTTGGCAATCAGATGATTGTCCACCGCAGCATTGAACACACCGCGAAGAATCTGCGTTACCTTGTCATTGAGGCTCTTGCTGCTCTTGGCCAGCGATGCCACAATGAGTTGGATTTGCATGGGCGACACTTTTTTCAGCGGCACGTCCCGCAAATAGGGATAGATGTGATTGTCAAGGGCATTTCGCAGCGTTTCCAGTGACTTTTGCCGCAAATACGGCTTTTTGTAAACAGAAAACCAGACCTCTGCATACTCTCCAAAAGTTGAATTGTCGAGGATGTCCACCCCAGCACCGATCTGAAGCAGGACTTCCTTTTTCTTTTGCTCCAATCCCTCCTCTGTTTTGGAACGAATCCATTTTCGCTTGCCGTTTGGCAGCATTACCGATGTTCTGTAAAAATCATTTGTCATGATTGTCTTCTCCTTGCGTCCAAAGTCCGCAAGGCTGTGGATGAAAACAAAACAAGTGGGGTTTTTGCTATGTACTATTATAACGACATCACTACGAAAAATCAATGCTATAATTAAGTCACAAGGTTGAGAGAGATACAAAACCTCTCAAACCAAAAAATTAAAATTAAAGGAGAAAAAGAAAATGACTATTAACGAGAAGAAGATGAGCATTGAGCTGACCAATGCCGAGATGAAGGAAGCACGCAAGTTTGGCACCAAGGAATATCGTGATCTTCAGGAAGCACGCCGCGATTATCCCAACTTCGCTGTGGTTGTGAAGAAGGGCAAGAACAATTCCGATTTCGCCAACCTGAACCTGAAGACCATCAAGGACTACGTTGCCAAGCATGGCGATGACGAGCAGAAGGAAGCCCTGAGCTTCATGACCAAGAAGCGTGTGGATGCCGAGAGCGGCGAGTATTCTGAGCCTGTGTCCTTCTTCACGATCAAGACATGGTTCCTCAACGAGTTCCCCGAAGTGAAAGAGAAGCGTGCTGCATACCGCCAGAAGGTTCAGAGTATTCTGGACGCTGCTGCGAATAAGGCAGCAGCCTAAACCAAGAAAAAAGACAGAAAGGAGATCAAAAAAATGACGAACATTACTGTGCTGTTTGCGGAGAAGACTCTCCTTCTCAAGAGTGGATTTGCCAAGAAAGCCGCTCGCTGCGGCTCCCCTGAATCTATCATCCTCCAAAAGTATGTAAAGCTCTACCCCGATTATGAGATCACCATTCACCAGATCACCAGAAACGACGCACAAGAGCATTATCGCGGCCTGACCTATGAATTTATGGAGAATTACATCCTTGAGCATGAGCCGAGGGAAACCGTCAACGAGGTTCACGATGAGTTCTGCGGCATGATCGACATCTCCAAATGTCACAGCACTGGCCGCCGCTATCCTGTCATCAAGAACTGGTTCTTTGAGAAGTACCCCGAGATCAAGAACTACGGCATGGATGTCAAGGCTGCTGAGGAAGAGGCTGCATGATGGAAGAGGAAGTCATCTTCTATCGAGAGTGGCTGCCACTGGGCAAAGAGCTGTTTCGGATTCTGGCAATTCTGGCAGACTGCGGCGGCTCCTTTTGTGGCAACCTGTCTGACCTGTGCCGCAAGCTCTCCCTGACACCACAAACAAAAAACAGAAATTGCCTCGCCGCAGCCATTCGATCCCTCGAAGAGCAAAATTTTATCACAGTGAACCAGCAGAACAGAACCCATGAGCTGCGTATCAGTGCCAAAAGTGAAGAAATCCATGTGGCACGACGCTGGGTAACACCCATCCTGCAACACGCTTATTCATCTGCAAGCGTTTCATGGGAGGCAGTTTTGAAGACACTGATCTGGATCACCAACAACAGACTGAGCATGGTCACAGATGAAATGATCGCCGCCGATTTGAAGTTGTCCATTTCCACCATTGGCGACGCGAAAAATGTCCTCTCCAAAGAGCTAAAGGCCATTAGCAGAGAAATCGTAAAGGTGAAGAATTTGAATGGCGAGGCTCGCAACATCGGGCAGGAGTTGTTTGCGGTGGCTGCATGGAGCGATGAATGAAAACAGTTACTTTTTGCTGACTGTAAATATAAGTTTTATAGCGAGCAAAAAGTAACTGTTTTCACTTTGTCGTTCGCAAATGTGCCATTTGCTCACGGCTCTCAATCAAACTGGCCTTGTCAGGCCGTTGATTGTCGCAAAATAGAACAAATTCATTAGATAAACCGACCTATTTTGATTTTTTATAAAAAATATTGTATAATTATTATAGAAAATAAGTAAAGGAGCAAATAAAAAACATGAATTATTACACCAGTCCCAAGAATTACAAAGTTTACATCGAAGAAGACGGCGACGATATTTGGGTCAGCGTCCACAATGGCTATTGCAATCCATTTGATTGCCTTGTCGGTACAGGTAACGATGGTTTAACCAATCAGGAACGGATTGAAGCTGCAAGTGTATTTTTCTTCCCAGCCCAATATGTTAAAGACAACCTTGTGGATGATGATACATCTCAGCGTGTGAGCATCGTGGCAAGGGATGCCATTGAGATTGAAGACGCATTAGTGCGAGCATCAAGAATAAGTTGGTGAAAGCAGTCCATGGCGACTTACGCAGAAAATGTTTACCAAATGCTGAAGCGATAGGGGTATGAGAAAGAATTTGACCACGCTGGCATTTATGGGATTTACATAGACAAATAGCTGGTTTACATTGGGAAGAGTACAAATATGCTGCATCGGCTGGCACAGCATTATGTGGGGATCAAGCTGAAGACAGAGAACAAGTATTGCATCCTGTCCGATGCCAAGAAACAAGGTCACGCTGTTTCTTTTGAGGTTCTTTACGATGCCAAGAAGAAACGACACGCTGAAATCGTGGAGGAAATCGGACGCATGGAAGGGGCGTACATTCGCAAATATCGCCCTCCACTGAACACGCAAATTCCTCACGAAGAGAACTGGCACAACTTTGACATGAACCCCAATGTTGCCCAGAGTCTTGCAGAAATTTTGGGAAACTGAATCCATTTGTCAGACTGTCCTTGTGGGCAGTCTGATTTTTTTATTTGGCCGTATTTTAATCATTATCGCTTTGCTTTTCTTAAAAATAGTAT
>R20__coassemble_361_pt1 | contig 34946 bp, 29 predicted proteins | sample R20__metabat2_high_PE_008 | metagenome-assembled genome bin R20 | reverse complement strand
AGCTAATCAGACGCGAGGCCATCTTTCAGCGATAAATCTTTGACGTAAAAGCCATGCGACTCTTACGTGTTATGCGGTATTAGCAGTCGTTTCCAACTGTTGTCCCCCTCTGAAAGGCAGGTTCCTCACGCGTTACTCACCCGTCCGCCACTTTCCTCTATTTCACTTGGACGAATCCTCGATCCATAGATTCTCGTTCGACTTGCATGTGTTAAGCACGCCGCCAGCGTTCGTCCTGAGCCAGGATCAAACTCTCTATAAATCGTATCTAAACACTTTCCAGTGCTTAAACCTTTACAGAGCTATTTGTCATAGCTTCAAAAACTTTTTATCCTTAGCGTCCCCGGTAATTGACTCAACCCGGGTCCGCCAAGCTTCGTCCGTCGCATTTCTGCGACTTCTGGTGCTTTTCGTTCGTTCATTGTTTAATTTACAAGGTACACGTCCCACCAAACCGCGGAACAGTTGATATATTACCACGCCACTATCCCAAAGTCAACACCTTTTTTTACAATTTTCATCAATTATTTTTTGGGGGAGCTCTTGACAATGCTGTTATAATAATTACACCTTATTTAGTATGCGCTTTTATGCGAGGTTTGTTATGTTCGATATTCTTTTACAATTTTTGCATAACGCATGGCAGCGGCTTCTTACCATGGCGCTGTCCAGTGCTCTGTATATCGGCAGGATTCTAATCGCGCTGGTCTCCATTTGGATCCTCGTCCGCTGTATTCGCTCTCTCTTCCGCAAACCTGAGAATGAGGTGTGGGGCTCTCTGCGGCTGCAAAACGGGGCCGAATATATTCTGACCCATTGGGAAAACACAATCGGGCGAGCGAAAAACTGTGATGTTCGGCTGAATTTTCCCTCTGTCTCCCGCAACCATGCCAATCTCTGTCGCGATGACCGCGGGACCTGGCGGGTCTATCCCATCAATACCAAAAGCGGTGCCTTGGTAAACGACAGCCGCACCCTTGAATCTGCCGAAGTCCAACTGGGCGATACCATCACCGTAGGCGGTGTCACCATGTATTTCTTCCCTGCCGATACCGCAAAGGAAATTGAGCTCAACCGCAAACGCACCGATCCGGGGCGCTTGGTCTCCCGAGCCGGTACTCTGTGGCTGGTGACAATTTTTCAGGCGCTGCTCCTTTTACAGCTTGTACCCACATTTACCGAGGAGACCTTTTTCCCAATCTGCGTAAGTTTTGGGGTCCTGTGCCTGCTGATGTGGCTATTATTTATATTGTATCGCATCTGCAAGCGCACTGCCTTTGAAGCGGAGACGCTGGCCTTTTTCCTGATTACGGTGGGGTTTACCATTTTGGCCGCCTATTCCCCAGGAGGTCTATTCAAGCAGCTTGCAGCGGTGGTCATCGGCATCGTGTTGTTCCTCTTTATGAGTCTGGTGCTACGAAATCTGCCGTTTTCCATGAAGCTGCGCTGGCCGGTGGCGGCCCTGGCGATGGGATTACTGGCGTTTAACGTGGTATTCGGGCAGCGCATTTTCGGCGCAAAGAACTGGGTCTCGCTGGGACCCTTGAGCTTTCAGCCGTCTGAATTCGTCAAGCTGGCATTCGTGCTGGTGGGGAGCGCCACTCTTGACCGGCTCTTTGCCAAACGAAATCTGATCTTCACCGCCATTTTCAGCGCCTATTGCGTGGGCTGTCTGGCGCTGATGAGCGACTTCGGCACGGCGCTGATCTTTTTCGTGGCATTTCTCTGCATTGCCTTTTTACGCAGCGGTGACCTGCCATCCATCGTAATGATCACCGTAGCCGCCGGTGTGGCAGGCGGCATTGTTCTGCACTTCAAGCCTTATATTGCTGAACGCTTTGCGGCATGGCGCCACGTATGGGAATTCTCCTACTCCACCGGTTATCAGCAGACCCGCACCATGTCTGCGCTGGCCTCTGGCGGTTTTTTCGGCGTCGGGCCGGAAAAGGGCTGGCTCAAATATTTAGGCGCCGCCAATACCGACCTGGTATTCGGCGTGGTGGGGGAGGAGTTCGGACTGATTCTGTCCCTTTGCTGTGTGGCGGCGATCGTCGTGCTGGCGCTGTTCACATTGCGTTGCTCAGTGACCTCCCGCTCCGCGTTTTACACCATCGCGTCCTGTGCGGCCGTGGCCATGTTCGTCATGCAGACGATTTTGAACGTACTGGGCGCAGTGGATATCCTGCCCCTGACCGGCGTAACATTTCCCTTTGTTTCCACAGGCGGCTCCAGCGCCATCTCCTGCTGGGGATTGCTGGCATTTTTGAAGGCCGCCGATACCCGCCCTGCTGCCAGCTTTACCCTGCGTCTGCCAAAAGACTGGCGAAAAACCATGACCCAGCAGGAAGAGGGCGAGTTCGAAGAGGATATCCCCGAGGAGATTGCCGAGGAGTTACTCTCCGTCAGCCACGGCGAGGGATTCTTTGCCGACCGCCCCGATATCCCGGTAGACGACATCTTCGGAAAGGCGGGTGAGGACGAATGAAACAAGTCAAACGCCGCACGTTTCTGGTTCTGCTGCTGGTACTGGCACTCACCGCCGGCATCGTCTTCTTCTGTACGGAGTACGTCGCCAAAGGCGGTGCATGGGCGTCCTTTACCGCCAATGACAACACCCATACCGACGGCCGACTGAACATGGGGCAGATCCTGGACCGCAACGGCAAAGTCCTCTATGACGCCCAGACCGGCGAATACGCCGAGGACTGGATCACCCGCATCTCTACCCTCCACGCAGTAGGTGACGGCAGCGGTTTTATCGGTACCTCCGCCCGCAGCGCTTTTTCGGATCGGCTGGTGGGCTTTGACCCCATCTTCGGCACCACCGGCAGCGGCAACAAACTCTATCTCACCATTGACGCCGACCTCAACGAAACTGCATACGGTTTGCTTGCCGGCTATAAGGGCGTGGTGGCGGTGTACAACTACCAGACCGGCGAGGTGCTGTGTATGGTCTCGACCCCCGCTTACGATCCCCTCTATCCCCCCGTCAATGTAGACGGCGATCCCGCCTATGATGGGGTCTATATGAACCGCCTATTGAGCTCCACCTTTACACCGGGGTCGGTATTCAAGGTCGTTACGACCGCTGCCGCTCTGGAAAAGCTAAACGGTATCTTAGACCGTACCTTCGTCTGCGAGGGGGAATACCGCATCGGCGACGACGTGATTACCTGTCCCCACGTCCACGGCGAAATGGATCTCTACGGGGCGTTTGCCAACTCCTGCAACTGCGTGTATGCGCAGCTTGCCATGGAGTTGGGCGGCGAAACATTGGAAAAATACACAGAGGAAGCGGGACTCCTGGACGCCATCTCCGTCAGCGGACTTACCACCGCCAAGGGCAGCTTCACCATCGGAGAAAGCTATGAATTGGGCTGGTCGGGTGTGGGGCAGTATGAGGACATGGTCAACCCCTGTACCATGCTGACGCTGATGGGCTCCATCGCCAGGGAGGGCGCTCCCGCTCTGCCGCGACTTATTCATAAGGAGCGTTCCACCGGCGGCATTCCGCGTCTTATCCCCGGACGTAAGCTGAGCGACACCACTTTTGATAAGTCCACCTGCCAGATACTCAAAGAGATGATGGCAAATAACGTAGCTGTCACCTACGGGCAGAGCAATTTCGGCGATCTCAAGATCTGCGCCAAATCCGGTACGGCAGAGGTGGAGACCGGCGCACAGCCTCACGCCTGGTTTGCCGGTTTCCTGGACGATGATACGCACCCGCTGGCCTTTGTGGTGCTGGTGGAAAATGGCGGCAGCGGCGCCAGTGTGGCCGGCAGCATTGCCTCCCAGGTCTTGCAGCAGGCCGTTGCCGGAATGGATGAATAAAAAATACGCCTTGGCATAATGTCCAAGGCGTATTTTTAACTTTATATGGTTTCCACTGCCAACGTATAGGTGGCGCCGTTTTCGATCTCCGCCATGTCCACACCGGTAACGGCGTATTCCCCATTGACGTAGAACGCCCAGTAGCTGCCGTCCTTGTCATAGTCGGCGGTAATGCCGTTGACGGACTTGATATACAGCCCGTACTCCGCTTCCTCACCGGCGATGATACCATAGGCTTGCAGCGCATCGCCTACGATGGTGTCGTCACACTTGATCGTGGCGGTGATCTTCTTGCCGTCCTTGTCCACAATTTCCAGGGTAAAGCTGTTCTCTCCCTCGCCGATCACGTCGCCGTCGTTCACGACGGGTGGGCCGGCCTCGCCGGGCAGAGGCTGCTTGCCGCAGGCGAACAGGCTCAGCGCCAGTATCAATGCTAAAAGGATCGCCAAAAGCTTTTTCATGTCCATACCTCCTGTTGAATTATGTGCAGAGCTTTCCAAGAAAAAAGCCCTCCGCAAAGGAGGGGCAAAATAGAAAACGAGCCGCACCGCCCCTGAGGTACCGCTTCGCTGCCTATACGGAAAGTCCCGACTTTACGGTGGCAAGGACGCCGCTGCGGAAATCGACCGCATTCCATCCGTATAAACTATGGATCTTATACCACATTTTATGCCATTTGTCAATGCCGCCCAAACCGCAGAGCAAACCGCCCCAGCAACATATCGTATAAGAGGAACACCACGATACCCAGGCCCACGGTCGTCCACAGCATCCACGCTGCGGTAGTTGCAAACTCCTCCACCACGGCGGTAAGTCCGATCACGTAGAGCAAAATCGCGTACATGGCACTGATAGCGACGGCGGCGATACCTAATTTACACACAAGACGCAGAGCTTTGCTGCGTATCGTGTCCAACTTCGGCTTGATAAGGGGGTAGTAACCCAGAAACAGAAACAGCGATGCCGCCTCCTTGTCCGGGCTCAGCAGCAGTCCCAACAGGGCGATAGCGGCATAGCAGCACCAGCCGTAGCTACGGCGGCACTTTGCCCGCACCGGCAGCAGCACCGCGCTGGCCAAAATCGGGCAGGCATAGAGGGCGATGGGGATGATACCGCCCAGACACAGGATCACCACGCCCAGCGCTGCCATCAAACCGGCCAGTGCCAGTTCTTCGGTCTTTTGCTTCACGCCATCGCCTCCTTGTACTAACAGTATAGCACGCTCTGCCGCAAAAGGCAATTTACTTTTCCCAACCGGTGTGGTATGCTGTGAAAAACAGAAAGAGAGGTTTTTGTATGAACAAATTCGATCTGCTGCTCAAGGGCAAACAGGCATGGGATAGTTTCTGCCAAAATCACCCTCAGTTCCCCGCATTCTTAAATGATGTAAAGGCAAAAGGCATTACAGAGGGGACGGACATCACCATCGCCGTCACCTATCCGGACGGGCAGACAAAGAAGGCAGGACTGCACATCAAGCCCTCCGATCTGGAGCTGCTCCAAATGCTGCAAGAACTGAATTAAAAAGGGGTGCTGCTATGAGTTGGCTGATTTTGCTCCTGGCGGGTCTTGCCGAGATCACCTGGGCTGTCGCCCTGAAATACGCCGACGGGTTCCACAATCTGGTACCCAGTATCGTCACCGTGATAGGCTATATCGCCAGTTTGCTGCTGCTCTCGGCCGCGCTGAACAAGCTCCCGCTCGGCACTGCCTACGCGGTATGGACGGGCATCGGCATCATCGGCACCACCGTGCTGGGCATCTTTCTTTTCCGGGAGCAGATCACCCTGCTGCAGGGTATTTTCATCCTGCTGATCGTGGTCGGCATCGTGGGTCTGAAGCTCACCGGCTCCAATAGTTAAAGGACGGCATAGCCGTCCCTCTTTTATTTGGCGTCCTCCACCAGCAATTCCACCTGCATGGCATCACCTACCAGTTTGCGGAACTGCTCTGCGTCTGCTTTCTTTCCTACAATACTGCCATAGTGGGTGGGCAGTGCCAGCTTCGGCTGAATGACCTTTGCCAGCTCTGCCGCCTGTATGGTATCCATGGTATAGGTACCGCCCACAGGCAGCGCCAGCACATCGCAGTTTACCGCCTTCGCTTCCGCTGTTGCATCCGTGTCACCACAAACGTACAGGGTCTCGCCGTCCATGGTCACGCAGTAGCCCAGCCAGCCATTTTCCTTCGGGTGAAACTGTTTGCCCTCGTTATAAGCCACCACCGCCGTAATGGAAACACCTTGTACTTCAAGAGATTCTCCGGCACACAGCACTTTCCCGTTGGGGACCATCCCCATCAGAGACCGGGGTATCACAAACACGGTATCCGACTTCCTCACTTTTTCCAGATCCTCCGGCGAAAAATGGTCAAAATGGTCGTGGGTGATGCAGATGATATCCGCATCATGGGGCGTATTTTTCAGCTGGAACGGATCGAACCACAAAACATACCGTCCCTCGACGCGGATACTGCTGTGGGAGTTGATCGTGATCTTCATACGTTTCCCCTTTCACGCAAAGAATTCCGAAATCACCTTGACCGCCAACAGGATCAGCACCGCGATGACCGTGGGTTTGACCACCTTGGAGCCGTTCTTGATGGCAAGTCCCGAGCCGATGTAATGCCCCAGAAGTGCGGCAGCCGTGGCAATGAGTCCCAGCTTGACGAATACCTGTCCGCTCAAAAGACTGGTCACCATGGAGCCGATGTTGGAGGCTAAATTCACCAGCTTCACGTTGCCGCCGGCGGTACGCACGTCCATCTTGGCAAGATTGCAGAAGATCAACAGCAGAAACGTCCCCGTACCAGGCCCGTAAAACCCGTCGTAGGCACCCACGATCAATGCCGCCGTGCAGACAATAGCCATCTGCCGTTTCGGCTCAATGACCCCCGGCTCCTCCGGCAGCTTCCGTTGCCGCAGAACGATAAACGCCGCCACGGGCAAAACGATAAGCAGCAAATATTGTAAATACTTCTCCGGTATCATCAGCTGGAGTCTGGTACCGAAATGGGCCCCGATCATCGCCAGCACCACGGCAGGTGCCGCCAGTTTCCAGTTCACATAGCCGCTTTTGATAAACCGCGCCGTGGACGCCACCGTCCCCAGTCCCGCCGAGAGCTTGTTCGTCCCCAGGGCCAGGTGGGGAGGCAGTCCTGCCAGAAGGTAGGTCGGCACGGTGATGATCCCACCACCGCCGGCAATGGCATCCATAAATGACCCCAAAAACACGCCGACAATCACGATCATCAACATTTTCGCCGTAAGTACCATCCACCCACCCTTTCACATTTTCCCCTATCATACCGCAATGCCGTTTCAAATGCAATGCACGGCTTGTTTTTTTGCGGAATACCGTGTAAAATAGACGTATCTGAAAAACGAGGTAACTGCCATGACAGCAATTTTCACCCGCTTGCTCGAAGAGATGCAACAATGCCGCGACGCCGTATTGGTCACCATTATCCGCCAGAGCGGCTCTGCTCCTCGCGGTGAAGGGGCCCAGATGCTGGTGGGCGCCGACGGTCTTCTCTGCGGTACTATCGGCGGCGGCAGCATAGAGGGAGAATCCATTGCCCTCGCCCAAACCCTGTTGCGGGAAAAGCGCAGTACCGTACAGGACTACCACCTGCGCTACGATGCCCTCAAGACCATTGGCATGATCTGCGGCGGTGATGTTACGGTACACTTTCAGTATATTTCCGCACAGGATAATCTTTGGCGAGACCTTGCACGTGAAATCCTGCGGCATATTGCCGAGCGGCAGAGCGCAAAGCTTCTGTTGGACCGCAGCGGTGCTGCGCCGGAATTGGTATCTGTTGATTTTCCCGCACCCGAAAGCAAATTTGCTTTACAGATTCCTGTCGGTGAGCGGGCCATCCTCTTCGGCGCTGGTCATTGCAGTGTGGCGTTAAGTCCCATCTTGCAGACCATTGGTTTCCGCGTCACGATAATGGATGACCGCAAAGAGCTGGCGGATCCCGCCCGTTTCCCCGGTGCGGACGCCGTGCTCTGCGGTGATTACGCCCACCTCTCCGACACCCTTGCCATTGGTGAGGACGACTACGTGGTGGTGATGACCAGCGGCCATACCCACGACTTCACGGTGGAGGAGCAGCTCCTGCGGGGTAAATATGCCTATCTGGGGGTCATCGGTTCCCACAACAAGACCGCCGCCGTCAACAAGCTGCTGCGTGAAGCGGGAATTTCCGAAAGCGCCATCGCCACCGTCCACACCCCCATCGGCATTCCCATTCAGGCGGTAACACCGGAGGAGATTGCCATCTCCATCGCCGGCGAGATGATACAGGTCCGTGCCGAACACCGCGGAAAAGGCAGCGCACGCCCCCACGGCTGCCCCATGCACGAATAGCAAAAAGCGGATGTTCACGCATCCGCTTTTTTATTGCAAGTCACATGGCAGGCGGTACAGTCGCCGCAACAGCCTTTGCCCGCTTTCCGGTTGCGGCGAATGGAGAGTACGGCGCCTGTCGACGCAGCAATCACCGCCAGTAGAATCACAATATCAGCAGTATTCACAACAGCAGACCTCCGATCCCATATGCCGCCCAGCTCACCAGCCACGCCACTCCGCACTGGAGCAGCACCACACCCCAACTTGCCCAGACCGATCCCAATTCCCGCCGCACCGTGGCAATAGCCGCCACACAGGGCGTATAGAGCAGGGTGAACACCAGGTAGCTCACCGCCGTGCGGAAAGTCAGCAACGTGGTGACAGCGGCACCACCCAACAGGACCTGCAGGGTGCTGACCACAGATTCCTTGGCCACAAAGCCGGAGAGCAGCGCCGTCACAGCCCGCCAATCCCCAAAGCCCAGGGGCTTGAAGAGAACGGCAATGAACTGCCCGATCATAGCCAGCAGACTGTCTGCACTGTCGGTCACTACGTTCAGCTTAGCATCAAAGCTCTGCAAAAACCAGATAATAATAGTAGCCAGAAAGATCACCGTAAAGGCCCGCTGCAAAAAGTCCTTTGCCTTTTCCCACAGCAGGAGTCCCACGCTCTTGGCGCCGGGCATCCGGTAGTTGGGCAGTTCCATCACGAACGGCACAGGTTTGCCCCGGAACACCGTGGACTTCATCACCAGCGCCGCCAGAATGCCCACCAAAATCCCCAACACATACAGGGAAATCATCACCAACGCCTTGTAGCGGGGGAAGAACGCTGCGGTGAAGAAGGCGTAGATGGGGATCTTCGCCGAGCAGGACATATAGGGCACCAGCAAAATTGTCATCCTGCGGTCCCGGTCAGAGGACACCGTCCGGGTGGCCATAATAGCAGGGACCGAGCAGCCGAAGCCGATGAGCATCGGAACAATGCTGCGTCCGGACAGGCCGATCTTACGCAGCACCTTGTCCATCACGAACGCCACCCGTGCCATATAGCCCGTATCCTCCAAAATGGACAGGAAGAAAAACAGGGTCACAATGATGGGCAAAAAGCCCAGCACACCGCCCACACCAACGAAAATGCCGTCGATGATCAGGCTATGTACCACAGGATTGATGCCGTAAGCGGTTAAGGCATTATCCACCACGTTCATCGCGGCGTCGATACCCAGGCACAGCCAGTCGGAAAGGGTTTGCCCGATTACGTCAAAGGTCATCCAGAAGATGAAGAGCATCACGCCGAGAAACACGGGAATGGCCGTGTATTTCCCCGTCAGCACCTTGTCCATATTCATAGAGCGGCGGTGCTCCCGGCTCTCCTGACACTTCACCACGGTGCCGGACACCACGCCCTCAATAAATGTATAGCGCATATCGGCAAGGCAGGCATTGCGGTCCAGATCGCTCTCCGTCTCCATCTGCACGATACAGTGCTCCAGCAGTTCCCGCTCGTTCTGATCCAGCTCCAGCCGGTCACTCACAGCGGGGTCATCTCCCTCGATGAGCTTCGTGGCGCAGAAACGTGCCGGCAGACCCACCATATCGGCATGGTCGGCGATCAGGTGGACCACTGCGTGAATGCAGCGGTGCACCGGTGAATTGTCGGCACAAAAGTCATAGACCTGTGGCAAAATCTTGTGCCGCGCCGCATACACTGTCTGATCGATCAGCTCTCGGACGCCCTCGCCCTTGTTGGCGGCAATTGGCACCACGGGAATCCCCAGCGCCTTACTCAGCCGCTGTACGTCTATCGTACCGCCGTTGGCACGCACCTCGTCCATCATGTTCAATGCCAGCACCATTGGCACACGCAGCTCTAAAAGCTGCAGAGTCAGGTACAGGTTCCTCTCAATATTGGTGGCGTCGACGATATTGATGATAGCATCGGGTCTTTCGTTGATAATAAAATCGCGGCTGACGATCTCCTCCTGAGTATAGGGCCGCAGGGAGTAGATGCCGGGCAGGTCTACCACAGAGCAGTTCTTCTCCTCCTGGATCTGGCCTATCTTCTGGTCCACCGTCACGCCGGGAAAGTTGCCCACGTGCTGATTGGACCCCGTCAGGGAGTTGAAAAGCGTGGTCTTGCCGCAGTTCTGATTTCCCACTAAGGCAAAGATCATACCTCCACCTCCCTGATCCTGATCAGCTTTGCGTCCTCACGGCGCAATGTCAGCTCATAACCCCGTACGCGAATCTCCAGGGGGTCCCCCATGGGTGCCACCTTTTGCAGCGTGATCTTTGTGCGGGGAAGCAAGCCCATATCCAAAAAGCGATTGCGCAGAGAGCCTTCTCCGCCCACGTCAGTAATGACCGCGCTGTCGCCGATCTTCAAATCATTTAAGGTCATGTTCCTTTCCTCCGAATTTTCTTTTATGGGCCAATGTTAGCATATGCTAACTCCCCTGTCAAGAAAAAGTTAGCGGTTGCTAACTTGATTTTCCCCTCTGTCTGTGCTATGATAATAAAAACTTTAGAAAAGAGGGGAGATCCGTGCATTTACAGGAGTCCGGCGAGATGTATCTGGAGACAATTTTTATTCTCTCCCAAAGATCCGATACGGTGCGCTCCGTGGATATTTGTAACGAAATGGGATTTTCCAAACCCAGCGTCAGCCGTGCCATGGGGCTGTTAAAAGACGGCGGCTTTATCAACATAGCGGCAAACGGTGCCATTACATTGACCCCTGTTGGCCTTGCAACAGCGCAGAAAATTTATACGCGCCACACCATTTTGACCGACGTGCTTCTCTCCCTGGGCGTGGACTCTGAACACGCCGTAGAGGACGCCTGCCGGATCGAGCACGTCATCTCCGATGCCACCTTTGAAGCCATTCAGTCACATATACAAAAATAGAGTCACGGCAAAACCGTGGCTCTATTTTACTTCCTCTCTCGGCCCGGGGCGGTACTCCTCCCCTTTTCGTACCAGCTCAATCTTTCCTGCGGAAAACTCTGTCAAGCGAGCCTGCAGGACACCCGCCTCCTGGCACAGAAGGGACGCCGACACGGTGACATCCGCGCCGTATTCTATGTCATCCACCATGCCGCCCACAGCCTCAATCTCCAGCTTCACCCGCTCCAAAAGCGGATAGGTACAAGGGATCTCGCATCTTGTCCACAGCCCCATGGTGGCGGCGCCGGAGGCAGACAGCGCGTCCTTTGCGCCCTTGGCATAGGCACGGGTCAGACCGCCGGCTCCCAACAGAACACCGCCGAAATATCGCGTCACCACGCACACCGCGTTGGTGACGTTTTCCCGTTCCAGCACCTTGAGCATAGGCTGCCCCGCGGTGCCCTGTGGCTCCCCATCATCGCTGTACCGCATCAGCGTTTGTCCGATGCGGTAGCACCAGCAGTTGTGGCGGGCATCGTAGTATTTTGTTTTCATCTCCCGAATGTGGGCCTGCGCTTCCTCTTCGTTCTCTACTCGCCAGATGTGGCTGATAAATCGGGAGCGTTTCTCCGTGAACTCGCTCTCGGCACATTCATAGGGAACCCGAAAAGCTTTTTCCATCACTCCCATTCCTCCTTGGGTTCCTCCCAGCCCTCGATATAATCCTTCATCATGCCCAGCTGCCGCGGATTGCACACGGCGACCACATCCACCGTCTGGCCGTAATCCACCTTTTCCACCTTGGCTTCCCGATACAGCACATCCAGCAACCCTGTCTTATCATAGGGTAGATGGAGAGTCACCCGCCTCGTCCCCTTGTCCAGCCTGCGGTCGATGGCGCAGAGCAGATCGTCAATCCCCTCCCCGGTCAGAGCGGAGATGGCCACGCTGTCCTCCTCCTTCTCCCTTTCGCCGGAGAACGCCAGATCAGACTTGTTATACACCCGAATGCAGGGGATCTGATCCGCTTTCAGATCGTGGATCAGATTCTCCACGATCTGCGCCTGCTGCCGCCACTCGGCGTGGCTGGCATCAATGACGTGGAGCAGCAAGTCCGCGTATTCCAACTCCTCCAGCGTGGCCTTGAACGCCTCCACCAGTTGGTGCGGCAGCTTACGGATAAAGCCCACGGTGTCGGAGATCACCACGTCCAGCGTATCGCTGACGGTGAGCAGGCGCGTGGTGGTATCCAGCGTGTCGAAAAGCCGGTTGTTGGCGGGAATGCCCGCGCCGGTGATGGCGTTTAAGAGCGTGGATTTTCCCGCATTGGTGTAGCCCACGATGGCCACCACGGGGATCTCGTTTTTCATGCGGCGCTGGCGCTGGGTGGCACGGACTCGCCGCACCTCCTCCAGCTCCTCCTTCAGCTTGTCGATCTTGCGGTGGATGTGGCGGCGGTCGGTCTCCAGCTGAGTCTCGCCGGGACCTTTCGAGCCAATGGGTCCCTTGCCGGAGGTGCCCGCCTGACGCTCCAGGTGGGTCCACATACCCACCAATCGGGGCAGCAGATACTGATACTGCGCCAGCTCCACCTGCAAGCAGCCCTCTTTCGTCTTGGCCCGCTGGGCGAAGATGTCCAGAATCAGCCCACTTCGGTCCAGTACCTGTACCCCCAGCATCTCCGTCAACACGCGAATTTGGGACGGGCTTAGATCATTGTCGAAAATGACCATGGTGGCACTCTCATTTTCCACCATGCGCCTGACCTCCTCCACCTTTCCCTCGCCGATGAAGCTGTGGGGGTCCGGTTTCTCCCGGCTCTGCAAAATGGTCCCCACCGCTTCGCCGCCGGCGGTCTCCACCAGTGCGGCAAGCTCGGACAGGCTCTCCTCGTCGGCGTTGTCCTCCCGCAGCACGGGAGAGCGCAGGCCCACCAGCACGGCGTAGTCGCGGATGTTCTCTTTCTGCTCCAAAGTCTTTCGTTCCATCGGCATCCTCGCAAAACTGATTTTTTCCTATTATAAACGATTTGGTGTATCTTGTAAACAAAAAAAGGCCCGTACCGCAGTACGGGTCTTTTGATTGTGTCATTAGCCCTCCAGACCGAAGCGCTTGTTGAACTTGGCAACACGGCCGCCGGTATCTACCAGCTTCTGCTTGCCCGTGAAGAACGGGTGACACTTAGAGCAGACTTCCACGCGAATATCCTTCTTCGTAGAACCTGTCTCAATCACATTACCGCAGGCGCATTTAATAGTAGTCTGCTGATAATTGGGATGGATTCCTTCCTTCATTGCTCTTGTTCACCCCTTTCCGGTTCACTTGTCGTTTCTGGTTTTACCCACAAACGCAATTGTGATAATACCACACCAAAGGGCAAAATGCAAGTGTTTTTTTACAAATTTACCCCGGTTTTTGTATGGAAGAAGTACAAGATCTTTTCGCACACCGGTTTTTGCAGAACCCGCCCCAATGCCGCGGCATAGGCCTCCAGTTGGGGGCGGTAGTGTTCCGCCCGTGCCGCCGTCTCCTCCGGTGTGACCCAGTCCGTTTTGAAATCCACGATCACAAGACCCTCGGGCGTTTCAAAGGCGCAGTCCACCACACCCTGGAGCATGATCTCCTCTCCCGCGGCGTTCTCGTCGTAGAGAGACGCGTCCACCAGCAGATTGAACCGGTATTCGCGGTAGACCTTCTCCGCATCGCACAGCCGCCGACACAGGGGTGACGCCAAAAAGTCCACGATGTAGCCGATCTCCACCGCTCCGGCCTGCTCCGGCGTCATTAGATGCCGCGATACCAGTTCCGCGATCATCTTCTCCACCGCCTCCTTTTCCGGCGGTGTCCGGAACTCCAGATACTGCATCACCAAATGTACCGCCGTCCCCCGTTCCGTGGGACTCAGCCCATCCGCTTTCCAAATGAATTTCGGCTGACGGAACGTGGGTGCGATGGCCGTTGCCGCGGTATCCCCGCGCACCTCCTCGTCCAGTTCTCTGCCCTTGAGGGACGTTGCTGTCACCTTGCTGGGAACGACAGTGGGGCTGCCGTAAGCATACTGCCACTCCAGCGGTGTGGGGTCAAAATTCTCATCCGCAAGCTGTTCGCTGATAATCCCCTCCGCTTCCTTTTCGGCAAAGGTCGGGTTTTCCTCGACGAACACCTGCCAGCCGCCGTCAGAAGGCACCACATCCACTGTCTCGATGTCTGCATACCGCCGCAGGCATTCCGCCTCCGGTGTCTGCAAAAGGGGCAGCAGTACCCAGTCGCCCATACACCGGGCATCACTTACCGCCTCCGGCGAAAGGGGGCAGGAGCTCACCGCTGCCAGATCCTGCAAGTGCTTCTGTGCCTTTTTCATACACTGCACCAAAATGAGCTTTTCCTTGGCACGAGTCATGGCTACATAGAGAAGCCGCAGCTCCTCCGCCTTGGTCTCCCGCTCCAGTTGCCGGGCAAGGGCCAGCTTGGAAACGGTGTCGTAGCGGATATGCCGCTCCGGCTCCACCCGTTCTGTACCCAGTCCCAGCTTGCTATGTACCAAAACGGGGCGCTTCAGATCCTCCCGGTTGAACGCCTTGTGCAGATCGCATAAAATCACGATGGGGTATTCCAGTCCCTTGGATTTATGGATGGACAGGATCTGTACACCACTGCCGCTCTGTTGCGCGCTGAGATCGGGTGCATGGCCCTCTTCCAGCAGGCGGCGCAGATGCTCCGCAAATTCAAACAGGATCTTTTTTTCATTGGCCCCCATCTGCTGCGCGTAGGCATAAAACGCCAGCAGATTGTCCCGGCGCTCTTCTCCGTCCGGCATGGCGCCGAATACCGCCACGGCTCTGGTCAGGTCGTACAGGTGCCACAGCAGGGTCTCGGCACTCTCCTCCTTTGCCGCTTTTCGCAGCTCTTGCAAAACGGCAAGAAATCGCGCCGTCTCCACACTATCGTCCAGTAGCAGCGCCTCATAAAAATCTCCGTCTTTCTGTGCCGAGCGAATTCGTGCCAGCTTGTCGGCGGTAAAGCCGAACAGCGGGGAACGCAGCACCGAGATCAGGGGCACGTCCTGCCGCGGGTTGTCGATGATCTGCAAAAAGCTCCAGATCACGGCGATCTCCACTGTCTCAAAAAAGCCTCCGCTCTCTGCGGTACTGCACGGAATATCCAGCCGACCCAGCGCCGCCGTAAAGGCTTTCAGCCGCGCTTTTGGGGAACGCATCAAGATGGCAAAATCCTCCGGACGACAGGGGCGCAAAGCCTCCCCGTCCTGCACAGGGTAGCCTCCGTCCAGCATCTTGCGGATACGCTGCGCCACGAACTGCGCCTCGGTTGCGGTGCGGTCAAATCGCTCCTCGCCGCTGTCCACCACGCTGACCAGATGAAATTCCGTCTGGGTATCCTCCCGGGGCAGGTAGTATTCTGCGCCGAAATAGAGCTGTTCGTCCTCGCCGTAGTCCAGCTCCCCCATCTCCCGGGACATGACATTACGGAACACAAAATTGGTGGTATCCAATACCTCACACCGAGAACGGAAGTTCCGGCTCAAAAGCACCCGACGCGGCTCTCCGTCCTGAGCCTGTGCCGCATCGCGGTAGGTCAGATACTTCTCCAAAAAGATACCGGGGTCCGCCAGGCGGAAGCGATAGATGCTCTGCTTCACGTCGCCCACGGCAAAGAGATTCTGCCCGTACTGCGAAACGGCGGCAAAAATGCTCTCCTGTACCGCGTTGCTGTCCTGATATTCGTCCACCAGGATCTCCCGGTACTGCGCCGCGATCCGCTGTGCCGTCTCGCTGGGACTGCCGTCCTCTTTGGTCAAAAGCACGATAGCGTAGTGCTCCTCATCGGAGAAATCCATTACGTTCCGGCGGGACTTCTCCAATTGATACGCTTGGGAGAATTCCTCCGTCAGCCGGATCAGCGCACGCATCGCCGGCGCCATCACCGCCAAATCCTCCTCATACGCTGCCTCAGAAACGGCAAACAGCGCCGTCACCTTTTTCATGGCATCCTTGCAGTTGGTCCAGATGCGCTTCACCTGTTCTTTCCGCGCGTCATCCCCCTTGACCGGCTTGAGCCGGGGGAATTCCAGGGGAAGGGTCGTCATGGCCGGCCAATCCTCACACGCTGCAAAGCGCTCCAACTGCTCCGCCACCGTCAAAAAGGGCTCTCCATAGGCGGTGGAGAGTTTCGCATCATCTGCCAACTGCGCGGCACTCCCGCGCAGCAGTTTCGCCCAAAACGCTGTCTTTCTTCTCACGCCGTCCAGCAACACCGCAATGTATGGTTCTGTTTTAATATTCCGCCATTGGAACTCCACCTCGTCCAGCCACTTTTGCGGATAGGGGTGGCTCTGCACCTTTTCGTGGAGCTCCAGCACCAGCTCCTCCAGCGCCCGGTCTTCACGGCCTGCGCCCAAGGTCTCGGCGAGCTGTTCGTCCTGCCCATCCAACCGCTGATAGAAGTCCTCCAGCACCCGTTGGAGCACCCGCTGCTTCAAGATCCCCGCCTCCTGCTCGTCCAGAATGCGGAAATCCGGTGTAAAGCTATATTCCTTTATGGGTTGTAGCAGATGGATATTCTGCCGTAGGACGGTGGTACAAAAGCCGTCCACCGTACGGATATCCGCCTGATAGACCCGGAACATCTGCCGCCGCAGATGGGCGTTGCCCGGTTCTTGCGCTATCCGCTTGGCAATCTCGGTTGCGATCTTACTCCGCAGCTCTGCCGCTGCCGCTTTCGTATAGGTGATAATTAAAAACTCATCGATATTGGCACCCTGTGCAATGTGATCAAACAGGCGCTCCACCAGCACCTTGGTCTTGCCGCTGCCTGCCGCCGCAGACACCAGCAGACTGCCGCCCCGATTTTCCACAGCGGTGCGCTGGGCATCGGTCAACTGTATCTCAGCCATGACGCACCTCCCCATCGATGGTCTGCCAGAATTCCTCCGGCTCGGTCTTCTCCAAATACCGCCGCTTGTCACGGCTCTCGTCAAAGTAGCACGCCGCCAAAAACGGGCAGTAGTCACACGCTGACTGCTGGGGACCGCGGGAACAGGGATCTGCCTCGATGTTGCCGCTGCCGATCTCCCTTGCGATCTCACGGAGCAGCTTCTCCACGTATCGGCCCAGCTTGCCCAGCTGTGCCATATCGGCAAGTCCGCCGCTGATCGTCCCGTCTTTGGTCACACGGATGGGCAGATAGCAGGGCGCTTCCAACGCGCTGTGCTCCATGGCCTGCAGAACCTCCGGCTCCGAGAGCACCATACCGCTGCGCCGCAGCTCCTTTTGCAGGGCGCTCTCCAACTTCTCCTGCGTCACGTCACGCCCCATACGCAGGATCACATCCCGGGCCGGATGATACAGCACCCCGCAGGGCACCACCGGATAGCCAAAGTGGCTCTGGCCCGCGTTTTCCAGCGTGAACAGGTACAGCAGCATCTGAATACCCAGCCCGTACCGCACGTCGCTCAAATCGAACGCCTTCTTGCCGGTCTTATAATCCACCACTCGGAGATAGAGCTTCCCGTCGTGGAGCCAGCCGTCCACCCGATCCACCTTTCCTGTCACCGACAAGGTGGTATCACCCTCGGTGATGGTGATGGCGGGCAGCTTGCCGTCCTTGCCGCCAAAGCCCAGCTCAAAGGCCACTGGCCGGAAATCCGACTGCCGCATCTCCGCGGCGATGTTCTCTACGATGTTGTACGCCGTTTTCCGCAGGCGGGTAAAGAGATAGCGGAAGCGGGCGCTCTTGGCGTCGAAATCGTCGATCTCCTCCCGGGCATAGCGCTCCACGTACTGCTCCACCAGACGCTTCAGCTTATCGGCGCTCACCGCAGCATAGCCGCCCTGCTCCATCACCTCCCGGTTTACATTTTCCAGCAGATAGTGGATAAACGTACCGATCTCCGGCGCTTCAAACCCTGCGGCTTTCCTCTCCTTTGCCCGCAGGCCGTACTGCATAAAGTAGGCAAAGTGGCAGGACTTCACCTGATCCATCCGGCTGGCGGACATGGGTACGCTCTTGCCGTACAGGGAGCGCACCGCCTCGGCGGACAGGTGTCCCCTTTGCATCTGCCGCGCCCGCTCCATGGCGTGCAGGGTACCCCGACAGGCAGGATCTGACTCAAAGTAGCGCCACAGCGCGCCGTCCGGCTCTTTTCCCGCCAGTCCCAGCGCGGTTGCCGGTAACTCGCTACGATATGCACCGTTCTCTCGGCGCAATGTCACCTGCGGAAACAGCCGCGCTACCCGCTCTACCACGAAGCTGGGTCGAAAAACTGCACCGCTGACATCCGTGGTGGGGTAGCTGATCTGTAAGAACTCTGTTGCCTGTGCCAAGCAGGCGTAAATATTCTGCAATTCGTTGTCCAGTTCGTCAAAGGAAGCGTCGGAAAGGCAAATCTCCCGCTGCCGCAATACCTCTCGGTCCGCACCGTCCAGAATGCCCCGCTGTGCATTCACCGTGGGCAGAACGTGGTCGTTTGCCCCCAGCAGAAACAGCACCTTCACGCTGTGCCGGTCGTTGCGGGTGATCTCGCTGACCTTCACCTGATCCAGCGTCGCCGGAATGGTACCCACGCTGTACTGGGTCAGCACCAGACGTAAAAGCCGTGCGAATTCCTCGCCGCTCAGTTGGGTGTTCCCCAAAATCTCCACAAACTGATCCAGCACGGCGCAGAAAACATCCCAGAGCTGCCGGTACTCCTCCGCCAATTGCACCTGCCCGCTCTCCAAAAGGGCTTTTGTTTTCTTCTGCAGGGTCTCCGGCACGCCGGAGCGCTCCGCAAATTTGTAAAGGGCTCTTGCTTTATCCTCCGCAGAAATAGGCGCTTTCAATTCTTCTGAAAGGGAAATCAGCGGCTCACGCACCTTGTTGCGAATGCGGTTGATCTCTGCAAGCTGCGCCGTCTGCCGCTCCGTCAGTTCCATGCCGTATCCATCGGGATTTGCTGTCCACGGCGTCTCCCGCAGCCACATACCGCCCCGGATCTGCCAGCGAATGGCATAGTTCTCCAGCAGATCACACTCCTCATCGGTGATCCCCGCCAACCCCGTCTTGAGATAGCGGAACATCTCCTCATATTCCATGCCGCCGGTGACCGCATCCACCGCCCCCAGCAGCAGTGTCAAAATAGGTTTTTCCAGAATGTCGCTGCGCCGACTCAGATAGGCAGGGATGCCGTCCCGTTCAAACACCCGCTCCAGGATCGGCCCGTAGCTCTCCATATTCCGGGCCGCAACGGCGATGTCCCGATAACGATACCCCTGCCGCGCCAGTTTTCGGATTTGAGCAGAGACGTACTCCACCTCGGCAAACGCCGTCCCCGCCTCATAGAGTGCGATCTGCTCCGTCTCCTCTTCCCAAGGCGTATCCGTACCGAAAAAGTAATGTTCCAGATGTCCCAAAGCGCCCTCGCGATGCTCCTGCACGTAGAGGATCTCGCACTTCACGCCCTGACGCTGTGCCATACGTACCAAATGGTCGCGGCAAACGGCAGCGTTGCGGAACAGTTCTCCATCCTGCTTCTCACCCAACAGCGTCACCGTCACGCTTTCGCACTGCAAAAGCGCCCGCTCCAGCACCCGTTCTTCCAGACGGTTAAAAAAGGAAAAGCCGTCCACATACAAGTCCTTCCCCAGGAAATAGTCAGAGCGCTCCATGGCGTCCGCAAGCTTCTGCATCCGGCTCCGCGCATCAAATTCACCGCTATGTAATCTGGCATCGTAGGCGGCAAAGAGCAAAGCCACATCCCGCAGCTTATCCCCCTGACTGTCCTCCAGCTCTCCGATCCGCTGATACAGCGCCTCCGGTGCCACGTCGTAGGCATAGAACTCCTCAAAAAGGAGCATCATCTGCTCCAAAAAGCTCACCCGCTGAGAGGGCTTCCCAAACACCTTCAGCGTAGGTGCCAACTCTTGCAGGCACCGCCTCAGGGTCAGGATCTTGCCGCCGTTATCCAGCGTAAAGTCGGCAAGCCCTCCTACCTCTGTTAAAACTCGCGTTGCAAGAGAGCGGAAGCTCAAGACCTCTGCGTCGCGGCTGGCGGTGTCCCCACAGACACGACACAGGTCCACCTCTGCCTCGTGGGAGGTATGCTCCGGCACCAGCAAAATCTGACCACGCGATCTGCGGTTTTTTTCCATGCTTTCCAACACCCGGCGGGACTTACCGCTGCCGGCACGTCCCACTAAAATCGTCAGCATTCCGCTCCCCCCTCTCAATTTTTTATTATACTCCCTTTCCCTGTCCCTGAAAAGGGACAAATACAAAAAACAGGACACTTCTGTGCCCTGTTCTTCATTTTTTTAGCCATTGTCGAAGCTGCTGCCACAGCTCCACCGATCGGAATTTCAGCACATACCCCTCATTTTCTTCGGTGATAAGTGAAATATCGTCCTCTCCCAATCCCGCCGCAATAGCGGTCCGGTGCAGATCCGTTGCCGCCGTGGTACAAAGCGGTGGAAACACCACGCACCACCAGTTCCGCCCTTCCCCCTCGCCGATCATGAGCCGCAGCGCGGTATACTCTCCCGCCGGCAGGGCAAACCCGTCGTACTCCTTGCAGGGAAACTCCGCCCGTTCCAATCGCGCGGTCACGCCGTAGTCATACCCCTGTGCGGCTATTTCCTCCGCCGCCAGACGCCGGATCTCCGGCAGAGCGGCGTTCAGCCGCATCTCCGCATCCTCCATATCCCCGGACTGCTCCAGTATTTTTGTTGTCGCATCCAACACACGATCCCGCACTTGCAGCTTCAATGCCTGATCCGTTTCGCTGTCCGAGTTGGCGATGACGTGCAGACGGATCATTTTCCGTGCCAGATCGTCCTGCTGCGCTGTACTCCATGCACCCCACAGCAGCGTCACCGCCAGGGCAAGCAGCGCCGCGATTTCCCAAGTTTTCCATTTGCTCATAAAAACACCGTCCCTAATGGTTATTTCCTCCATCATGGACGGTATTCTGAACTTTTATACACTTTTACACAGAAAAACCTGCCAACCGTTCCTCTGCATTCCCTCATAAGCACACCTTGCCGCTTCTTCGTCAGCAAAAATGCCGAACACCGCGCTGCCGCTGCCGGACATCATGGCGTTCCGCGCACCGTAGTTCCGCAGAGCATCCCGTATGGAAAGCACGTCGCTCTCCGGCGGTATCACATCCTCAAAGGTGTTGTACAGATTTGCCGCAATTTCTCTCAAGTTCTTTCGCGCCAATCCCGTTACTATCGCATCTGTGGTATACCGCCGCGCCGGATTCTTCTCGTCGATGGCGCCGTACATCTTTCCCGTAGAAAACGCCTCTTCGGGCTTCACAATGACATACCAACACTTGGGCATCTCCGGCAGAGTGGCAAGCCTCTCCCCCCTTCCCTCGCACAGCACCGTGCCGCCCCGCACGCAGTAGGGCACGTCGCTGCCTACCTTGGCGCCGATGGCTTCCAGCTCCTCCAAAGTCATACCCGGTGCATAAAGCTTTCGCAGCGCCCGCAGCACCGCCGCCGCATCGCTGCTGCCGCCGCCGAGGCCCGCTTCGCTGGGAATGTGCTTTTCCAAAGAGATGTGGCAGCCACCATCGATGCCCGTTTCGGCAAAGAACATCTCCGCCGCTTTCACCGCCAGATTGCGCCCGTCGGTGGGCAGGTCGGCCCTGTCACACGCAAGTGTAATTTCTTTACACTTCTTCACTTCCGCCACGTCGCACAGTGACGCCGAAGTCATCACCGACCGCAGCTCATGGTAGCCGTCAGGGCGCTTTTCCCCCACCTCTAAGGTCAAATTCAGTTTTGCGTAGGCGTATTCTCTCATCTGCAACCCTCACAAAAATAGAGCCGCCGAGTTCCCTCAGCAGCTCTATTATAAACGATTTTTTCCTGTCTTGCAATCACTTTACGATCTTGCGGGCTTCCACGTAGTAGCGCTTGTCCTGGGCATGACCCATAGAGAAGGTCTTGCGGGGCAGAACGCCGTCCGCCATCACGGTCTTGAAGAGCTGATCCTTGCCCATAGCCGGCAGCAGGAAGCCCATGTTGCCCGGCTTGCTGCCCAGCTCACGGGTGACCTCGTCGCCGTGGATGTAGTCCACCTCCACTTCGGGATGCGCCTTCAGATAGCCGTCCATGAACACCTGCAAGGTGGCCACGGCAAGCTGCTTGGTAGGCTGGGGCACAGTATACACCGCGTCCTTGCCGTCCCAGCAGATCTCAATGCTGTGACCCTCGCCCCTGCCCTCATAGAGGTCGGGATACTCGGCCTTGAATGCCGCCATAAAGTCCGCTGCATCCACGCCGAACAGTACCCGGTGGATAGGCTCAAACTGCAAAGCGTCGTCGTGGTTGTTCACCACCTCCACCAGCGCATAGCGGGCAGGCAAAGCCAGATACTCCTCGGGGGTCTTGCCCTTCTTCTGCTCCTCATAGCAGGCCTTGGCAGTGGCCAGAGAGTGGTTGCCGTCACCCACGGCGAAGAGAAGCGGTGCCGCACCGGACAGATTATACTTGGCCATCTGCGCCTCATCGGAACACAGACCCTCCAGCGCATCCGCCACGGCATCGATCTGCTTTTCGCTGAGCTTGTAGCCCTTGATGTGGCCGCCGCCCTGCATCAGATCAAAGTCGTAGACCTTCTCCATCGTACTGGCAGCCGCGGTCAATGGCTCGATGACGGTCTTTTCCGGGTTGTCGATCAGCAGCATCACATGGGGCAGCTCGATAGGGGCGTTGCGGCGCACACGGGCACGGGGCGGAATACGCTCCTGCACGGTGGCCTCGGTGGCACGGATCAGCGCACCGCTGCCGGGAGTGAAGTCATAGGCGTCCAGGTCCACCATACCGATGAGACCGTGGCGGATCTTGCCGTCGGATTGCTCCCGCTCAATATACAGCAGGCTGTCCTTCAGTGTTTCAAAAATGCCCCGCTCCATATAAGCTTTCATGGAAGCATTGATGTTTTCGATAAACTCGTCCACATTCGGTGCCTTCAGGTTGGCCTCCGGCAGGATCAGCCGCAGCGTGGAGGGATCACTTCCCACCTGCTTCTCCACCGCCTCCCAGTATTCCGGCTCGGAGGTGAACTGGTCGCAGGCGACAACTGCCCACTTGTTCATGTCCTGATCCTTGGGCAGCAGGATATCAGCGGGAGTAAAGCCGAGTTTTTCAAACTTTTTATTCATAACGCTCCTCCTAAAATCAAGTAATTCTGTGCCTCTTTGTTCCTATTTTGATGATACCACAACTGCCTCGTGAAATGCAATCCCCGTTCACAAAAATTTTTAGGTGTTCTTACAATTTTTTGCTGCATAATTTTTGATTCCTGCGCCAAACTAAGCATACTCGCTGAAAAAAGTTAGGAGGGTGAACTTTGAAATTCATCGATAAACTTGCGCTGATCCTTGTAATCATTGGCGCACTGAACTGGGGCAGCGTGGGCCTTTTCGGTTTCGACTGCGTGGCCTTTCTCTTCGGCGGCCAAACCGGTACCGTTGCCCGCATCGTCTATTCTCTGGTCGGCATTGCGGGTCTGTGGTGTATTTCCCTGCTGTTCCGCGATTGGGACCACGACTGATAAAAAAGAAGCACCGTCAGGTGCTTCTTTTTTTATCGCTTATGAAATACCAACTCAAAAAAACGAAACCGCCGCCAAAAACCGCGCCGCTGAAATCCAGCCACACGTCCTGTATCATCGGCCCCCGTCCGCTGAAGATCTGAATAGTCTCGTCCAGCAGAGCCACGATCAGATTCCCCATGGCGCTGTATGTCACCCGCCACGCCGCCCTGATGGGCAGGCACAGCATCAAAAAGGCACTCACAAAGCCCAGTGCAGCATATTCCGTAAAATGTGCCAACTTTCGCACAAAATGCTCTGTTACGGCTTCTTCGCCGAACAATGCCTCAAAAATCGGGCGCAGCAGCTCCGTCACCCAGCCGCTCTCCTGGGACGATACCCGTTTCGGCAGACAGGAGTTGCCCCAGATAAAAAGCACCAATAGGATCAGCAATATGGCAAGAACTCTTCTCCGCATATCAGACCTGCCTTTCAGAGTTCATTCTATCCGCTTCACGCATTTCTTATTCCGCAGGCTGGTAGAAAAGATCCACCATCAGCTCCAATAAAGCGTCTTCATCCAGGTAATACTCCATGTGTACCTCTCCCACAAACGAGCGGCCCTCCAGAACACGGATCGGCTTCATCTCATAGTTCATCACGTCGTCTGTAATCTCTGCCAGCTGATTGATCGTGCAATCGGATACGATGTAATCCCCTATCTGTGCCAATGCGTCAAGAGCGAACAAGGCATCGGTATTTATCTTTTCCACCACTCTGCTTCGCAGGCCGTCCAAATACTGCCGTTGGCGTTCCATGCGGGCAATATTGGTATTGTCATCCATTCCTTTTCGGCTGCGGACAAAAGTCAGCGCCTGCTTGCCCATCAGGGTCACCTGCTGTCCCTGTACCAAGGTATCATCAATACCGGAAAAATCATCCTCAACTGTAACACTCACGCCGCCCACCATGTCGTTCAAGGTCTGCACTGCGTCCATGGTCGTAGAGATATAGTGCTGAATCGATACCTCATCCCACAACAGGGAAGAAACTGCCAACGCCGTGTTTTCGCAGCTGTCCTCCTTGCCGGAGCCGTAGGTGTGGGCAAGGGTGATTTGCTGTTCTGTTGTACCGATCACCTCGCCGGTCAAACTCAGCACCGGCACCTCTGCCATAGTGTCACGGTTGATGTGGATAGGCGTGCAGGTCTTTGCCGCATCATCCATCACCAGCAACAGCAGAAAGTCTGCCTGCTGTTGGTTGTTGTAGCTGTCATAGCTGACCTCTTCGGCGAACTTATCGATGCCTATCAGCAGCACGGTGTCTACGTCTTTCTTCACATACTTTTTATCCTGATAAATGAGATATCCGGTTTCCTGCTGGCCGGAATAAGCAGGCTCGATCTCCGCTGCGTCTCTGTCTTCCCAGCGATGCATGAAAAATAAGCCCAGCGACACCAGCAAGAGGAACGCCAGTGCCGCTAAGGCTTTTTTTATCATTTCTTTTTTCTTATGCCGGATGTGCCGTCTTGCCATCAGTCGTGCTTCCGCTTACCGAGAACGACCAAGCCGCCCACACTGGCCGCCATCGCCATACCCAGTTCCACAAAGGACATGGGATCTGCCGTCTTGGGGGACATGGGACCGTCAATGGAGCCGCCGCCTGCCGTCTTCTTCACCACGATAGCAAAGGGGGAAAGGTCTGTTTCGACATCTTGGATCACAAAGCTTATGGTTTGTTTTTCTAGGTTGACAGTAACACCGGGAACGACCTTCCATTGATTACCGTTCCAAGTGACCCCGTTACTATCCGGCGTGCTACTGTCGCTATGCCGGTGCAGCAGAGCAACATAGTTTTTCAGCGTAGTTTCATCGACCTTGATGGTATATACTCTCTTATGGTTCTCCTCATGTCCCGATTTTACAGTACCCACATGATAGTAGGTAATATCAAACAGATCACTGACGTAGATATTATCCACCGTTGTACCATGGTCTGAGGCAGCCTTCGCTAAATCAGCTGCAAAGTTCACACTGGAATTTGTGGGCAAGTTCGTTAAATTCCCTTCTCCGATCGTTGTAACTTCCGTGTAGGCAGCTTCCAACATTTGCTTAGATTCTGCCGCCTTTGCCTGATTCGCCGCCGTCTGCGGGCAATTCGCAGGCATCTCGCTCTTTTTGCTGTAAGGGGTAACGATCAGTTCATCCTCACAGCCATCCAGTTCTTTTACCTCGACCTTGATAACACTGCTTTCCTCTGTTACACGGTACTCACCTTTATTAAGTGTTCCGGAATCCGTTCTCTCCGTCAGCCCAGTAATCGTGATCTCAACATGAGGTAATACCTTCTGCGAAGGACTGCCGATAAAGTTCGTCGCCGCAAAGGTGCTCGTTGCCAAACCTGCCGCCAAAATCAACGCCAGAATCAATGCAAAAAATTTCTTCATTGCTTTGCACAACCTTTCATAAAATATTGCTTTGGACACATTATGCATATGACCAGTAGTCTAAGAAATCATATTCCCGCTGTTCCAAAAAGTCACAAAAATCTATGCCCAGATGCTTTCCAATATACGACATCGCCGCATCCATGTGGGGGGCACGGGTGGTTAGATTATGGGTATCCGTTCCCAACACGTGGATCCTATCCTGCCGCAGTAATTGCAGGGCGCGCCTCCGCAGGACCGGTGTCAGGAAAAATTCCGCATTGGACTGCATCAGCACGCCGTATTTCAGCAAACGGTCCCACGTCTTATTGCTCTGAAATGCCAGATAGCGTTCCATGTGGGCCAGCAGCACAGTCACTTCACCGCCTGCGGCCATCTCACAAACCTCGCGCACTTCGTACTCGCTCCAATGGGAAAACGGCATCTCCAGAAGCAGGAAATTCGTTCCCTCCAGACAGAGCTGCGTCAGCTGTTCCAAATGGCTGATACCGCGATAGTACAGCACTTCCGCTCCCCGCAGCAGACGGGGCGCATCGTCATCCAATGCTTCACACAGCTGCTGTATCGCCCGATTTCTCCGAACAAGAAACTGCTCCACCGCGTTTCGATTGGCATAAAAGTGCGGCGTCAGCGCCACTGTATCCACACCTTGCTCGCGCAGACGGTGCAGCATCTCCAGGCTGTCCGCAACGCATTGGCTTCCGTCATCGATCCCCGGCAGGATATGGCTGTGAAAATCGATCATTTCGTTTGTGCAGCTTCCGTTCCCTCTGGCTCATTCGCTTGATGCTGCCATGCCCAGACTTCCTCGTAATCTCCCTGACCGCCATACTTCTCGTAGCCGTATTTGCCGTAGCCGTATTTGCCGTAGCCGTATTTGCCGTAGCCGTACTTCTTTCCATATTTATAGCCGTACTTATAACCGTACTTCTTATACTTTCCGTACTTGCCATAGCGCCCGTAGCGATAATAACGGCCGCTGCTATGTCCGGTATCGGTCACCACAAAGCCCAGCAGCTTTCCCTTTTCCAAAAAACTCATCTGCCGCATACAGTCGTTCAGCGAGTTCTTGTCGATATAGTTTTCTCGTACTACCAGGAGCAAACCATCTACCTGATCCGCAACCGTTAATGCATCGGAAACGATATTGACCGGCGGCAGGTCGATGATGATCGTATCATAAGTTTTGGCACATTCCTGCAATAGCACTTTCATGTGATCGCTGCCCAACAGCTCAGAAGGGTTGGGCGGAATATTACCGGACGGCAGGATATGCCAGTTTTTGATCCGTTCCGAAGTCTGAACTGCCTCGCCAAAGCTGCACAGCCCCACCAACACATTGGAAAGTCCCGGTTTGCCGATGATCCCCAGCTTCTTTGCCACGCTGGGCAAACGCATATCGGCATCGATCAGCAATGTTTTTTTACCGGTTTCCGCCTGGGTATAGGCAAGATTGACTGCCGTCGTGGTCTTTCCCTCGCCGCGGATAGAACTGGTCACGCCGACAATGCGGCAGGGCTTGTCGGAAGGCAGCGTAAAGGTCAGGTTGGTACGCAGCAACTTATATGCCTCTGACGCGGCAAAGTTCAACCGATCACACAGCATATGGCGGCTTTCCTTATCAAAAGGAATTTTGCTGTCCTTTTGCTTGGTATCCTCTACAGGAACGGTTTTCTCTTTACTCACGCCTTCTCCCCTCCTTTACTCTTTTTTGCATAGGCCGAATAGTATGATTTTTCATCATAGTAGGCATATTTCTTTTTGCCTGTGCTATCCAAATCGGGGATTATTGCCAAAACCGGTATATCATACGTCTGCATCAGATAGTCCTCATCGTGGATCACATCATCCAGCAGATCCAGAACAATGATGATCCCCGCACTCAGGATAAATCCGATCACCAGTCCGATGGCTGTATATTTGGTATAGCTGGGGAACACACGGTGACCGGTCGCCACCGCATAATCGACAACACGCACACTGCTGCCGTCCACCACATTGGAAATGGTTTTCGGCAAAACATCAGCAATGGTGTTTGCCAGCATTTTTGCCTCAGCAGGATCCGTAGATGTCACCGTGATTTTGAACACTTCTGTTCCGTTGACTGCGCCGGAAGAGATCATACTGGACAATTCGTCGTATGTATAGTCTACGCCGCTTTTCTCAATGACTTCTTCCAAAGTTGTCCGGCTCTTTAGGATCACCAGATAGGTATCCACCAGGCTCTGTGCTGCCGACAGTTCACCGGAAGAAATACTGACATTGGTGCTTCCGATCGAAAAAGAGCTGTTATTTACATACATCATCGCCGTGGAGGAATACTCCGGTGTTATCAGATATCTCGCGTAAGAAAAAGCCGCTGCGCCTGCTACCAGCGTTGCCAAAATGATGATCCACGCATGGGCCCATAAAGCTTTGATCAACCGTATCAGATCGATCTCATAAACCTCTTCTTTTCTCTGCTTCATTCCATCCTCCGTATATACGATTGATTCTTCAAAAGCCAAGCATTCATTTCTATGCCATGAATACTATATATTCTCATAATTGCGCATCCTTAATTATACCTTTTTTTTTCAAAATGGCAAGTAAATTATTGTATTTTTTGATAATTTTTTCTTATCCCTTTCTTCCCGTAGATACACACAAAAAAATGCAATCAGATGCGCATACAGACGTCCCAGGCACCCCAGATCACGTCACGCAGATTGCCCCACTTCTCGCAGGTACCCACGCGGCGCACCTTCTTGTCGTCGGGTGCGATGGGAGCGGGCATGAAGCCCACGCCGTTGACCACCGCGTCGCAGTCGATGCGGAAGCTCTCGCCGTCCTTGCCCTTGACCATCACGAAATCGTCACCGATCTCGGTAATGGTGGACTCCAGATACACGGGCACCTTCTTGAATGCCAGCATCTCGCGCAGGAAGGAACTGTTGGCAAGGCACGTGCCGGGGGTCACGATCAGGTCGTCCGCCATCTCCACAATGACGGGATGCTTGCCCCGCAGCACCATCTCATAGGCCGCCTCGCAGGAGGACTGACCGCCGCCGAAGAACACGATCCTGTCGCCCACGTTGTCGCCCAGCAGCAGCTCGGTAAAACCGATGGTCTTGTCAAAGCCCTTCACCGGCAGGGTCTTGGGCACGGCGCCGGTGCAGACGATGATCTCCTGGAACTCCCGGCGCAGGGTGTTGGGTGCGTTGATCTCCATGTTGTAGCGCACCTCGATACCGGCCTTCACCAGCTCCCGCTCATACCACTTCAGCAGGGCCTTGTCGGCCTCCTTGAAGGACATGGCGGCAGCGGTCACATAGATACCGCCCAGATGGTCGCTCTTTTCGAAGATAACGGGCTCATGACCCCGCTTCTTCAAAACCAGGGCGCACTCCATACCGCCGATACCGCCGCCGATGATGGCGACCTTCTTGGGGTGACGGGTAGGCACGATCTTGTACTTGTTGTGCTGCATGGTGGGGGGATTCAGCGCGCAGCGTGCCAGATGCAGGGAGTCGTCCAGGCTCTGGGTGTTGGCCGTGCTCTTGCTCTTGCTGAAGCTGAAGCAGGCGTTGTGGCAGTTGATGCAGGGCTTGATGTCCTCCACGCGGTCCTCCATCAGCTTGGTGACCCACTCGGGGTCTACCAGATGCTGACGGGCCACGCCCATACCGTCGATACGACCGGCGGCGATCTCCTGGGCAGCCACCTCGGGGGTCATCTTACCGGCGCAGACCACGGGCTTGGTGGTGAACTTCTTGATGTGCTCCACCTCGGCCAGGTTGCAGTTCTGGGGCATATACACCGGGGGATGTGCCCAGTACCAGGCGTCGTAGGTACCGTTGTCGCAGTTGAACATATCGTATCCGGCTTCCTCCAGATACTTGATGGCCCGCTCGGACTCCTCCATGTCACGTCCAAATTCTTCGAACTCCTCGCCGGGTACAGCGCCCTGGCCGAAGCCCTTGGTCTTGGACACCACGGAGTAACGCAGGGATACGGGGAAATCCTTGCCGCAGGCGGCCTTGATAGCCTGCACGATCTCCACCGGGAAGCGATAGCGGTTTTCAAAGGAGCCGCCGTACTCGTCGGTACGGTTGTTCATGTTGGCGATGGTGAACTGATCCAGCAGATAGCCCTCATGGACCGCATGGATCTCCACGCCGTCCACGCCGGCGTCCTTGCACATCTTGGCGGTCTTGGCGAAGGCGTCCACCATCTCGTGGATCTCCTCCACGGTCAGCTGGCGGGACTTCAGCTCGGGATACCAGCGGTTGGGGGTCTCAGAGGCAGAGGCACAGGCGTACTCCACGTCCAGAATGGGCTTTGCCACGGTGCCGAAGGGCTTATTCTTCAGCATATCCACCATCATCTGGTTGATGGCCATGGACCGGCCAAAACCGCCGGCCAGCTGGATGAACAGCTTGGAACCGGTCTTGTGGAATTCGGGCATCCACTCCGCCAGCTCCTTGAACATCTTCTTGTTCTGATACAGCCAGTGACGGCCCGGGATCCCCATGGTGTCACGGACGCACTGCATACCGGGCAGCACCAGGCCCACGTTGTTCTGGGCGCGGTTCAGGATATGGTGAGCAGCCTCCTTGTCAAAATGGCAGGGCTCCAGCCAGCCGAACAGGGACGTACCGCCCATGGAGCACTGCACGATACGGTTGGGGATCTCGCAGTTGCCGATCTTCCACGGGGTAAAGAGGGCTTCGTATTTCTTGTCCATTTTTTCTCTCCTAACCTTTCCGTATTTTCTGTTTCATAGTAAATGCTATTGCAGCAATTTTACCATATTCTTTCCTATTAGGCAAGAGAATTTTATACAAAATCCTCACGTTTTCTTGACGCAATTATCTTGTATATATCCGTTTTGTTCCTTAAAACGCCCAGTTTCCGCTGCGGAAGATGGGCACGGTCTTGCCGCCCTTGCAGATGGCGTCGATATTCATGTCCTCCGACCCGATCATGAAATCCTCGTGGATCATGGAGTCGTTCACGCCCAGCGCCCGGCACTCCTCCAGCGTCCGCTTATCAAAGTCATTAACGGTGTCGGCAAAGCCCATGCCCAGTGCCAGATGGCAAGCTGCGTTTTCATCAAAGAGCGTGTTATAGAACAGCAGCCCGCTTTTGCGGATAGGGCTGTCATAGGGCACCAGCGCGCACTCGCCCAGATAGGCGCTGCCCTCGTCCATGTTGATCAGCTTGGTCAAAAGGTCGTTGTTCACCTCAGCCTTCCACTCCACTGCCTTGCCCTCTTTGAAGCGGATCCAGAACTCATCGATCAGCTGTCCCTGATAGGAAAGAGGCTTGGTAGCGTACACAATACCCTCCGCCTGACCGCGTTTCGGAGAGATGAAGCACTCCTCGGTGGGCATATTGGGGTTGAACACGATCCCCTGCAAGCTCCTCTCGCTGCCGCCGGAAAAATGCGCCTCAGGGATCATGCCCACGGTAAGATCCGTACCGTTTTTGCTCTTATATTGCAGCTTCTCGATCTCCAGACTGTTGAGATAGTCGCAGCGGGCGTGCAGATCGCGGTTGTGCTCCTCCCACGCCTGGATGGGATCGCCGTTCATGGCCCGTGCCGTGGTCAGAATAGCCTCCCACAGCTTTTCCTCTGCCCGGCCGGCACGCAGCTTGGGAAACAGCTTTTTCGCCCAAGCCTTCCCGGGCACAGCGGCAATGCACCACTGATACTTGTTCTCTATGGCGTCGCGATAGGGCTTGATCACGGGAAAGCGCTTCTGCTGCGCCTTTGCCATCTTCTCCTGGTTGATGCCCTTCAATCCGTTGGGATCCTCACTGTTCAGATAGATCCGACAGGGCAGCTTGTCCACGTAGTGCTGCCAGCGGGTGAGCTCGTAGCCCTCCACCGTGCCCAGCGTCTTGCCGGTGCAGTAGCGGTGGTTCAGCTTTTGCAGCGGCTGATAGCTCCAGTCCACCACCACCTTCTTCGCCTTACACCGGTAACACTCCTCCACCAGCATGGCCACGAATTCCGGCTGATCCAGCTCAGCGGCGATAAATACCTCCTGCCCCGGCTGTACGTTGGCGCCCACCCGGGCAATCAGTTTCGCATAATTGCGTAATACGGTTTTTTTCATAAAACGATTCTCCTTTTTTGCGTCTTTTCACAAATAGTATACCACCGTAAGGCAATTTTGAAAAGAAACATTCCTTTCTTCCCTTTTCTTTTTTCTATTTTTCCTTTTTTGGTCTCCTTTTTTTCTGTTTTCATTGACGAAAAGTGTTTTTTTCGATACAATATGAAGAAAAGAATGCCCCCTATTATTGGAAAAAACAGGAGGAGAACGATATGAGTTACGATCTCAACGGCAGCAAGCCCACGGCGTGGAAATTGGATGAGGAAAAGCTTCCTTTCAAAGTCAAGCACGGCGGTGCACCCCGGGAAAACCTGGTCAAACTGGTTAGCCGCATTACGGACCGAATTGGTGTCAAAATTACCACCGATGACCCGGAATACTGGGGTTTAGACGGTCTATTGACGGACGAAATGGTAGACTTGGCCCTCTGCATGAAGGTCCGCAAGCCCATGACCTTCGCCCAGTTGAAAGAGGCCAGCAAGCTCCCCGATGAGAAGCTGGAAAGCCTGCTCCACGATATGTCCATTATCGGCATTCTGGAGTACAACTGGGAGAATCTGGACGGCAAGAATCCCAATCACGAGAAACGTTGGGTCCTGCCCCAGTTCGTCCCCGGCAGCGCCGAATTCACCAACATGAATCCCCGGAATTTTATCGATCATCCCGAGGTCGCCCCGTTCTTTGAGCGCATGACCTTCCTGCCCCTGGAGAAGATCACCCCCATGGTGCCTCCCGGAGGAGCCGGCATCGGTATGCACGTCATTCCCGTAGAAAAGGCCATTGAGATGGAGAACACCTCCGCCGACATTGAAAAGATCTCCTACTGGCTGAAAAAATACAACAAATTTGCCGCCTCTCCCTGCTCCTGCCGCCCCGGCCGGAAGCTGATGGGCGAGGGCTGCGGCGATAACATTGATGACTGGTGCATCGCCATCGGCGACATGGCTGACTACGTGGTGGAGACCCAGAAGGGCGGCCGCTACATCACCTATGACGAGGTCATGGAGATCCTCCAGCGGGCGGAGGACAACGGCTTCGTCCACCAGATCACCAACATCGACGGCGAGGAAAAGATCTTCGCCATCTGCAACTGCAACGTCAACGTCTGCTACGCTCTGCGCACTTCTCAGCTTTTCAACACCCCCAACATGAGCCGCAGCGCCTATGTGGCACGGGTGGAGACCGACAACTGTGTGGCCTGCGGACGCTGTGTAGAACACTGTCCCGCCGGCGCGGTGAAACTGGGTCAGAAGCTTTGCACCAAGGACGGCCCCATCGACTATCCCCGCCACGAGCTGCCCGACGCCGCCAAGTGGGGACCCGACAAGTGGGACATCGACTACCGGGACACCAACCGCATCAACTGCTATGAGACCGGCACCTCCCCCTGCAAGACCGCCTGCCCGGCTCACATCGCCGTACAGGGTTATCTGAAGCTGGCATCCCAGGGCAAGTATCGGGAAGCACTCCAGCTCATCAAACGGGAAAATCCCTTCCCCGCCGTGTGCGGTGCCGTCTGCAACCGCCGCTGTGAGGATGCCTGCACCCGCGGCACCGTGGATCAGGCCGTTGCCATCGACGAGGTCAAGAAGTTTATCGCCGCTCAGGATCTCAGCGCGGAGACCCGCTTCATTCCCCCCGTCGTCGCTCCCACCAACCACGGCGGTTTCGACGAGAAGATCGCCATTATCGGTGCCGGTCCCGCCGGACTGTCCTGCGCCTACTATCTGGCAGAAAAGGGCTACAAGCCCACCGTATTCGAAAAAGCCCCTGTCCCCGGCGGTATGCTGGTGGCCGGTATTCCCAGCTTCCGTCTGGAAAAGAGCATCGTCAACGCCGAGATCGATATTCTGCGGGAGATGGGCGTAGAGTTCAAGTGCGGCGTAGAGGTCGGCAAAGACGTGACCATCCGGCAGCTCCGGGATCAGGGCTACAAGGGCTTCTACGTAGCCGTGGGTCTCCAGTCCGGCGGCAGGCTGGGCGTCCCCGGTGACGACGCAGAGGGCGTCATCTCCGGCATCGACTTCAGCAAGCGGGTCAATCTGGAGGGCAGCGTTTCCCTCAGCGGCAAGGTGGTCGTCATCGGCGGCGGCAACATCGCCGCGGACGTGGCCCGTACCGCCGTGCGCTGTGGCGCGGAAAAGGTCTCCCTCTACTGCCTGGAGGGCTACGACGAGATGCCCATGGGCGAGGAAGACCGCAGCGAGTGCGAACGGGATGGCATCGTCATCAACGCCGGCTGGGGTGTGGTCTCTGTGGAGAGCACCGACGGCAAGGCCAACTCCGTCACCTTCAAGAAATGCACCGCCGTCAAGGACGCCCAGGGCCGCTTTGCCCCGTCCTTTGACGAGACCATTATTGATAACACCGACTGCACCACCGTGCTGTACTGCATCGGTCAGCGGGTAGACTGGCAGGATCTGCTGAAGGGAACCCGAGTGGAGTTCCGCCCCAACGGCACCGCCGTTGCCGATCCCCTCACCTACCAGACTGCCGAGCCCGACATCTTCGTAGGCGGCGATGCCTACACCGGTCAGAAGTTCTGTATCGACGCCATTGCCGCCGGCAAGGAGGGCGCTGTCTCCCTGCACCGCTACGTCCAGGGCGGCACCCTGACCATCGGCCGCAACCGCCGGGAATTCATCGAGCTGGACAAGAAGAACGTGGCGCTGTCCCTGGACAGCTTCGACAACACCCCCCGTCAGCGTCCCGGCTACAACGAGACTCTGCGCAGGACCTTCTCCGACGGACGTCTGGCCCTTACCCCCGAGCAGGTCAA